>ERZ772921.27-NODE-27-length-81492-cov-8.337819_pt1 | contig 81492 bp, 52 predicted proteins | sample MGYA00512117_ERZ772921 | MGnify/ENA primary metagenome ERZ772921 (study PRJEB29015, sample SAMEA2737944) | human oral metagenome | biome: human oral; feature: human-associated habitat; material: dental | place: China | collected 2150 ...
CCTGACGCCTTGATCTTCTTTTGCTTCTTTTCTTCCATCAAGGGAAGAAAAGAAGAACCCAAAAAGCAAGTCTTCCCCGCCACGTATTTCGATCACCCCCAATCAACCATAAGAAAAAACGCCTCCTGCCGGTAGGCTGTAGGGGCGTATTGAATACGCCCCCAAGGCGGGCCCAAAGGGGCCGTTGGGTGCATACCTAACGAAATCGTTCGCCCCGTACCCGGGGCGTTCGGAGGGCGTATTCAATACGCCCCTACCCTACCGGAAGGAGAAGGCCTTCAATCCCTTGAAAAAAATAAGAATCCATACGTACCCCGCCTCCCCCATGCCGGCAAGAATCGGTAAGTCCATACCTCCGCCCTACCTTTTCCCAACGCGTTTTTCGATCACCCCCAATCAACCATAAGAAAAAGCGCCTCCTGCCGGTAGGCTGTAGGGGCGCAACAGCATACGCCCCTCTGGCGGGCCAAAGGGGCCGTTAGGTGCATACCTAACGAAATCGTTCGCCCCGTACCCGGGGCGTCTGTAGGGCGTATTCAATACGCCCCTACCCTACCGGCAGGAGAAGGTCCTCAATTCCTTGAAACAAATAAGAATCCATACGTACTCCGCCTCCTCTATGCCGGCAAGAATCGGTAAGTCCATGACGCCGACTATCCTTCCCCCGTCACGTTCCGGATACGCTCAGTCTCGAGCCTTGGATCTATTTTTCGATTTTAGTTAGCTATTCCCCCCTACCTTTGCAGCCGTATGAAAGAATTCATTATCACCCAAGAGCAGACCGAGCGCGCCGTCCTGGTGGGGTTAGTCACCCCCGAGCAGAGTGAGGCGCAGGTCAAGGAATACTTAGACGAGCTGGCCTTCCTGGCCGAAACGGCCGGGATTGAGCCTGTCCGATGCTTCACCCAAAAGGCCGACAAGCCGCATGCCGTAACCTTCGTCGGGTCGGGTAAGTTGCAACAGATTGGCGAGTATGTGGCTGAGAACGAGATAGGCATCGTGGTCTTTGACGACGAGCTCTCGGCCAAGCAGCTACGAAACATCGAAAAGGAACTCAAGGTGCGCATCCTGGACCGTACGAATCTCATCCTCGACATCTTTGCCAAACGCGCGCAGACTGCCCACGCCAAGACGCAAGTCGAGCTGGCGCAGTACCGCTATATGCTTCCCCGTCTGACACGCCTGTGGACGCACCTGGAGCGTCAGCGAGGCGGCGTGGGTATGCGTGGGCCGGGCGAAACGCAGCTCGAAACCGACCGGCGCATCATTCTCGACCGCATCTCCAAGCTCAAACGTGAGCTGGAAGAGATAGACCGGCAGAAGGCCACTCAGCGGCGCAACCGGGGCAAGATGGTCCGCGTGGCGCTCGTAGGTTATACCAACGTGGGCAAGTCGACCCTCATGAACTTGCTTGGTAAAAGCGACGTGTTTGCCGAAAACAAGCTCTTCGCCACCCTCGACACCACCGTGCGCAAGGTGATCATCGACAACCTGCCCTTCCTCCTCTCCGATACGGTGGGCTTCATCCGCAAGTTGCCTACCGAACTCGTCGAGTCGTTCAAGTCCACCCTCGACGAGGTTCGCGAAGCCGATCTTTTGGTGCATGTCGTGGACATTTCCCACCCTACTTTTGAGGAGCAGATCGAAGTCGTAGAGCGCACCCTGGCCGACATCGGTTGCGCCGACAAGCCCATCATCACGGTCTTTAATAAGATCGACGCGTTTTCGTTTGTCCCCAAGGACGAGGATGATCTCACGCCTCGCGAGCGCGAAAACATCCCCCTCTCCGAGCTTCGCGAGACCTGGATGAGCCGTCGCCCCGGCAGCTGCATCTTCATCTCCGCCCGCGATCGGACCAACATCGCCGCCCTCAAGTCGCTCCTCTACGAGCACGTCAAAGCCATCCACATCACCCGTTTCCCCTACAACGATTTTCTCTTTCAGCAGTACGACGGCGAAGGCGAATGAGCTAAGGACGGAAAACGGAGCGTGAAAAACTGCCGGGTGCACACTGCGGATCTCATTCCGCGTGTCGCCCGGCTTTCTTGTCTTGATACATTTACCCCGATCCGAGCCACCTGCATCCCTATATAGAATAGGTATAGCCTGCATGTGGGCTCACGAATCCCATCCTTGCCCAAAATGTGATTCCCGGAAACGTATGGAATCCTTTCCCCGGCAAGGATTCGATAGCTGTATTCATATTGAATCCAATCCTCGCCGGGTTTTCGATAGATATGACCATATTCGTTCAATCCCCGGCGGGTTTTCGATAGATATGACCATTTTCATCCAATCCCCGCCGGGTTTTCGGTAGATATGGCCATTTTCATCCAATCCCCGCCGGGTTTTCGATAGATATGGCCATTTTCATCCAATCCCCGCCGGGTTTTGCGTGCATCCATACAAATTTTAAGAATTTCTCGCCGGGGTGGGGTTGATCGCAAAGACATACACCCCAAAACCCGCCGGGTTTGAGATTTATCCAATAAATGGGAATCAAATTTTTGATCCGTATGGGTAGGGCGCAAAAGCATACACCCCAAAACCCACCGGGTTTGAGATTCATCGTCCAAAGTGGAATCAAATTTTTGATCGGTATAGGTAGGGGCGTATTGCATACGCCCCAGCACGTACCGGGTTTACCGATCATTTGCCTATTAACATAGGCATTCGTAGGGCGTATGCCATACGCCCCTACATGGGCGGACATATTTGTAGGGCGTATGCCATACGTCCCTACATGGACAGACGAAAATTTATCAAGGCGGAGAATGTATCGCGGCGCAGGGACGAAAAAAAGGCCGAGGAAGAGAGTCTCCCTCGGCCTTTGCGTGCCCTTATCGGTGAGATAAGGTAGCTATGAAAAGTGATGAATCATATCGCGTTCACGAATGCCACCACAGCGTCGCGGTCTGCCTTCGGCAAATGGTAGAACTTTTCGACCGTCTTATAGGCATCGCTCTTCTTGCTGTAGGCGTGCCACATGATGGCCTCGATGGTGTTACGCGCGCGACAGTCGTGTAAGCGGTCCTCGCCGCCTGTGTTGACCTTCATCAGTCCGCGACCCCAGAGGGGCGGGGTTCTGCACCACGAGTTAAAGATGTCGTTCGCCATGAACATGCGATGCTGAACAAAGTCGGTGTAAGGATAGATCGTCTGGTGGGGATAGCGCGGCAGCTTGCGATTCTTTACCGGTTTGGGCGAGTAAATGTTATCATCGCTGCCGGTCTTCCACTGCGGGCGGTGGCAATTGGCACAGCCGATCTGCATGAATACCTCCTTGCCGCGCTGCACGGTTTTCGTGTTCAGGTTGCGGGCGCGGGGGATGGAGAGACCGCGATGCCAGACGGCGAAGGCGTAGTAGTTGTCGTCCTCCATCTCGGGCTCGAACTTGTGGATGGGGTTGTCAAACTGGTTGGTCTCAGGCGAGAGGAGGATGCGAATGGCGTTGGAGATGCCTTTCTCCGTCCCGTCGGCGTAATAAGGCGACGCGGGGTTGGCTTTGATGCCCGCGACGACGGACGGATTCTCGGCCATGGCCTTAGCCCATTCGTTGGTGGAGCACATCCACGGCAGGTCCGTCCGCGAGACTCCCAGCTCGTCCCAGAGGCCTGCGTCCTCAAGCAAGGCCGCCTCGGTGAGATCGTAATTGAAGCGGCGGACACGCTTCTTTCCGTTGAGCTCGCTGTAACCCTCGGCGGTCAGACGATTCGCTCCCTTGTCCCAGATGGCGGGGTTGAGGGCGACGCCATACTTAGCCTCGCGGCGATATTGGGCGATGATGGAGTCGTCCGGGATAGCATCGATGAGTCCGAGACCGGAGAAGCTGAGCGATACCAGCAGCCGCACCTCATAGCCTGAGGGCCGGGGCGAGGTGTTGAATGCGGTCTGGGGAACGGTGACTTCGGGGTAGATGAGTTCGTATTTCTCGCCGTCGGGGAAGGTCATCGGCAGGCCGCTTTCCATCGCCGCCACCGTTTTCCATTCGATCTTGATCTGATCTGGGTCAACCGGCGGGAGGAAGGGGTGTGCGGCCATCACCTGGGTAAACTTGGTGATGTGCTCGATGGGTTTGCCGTTGTTACTGCCCGGCGCGTCGGGATAATAAACCTGGATGATGTAGCCATTGCCATACTCGGGGCGGAACTGAGTCTGGCGCATGCCGTGACCGCCATACTGGATGTGGCAGTCGAAGCAGGTCTTGCGTGAAGCCGCTGGCCCCCAGCCTTTGAATGGCGGCGTGCTGATCGTATACTTTCTCTCGTCGAAAGCCTCGCCCAGGTTGAAGAGCTCTATCAAACCTTGCTCTTCTACGGCGGGTGTCTCGTCGGCATAGGATCCGTTGACGACGTTGTCAGTCGTGCCCAGTTGGCCTCCGGGATACCACTCGTCGGCCGAGAAGTTGCCGACGGCTTGACCGACAAAATTGGCGTCGGGGACATTCGGTTCGGGCTCGGGCTTCGGATCATCGCTGCACGCAGCGAAGGACACGAGCCAGAGCGCGGCTAACGCGGAAAGCGTGAGGTTGTGTTTGAGTGTCATAATGAAATTCCTTTCCGTTGTTTGTATGTATAACAGGAAGGGGCACCGGGAAGTGATGGGGCTGAACCCGCCTCCCCGATGCCCCTTTGGGGACTAAGGACGAAAAGCTAAGCGCGAACCGTGGACTCTGCTGACTGTGGCAAGATGGCCTCGGTCGCGTTTTTCGTCTTTCGTTTTTCCGTTACGGATGGGTTACTGTTTTGAGAACCACTCGGCAGCCTTGTTCAGATCTTCATCCAGGGTTTGAATCTTCTTCTGCGCCTCGCCTACGAGCGGATTGGAGATGTTGCTCACAAAGCCACCCTTGAGCTTCGTCTGGCAGTCTTCGAGGGCCTTCAGGGCAGCCTTGAGGTCGCTCTCGAGCTTAGAAGCCTGAGCTGCGTCGTACTTCTTCATGAAGGCCATGATCGAGGCGGCCTCATTGCGCTTGCCATCGACGCCGCCATAGAGCGAGTTCTGGATACTGATCAAGTTGTCGTGGAAATCGATGAAGGAGCGCTGGCTATAGGGCGACTCGATGTAGTTCTTGTCCTTGCCCGAGTAGGGATTGCCGATCTTGGTGTTGGCCACCTCGTCGCAGATGTTCTCACATCCGGCCTTGAGGATGGTGGTCATGACCTCTTCCCAGGTAGCGTAGCCGCTGCCGGCTTTGGTAGCGCCGAGCAGGTCATCGGTGTATGATTTTCCGTTACGCGAAGACGGGAGTTCGATCTCTTCCACCCGATCCTTGTGAGCCTTGGGTGCGTTGGCGTTCCAAGCCACCTCGAGCTGGTAGCAACGGTCGCGGAGGTCGCCCGCCACAGCCGTGGCGTAAGTCAGCTCCTCGGCGCCTGTCACCTGAGCCTTGATGGCGGTGAAAGCCTCGTTGTCCTCGTTGGCTTGCAGCGCAGCGACGGTGCGGTTCTTGCCGTTGCGGAAGATCACGAATTCGATGCCGTGGAAGCCGAGCAACTCCTGTCCGAGCTTACCAGCGGCGTAGGCGATAGCGTCGTTTTCGTCACCGCCGAGCTTCTCCAGCTGGTACTTGTTGGTCAGGGCGGCAGCCAGACCGTCCACGTCGAGCGGCCAAGTGTCGATGTGCGGATCTACGCCGAAATCGGTAGCGGCACCAAAGAGGAAGGCTTCACTCTGCTCGTAGCTGGAACGAGCCTTGATGAACGTTTTGCAGATCTCGTCCACCTCGGCCTGCGTGAGGCTCTTGGGGTCTTTGAGGAACTTTTCCTTGGCAGCCTTGAGCTTGTCGTAGAGCTCAGAGGTCTCAGCAGCGAGGTTTTTGTAAGTCAGGTTGACCGTGTTATCCACATACTGCTTGGCGATCTGGCTCATCTCTTTCTGCTTCTCGGTAAGCCCTTTCTCGATAGGATCATTGTTTTTCTCGCATGAGGAGAATCCCCATGTCAGCATTGCCCCTACGGTGAGGAGCAATGACGTTCTAAGATACTTCTTAATCATGTGTCTATTATTAATGATGAATGCGTGTGTGCGTGTGTAGTACCCTCTCTGGGCTATGCCCTCCGTGGCACGTCTCTCGATGTCGGATCAGAGGAAGAAGCCCTCATAGGCAATGCCGAGGGAGATGGAGGGTTCGTTATTGTATTGCTGCTTGAGCAGACGGGTGGAGTATTCGCCCTTCACCACGATCTGCGGTAGGGGGAAGTAGTTGAAGCCCACGGCCAGGCGTTGCTTGCCGGTGTACTCATACTTCTGCTGATCGCTGGAGGGGATGTAGGAGTTATAGTATTCGTACCGTCCGAAGAGGTAGAATTTCTGGTCGTCAGCGCGCAGCCGAGCCACCTGCGAGAAAATATCGTAGCCCGCTTCAAGGCCTACGGCCACGGCATTCTTGCCGACGGGAGTTTTCTTGTAGGGGGCTGAGTTGGCCGTCAGGTTGCGTTTGATGGTGCTGATCGTAGCGGCGTCACCTACGTAACCGTAGTCGGCGTTACCGCGGACGATCCAGTTGAACCGGTTAAACGCGAAGTCGAACGCACCGATGGCCACAGTGCCTTTCACATTGTCGTAACGCTTCACGTTGCCATTGGCGTCCTTCCCCTCGAGATCGTGTGGGAAGGCGTTGTGCATGGCGCGGCCATAGTATCCACTCAGGCCGATGCGCAGCCCGGGGAAGGCGTAATAGTCGAGTCGGCCGATGAAGCCGTATTTGTTGGCCACCTTAAACTCATAGGGCGATCCGGCGCCGCCACTCACCCAACCTTCGCGATCGAAGAAGAAGGCGTCGAGGCCAGCCACCACTTGCGCCTCATACCGGACGCGTCCCGTGCGGCCCCAGAAGCTGATCCCCGTGTCGTGCCATGTGCAAGGCAGGATCGTGGCCTCGCCTTCGGGACGATAGACGGTGAAGAAATGAAGTGGCTCATGGTGCGCGTTTGTCATGCCGATGGGCACGACGATGTGGCCCGCGCGAATGTTGAAGGCGCGTGAGAAAGACTTCTGGATCCAGAACTGCTCCAGCTCCACCTCACCGCCTTTCTCGACTTCCATCTCCCACTCGCCGCCCTCGGTAAATTCCTTTTCCTGAGCGCTACCTGTACCGGTGTGTTCGAACTCGATCTCGGTGCCCATCGTCCATCCTTTCCCGAAATTGTAGTTCAAATAGATGACGGCGTGCGGCACATCGAAACGCCCGTGGCTGGGGTCGTTCTTGTACTTGGCTGCATCGCTGTAGCGATACACATTGTCGCTGTAGAAATTGCGGGAATAGGCGATCTCGCCATATCCACCGACGCTCAATCGGTTGCCCAGCACGTGATGTTGCACACTGTCCGAGGCATTCACTTGCGCCTCTACGGGCACGGTGGCGACGCCAGCCATAAGCCCGAGTAATAACCCAATCTTGACCTTATTCATTGTTCTTAATTATATGTCTGCTGCTTCTGCCGAAAGCCCCTTTGGAGTGAAAGGCTTTCGGCGGCAAAAGTAGAGGCGCCTTCAAACCATCACAATCCCAAATATTAGGGATGTGAAAAATCTTTGCGGGGAGCGCGTCGCATCCTTTGCCCCCCCGGGGGATCAAGCCCGAAAATGTCGTGGCGTCCCCGTGCGGCTCTTACCTTTGGCCCGACAAAATGGTATATCAAACGGATAGAAAGAACATGAAGAAGAGACTTGGTAAGTGGCTTTTGGACCTGATGGGCTGGCGTGTAGGGCCGGCGGGCGACGAGGTGGCGAAGTGCGTGATCTGCGTAGCGCCACACACGAGCAATATGGATTTCATCATCGGCGAACTGTTTTATCTCGCCATTGGCAAGCAGGCCGCGTTTTTGATGAAAAAGGAATGGTTCGCCTTTCCGCTGGGCCTCTTCTTTCGCGCCCTCGGTGGCGTCCCGATCGATCGCAGTCGCAACACCTCCATGACGGAGCAGATGGCCGCAGAGTTCGCCCGCCGCGACCGTTTCCGCCTGGCCATCACGCCCGAAGGCACACGCAAACGCGTGGACGAATGGAAGCGGGGCTTCTATTACATCGCGCTCAAGGCCGGCGTACCCATCCAGCTGGGATACATCGACTACGGACGGAAGGAGGTCGGCATCATGGAGACTTTCCGCCCTACCGGCGACGCCGAAGCCGACATCCAATACATCCGCTCGCGCTACGAGGGCATGACCGGTAATCACAGCGAACGATTCCAATAAACGCCCCATCGGCCCTGTTAAGGAACGTGAGTTCGATGTAAGAATAACGCCAACAGAGAGCTTCTACGGGAGTCACACGATGGCCAAAACGCTTTTGGAAATGCTCGCACCGGTGGTGCAAGGGCCCAAAAGTGGTTTTTGCGATTTGCACCACCGGTGCAAGAGACAAAAAGAGGTTTTTGAGGTTTGCACCGCTGGTGCAAGCATTTCCAAAAGCATTTTGGCCTTTACAGCGCACTATGAAAGACATTCTCCAAGGATTAGAAACCTCATTCTTTCGTCGAACTCACGTTAAGGAGCGTATTTTTCCGGCCATCGCGCGCCCTGCATTCCCGCCGAAAGACTTATTAATCGAGGAGTTTACTTAAACGAACCCGCTGACTTCCGGCGCCCTTTATCCGGCAACCTACTTTTGCGGCCGTATTAAAAACCAGAAACAATGAAGAAACTATTCCTCCTTGCGGCCGTCGCCCTCCTCAGCCCGACGGCCTCGATCATGGCGCAGGACGACGCGCCGCGCGACACCTCGTACTGGACACACAGCGGTGCCGCCTCGCTGACCTTCGGGCAGACCTCCTTCACCAACTGGGCCGCCGGCGGCGAAAACTCCGTCTCCGTGCTCGCCGCCTTCGCAGGCAAATGGAACTACGCGAAGGATAAATGGATGTGGGACAACTCAGCCGACCTCGGCTACGGCCTCACCTATCAAGGCAGCGACCAGATCAAAAACGACGACCACATCGACCTCGCCACCCGACTCGGCTACAAGGCCTCAGCCACCTGGGCCTACGCGGCGGAGCTGAACTTCAAGTCGCAATTCAACAAGGGCTACAGCAAGTATCCCGTGACGGACGACGCCGCCTACATCTCCAAATTCATGGCCCCGGGCTACCTGCTCGGATCCATCGGTATGACCTACACCCACCCGCGCGAAGACCTCAAGGTGCTCATCTCGCCCGTGTCTGAGAAGATGACCTTCGTCTCCGACCGCCGCCTCTCCGACGAGGGCGCATACGGCGTAGAGAAGGGCGACCGCGTGCTGGCCGAGTTCGGCGCCCTGATCAAGGGCACCTACTCGAAGAAGATCACCGAAAACGTCCTCTTCAACACCGAAGTCCTCCTCACCTCGGCCTACAAAACCTTTGGCAACGTCGATGTGGACTGGAAGATGTCGCTCGACTGGAAGCTCAACAAATACTTCACCTTCAAGGCCAACACCTACCTCCTCTACGACGACGACATCCACTACGTAGACAAAGACGGCGTGAAGCATGGCCCGCGCGTACAGTTCAAAGAAGTCGTCGGCCTCGGCCTCGGATACATCTTCTAAGAGACCCTCTTAGTCATTTCTCAAGCAGTTATCGAGAAGGCGCTGTGGAACTTGTTTTTCGCAGTGCCTTTCTCTTTTTTTCTTGGTGATTGTACGATACAATCGGCCGAAGCCTGTAGTGGTGATCGTACGATAACGTGAGTTCGACAAAAGAATGAGATACCCTTATTGAGAATGTCATTGATAGCATGCTGTAACGGCCAACAGGTTCTCCGAAGCACTTGCGGGACTCCCCGCAAACGCCAAAGCAAATGCCGGGAGACTTGCGGGACTCCCGCAAACGCCAAAGCAAATGCCGGGAGACCTGCGGGAGTACCCGCAAACGCCCAAAAGTTCTTCGAGGCACTTGCAACAGTGTTGTAGACATTTCCAAAAGCACTTTGACAATCGCGTGGATTCTGCGTGTAGACTCTCTGCTGGCACTATTCTTACACCGAACTCACGTTACGATACAATCAGCTGAAATGGTTTCGTTTCTCGCGATTGTACGATACAATCAGCCAAAGAAGTTTGTGGCGGCTGATTGAGACCATCGGAAGGGACATCCACGGCGCATGGGAGAAATTGCAACAAAAGGGTGAAAACAACTCCGGAGATTCCCCCTACAGACGAACAGGCGAAGGGGCCGAGAAGCCGCTCCCAGAGCCTTTTCCGCCAAATTCAAAACGGCTGCTTACCTTTGCCCTTGAAAATCTGAATGATTCAGAAATCATGATTTTACCGAAAGGATATTGCTTGCAAAACGGGAAATATTGTCTGACAGAGGTCATCGGACAGGGCGGATTCGGAATCACTTATTCGGGCGTTTGGAACACCGAAGTCAAGGGTGAACTGGGAGCCGTAAAGACCGCCGTACCGATTTGTATCAAGGAATATTTCTTCAAAGATTACTGCTTCAGAGACCCCGCCACGATGCAAGTCCGCGTGCATTCGGAGACGGGGCGCAGGCTGTTCGACAAGTTTCGCGAGCGACAGATTCAGGAGGCACGCATCCTCTCGGAAGTGCACCACCCGTACATCGTGAATGTCCTCGAAGTCTTCGAGGAAAACAACACGGCCTACATCGCTATGGAGCGCATCACGGGCCGATCACTCAAGTCGCTGCTCGAAGACGAGGGCCAGCTGACGGAGCCGTGCGCACTTAAATACATCGACCAAATCGGGCGCGCGCTGGAGTTTGTACACGCCAAAAACATCCTCCATCTCGACATCAAGCCGGGCAATATCTTGATCGACGAGCACGACGACGCCCGACTGATTGACTTCGGCGTCAGCAAACGCTACGACATCGATAGTCAGGAGACAAGCACCACCACGCTGACCCTCTCGAAGGGCTTCGCTGCCATCGAGCAGTACGACAGCGACGGCCTGACGGGCTTCTCGCCCCGCCCGGACATCTATTCGCTCGGTGCCACGCTCTACAACCTGCTCACGGGCTGCGTGCCCCCCGAATCCATCCTCCGTGTGACCAAACCGCTCACCGAACCTTCGCGGCTGAACGCCAACATCACCCCTCGCACCGAACACGCCATCCTGCGAGCCATGCAGGTGAACCCCGCCGACCGCTACGCGTCCGTCCGCGAAATGCTGGGCGACCTTGACATCCCGCCCTATCCCGAACGAAAAGATCAGCCCGTGGCCGCTACCGGTCAAACGACTCAGCGTGCGCCACTCACGAACGACGACGAGCGGACGCAGTTGCTCACCGCCGACGTCGAAGAGACGGCCCTCCTCACACCGGTGGAACAGTCCGCCCCGACGCGTCGGCGAAAGGGCAAACGCCGCGTACTGATCCCGCTATTGATCGGCCTCTCGGTGCTGATCGGCTGGGCCGCGTCGTACCTGATCGGCGGCAGCAAACCGGCACCAACGAACGAACCGACAGCCAACCTATTGCTCCAAAGCGACGCAGGCAGTGATCGCTCGCCGTTCGATCCGCCCACGGTAGCGCCCTCGTCGGCCGCAGACAAACAGGTGGAAAAACATCAGTCGGAGGAGAACAAGACGGACAAGAAGACCGAGGAGAAGAAGTCCGATAAGACGGAAACAACCACGCATGACGACGCCTCATCCGAGACCTCGAACGCGCGCTACGTCGCCCTGATCGCCTCCGGAAAGATGAAGATGGAACGCGGCGCCTATGCCGACGCCAAGCGTGACTTTGCGAGCGCGAAAGAGATCAAGGTGACCGAAGAGGTGATCCGCCTCAGTTTGGCCTGCGACGACCGCATCGAGGAGGACAACGTCCGCGCCCGCAAAGCGCTCTACGAGCAAGGCATGCCCTTCGGCAGCTATACCATCGTTCGCAAAAAGCAGAACGGACGCTACGGCGCCATCGACGCGCAAGGCATCGAGCGCATCCGCTGCATCTACCTCAGCGTGGGGCGATCGGAAAACGGACGCGCCTTCGAACGCGAAGACCACCTCTACGACATCTACAACGCCAACGGCACGATGGTGGCCCGGGGGCTCACAACGTATTGACTAAGTATAGACGCACAGACAAAGACAATGAAGAAGTGGACGGGAATGCTGTTGCTGTGGATCGCGTGCTGCCTGTCGTGGCACGCCCAGGCGCAGCGACAGACCGAATACAATCGCAAGGGCGATGAGGCCCTGCAACGCAAGGATTATCGGGATGCCAAAATGTGGTTCGAGGAGGGCGTCTTTGCCGAATGCGACCGCTACAGCATCGACCGACTGACGACCATCTGGCTCGAAGACGAAACCATGCACGTCTCCATGCGCACGGTGATGAACAAGTGCCTCAACTGCCTCACGGAGTGGGCCACGGAGCGCGATACGTTCGCCATCGATAAGCTCATCCTTTACTACAGTCGCGGCATCGGTACGGCCGAAAACCCCGTCACGGCCGACTATTGGCGCCGACAATTAGAGACGGTTCGCCGCCAGAATCGGGGCGAAGACGAGGCGCCGACGGCTACGCCAACGTCAGCCACGCCCATGCGTTTCTTCTTCGGCTATCAGGCCTCACTGCTCGCGCCCTTCGGCATACGCGTGGGCGGGATCGTCGGGCGGTTAGGATGGTACATCGCGGCGCAATCCAACTTCTCCTTTCAGGGCCACACCGCGACCTGCCGCACAGCCGACGGACGCTTCATCATCGAGGGCCAAAGCGGCTATTACGGCTACATGGATCGTAAGCAGGCCAATGTACTCATGGCCTCTGTCGGGCTGATGATCCGTACCCTGCCCGGCATCTACACCTCCGTCGGCGCAGGCTATTGGCAGCGCGACCTGATCCGGCAATACGGTACGGCCGACAATGCCGGAAACATCTACCAGAGAGCGTGGGCCAAAGACCTCGACGCCTCCGAGAAAGGCCTGAAGGTGGATCTCGGCGCCACCTACCTCCTACCCCGCGGCCGATACTACGTGACGGGCGAATGCACCGTCCTCAACTTCCGATACCTCTACCCCGCGCTGGGTGTAGGCATGATCTTCTGACATAAAAACGAAACAACGAGGCTCCCCCCCATGAACCAGAAATATCTCCCTTACGCATTCCTCTCTCTCCTTTTTACGCTGTTTCTCACCCTGCCGTCGGCCTGCATCGACGACCCGGAGGTGGAACCCGGCATACAGAACGCCCGCACCCCGCAGATGGGCGAAACCGTAACCATCAACGCCCTCACGGCATCATCCGTCACACTGACGGCCACCGTAGTGCAGGCGAACGGGGCTGCCGTCACCGAACGTGGCTTCTGCTGGTCAGAGCAAGCCCACCCGACGGTGGATCATCACACCAAAGTGTTCGGGAAAGGTATCGGCGAATATCAGGGCACCGTGGACGGGCTCGTCAACGGTCGCGACTACTACATCCGCCCCTATGCCCGCAACGCCAAAGGCGTGGCCTACGGTGAGGAGCGTAAGGTGCAGACCCAAACGGGCCTGGGCCTCGTGCATACCTTTATTATAGCCGACAGCACACGCGCAGCCACCGCCGTCTGCGGTGGGCGCATCGAGATCTCGGGCGAGGGCGAGATCCTAGCGCGCGGTGTCTACTACTCCACCTCGCCCGACATGAACCCGAAGGATTCGGTCCTCAGCACATCTGCGGCCGACTCTTTCCTCTGCCCTATCCGCGGCCTCAGACCGTCCACCACCTATTACGTCGAGGCCTTTGTTCGCAACCACTTCGGCGTCTACAACGGCACCCGAAAGTCCTTCACTACGACCGACGGCCGGTCCGTCGTCTCCTCTTTGGCAGTCCTCCATGTGAGCTACACCTCTGCCTCCGTGTCGGCGACAGTCCTCTCAGCCGGCGATGCGCCGATCGAGGAGCGCGGCTTCTGCTGGAGCACCCTGCCTGATCCTACCCTCACCAACTCGCCCCACGTGGAGGTCGGCTCCGGCACGGGGCCCTTCACGGGACAGTGCACCGGCCTCGAGGCCAATCGCAAATACTACGTCCGCGCCTACGCGGGCAACCGTGTCTACGGCTATTCCTACAGCGCGCCCGACTCCTTCACCACGCTTAGCAGTCTCCCAACCGTCGTCACGCTACCCGCGTCGACCCTGACTCGAGGCACAGCCACACTGGGCGGACGAATCGTCTCACCGGGCCAGAGCGCCGTCACCTCATGCGGCATCTGCTGGTCGCTGACGGACGAGACGCCTACGCTTTACAACGCCGAATCGGCCGAGCTTACCCTCAGCCCGGGAGGCACCTTCACCGGACAACTCTCCGGCCTCAAGGGGGGCCGCACGTACTACATCCGCGCCTACGCCACCAACGCCGAAGGCACATCGTACGGCGAGACCGTCGTCCAACGCATGCCCTCAATCTTTCGCACCATACCGCACAACTTCCCCGGCGCAGCCCGCCTGCAAGGCACCCCGACATGCTTCGCCACGACTGATCGCGGCTACCTGTTGGGCGGTGACATCGGACCTTACTACAGCGCCGACCTCTACTACTACAGCACCACGACCAACGAGTGGCGGCAAATGTTGGCCTGCCCCGCTGGTCCGCTGAAGTGGCAAACGGCCGTCACACTCGGCGGATCGGCCTACATCTTCGGTGGCATCGACGTGAACCATCGCACCCGCAACAGCTTCTACCGCTACGACATCGCCAGCAATACTTGGTACACCATAGCCTCAAGCCCTGCGCCTGACTCGCTCTGCCTCGCCTTAGGCGTGGCTCTAAACGGCAACATCTTCCTCATCGGCGGGCGGGGCGACACGGCCACGAACCACGTCTGGGGTTACAACGTAGCAGCCTCCACGTGGATCCGGCAGCCCGACTTTCCCACGCAACACTACGGTGGCGTAGCCCTCACCGTCGGTACGATGGTCTACGCCGGCCTCGGCCGCAATGCTGACGGCTCCTTCAACCGCAACCTTTGGCGCACGATCGACCTCTCCACTTGGACACCCGAGACGGTCTGCTCCGTGGCCAACGGCGGCATCTTAGCCGGAACCACCTGCCGCAACAAGCTCTACCTCATCGATGAATCGTTCACGATCCTAGAGTATGACCCCGCCACGCACACTTGGACACGCCGCGCGCAGCTTCCGTCCGACTTCCGCGGCATCCACTGCATGTTCACCCTCAACGACATCATCTACATCGGTCTCTCACAGCAGTCCTCCACCCTTCTGGCCTACGATCCCACGTGGGACAACTGATCCCCACGCTCAAGGAAACGGTGGCCAACTGAGCGTTATCCTATGCGGGGGAGCCGTCAAACACAGCGACGGGTTGTTGCAAATCTGCGGCGGCCAGAAATAGTGTATTTCGAGCGTTGTAAACTCTGCAACGGCCAGAAATAGTGTATTTCGGGCGTTGCAAAACCTGCGACAGCCAGAAATAGTGTATTTCGAGCGCTGCAAAATCCGCAGCGGCCAGAAATAGTGTATTTTGAGCGCTGCAAAACCTGCGGCGGCCAGAAATAGTGTATTTCGAGCGCTGCAAATTCTGCGACAGCCAGAAATAGTGTATTTCGAGCATTGTAAAATCCGCGGCGGCCAGAAATAGTGTATTTCGGGCGCTCTCAAAATCTGCGGCGGCCAGAAATCTTTTGGCCAAATACGGCTCTGCTTTGTTTTTCTCGCTGGATTTGATTGCTTTTGCCACACGAAATCAATAACACCTATCGAATTTATGACGAGTATAAAGCAACGAGAAGAGCTCCATGCCACCATCTGGAAAATCGCCAACGATGTGCGGGGAGCTGTGGACGGGTGGGACTTTAAGCAGTACGTCTTAGGCACCCTTTTCTACCGATTCATCAGTGAACACTTCACTAACTATGTCGAAGCCGGCGACAAGAGCATCGGCTATGCCCGCATGTCGGACGACAAGATCACGCCCGAAATCAAGGAAGACCTGATCAAGACAAAGGGATATTTCATCTATCCCAGCCAGCTCTTCGTGAACGTGGCCCGCACAGCCAACACGAATGAGAATCTGAACACGGAGCTGGCCGCCATCTTCAACGCCATAGAAAGTTCAGCGCAGGGGAAGGCCTCCGAGAAAAACATCCGTGGACTCTTTGCCGACTTTGATACGACGAGCAATCGGTTGGGCAACACCGTGGCGGATAAGAACCGGAGGCTGGCGGCCGTCATTAAAGGCGTCGAAAGCCTAGACTTTGGCGACTTTGCAGACAACGAGATCGATCTCTTTGGAGACGCCTATGAGTTCCTCATCTCCAACTATGCCGCCAACGCAGGCAAATCGGGCGGCGAGTTCTTCACCCCGCAAAGCGTGTCGAAGCTGATCGCGCGGCTGGCCCTGCTGGGGCAGGATACGATCAATAAGGTCTACGATCCGGCTTGCGGATCGGGCTCCCTGCTGCTGCAAGTCGAGAAGACGTTCGGCGAACACCATATCGAAGAAGGCTTCTACGGACAGGAGATCAATCACACGACCTACAACTTGGCCCGCATGAACATGTTCCTACACGGCATCGGCTACGAAAAGTTCAACATCGCCCTGGGCGACACCCTCCTCGACCCTCAGCACGGCGCTGAGAAACCCTTCGACGCCATCGTCTCCAATCCGCCCTACTCCGTGAGCTGGATAGGCAAGGCCGACCCGACGCTCATCAACGACCCTCGCTTTGCCCCGGCCGGCGTGCTGGCGCCCAATACAAAAGCCGACTTTGCCTTTGTGCTCCATGCGCTCAGCTACCTTTCTGCCAAAGGGAGAGCAGCTATCGTTTGCTTCCCCGGCATCTTCTATCGTGGGGGCGCGGAGCAGAAGATCAGGCAGTATTTGGTGGAGAACAACTATGTGGAGTGCGTAATCGCCATGCCTCCCAACCTCTTTTTTGGCACAACCATCGGCGTCTGCGTCCTGGTGCTCTCCAAGCATAAGAGCGACACCACGACGCGGTTCATCGACGCCAGTGGTGAGGACTTCTTCCGGAAAGAGACGAACAACAACGTCCTCACCGACCAGCATATCGAGCGTATCATCGACCTTTTCAGCAGCCAAGACGAGGTGGAACATGTGGCCAAGTCGGTCGATAAAAGCACCATTGCGGAGAATGGCTTCAACCTCTCGGTGAACACTTACGTGGAGGCGAAGGACAAGCGCGAGGTGGTCGACATCGCCAAGCTGAACGAAGAAATAACGCAGACCGTAAGCCGCATCGCCACACTGCGCACCGATATTGACGCGATCATCAATGAGATAGAAGGATGAAATGCATAGAGAAGCTCCTGCAGGGGGCAGAGGTGGAGTGGAAGAAGCTGGGAGAGGTGGTTGAGATCGTTACTGATTTCACTGCTGCAGGATCTTTCGCAAGCAATGCTAAAAACGTTACGTATCTCAAAGAGCCGAGCTATGCCTTGTTAGTTAGAACTACAGACCTAAAGCAGAGGTTTACCAATTCGGACAACTTTGTTTATGTAGATGACCATGCTTTTAACTACTTATGGAGAGTAAACTTAAACAACGAGAGCATTATCCTACCCAACGTCGGAAATTGTGGCGAAGTCTATTATTCAGTTCCTACAGAACTACCTTATGATCGTTGTGTTCTCGGCCCAAATGCGCTTCTACTACGTAGTTCTATCATAGGAAACAAGTTCTTATTCTACTGGTTCCAAGGAGCAGACTTTCAGAATAAGCTGTCTAAAATCATCTCTTCGACAGGGCAGACAAAGTTTAATAAGACAAATCTCAAGCACATACTCATCCCCATCCCACCCCTCCACGTCCAGCAAGAGATTGTGCGTATCCTCGACAAGTTCACGGAGCTGGAGACGGAGCTGGAGACGGAGCTGGAGCTGCGCAAGCAACAATATGAACGCTACCGCGACCTGCTGCTTTCGCCTGATGATCCAGGTCGTAGAGGGATAAACACAATGATAGAACTGGGAGAGATTGGTGAAGTGCGTATGTGCAAGCGTATTTTGAAAAGACAGACTTCTGCCGTTGGAGATATTCCATTCTATAAAATAGGAACCTTCGGCAAGACTGCGGATGCCTATATCCCAAGAGAATTATTTGAAACATACAAGGCCAAATACAATTACCCCAATAAGGGGGAGATACTTATCTCTGCAAGTGGTACCATAGGAAGAAGCGTGATCTTCGATGGCAAAGAGTCATATTTTCAAGACAGCAATATTGTTTGGATTGAGAATAATGAGCGCTTTGTGCTAAACAAATACCTGTTTTATTGCTATCAGATTATACAATGGAATGTGGCAGATGGTGGCACTATTGATCGCTTATATAACGATTACCTCAAGAAAACAAGAATCCCTGTTCCTTACTTAAATGATGCAGAAAAGTCTCTTAAAGAGCAGCAACGCATCGTCTCCGTTCTCGACAAGTTCCATACGCTTACCACCTCCATCAGTGAGGGGCTACCGAGAGAAATAGAACTGCGCAAGCAACAATATGCCTACTACCGCGATCAGCTGCTTTCGTTTGAGAGATAACCCCAAAGAATCAGACAAACCAATCCCCCCCAATCCCGACCAAGGAAATGGGTCCAACCTTCGGGAGAGGCCATTTCCCGACCAAGGAAATGGGTCCAACCTTCGGGAGAGGCCATTTCCCGACTAAGGAAATGGGGCCAACCTTCGGGAGAGGTCATTTCCCGACTGAGGAAATGGGTCCAACCTTCGGGAGAGGCCATTTCCCGACTGAGGAAATGGGCCCAACCTTCGGGAGAGGCCATTTCCCGACTGAGGAAATGGGTCCAACCCTCGGGAGAGGTCATTTCCCGACTGAGGAAATGGGTCCAACCTTCGAGAGGGGCCATTTCCCGACTGAGGAAATGATCATCCCGGAGATTCCCTATAAAAATCATTCAGAATAAAGACAAGACACGATATGACACCAAGCAAACCCATCGCCGAAAAGCCCCACTTCATTGTGCTGGATCATTACACAAGAATCGCATCGACAACGCCTCCGCCCACGGGATACCAGACGGAGGCCGCACTGGAAAAAGAGCTGATTGAAGATCTCCAAAAGCAGGGCTACGAGTATCTACCCAAGCTGACCACCCCTCAGGAGCTGCTGAAGAACCTGAGGCTACAGTTGCAGGCGCTCAACCAGGTCGTTTTTACGGACGAGGAATGGCAACGCTTCTTAGATGAGTATTTGTATGACTTCGACGAGAAGTTCAAGAAGGCTTCGACGAAGGCCGCCAGCTGTGTCGTTGATGGCATACATAAGGTGCAGGTCAATTACGTCCATGACTTCGTGTTCGATGACGGGCATATCCAGAACATTTGCCTGGTGGATAAAAAGGATATAGCCCGCAATAAGGTGCAGGTGATTAACCAGTTTGAACAGACCGGCACACAGGCCAACCGCTACGATGTGACCATCTTGGTCAACGGGCTACCCATGGTGCAGGTGGAGCTGAAAAAGCGCGGAGAGGCCATCCGCGAAGCCTTCAACCAAGTGCACCGCTACAGCAAGGAGAGCTTCAACAGTGAGAAGTCGCTGTATAAATTCTTGCAACTCTTCGTCATCTCCAACGGAACGGACACGCGCTACTTTGCCAACACCGTAAGGCGCGACAAAAACAGTTTCGACTTTACGATGAACTGGGCCGACTCGAGAAACGAACTGATTAAAGATCTGAAGGACTTTACGGCCACCTTCTTTCAAAAGGATACCCTGCTGAAGGTCTTACTCACCTATTCGGTGCTCAACAAAGACAACGTGCTGCTCGTCATGCGCCCCTACCAAATCGCGGCCACGGAGCGCATCCTCTGGAAAATCAAATGCGCCTATGAAGCCCGAAAGTCGAAGGCCACGGAAAACGGTGGCTATATCTGGCACACCACGGGCTCGGGCAAGACCCTGACCAGCTTCAAGGCAGCCCGATTGGCCACCGAGCTGGACTTCATCGATAAGGTGCTCTTCGTCGTCGACCGCCGGGATTTGGACAATCAAACGATGTTAGAATACAAGCGATTCTCGCCCGAAAGTGTCAATGGCTCGGCCGATACGCAGGGGCTAAAGCGCAACATGGAGAAGAAGGACAACCGAATCGTCGTCACCACCATCCAGAAGCTCAACAACCTGATGAAGAGCGAAAGCCATCTGCCCGTCTACGAGCAACAGGTGGTCTTCATCTTCGACGAATGCCACCGCTCACAATTCGGCGAGGCGCAGAAGAACATCCGTAAGCGATTCAAGAAGTACTACCAATTCGGCTTCACCGGTACACCGATCTTCCCCGAGAATGCCTCCGGAACGGATACAACGAGCAGCATTTTTGGCGCTGAGCTCCATTCGTACGTCATCACAGACGCCATCCGAGACGAAAAGGTGCTAAAGTTCAAAGTGGACTATAATGATGTGCGCCCGAAATTCAAGGCCTTGGAAATGGAGCAGGACGAAGACAAACTGAAGGACTCAGAAAACAAGCAGCACCTACTCCATCCAGATCGAATCCGGGCTATATCTCAGTATATCCTGAAGAACTTCAGGATAAAGACGCATCGAAACAACATCGGCAACAGGGGCTTTAATGCCATGTTTGCCGTGAGCAGCATCGACGCCGCCAAGTTGTATTACGAGGAGTTGAACGCCCTGCAAAAAGGGTCGGATAAGCCCCTGAAGATTGCTACGATATTCTCCTATCCACCGAACGAAGAGCAACATGCCGTGGGCGAGATCCTCGACGAAGGCTTTGAACCGTCGGTCATGAACAGCAGCAGCAAAGAGTTCTTGAGCAAAGCGATCAGCGATTACAACGCCATGTTCAAAAGCAACTATGGATTGGACAGCCAGGGATTCCAGAACTACTACAGAGACTTGTCGGAAAAAGTAAAGAATCAGGAAATAGACCTCCTTATCGTGGTAGGTATGTTCCTTACCGGCTTCGACGCTCCCACCCTAAACACACTCTTCGTCGATAAGAACCTACGTTATCACGGGCTGATCCAAGCCTTCTCGCGCACCAATCGCATTTATGATGCCACCAAGACGTTCGGAAACATCGTCACGTTCAGAGATCTGGAAGAGGCTACGATAAAAGCCATCCAGCTCTTCGGCACTCAGCAAACGCGGCATGTAGTACTCGAAAGGAGCTACAAGGAATATATCGAAGGTTTTACGGATGAGGTAACGGGCGAAAAAGGAAGAGGCTATCTGGAAGTGGTCAAGGAGCTAAAAGAGCGGTTCCCCCACCCCGATCAGATCGAAACAGAAGCAGAGAAGAAGGCCTTTGTGAAGCTCTTCGGTGAGTATCTGAAGCTCGAGAATATCCTTCAGAACTATGATGAATTCACCTGCCTGAAAGCGCTTCAAGCGATCGATCGAGAGGATAAATCCGCCCTCGAAGCGTTCAAGGAAGCCAACTTTCTCACCGACGACGAGCTTAAATTCATGCTAGGTATCGACGTGCCGGAAGAGCGAACCACACAGGATTATCGCTCGGCTTACAATGATATTCGAGACTGGTTCCGACAGGAAAGAATGGGGCAAACCCTCGAAAACCCAGAGACCGATTGGGACGATATCGTCTTCGAGGTCGACTTGCTCAAATCGCAAGAGATAGACCTTGACTATATCCTCGAATTACTCTTTGAGCACAACAAGAAGACCAAGGATAAGGACGCGCTGGTGAGCGAAATGCGTCGGATCATTCGATCCAGCCTCGACAACAGAGCGAAAGAGAGCCTTATCGTGGACTTCATCAATGCAACCGATCTTGACCCTATTCAGAACAAGGCCGATATCATCGAAGCATTCTTTGCATACGCTAAAGAGCGACAAAATGAAGAGGCCGCAGCACTGATAGACGAAGAGCATTTGAAGGATGAGGCTGCCAGACGCTATCTCCATATATCTCTCAAACGAGAATATGCCAGCATGAACGGGACAGACTTCAACAATATGCTGCCTCAAATGAGTCTGCTCAATCCTCGCTATCTAGATATGAAGCAACGTGTTTTTCAAAAGATCTCAGCTTTTGTGGAGAAGTTCAAAGGTGTGGGAGGCTTTGAAAGACGCTGATCTCTTTTGAGGAATCAGCATCGTTGTCAGTCGGGACTAACGTGAGTTCGACGTAAGCGATCTTTTCGGCATGAGTGTCGGTGAAACCAAGGATTGTTTACGTCGTACTCACATTTATGTGTACACATATACTCTTCGTCCTCTTTTTTCTTCCAACAAGGTGAATGAAATACCTCAAGCTTAGAAGGAGATTCTTGCAATCAGAGTTATTGGGTAGAAGACTCCCTCTCATTAGAGAACCAAATCGCGTATAGAAACAAAACACCCGACTTCACATTGTATGAAATCGGGTGTAAACTGTGCAACGTGCTGATTATCGACGTTTGCTGCGGTATGGACGGGACTCGAACCCGCGACCCCCTGCGTGACAGGCAGGTATTCTAACCAGCTGAACTACCACACCATATTGGGAGCAATCTCTTGTTTGAACGTCTCTTCGTTTCCTCGATTGCGCTGCAAAGATAATGGCTTTTTCAAACGTGCAAAGCTTTCACGCAAAATTTCTCGAGAAAAAATCTCAGGAAAGAGGGGCATGCGTACAATTCAAGAGGAATACATCGCATGCCAACCCCCTACCTGCAATTTGAAAATGAGTGATTTAACAGTCAATTGAGGCCTGTGCAGAAGCACGGCTCTCTTTCTCTCTGTCCTCACTCACTTTTTAGACTGTTCACCGGATTAGTATTAGCCGAGCGCCAATTCTGGAATGTTACGGTGATAAAAGTGATGGCCGATACGGCTACAAATGCTATCGCAAATACCCATAAACGAATCGGGGTACGGTAGGCGAAATGTTCGAGCCATTTTGTTACGCCATAATAAGCCACGGGCGAGGCTACGACAAAGCAAATAGCGACAATACGCAGGTAAGTGCGATTGAATAGGATAAGAATTTGTAAGGTAGACGATCCGAAGACTTTGCGGAGGCCGATCTCCTTCCGACGGTACTCGCTGTCAAACACCACGAGACCAAATACGCCGACGAGAGACAGTAACACGGCCAGCAGACCAAAAAATGTGATGAGCGTGCGTAGTGTCGTTTCGCGGTGATAAAGCTCGTCGTAAATTGTGTCGTAGAAGGTGATGTCGATCGGAAAAGAGGGATCGATGGCGGCTACGGTCTTTCGGATGTGTGCTGTAGCGGCGCGAACGTCGGTGCCGGACTTTAGGCGGATGTAAGAAACAAACAGACGGGAGCCAAGCGGACTGGCAGCAAGGCATATGTTGGTCGATTCTTGTCGCAGCGAAGCGATATGCAAGTCGCCCGTGAAGCCGACAAGGTCGCCCAAGTTGTCACGCCAATATTTGAAGGGACCGACGGACATCTGCAGACTGCGCCGAGCGTGATCGTTGAAAATAAAGGCTGGCCGGTCACTGCGCGCATCGGCCTCGGTGAAATCGCGGCCGTCGACTATGTGAATGCCCATTGTCCGGAGGAAGTTCCACGATACGTAGATTAGATTGTAGGAAAAATTGCGGCCGTTGTAGTCCGACGATTCCGTCATGTAGACATCTTTCGCGCCGATCTTCTCCGAGGCAAACGCCACGTCCTCAATACCTGCGTAAGATTTCAATCCGTCGACATACTCACGGGCATGATGACCAGCGATGGCCCCGTTGAGCTCTACCACGGCGATTTGATCGCGGTCAAAGCCGATGGTGTGGGTGCGCAGAAAACGGTTTTGCAACTGAACGAAGCCCGCACCAATAATCAGCGTCATCGATATGACGAATTGCAGGCTGACGAGCATGAGCCTGAGCCTCCTCCCGCGGGGTGAGAGGCCGAAGCTACCCTTCAACACCATCGCAGGTGGGAAGGAGGTCATGTAGTAAGCCGGATAGACGCCTGCTGCGAGGCCGACGAGTAACGACACAATGGCGGTAACCAATAAAAGTACCGGGTGATGAAGCGGCAATGTGTCGGCCTCAACGAAAGCCAGCAAACGGCTCTGATGCATGCCCCAAACAAGTATTACCGCGAGCAAAAACGCCGTGAGACAAATGGCACAAGCCTCGATCAGTAGTGAGAGGCGAAGAGCGGAATTTGTACTGCCTAAAACTTTCTGCGTATTGATGCTCTTCATTCTCAGCGGCGTCATGGCGGTGCTGAAATTGGTGTAATTCACTGCTGCAATGATGAGTATCAGCAGTGCTATGCCCATAAGTAGATTCACAACATCGGCGTTACCACTCCGAAAAAGATGTCCGTCGCCGCTTTCGTTCATAAAATAGATACTGGTGAGGGGCGTGAGCTTCATCTGCTCACCCGGATGGCCGATTTGGCTAAAGTTAAAATGTCGATTGAAGTTTTCCTCTACGTCGACGGATGAGGCGGCATTGTCCAAGCGAACGTAACAGATGAAGTTGCTGGCGTCGTAATTCTCCTTCAGAAATGCTCCATCGATGGCGGTATAGATGACGTTGCGCAGCTGCGTATTCCCCGGAAAATCACGGTAGACGGCACCCACCGTAAGCTCCAACTGCGTGCTATCGTCGTTGCGGCTTTTGCTCCAGATCGATTCTTCGGCGCGCAATGGACGCCCGACGGCCGACACGGATCCAAAAAGTCGGCGAGCCATGCTCTCGGGGATCAGCACCTTATCCGGACTGCGGAGACAATCGGTGTCGCCTTCCGTAATGGGGAAATTAAACGTGCGGACGAGCGTCGGGTGACACGTCTGCACCGTTTCGCGGAAGCCATGACGGGTGCCGTCGTTTCCCACGACCGTAAAATAGACTTCGCCGACGAAGGGGTTGATCAGCGTGCCTGCTTCAATATGCGGGGACGAGGCGATGACGGCCTCCACGAAGGCACGCGGCAGGACGGTGGAGAACTCGCCGGGTTGCGAGAGATCCACTCGAAAAATATGTTCGGCCTCGGGGTGACAGCGGTCAAAATTTCGCTCGTAATCGACCTGCATGAGAATCGTCATGAAGGCTGCAAAGGCGAATGAGAGGCCGAAGATGTTGAGCACGGTCGCCACACGGAAGCGGCGGACGATGCTGAGTAGGTTGCGGGATATTGTTTTCATATCGGAGAAACTGTATTTGAATTGCTTGGATCCTTTCTTCTTTTCTTTCCTTGATGCGCAAAATGGAGGCTCCTCTTTCTCCTTTTCTTTCCTTGATGAAAGAAAAGGAGGCAAAAGAAAATCAAGGCATCGGGGATGCCTGCCAAGTTGTCCGGGTACTTCAAACGAGACAAAGGGCCGCTTGCCAAGTTAGCCGAGTACTTCAAACGCGACAAAGAGGCTCTTGCCAAGTTGCATGTATCCGGCCAAACTTCGTTGGCGGCCGAAGCCGCCTTGATCTTCTTTTGCTTTCTTTTCTTCTATCAAGAGAAGAAAAGAAGGGACTCTTTTTGCGAGAAAAAAAGGCCGCCGGCCAAGTTAGCCGGGTACCTTAAACGCGACAAAGAGACCTCTGCCAAGTTGCGGGAGACAATCATGCACTCGAAAAAAGTACTCGGCAAACTGCTCGGCCCTCGGCAGGGGGCGTTTTTCGTTCCTACCGTTTCGCTATACCTTTTTATTCGCTCTTGAGGCTGTCTACCGGATTGGCATTGGCGGCGCGCCAGTTCTGAAACGTTACCGTGAAAAACGTGATCGCTGCCACGGCGATAAATGCGAGTGCGAAGATCCACCAGCGGATCGGTGTGCGGTAGGCGAAGTTCGTGAGCCATTGCGACACGCCATAATAGGCGACGGGGGCGGCCACGACGAAGCACACGATCACAATCTTGAAATAAGTGCGATTAAAACGAGCCAGAATCTGCCTCGTGGACGAGCCAAAAACCTTCCGGATGCCGATCTCCTTCTTTTTATACTCGCTGTCGAAGACCACGAGGCCGAACACGCCCACCATCGAGATGAAAATGGCTATCGCGCTGAACAGCGTGATCAAAGAACCGACGGCGCGCTCCTTCTCGTAGAGTTGCTGGAGGACTTTATCGAAGAAAAAGACGTTGAACGGATAGTCCGGATCCAATTCTTTCAGCACAGACTGTACATGCTCCATTGCAGCACGCATATCTGTGCCCGCTTTCATGCGGATATAAACGTACCGGGAGTTGTTTCCCCAATTTTCCTTTCCCCACACATAGAACGCCATCGGCTCGACCGCATTACGGAACGATGCAAACTTCACGTCTGGCATAAAGCCGACGATTTGGGTGCTGTCGATCATCGTGCCTAATTCCAGCCCATATTCTTGCTTCGCGCGTTCATTAAATACATATGCCCCATGTCGCGTAAGGGCATCTTCCGTTCGGAACGTTCGCCCCTCGATGGCCGGAATGCCCAAAACATCGAGGAACGAAGCTTCCACGGGGATAACTACGTAATCTATCTGTTTGCCGCGATAATCCCGGCCCCAAGTCATGTATGAATCCGCACTGGATAGGATTTGTTCGGAGCGCGTAATGCCTGAAACACCTGCGTACGACTTCATTTTGTTCATAAAAGTCTCCGGATGCGCTCGGATCTCATCACTCATCTCGACAATAATGATCTGATCACGTTCGTAACCCAGCGGCGCGTGCTGCATAAAGTGATTTTGCAAATACATACACCCCGCCCCGATGATGAGTGCGAATGATGCAAAGTATTGCACGCCAATCAGGGCGTTGCGCAAGGCTCGTCCGCGTGTGGATAGGCCAAAACTGCCTTTCAGAATGAGTGCGGGCGGAAAAGACGTCATATAAAAAGCCGGATAAATGCCCGCTGCAAGTCCTGTGCATAAAGCAATGAACGCCGTTGCTCCTACAACGACTTTGTGCGATAAAATTCCGAGGTCGGTAGTGACTAATGCAGAAAGCGGGCTACGCGCAAAGAGCGCAACAAGCCCTACCGCCAAAATGTATGCGGCCAAACTGATCAAAATAGACTCTGCCACCAAAGCGCGGCGGATAGTCCCGACCGAACTCCCGAGTACTTTCTGCGTGTTGATGCTTCGAATGCGCATGGGCGTGAGTGCGATGCTGAAGTTGGTGAAATTTATTCCCGCGATTAGGAGCACGACGAATGCGATGGCCGTCAACACATGCAGGGCTTGGGCGTTGGCTTTCGGCATGCTGTCAAACTTTACATTAGTAATGAAGTGCACATCCGGCAGGGGTATAAAACGTAGGTCGCCGCCTACCGCCTCCCATGTCGTGTTACCCTTTTCACCAAAAAGTTCTATCATGCTAGCCGTAAAATGCTTTTTGAAGTTCTCGTAAATGGTCGGGAGGTTGGCCGCGTCGTCCACTCGAATAAAAGCGGTGTAGTTCCAATTGTTCCAGTTCAATTTATTCTCCACATCGGGGATGGCGTGATAAATCACGTTACTCACCAGCGTGTTATCGGGGAAGTCGCGATACACCGCACCCACCGTTAGCGACAAATAAGGGTTCATAAGCTTTTTCCCGACTGCCGATTCCTGGCCAAATATCTTGCGGGCCATACTCTCGGGGATCATCACCTGATCAGGAGTCTTCAAGACATCTGGCGAGCCTTCTACAAAATCGAAATGGAAGACGTCGGTAAACCCCGGAGAAACGGTTTCATACAGTTCGCGAAATTTCTTTTTGTCAGCACCATTTTCTATGGAAAAAACAATATCGTAATCCATGTTTTGATACGTTCCCGCCTGAATATGAGGTGATGAAGTAATGAACGATTCTATCAAGGGCCTATTCAGGATTGCTTGCGATTCGCCTTCATTATGCACGAAATCCACACGGAATATACGCGAATAGTTTGGATCAAAATGATCAAAAGTATAATCATATTCCACTTGCATGAGGATCGTCATGAAGGCCGCAAAGGCCACCGCCAACCCGCACAGATTAAAAAGGGTCGCCATCTTGAATCGGCGAAAAACGCTCAGGAGATTTCTGTATATCGTATGCATATTTTTTGTTCTAAAGTTTAGGCTCACCGCGGCGAGCCGGTTTCAAGGGATTCAGGGGCTATCTATTTTTTGGACCGTTTGAACGCATGCCATCCTGCACGCCTCCAAACGCTCCAAAAAATATGAGCCCTCAACCATTCAACGAGGAATAACCTCTCAATAATCCTTACAAACGCGTTGTATTCACAATTTGTCCGTCGAAAAGGTTGATGATGCGATTCGCAAAGCCTGCATCATGCTGCGAGTGAGTCACCATGACGATCGTCGTGCCTTCGTCATGCAGGTCATTAAGGAGGCGGATCACTTCCAAGCCATTTTTTGAGTCCAAATTTCCTGTCGGCTCGTCCGCCAAGATCAATTTTGGATTCGCAACAACGGCCCTGGCAATGGCCACGCGTTGCTGTTGGCCGCCAGAAAGCTGCTGCGGGAAATGCCGCCCTCGATGACTGATGCTCATTCGCTTCAAGATGTTCTGCACGCGTTCCTTTCGCTCCGATGCTTTGATGCCGAGATACGTCAGGGGTAATTCTACGTTCTCAAAAACATTCAGCTCATCGATCAGATTGAAACTTTGGAACACGAAGCCTATCTGCCCTTTGCGCACTTCGGTGCGTTCCTTTTCGCGGAGGTGTCCCACTTCGCGGCCGTCTAAATAATAGTTACCATCGGTCGGGTTGTCCAGCAGGCCTAAAATATTGAGCAAGGTGGACTTGCCGCAACCTGACGGGCCCATAATGGCCACAAATTCTCCGTCCGCCACTTCTAACGAGACCTTATTCAGGGCGATGGTTTGGATCTCTTCGGTCTCAAAATACTTTGTCAGATTCTCTACTTTGATCATGATGTTTTGCGTGTTATAAAAATGAATGTCTATTTGTTATCGGTGAAAATGAGAGCACGTTTTTCGATCTCGAGAAAGGGTATTGCAAAAGTGCGGCATGATTCTTTTCGCCCCTATGGGACTCATGCCAAACGGCAACACACATTTTCGATTTCGAAAAGATCTCCTGTAAAACGGTTTGCCTCTTGCTCGGCTTGAAAATATTAAACCGCATGAATATTATTTAGTTGCTCGGCTGAAGCAATTAAGCCGCAAGAATGTTTCTTAGTTGCTTCGATAGAGCAATTAAGCCGTGAAAATGTCTCTTAGTTGCTTCGATAGAGCAATTAAGCCGTGAAAATGTCTCTTAATTGCTCTGATAGAGCAACTAAAGAAGATTTATACGGCTTACTATCTTCTCCGGAAATCCTCATTTGAAACCTTGCGTGTGAAGATCTCTCTTCCAAGCGCCTGTCTCGCCAAATGGCGACACACGCTCTCTGCTCCAAAAAAGTATCTCGCCAAACGGCGTCTCTCTCTCCGTGGCGCATAAAGGGCGTATGCCATTCGACGCCACTATCTATCGATTGCTTTCTTCTTTCCTGCATCTTCGTTTCTATCCTTACGCGATCCGTGTGGGGCGTATGCAATACGCCTCTACTGCCTAACGGATGATTTTTTTGTTCCTGTTTCTTTGTTTCTATCCTTTCTTCCCGAAAATTTATTGGAAACAACGTCTCCTGCCGGCAGGATGTAGGGGCGTATTGCATACGCCCCACCGCATGACCCCGGAGGGGGCAAAAAATTCTCTCTTGTTTATTCGTTTCTATCCTTACGCGATTCATGTGGAGATTATGCCATTCGGCGCCACTATCTATCGATTGCTTTCTTCTCTCTTGTTTCTTCTTTTCTTCCCTTGATGGAAGAAAAGAAGGCAAAAGAAGATCAAGCCCCCTGCCGGGGGCGGGGAAGTTTGCCGGGTACATGATGGATTCTATCTGTCCGCCGGCCGATTTTGCCTGATGCGTAATGGTACGTGTGATGACTTTCATCGGAAATACGTTTTTCGTTTTTACGAGTTCGTTTTTTACTTCTATAAATGCAATATGCAAAGGAGATGGATAGCGTAATGGGGGAGACTTTATAGCGTGGTGCAGATGCAAGGCGTCCAAGACCGAGGTGGAGGGAGTGTACTGAAGTACATGACCGAACACCGAGTGTCGAAGGCAACGCCGCAGATGCGCTGCGATATAAATGTCTCCCATTATTCGCTCTTGATACTCTTCACGGGATTTTCCGCCGCCGCGCGTCGCACATGCAGCGCAACAACAACGACGATGAGGCACAGGAGAAGGAGCCCGGAAAGGGCAAAGAGGTACCACGCGAGCGAAATTTTCTCGCTGAAGCCTGTTTGCCATAAGTTGGCTACGTAGGCGGCCGCGCCACAACCTGCAACAAGGGCGGGCGCCGCAATGCGAATGATGTCTCGTTCAAAAAGATGCAATACTTCGCCCAGGGTGGCCCCGTTGATTTTGCGAACAGCGATTTCCTTGCGCCGGCGATTGATCTCATCACCTGTATAACCCATTAATCCGACGAGGGAGATGAGCAGCGTAATCACAACACCGATCATGACGGCATTACGGAAGCGCTGCGTATCAGCATAACGGGCGGCCATCTCCGCGCGCCAGTCGCACAGCTCCACTTCACGGTCGGGCATCAACTTTTGAAGCTCCTGCCGAACGTGTTGCATGGCTTCGGGCGTCATGTGGTGGAACTTCAGAAGCAAATAGTTCGATTCTTCCGGATCAGAACTATAAAACAGAATCGAAGGACGCTCGTCCTCCTCCTGAATCGTTCCGATCCGAATGTCATCATAGACGCCACAGATCGTAAAAGGCTCGTCGTTGTTGGCACCACTATGTTCCGTGACTAAAATTTGTTTGCCCACAGCGCCATCCCTCCAATCTGCAAACGCTTTCATCTTATCCACAAAACGCCGACTGACCATCACTTCGTGCGACCATGCGACATCTTCTGTAAAGCTCTTTCCCGCGATGAGGGGCACTTCAAGCGCTTCTAAAAATCCGTTTCCACACTCGTAGAGATCGGCTATGTTGAACAGCTCGCGGCTATCATTGGGCAGAAAAATATTGTTGCCAGATGTCTTCATAAAAAATGGCTGGTAAAATGTGGACACGGCAGACAGCTCGGGCAGCCTCTGCGCCTCATCGATCAGCTTGCGGCGCAGCGTGGAGTCTATCCCGCCCATACTGACATAGGCGAGGTTTTCGTAGCGATATCCCGGATCGTCATCGATCATGCGGCGATATTGCAAGGTGATCACCACGAGCAGCGAAAGGAGGAATCCGACCGCCATGAATTGCACCGCCAGCAGGGCGAGCTTCCAGCTACGCCGATGGGCCGAAAAATGGCGGAAGGCGGCGGCCACGGGGATCCGCGCGAAGAGTCTCCCGGGCAATAATCCGGCCGTGAGGAAGACCACGATGCAAATGGCAAACAGAAAAACAAGGCTGCGCGTCGTAAAGAGTGCCCCCAACGAGGCATCAAGCAGCTCTTCAACCGTCGCACGAAAAGCCAGAATGAGGGCGACGGCAAGCAGCAGTGAAAGGATCAAATGGAGGAACGTTTCGGAAAGGATCATTCGGACAATATCGCGTCCCGAGGCTCCATAACATTTATGCACAGCCACTTCCTTCGTTCTCGACACCAAGGAAGAGACGACAATAAGCACATAATTCATTACCGCCGTAAAAACAAGCGCAAACGCAAGCAAAAGAAGCAGCCACGTCATCCGGCGCACTTCGGGCAGACTGTCGTGAAGGTCGTTCAGGGGCGTGAGGGAATAGCTCAGTTCTACACCGGCCTTTTTTAACTGCTCCAGATCCTGATGTTTTTCCTGCATAGCGTGCATGGCGTCGGAAAGGCTATCTGCAGAAACGCCCGGCTGCAATTTGACGAAAGCCATATATCGATCGTTTCCGATCCAGTTCATCGTGCCGTCAAAATCAGGCGTGCGAAGCAGATCGATTGAAATCACGGCGTCATATTTGAGCGTGGCGTTTTCCGGGATCGTTTCAAAGACGCCGCCGATGGTCAGTACTTCTCCCCCCCAGTCTTCCGCCCGGAGGATTTTTCCCACGACATCTCCCCCGAGCTTATCCGCCAACTCTTTAGAGACCATGATCAACCGATCGCCCCTCGGCGCGCTAAGGATTTTCTCCGCGTTGCCTTGCAGCATCGGCCTCGGGAGGACGTTAAAAAAGGAGTCGTCTGCCGCAATCATATTTATCGAGATTTTTTTCTTGTCGTCGGTGTACACGTTCCCGATATAGATCCAGGTGCAACGCGTGGCTTGCTGCACACCCGCTACGTCCTGCCGCATTCCCACGGCCACTCCGCCACTCACCTGTCCGTAATCTTTTAATTCTCCGTTCATCACAATCATCTCGTTCATGCGATAAATACGGTCTGCATCCGGATAGAACGTATCGTACGACTGCTCAAAAAAGACCTTGGCAATCAGCACCAGCCCCATCGCCAGCCCGACACCGAGCGAGAGGATTTTCATGCCATGATTTCGCCCGCGTTTAGTCAGCGAACGAAAAGCCGAGAGGAAATAATTCGTCATCATAGAGGTATTGTTGAACTAAAAATGAAAAACTACGAATGGAAAAAGGATCATGTAAATCGGCACAACCCATTCAGACCGATCCGTGGAACTATTACTGAACTCAAAATGAAAATCTACAAACTGAAAAAGGATCATGTAAATCAGCACAACCGATTCAGACCGAACCGTGGAACTGTTGTTGAACTCAAAATGAAAATCCACGAACGGAAAAAGGATCATTAAATCGGCACAACCAATTCAGGCCGAACCGTGGAACTGTTGTTGAACTAAAAATGAGAAACTATAAATGGAAAAAGGATCATGTAAATCAGCACAAATGATTCAGACCGAACCGTGGAACTATTGTTGCACTCAAAATGAAAATCTACGAACAGAAAAAGGATCATGTAAATTGGCACAACCCATTCAGACCGAAAAAATAAATACGAACCTATCGGAAGGACAAAAAACGAGGGCTAAAAATTTTTCATGCAGACCGGGAGCACCGTTTTCGGCTCTCTGTTTTTTACGGTTCACTTTTCCAGGATCAGCACCTCGCTGTCTTTATAACTCTCGTAGCCCGACACGATCACTTTTTCTCCCGGTTCGAGACCCTCGGTAACTTCATAGTATTGAGGATTTTGCCTGCCGATCTTTATGCGGCGTCGATACGCCTTTTTCCCGTCCCGATCAAGAACGAAGATCCAGTTGCCGCCCGTATTCTGGAAGAAGGTTCCTTTCGGGATAACCACCGCCTCCGTCGGCTGACCGAGTTCGAGATTGATGTAATACGTCTGCCCACTCCGAATGTTATCCGGACGTTCACCGGTAAACACAAAATCCGTCCTAAACTTCCCGTCACGAACCTCGGGATATACCTTACGTACCGTCAGCGCGAAGTGAGTTCCCTGGCGATCGAACGTGGCCGGTAACCCAGCGCGAACACGATCGATGTAATGTTCATCGATCAACGCTTGCACCTTATAATCAGAGAGATCATTTATCTGCCCTATTTTTTGTCCCGGTTGAACGTTCTGACCAAGCACCACGTCAAGCAAACCCAGCTCGCCATCGATCTGGGAACGTACTTCAAGCTTGTTTTTCCGCTCGCGAATGAGCAGCACATTGCGGCGCATATTCATGAGGTTATCTTCCATCTGATCCATTTGGATAGACCGATAAAGTGAGTCCTGACGGAGCCGTTCATTAATGAGCGTATGTTTCCGCCGCGCCAATTCGTAGTCTTCTTTTGCCTGCACATAATCCTCCCGGGCGGTGAGCTTCTCGTTGTACAGCTTTTCCTGTTGCCGATAATTTCTAAGGCTCCGCGTAGTTGCAAGATCCAATTGTAGCTCCTCGGTTTTGTTGCGCAAACGGTCTTGTTCCATAGTTACCTGCGTGTTTCGAAGCAGATTTTGTTTTTCAGCTAATTCCGCCTCCGCATTAAGGATCTGCAACTCCAAATTAGCGTTGCTCAGCCGCACAATGACGTCGCCACGATGCACACGAGCGCCTTCTTCGACCACAAGTTCCTGTACAATTCCTCCTTCTTCGGGGCTCAGCTGCACAATTGTGATCGGCTGAACTTGTCCATCCACGCGGACAAAGTCATTGAACTGATCCCGTTTTACATCACCGATGCTCAAGCTCCGGGCGTCTACGCGCAGCGTCGCAGCATGATTTCCGAACACAATCCACGACAGCAGCAAAACGACAGCAGCCCCGCCCGCGATGTATGGAAGGTGTTTCTTCCGTATTCCTTTCTTTTTTTCCAACTGTATATCCATGATCAAAACCTTAATTCAAAAACCTAAAACAGAAATTCGTCTGTGGAGAAGTGCAAAGCGAAATTCCAACCGCCTAAAAGGATCAAGCATTTTTTCGGGATAATCGTTTTCAAGTGTCCGACGCTATTCATTTTTCGTTTTCACGAATAAGCTCTCTAAAAATCATCCGCGTAAAAGCACAAAACGAAATTCCAACCGCCTAAAAGGGTCAAGCACTTTTTCGGGATAATCATTTTCAATCGCCCGGAGCTGTTCATTTTTCGTTTTCACGAATAAGTTCTCCCTGATTATAGTATGCCACCAAGCGGCGTTTAATTTCGTACGAGAGTTGTTTTTGTAGCAAGTTGGCGCGGGCTTCAATGAGCGTATTCGCGGCCGTTTGCAAATCGATTGCGGACGAAAGTCCTTCCTCATATTTACGTAACGTGACGCGGTAAGCCATCGAGTCCGCGGCCACCTTCCGCGCCATCTGCACGGCCTCTTTTTCAAAGCCATCTCGATCCGCTACGGCCTGCTCCACAGCCGTCCGCAACTGGCGAAGCACCTCGTCACGTTGCACATCCGCCACCCGCATCGCGTTTCGTGCCCTGCGAGCCGACGTGTACCTCCCCAAGCCGTCGAAAAGGGGTATGCTGAGCGTCAAGGCCACGTATTCGCCGCGATTATTGTCGAAGAACTGTCGGCTGAAAGCCGTCGTATGTGGGTCGGCCAGGTTGCGGAAGTAATTCGTCGAAATACCCGCCTCAAAAGTCAGCTGGGGAAACATCGCACCACGCGCCACACGGTACAAATGTTGCGCTGCCAACCTGCGACACTCCGCCGCGCGCATCGTAGGGTTATCCGTCACTGCGCGGCTAAAAATTTCTTCCGCCGAAAGGCTCGCTGCATTTCCTCGCCACACCGTCACGGACGTATCCATCATCAATGCATCTTCGGCCGGATAATTCATCGCCTCTTTCAGCGTCCGTACAGCTGCGTCGTACAAATTCTGCTGGTGGATGAGGTTGTAATCATCCGCCGCCACGATCGCCTCCACCTGGGCCACGTCCGCGGCACCCTTCAGGCCCAATTCCTCCATGCGGCGCGTCTTGTGCAAAGTCTGCCGACTCTCGTCCAGCTTCTCGATAGCCAGCCGCACAGTGCCGCCATAATAAACCGCGTTCGAAAAAGCCTCCATCACCGCCAGCGCAGCCTCGTTTTGCACCCGACGCACCTCATGCGCACCCAGCTGACGGTTGATCGCCGCCGCTTTAGCCCGGTTGACGAGCTGTCCACCGTCAAACAGCGGCAGCGAGGCGTATGCCTGATAGGAATTATTAAAAGTGGAAACATTATTATACGTGTTCGTCTGCGGGTCGATCGACCGCCCGTAGTTAAGTTGCCCGCCAATCCGCATCCCCACCGAAGGGAAGAAGTCGGCAATGGCGGCGCGATACTCTGCCCGATACGTATCGTCTTGATGCCTCTCGGCGCGCACCTTGAGGCTATTTTCTGCGGCGTAACGCATGCAGTCGTCCATCGTCCACGTCTTCGCCTCCTGAGCACGTGCCCCGACAAACGCCACGCAAAGCCATCCGCTTAGAATCCATGTCTTGTACATCATTTTCGTGATTTCGTTTTGCACTTATTCATGCCAAAACTATGCCGCCAAAGGCAAAAGCATTGCTTTCAATCAGTTGCAGAAATGCACGCCAATAGTCCTTGTCAAAAAGTTGGACGGGAGCGTCCACGTATTAGACAAAACGAAGCGCGAAACGGCCGTGCAAACCCTCAGCACCCATTTTTTTCGGACTTATTTCCCCCTGTCATGCTGCAGCTACGCCGCATGGCTCCGACCGCGATCCTTGTACTTTTGCAGCCGTCCCAAACGCCTGTCGACATGAGAGGATGATCCCGCCCGGACACCGCGCAGCGGACGTATTTGAACGATGTGGAATAAAAATATGCTTGTTAGCCGGAGGCCGCTCTTCGCCTCACCGTCCGAACGGACAGAACGACGCCGTACGGCGTTGTTGTTTGGGCTGTTGTGGTTCAAATTCTTGTGGTTTGACGTCTGTTGGTGTGCCGCCTCCACCTATCGCCCCTTTTCAATGGCCGAGACATACCTCAGCGCTACGCTCGCCGCGCTCATTTTGTTGCTGCCACTCGTGATCTGGCATATGGAGCGGACGACATGGGTCGTGGCGATCCTCACGGACATATTATTGGTCTGCAATCTGATGTATTTCCGCACCTACTACACCGCCATCCCGCCGGATAGCTACCTACTGGTGGGCAACCTCCGAGATTTTACGGATAGCGTCTGGGGGTCGCTTAAAATCACCGACGCCCTCTTCCCGGCATCGACCGTCGTAGCCGCCGCACTGCGTTATCGCCGACGGGGACAAGCCTCGCGACTCCGGCGATCGGTCTTACTGCGGCGTTATACCATCGCGACGACCGTCACGGCCGCCGCCCTGCTGACTTTGACTCTGGTGAAGGGTGGATTCCGCACGGCCTACGAGTCGATGCAAGGCTCGTACACCCACACATGCGTGACACCGATGTACACTGTCTTCGGGACGTTTTACTACGACTGTATTCGCGGCGCGGAAACGTTCACGCCGGAGGTCGGGCGGCGGATCGAGGCCTGGATGACGGCCGATGGCACCGCCCGCATGGCCGCCGACGCCGATACATTGCTGCCGGACACGGCCGCGCGCCGATACGTCATCATTATCCTGGCCGAATCGCTCGAAAGTTGGGTCTTGGAGCGCACGGTGGAGGGGCAGGAACTGACGCCGCGCCTCAACGCCCTGCTGCGCGACTCGCTGACGATCTACGCGCCGCATATCCTCTCGCAAGCGAAGGGCGGACGGTCGATCGACGCCCAACTTATGATCAATGCGGGGCTGCTGCCAATCGCCAGCGGAGCCTACAGTCTGAAGTATCCGCACACGACGTACCCTTCGCTGGCCGAGGCGATGCGCGCGGAGTATGGCGCCGACGCGGTGCGAGCCTACGCGCTGACGGGCGACAAGCCGATGGTGTGGAACCAGGCGGTCATCGACCCGGCGCTGGGCTATGACAGCCTGATCGCGAAGGCCAGCTTCGTGAACGACGAACCCGTGGGCCCGAGGTACCGCCCACAGATCGGCGACGTCTCGCTGATGCGTCAGATCGCTGAAAAAATCATTCGCGGCGAGGTCTGGGATGCGCGCCGGCACATGCTCCTGCAATGCGTCACCTACTCGGGCCACTTCCCCTTCGCCCTGCCCGAGCGGCTGCGCGAGGTGCGATTCTCCGACCGTTATCCCGAGCGTATGCGCGACTACATGGCTACGGCGCGCTACACCGATCGCGCCATTGGCCTCTTCGTCGACCGACTTCGGGCGGCCGGCGTTTACGACAACACGCTCGTCGTGATCACGGGCGACCATGAGGGACTCGGTGAGATGCGTCGGGCGTGGTGCGAGAGTGCCGGCGGACGCGGCCTGGTCGCTGACCGGCCGATGGTACCCTTCATCGTCCTGAACGCACCGCGGGGAATGCGCGTGGAGGCGGTCGGCGGGCAAGTGGACATCTACCCTACCCTGCTCCGGCTACTCGGACTGCGACGCTATGCCTGGCGCGGCATGGGCCGTAGCCTCACCGACCCCACACGCCCGCCCGTGGCTGTCGATCCATACGGTACGATCTACGGTCGGCCCGACTCCATCGCCACCCCAACACTCCAGCGGCTGAAGGAAGCCTGGCCCGTATCGGACGCAATCATCCGATACGATTACTTCAAACGGAAAGCTAAGAAGGGATAGCTAAAAACGTGTGTTCGACGTAAGAGAATGCTGTTTTTGAGACGCCGTCCCGTGGCGGGACGGAACCAAAATGACCGTTGAGACGCCGTCGTGTCGCATGACGAGACCAAAATGGCCGTTGAGACGCCGTCATGTCGCATGACGAGACCAAAATGGCCGTTGAGACGCCGTCGTGTCGCATGACGCTCGTTCCCTCAGGAGAGACGAGGGGTGCCATCGCAAAGACGCCCCGTCATCATCTCGGATAACGGGGCGTCTTTTTATCGTTTCGACCTATTGCAGGGCGCGTTCGGCAGCGCTCACTCCTTGCGCAGGGCGCGGACCACTTCACCGATGTACATCGTGTGGAGGCCAGCCTTGCCGCGTTTGGCGTAGTGCTCGCGGGGCACATCGTCTTTGAACGCGGCCGAGTCGAAGGGCGCGGCGTAGAGCAGGCGGCACTCCAGGACAAGGTCGGCCTCGGCGTAGTAAGGCGTGCCGTTGTCGGTGTAAAGCGTATGGAGGCCGAGCGCAGCGGCCTTGTCGCCGTCGCGTCCGCTGTGGTGGCCCATGTAGCGGAGGATGCTGTCGCCCTCGGCAAAGGCCATGACGGCGAAGTAGGGCGAGCGGTCCATGAACTCCTTCGTGTAGCGCTTTTCGGCCACGTAGACGGTGACGGTCGGCCGTCCCCAGAGGCAGCCCATCGCGCCCCAACCGATGGTCATGGCGTTGCTCTTCTCACGGTCGCCAGCGGCCAAAAGGAGGCCCTCACGGAAGTAGGTAAAGGGGTTGAGGATGAAATCTTCGCTTACGGGAAACGCTTTGAAGGTGCCGGTCGGAGCAGCCGTCTTCGGGGTGTCGGCCAGCATGGATAAGGTAGGCAGGGCGAGCAGCGTCGCAACCAATAGGAGTTGAAGGAGGCGGGAGACTTTCATCGTGAATACGTATGGGGGGTTAAGGGGTGGATAAAAACGGCAAGCAGTCCTGCCGGGTCATGTGTAGACCGACAGGACTGCTTGAATACATACATCTGCGCAACGAGGCATCAATTGATCACCTCGGGCGGAGTGGCTACGGTGGCGTCTTTGCCTATCTCTTTGAAGGCGGCGATCATGCGCTTGGTGTCCGTCTTGGTGGGGTTGTAGGTGACGGTCACTTGCTGCTTAGCCTGGTTGACGCGAACGTCCTTCACACCTTTCTCATAAGCGAACTGCTTCTTGATATTCTTTACACAGCTGCTGCACACGATCTCGACGGCGAAGGTGACGCGCTCGTCTTTCTTAGGCGCCTTCTGATCCTGCGCCATCGTGTGGGTTGCACCCATTGCCATTATCAGCAGGGCAACGATCATTGATTGAATTGCTTTCATACTCAGTTTTGTTTTGAGGGTGAATAATCGAATGCGCCAGTGTGGCGCGGTAGTTATAAGTCGTCATTGCAGGGGCGAGTTCGATGCTTGCCCCGAGGGGAGCGACGCCGGCAAAAATAAGATAACCGATTAACCCGCCGGCGGAAAAGTCCCCATGAAGAGAGATTAGAGCGACCAGCGCAGCCCCGCGTAGATCTTCCGACCGTGCACCGGCCCCCAGACCATCGTGGCGTCGAAGTCGTTACCCCAGGGGTCGGACGAGGCGACGATCGGGTGAGCCTGCTTGAAGTTGAGCAGGTTCTCGGCGCCGAGGTAGACGGACATCTTTTTGAAGCGCTTCGTCACCTGCGCACCGAGCATCGTGTAGGGGTCGAACGTCGGCTCCCAGAGCGGGCGTGCGGCGTCGGGGGTGGGCATCGAACCGGCGCCGTTGAACTGTGCCGTGGCGTCCAGCTGCCAGCCGTAGCGCGGCGTTTTGTAGCCCACCGTGAGGAGGCCTTTGTAGCGGTTCGTGAGCGGCTTCTCCATCAGGCGCCCGTTGTAGGTCTCCTTCGCGTCCGTCCAGCGCCAAGCCGCGCGCACGTCGAGGGCCTTAAAGAAGGTGTAGGCCGCCTCGAGCTGGATGTTACGCGCATAGGCCCGGCCGTCGAGGTTGTAGAAGCGTACCCCGTGGGCGTCGGTCATCACGTCGGCCACCACCTGATTCTGGAAATCCGTCTGGTAATACTCCGCCGAGAGCGTCAGCTCCTGCCCCGCGATGGGGAGGTAACCCGTAAGGCTTGCGCCCCAGTTCCAAGCCGACTCCATGCGCAGGTCGGGCGCCACGCTGAGGTTGCGCACACGGTTGGAGGCGAAGAGGAAGTTGTTCTCCACAAAGACGTTCACCGAGCGGTAGCCCTTGCCCACGGAGGCGCGCACGCTGAGGGCTTCGATGGGGGTGTAGTGGAGGTGCAGGCGCGGGGTGACAAAGGCGCCGTATTCGTTGTGGCGATCAGCGCGCAGGCCGGCCATGATGTCAAGGTTGCGCATCGGCTTCCACGTGTATTCGGCGAAGGCGCCAGCGGTCCACTCCGTGCGTAGGCGAAGGAAGGCGGGATCGTCGGCGAAATAGTTCGACGTCTGCTCCGTGCGATCCATATTCAGGCTGAGGCCGGTGCTGATCTTATGCTTGACGCCGAGGTCGGTGTCGAAGAGCAGATTGGCGTAGACGTTCGACTGGCGCAGGTCGTAGGGGAGGGCGCCATAGGTCGCGTCCTGCTTGTGAAACGACCCGGCCAAGATGAGAGCCACGCTACGGTTGGCCTCCTCGTCGAGCACGTAACCATTCTTCGTGAACACCTCGCCGCGCAGCGTACGGATGTCGATGCGATACAGCGGATCGCCGATGCGGGCGGGCTTAGCATGCGTCGTCTGACCGTTCTCACGCGTCTCATGGATCAGCTTCACGCCCACCTGTGAGACGTAATTCTTGCGGTTATAAAACCAGCGGTTGAAGACGTTGAACTGCTCCGTGAGCGGCAGGTCGAGGAAGCCATCACCGTCGGCGTCGTGCGACTGCTTGTCGCGCGAATAGTGGGCGAAAAGGCCCGTGGAGAGGTGCTTCGAGAGGCGGATGGCGGCGTCGGCATTGCCCTCCATGCGGCCGGCGTCGGAGGCGAAGAGGTTAAGCGTAAGGGGCGCCGCCTTCATGGGCTTCTTGTACTCCACGTTGATCTGCCCCGTGACCGACTCGTAGCCGTTGCGCACCGACGCGCTGCCCTTCGATACCTGGATGCTCTCCATCCACGGCGCCGGCACATAGTCCAGCCCGAAGAGCGAGGCGGCGCCACGGAAGTTGGGCACATTCTCGGTCAGCATTTGCACATACGTGCCGGGCAGGCCTAAGAGGCGGATCTGCTTGGCGCCCGTGGCCGCGTCGGAGTAAGAGACGTCGACCGAGGCGTTCGTCTCGAAGCTCTCCGAGAGGTTGCAGCAGGCGGCACGCGTCAGCTCCTCGTAGTTGATCTTCTCGGTCTGCACCGTGGCGATACGCGACTTGAGCGTGTTGGCCACGCGGCCCTTGACGACCACCTCGCTCACCTGCTGCACCTCCTCGCGGAGGACGATGGCCAGCGCGTTTGCGTTGGCCGCGGTGACGTCGATCGTATCCGAACGGAAGCCGATATAGGCCGCCACGAGTCGATCGGTGGAGTGACTGCTGTGGAGCGTAAAGTTTCCGTCGGCGTCGGTCGTGGCCACTTCGCCCGAACGGAGCAGGCGCAGCGTGGCGCCGATGGCTTTGTCGCCGTTGTCGAGGGCGACGTTTCCTTTCACATTGAATTGTGCCCGGGCCGCATTGACGCTAAGCGCGGCGGCAAGGACGGGCAGGGTGTACTTGAATCGTAACTTCATAAACGTAAGTCGTGTGTATAGAATCTTCGAGGGGCTTTTTGTCACCCTCACTTGTCATTTGAGGGCGGCAAAAGACGTGCAATTTCCTGTGGAAAGCGCATGGATAAACGGTTTTTGAGTCTTTTGTAGAGACTTTGGGCCGGAGAAATGTGAGCTTCAAGGCCTCATCATGGAGGTCATCTCGCCGAACACTTCGACAGCCTCTCGCAAGTTTGCATGGCCTCGAAATACATTATTTCTGGCCGTCGCAGATTTGCATGGCCTCAAAATACACTATTTCCAGCCGTCGCAGATTTTGGGAGTGCCGAAATACATTATTTCTGGCCGTCGCAGATTTTACAACCCTCGAAATACATTATTTCTGGCCGCCGCAGAATTTACAACGCCTGAAATACACTATTTCTGGTCGCCGCAGGTTTGCATGGCCTCGAAATACATTATTTCTGGTCGCCGCAGATGATAAGGCTCCTATTTTTGCGGCCATCAATCACCTATTAAATCCCATTCAAATGATTACGCATGCACTCATCAACCCGCGATCAATCGCCGTCATCGGCGGATCGAACCACATACACAAGCCCGGCGGGCGGTTAGTAAAAAACTTGATCGAAGGCCCGTTCACGGGCGACTTATACATCGTCAACCCGAAGGAGCGTCTGATCCAGGGGCACCCTGTGACGCGCAGCGTGAACGACCTGCCGACGGGCATTGAACTGGGCGTGCTGGCCGTCTCCGCGGCGCACTGCACAGAGGCCGTGCGTGTGTTGGTGGAAGAGAAAGGTGCGCGGGCCATCATCATCATCTCAGCCGGCTTCAGCGAGGAGTCGACCGAGGGCGCGGCCATCGAACGAGAGATCTGCCGCATCTGCACCGCGGCCGGCGCGGCGCTTATCGGCCCGAACTGCATCGGGCTGGCCAACCCGTACCACCACGCCGTCTTCACATCGCCCGTGCCCACGCTCGGCCCCGGCGGCGTCGACCTCATCTCGGCCTCGGGCGGCGTGGCGCTGTTCATCATCGAGTGCGCCCTGACGAAGGGGCTGCGGTTCCACTCACTCTGGTCGGTGGGCAACGCCGCGCAGACGGGCATCGAGGAGGTGTTGGAGTATATGGACGAGCACTTCGACCCCTCCACCGACGCGCGCATCAAGGCGCTTTACATCGAAGACATCCGCGACGCCGAGAAGCTCGTGCGCCACGCCGCATCGCTCGTCCGTAAGGGGTGCCACATCGCGGCCATCAAGGGCGGGACAACGGCGGACGGCATGCGGGCGTCGGCCATGCACACGGGCGCGCAGCCGACCAGCGAAGAGGAGGTGGCAGCGATCTTCCGTCGGGCGGGCATCGTGCGGTGCTACAGCCGCGAGGAACTGATCGCCGTAGCCTGTGCCTTCGCGCTACCACGACCGCAGGGCAAAAGTTTTGCGGTCGTCACCCACGCCGGTGGTGCCGGCGTCATCCTGACCGACGCGCTCGTGCGTTGCGGCATGAAGGTGCCGGCCTATCGTGGCGCAAAGGCCGACGAGCTGAAGGCGCGTCTCTTGCCGGGCGCATCGGTGGCTAATCCGATCGACATCCTCGGCACGGGCTCCGCGGCGGATTTCGGTCTGGCCATCGACTATGCCGACCAGCACTTCCCGGAGACGGACGCCATTGCCGTGATCTTCGGCAGCATCGGTCTAGGAAAGATCACGGCCGCGGTGGACGTCATCCTCGAAAAGATGCAGACGTGCTCGAAACCGATCTACCCCATCCTCCCCTCGGTGCTCAACACGGCGGAAGAGATCGCACACTTCGTCAGCCACGGCGGCATCACCTTCCCCGACGAGGTCACACTGGCGCAAGCGCTGGGGCGGATGGCAAGCCTATGAGTTATGTTTGCCCTATCAATCCATTAATAAAAGACGATCATGACAACGATAGAATTGGGCGCAGCCATCCAACGTGAACTGGACAGAATGGAAGGTGATGAAACGATGATGAAACAAGCGCTTCAAGCCCTGCGCCGCATCGGCCGTGAGGTGAAAAAGAAGGAATACGCCGGACAGGACGACGGGGAGATTATTGCCGGCTTACGGCATGCTTTCTCGGAATGGAAAGACGTGAAAGAGGGTAAGCTACAGACCCGATCATTAGAGGAATTGCTTGATGAGTTATAAGCTGCGAACTATCCGCTCGTTTGATCAAGATGTCAAACGGTTAGCCAAGCACTATCACTCTCTACGCGACGATCTCCGGCAATTGGCCCGGCAACTACTGGAAAACCCGTTGCAAGGTGCAGACTTAGGAGGCGGCATCCGTAAAATCAGACTTGCTATCACTTCCAAACAGAGCGGTAAGCGGGGCGGTGCAAGGGTGATCATCCACATCGAGCTCTTAACCGGAATGCACGAGGGCACGATCTGTTTCCTCGCCCTTTACGACAAGTCTGCTCAGTCTTCCATCTCCGACAAAATCATCCGCGAACTACTCAAAGAGGCCGGCATCATTTGATACCGACCTTAATCCCTCCCCACCGGCCGGGAGTGGTCATAACCGCTCTAACTCACCGGTGCCCGCGCCCGTGCCCTTGTATTTACTCTTGGCCGCGTTGAACCGGTAGCGCAGAGTAAGCTCGAACTCCTGCGAGTCGTAGCGGTCGACCTGATAGGACTCCATGTGCGGAGAGCGGTAAATGGCGCCACCTCCCTCGCCGCGAAACACGTCCCACCCCCGCAGCATCACGCTTAGGCGATCGCTGAAGAACGATCGCGTCAGCCCCATATTGACCACCCACACATCATCCGTGAGGTGCAGATTGCGCTCGTCGCCCTTGCTCCGGTAACGCACGTCGAGCGTGAAGAGTAGGCCAGCCGGCAGCCGGAGTGAGTTGTTCAGCGAGATGCGGAAAATCGGCCTGTCATAGCGCACCGGCTTCCCGTCAATCTCCACCTCGGCCCACTGCTTGACAAACCCCGCGCTGAGCTGTGGCGTCCACACTCCAAACGTCGGCGTGACGGTGGCAAAAGCCGTCAACAAAGGCAGCCGATCGAGGTTGGTGTAGGTGATGAGAGACACCTTCGGATCTATTCGGCTGCGCTCCGTGCGATCAATCACGGCGTCGCGTTCCTGCCGGTAACTCGCCGTCAGTTGCACGATACGCCACGAAGCCGTGAGGCTTACGTCGTGCGTTAGGGTTGGCTTCAGCAGCGGGTTACCCGTTTGCAACGTGAGGCGGTTAGCGTAATACACGTTGCTTGTTAATTGGCGATACGACGGGCGCTGCGTCTTCGCCGTGTAAGCCAGTTGCAGGTCGACGCCCTTCACCCGCGTGCCGAACGAGACGTTGGGGAACCATTGGTTGTAGTTGCGGTTCAAGCCGTCGAGCGGTCGGCCGTCGCTGAGGTAATCGGAGCGAACATGCTCATAGCGCAGCCCGACGCCCAATTGCCCGATAGGCGTCTCCCGTGCATACTCCGCAAAGAGGCTACTGTTCCATTCGTCCGCAGTCATATCAGACGACGGGACAATGCGCTCGGGGTTGCTGTACACGTCCGTGCGATGCGTGCGGACGTACTCGCCACCGACGGACAGTTCGCCGCCAAAGACGGGGTACGACAGGATCAGCTTCGACGCTGCGAGCCGGTTGCGTACGCGATTCTCCGAGTTCACCACGCGGTCTTCCTGCATGCGACTCGCCTCCAGGGCATGCGAGCGCGACGTGCTGCCACTCGTGTAGAAATCGACGTTGAAGTCGATCCCCAAGCGGCCCACCGTCCCGTTGTAATACGCATTGAGACGGTGTGCAGGGTCGTTCGTCGTACGGCGCGCATTGTCGCTATGCCATTCGTCGTAAAATGCCGAGTCGGCGTGAACCATGCTGTTGAAAGTCGTGTGGTTGATGTCGTCGCGCAGGGTTGGCGAGAGCGTGTAGCGGAGGCCGACGTAATGCTTAGGCGAGATCTCCCAATTGGTGCCAGCCGTGATGCGCATCCACCGGTCGACACCCGTGGCGTAAAGCGCATTCTCCTGTTGCCAAAGTGTATCAAGGCGCGTCTGCTGCGTGATACGGCTGTCGATGAGGTACGCCCCGCGGCCGTAAAGAACGGTGCCGAACACGTCCCAGCCGCTCCTTCGCCAATTCACGTTCAACTGCTCGCGCAGGTCGGTCGTTTCACCCTCGTACCAGCTCGACCGTGCATCGAATCCGAAGCCATCTCCGGCATGCCGCACCGTGTTAATGCGGATCACCGCCTTCACCGAAGCATCGTAGCGTGCGCCAGGATTGCGGACGATCTCCACGTCACGTATGTCGGCCGAGTTCAGCTGATCTAACTCCGATAGGTCGTGCACCTCGCGGCGGTTGATGTAGATCTTGGCCTCGCCTTTACCAAAAACGGAGATGTTGCCTTTGCTATCGGCCGTCAGCGAGGGCAACCGGCGCAGTACGTCGTTTGCCGTGCCCGCTTGGCTCAGCATGGAGCCTTGTACTGACGCCACAAGCGCATCGTTCTTCAGCCGGATAGCTGGCCGATTCGCCCGTACTGTCACCTCGGCTAACTGCGTGGATTCGGGCTTAAGCGTGACGGTCACACCCGGCCGCGCCTCAACCGTCTGCGTCTCGTATCCCACAAAGGAGATCTTCAGGAAGGCTCGCTTCGTCATGCCGCCTTCTAAGGTGAAATCTCCATGTGCGTCGGTGATCGTTCCCGTCACAAGCGACGAGTCAGGCAGCGCATACAGCGCCACGTTGGCAAACTCGATGGGTTGGTTTTGCGTGTCCACCACGCGTCCGGTCAATTGTTGTGCATAAGTCGCACATGCTGCGGCCAGTGTACCGATCAGCAAGATGTAGTATCGTCTCATGTTTGTCTGGGTTTGATGTTTCTACAAACAGGACGAAGAGGCAGAGAAAATGCTACAGGTCTATCGAGGTTGGAAGGGAAATGGGTCTATAAAACTTGATCGCTTTGGACGCATACCCCACCCCCCTTTTCTTGTCTTGACACAAGAAAAGGAGGCAAAAGAAAGTCAAGGCGCCAAGGGGCGCCGGGCCAAGTTTGACGGGTACGCATCAAGCATGACGATACGGGATATTCCCGTCTTCATCGATCAGCAGGATGGTCAGATGACCGTTGGGGAGCAAGGGGGAGCAGTGGCGGTGGCAGAGGCGGAGCAGGGCGGGGAAGAACCGATCGCGGTCGGTGTCGATGAGGGCGTGCCACAGCTCGCGGGCCAGTGTGATGCCCGTGATCGCTTCCGCGGCCGACGGCGAGCAGCCCGATTCGGCAGCGACCGTTTGCAGAAATGCCTTATTCATCACCACCTTCTTGCTGTGCGTATCTAACGAGCCCTCGGCCAGCTTCACCGCCTTGCCGACCATGATGCCCATCGTCACGTTCGGGATGCCGAGGTCGGCAGCAATCTTCAGCGTCTCACCGATGAAGTTGCCGAAGTGAACGAACGCCTGCGCGGGCAGGTCGGGGTATTCGGCCTTGACAAAACGCTCGCTGCGGGCGCCGGAGTTGATGACTAAGCGCTCGGGGCTGATGGCACGGCAGACTTCCACCTCGCGGCGGATGGAGCGCACGAAGGCGTCTGACGAGAAGGGCATGACGATGCCCGACGTACCGACGATGGAGATGCCGTCCACGATGCCAAGCTTCGGGTTGAACGTCTGCCGAGCAATCTTCTCCCCATCGGGCACGGCGATCGTCACGTCCAAGGGGGCATCGCAGAGCGCCGTCAGCTCGCGGGTGATCATCTCGCGCGGCGTACGATTGATGGCCGGGCCACCGATGTCAAGGCCAAGGCCGGGCAACGTCACACGGCCCACGCCCTCGCCTTGCAGGAAGCGGATTCCCTCCCCTCCCCCGTCGCGGAGCGCCACTGTCGCGCAGATCTTACAACCGTTCGTCACGTCCGGATCGTCGCCCGCATCCTTGATCACGGCGGCCGTAGCCTCCCGCTCGCCGAGCTGCGTCTCGGCTATGGGAAGCGTCATCACCTCACCGTCGGGCAGGGCATACGACACCTCACTTTGCTCCTCGCCCGTGAGCAACGCCATCAGCGCCGCCTTAGCCGCAGCCGTGGCACACGATCCGGTGGTGTAACCGCTACGCAGCGGAAAGAAGCCGGGCACGAAGCGCTCGATCTGTTTGCGAAAACCGTGGCGCCCCGTGACGGTGACAAACCCCGCGGGCATCGGCGGACGGCGGACAGCGTACACGGCAATGCCCAGCTTATGCGCCGCCTCGACCTTATCGATAAAGCCCCCCGACTCGCCACTCTCCTTCGTTAGTATGGCCTGCGGACGCACGCGCTCAAGCAGCGCTTCGTCGCCGCCGGGTTCATAATAGACAATCCGCTCACGCGGGAAACCCTGCCGCTCGGCCAACGCGAGCGACGTGGGCAGGTCGAGGATGCGGAAGATACACGCGTCGTGCGCCTGCCAATACGCCCGCAACCGGCCGATGGTCTGCACACCGGTCAGGGCCAGCAGTCGCGTGACACCATCGGCCTCCATCCGACGGACGGCATCGTCGTAATCATCGCACCAAATGATGTCCGCACTGCGCGGCGGATAGACGCGCTCGTAACGCACCACCGGCAGCGAGAGCCGTTCGGCCACGACGGCCACTGTGCGGTGCAGCACCTCGGCGAAGGGATGGGCGGCGTCGACAAGCAGCCGGATCTCCTTCTCCCGACAGAATGCCTCCATCGCCTCCTCATCCATCGCACCCGTGAGGCGGGTGCCATGATGGCAATCCACCTGCTGATGCGCGTCACGCGTGGAATAGAAATAGGGACTGCCCGCCTCGTCGGCCGTCTTCACGGCGGCGCGCCCCTCGGTCGTCCCCCCAAGGATCAGGATCATGGCCGGAAGAGGTGCTTGAAGTCCGACGCGTAGAGGTGCGACAATCCCTGCCGATTGTCGATGGCCTCGCCGACGACGAGCATCGTAGTCAGCGTAAGGTTATTCTCCTTGACGATCTGCGCCAGGTCTTTGAGCTGCCCGCGATAGATGCGCTCATCGCGCCACGTCAATTTATAACAAGCCGCCACGGGTGTCTCGGGCGGATAAGCCTGAAGCAACTCGGCCTGCACATCGTCCACGATGGCGGCGCTGAGGTAGATACACATCGTGCTCTGCGAGCGGGCCAGGAGGTGCAACTTCTCACGCTCGGGCATCGGCGTGCGCCCTTCGCCACGGGTGAGGATGATGGTCTGCACGCGCTCGGGGATGGTGAATTGCGAGCGGAGTGCGGCGGCTGCGGCCTGGAAAGAGGAGATGCCGGGCGTGATGTGGTAACGCATGCCGTAACGGTCGAAGAAGGCCATCTGCTCCTGGATGGCGCCGTAGATGCAGGGGTCGCCGGTGTGGAGGCGGACGATGAAGAGGCCGCGGTCGTAGAAAGCTTTCATCGTCTCGAACTGCTCCTCGAGCGTCATGCCGGCCGAGCTGCGCACCGTGGCGCCGGGCTTGGCAGACTCCGTCAGTTCGCGGGGCACGAGGCTGCCAGCATAGAGGATCAGGTCGGCCGTCTCGAGCAGGCGTTTGCCGCGCACGGAGACAAGCTCCGGGTCGCCCGGCCCAGCGCCGACGATCTCGATGAAGCCGCCACGCTGCGCATCGGCGTCGAGAGCCACGGCCAAGGTGAAGTCGCTCGAAGCGCTCAACACGCCCTTCTGCTTCTCCATGACGAGTGGCCCGAAGCCCGAAGCCCGTTGCGCGGTGCTCTCGGATACACCCCAAACGCCCGTCGTGTCGAACACCTTCTGCGAGGGGTTGGGCACGGTGATGTCGGCCAATTCGTCCGCCCGATAGACGTGCTTTTCAGCCTCCCAAGTCTGCGCCAGCGCGTGGAAGAGTGGCTCGTCTTTCTTCAGCTCGATGGTGGCGACGGAGCGGACGGACAGCGGCGAGAGTCGGTGCGCCTCCATGACGGCGGCCATGTGTTCGGCCACGCCCTCGGGCGCACTGTCGCGGCGGCAACCGATGCCGACGTGCAGCACGCGCGGCCGGTAATAGAGGATGGGCACGTCGGCGGTGTAGATGAAGGGCGTGACGGCGATGATGAGCCGAAACGCCTCGGGGTGGATGTCCTCAAAGCGGTAGAAGACGCTGACGTGCTCGGGCAGGGTGCGCTCCAGATAGTCCGTGCCGCGATCCTTCACATCGAGCAGCAGGGCGGTAGGCTCATTGCCGACAAAGAGGGAGATCAACTTATTCATCTCCGCATGCGACATAACCGGCGTATTGCTGCGTTGCCTGCGACATTCGGGGTCGGTCATGTACTTCTTGTACACTCCCTCCCCCTCAGTCTGGGCGCCTTGCACTCCATCCGGTTCTGCACGCATGCAGCCCGTTGTTATTTCCGTGCGCCAGTCGAAGCGCCGGGCCAGGGTGTCGAGCGCCCAGAGGCCGGTGTTGTCGCTCTGCGTGGTGACGACGGCCTCGCCGCCGGTGATGGCAGCCACGCGCCGTGCCCAGTCGTTGGCCCCACCGATGTGGCCCGACAGGACGGAGATGACGAAGCGCCCGGTGCTGTCGACACAGAGGATGGCCGGGTCGGTGTACTTATCCTTAATAAAGGGAGCGATGCTGCGGATGCAGATGCCCATCGCACCGATAAAGACGAAGAGGTCGTAGGCGCGGAAGTGCGCCGAGAGGAACTGCATGTACGACGGGATGGTCTGGCAGCCCTCGAGGGTGTGGGTGGTAAACACTGGCGCATCCCCCAGCTCGTGACTGATGAGGCGCGCCGTCGGAAGTCCGCCTTCCGACACTAAGATGATGGCGATGTTTTCTTTCATTGAATGATGGTGTAGTATAAATTGTTTCGACCTAAACAGACACCTGTTTGGCTTCGCGCAGGCCTCTGCCGAGGCCGGGGAAGTTTTGCTTGGTACCCGGACAAACTTCGCTGCCCCCGCAGGGGCCCTGTTTGGCTTCGCGCAGGCTGGAGTGACCTAAACAGGCGCCTGTTTGGCATCACGCAAACTGGATTGACCTAAACAGGCGCCTGTTTGGCGTCGCGCAAACTGGAGTGACCTAAACAGGCGCCTATTTGGCGTCGCGCAGACTGGAGTGACCTAAACAGGCGCCTGTTTGGCGTCGCGCAGACTGGAGTGACCTAAACAGGCGCCTGTTTGGCTTCGCGCAGACTGGAGTGACCTAAACAGGCACCTGTTTGGCTTCGCGCAGACCGGAGTAACCTAAACAGGCACCTGTTTGGCGTCGCGCAGACTGGAGTGACCTAAACAGGCGCCTGTTTGGGCGTCAGGGACGCCTGCCCAGTTTGTCAGATACCCGGTCAAATTCGGCGGGGCCCGCAGGCCGCCTTCATCACGTCGATCGCGTTATGCGCGTCGACCGTCAGGCGAACGCACTCCGTGATGCGGCCGCCGATGGCGGCGAGTCCGTCGGTGAACAGCTGTCGACTCTCCTCGCTGACGGAGTTGAAGACGATCACGCCGCCGGGACGCATCACGCTGTCGATCTTACGCAGCATGTCCACCAGCCGTCCGCCGTGGCCGCCGATAAAGACGGCGTCGGGCGCGGGCAAGTCGGTCGTGTCGGCTTCCATGAAGTCGCCCATCACCGGCGTGATGCCCGGCGTGCCAAACCGTCGGCAGTTGGCGGCAAGGATCTCCTCGCAACCGGGGCGGATCTCGAAGGCCGTGACGCGGAGGTGCGGGAATTGCAGCCGCGCCTCGACGGACACCGAGCCGGTGCAGAAGCCGACGTCCCACAGCGAGGTGCGGTTGTGCAGGTCGAGCATGCTGAGCGAGAGCAGGCGCACGGGTCGCTTGGTGATCATCTTCACGCGGCCGTCGAGCAGGTGGAACTCGCTCTCGGGGATACCGAACGGGCGCGGCCGACGACGGATGCGCTCCAAGATCAGGTTGTTCGGGTGCGTGAACGTGGCCGCGACGGCTTCGGCGAGCGTAAGCGTACGAACACGCTCGTCCGTCTCGTTGCCGAGGCGCTCGCCGATGTGCATGCGGTAGTCGTCGCCGTAGCCGTATTCGATCATCCGGCGAGCGATCACGGCGGGCGTCTTCTCGCGGTCGGTGAGGATGCCGAGGAGCGGTCGCCGCTCGATCAGCGCCGCGTCGAAGTCGTCCCACGGCCGGCCGGTGAGCGATACGGGGATCATCTCGTTATACGGCATGCCGAGCCGATGGACAAGCAGTTGCAGCGAGTTGAACGAGGGGCACGTCTCGATCGCGGCGTCGGGGAAGACGCGGCGGAGCGTGACCGCGTAACCGAAGAAAAGTGGGTCGCCGGAGGCAAATACGATGATGTCGCGGTGGTCGCGATACTGCTCGAAGACGCGCTCCAGCGGCACCGTGATGTCGATCCATACGGCGCCCTCGGGGAGCCAGCCACCGACGATCTCGCGGTGGCGGCGTCCACCGGAAAAGACGTGTCCGCGGGCAATGCGTTCGCGCACCGCGGCGGGCAGTTGGACGTCGCGCTCGTCGCTGATACCGACGACGTAGAACGTGCGGCGCGGCTCAGACATCGCGTCCCGGGCGCAGTTGCGCCGCGTCGTTAAAGGTGAGGGCGGAGTTGACGAGCGTCGCGGCGAGGTTGCTGCCGCCCTTACGTCCCTCGATGATCACCTTGGGGATGTCCGTGAACGGCTTCACCATCTCCTTGCTTTCGCAGACGTGCACGAAGCCGACAGGTGCCGCCACGATACCGCTCGGCCGCGCCTTCCCGCGACGGATCAAGGTGCACAGCTCCATCAGCGCCGTGGGCGCGTTACCGAAGGCAAAGAGCGCGTCGGGATGTTCCTCTACGGCCACGCGGATGCCGGCCTGTGCACGGGTGATGCCCTTCTCGGCCGCCATCTTCACGGCGCGTTCGTCAGCGAGGTAGCACTTGGCCTCGATGCCCATGCGTTGCAGCGCGCCCTTGCGGATGCCAGACGTCACCATCGTCACGTCAGTCACGATCGTGCGCGTACGCCCCGAGCTGAGTCGCTCGTACATCTCGGCCACGGCGCCCGGGTCGGTCCAGAGCAGACGCTCCATGTCGAAGTCGGCCGTCGTGTGGATGGCGTGCAGCATCGCCCACTTACGGTCGAGCGGGATGTCGGGGTGCTTCAGCTCACGCTCGATGGTGCGGAAGCTCTCGATCATAATCCCCTGCCCGACGTTGACGCCCTCCTCACGCTCCATCTCGCGGTAGTACCCGCGCGGCGTGACGAAGGTGTTGCCTACGGCGTACGATTGCGAGTTGCCGATCAGCACGACGGTGAACATGTCCGCCTGCTCGGGGTCAAAGTCGGCCAACGTGGTGACGGTCGTCGTCTCGCCGTCTCGCCCAGCCTGCCGCACGATTCCCACGGGCGTCTCCGGTGCACGACGTGCCAGGAAGAGTTCCTTCAGGCGATAGAGTTGCCAGTATCGGCTGTCGCTTTTCGGGTTATACACGGCCGTAATGAAGTCGGCCTCTGCTGCGGCGATGATGCGCCGTTCGATGAGTAGCCACGGCGTCATGAGATCGGAAAGGGAGATGACGCAGAAGTCGTGTCCCATCGGTGCGCCGAGCAATGCGCCAGCCTTCTGGAAAGCGCTGATGCCGGGCAACACCTCCACCTCCACGTGACTGCCACGCTTATGTTTCATCTCAAGGATGAGGGAGGCCATGCCGTAAATGCCCGCGTCGCCGGAGCTGATGACGCAGACGGTACGCCCCTCCTCAGCCACACGGAAGGCTTCCTCGGCGCGGCGTCGCTCCTGCTTCATGCCGCTGTCGATGCGGAGTGCGTCCACGGGCAAGTAAGCCTCGATGAAAGGGAAATAGTAATGATAGCCGACGACCGCGTCGCAGTGTCGGAGTGCATCGATGACGGCCGACGTGATGTCGCCTGTCGATCCGGGCCCGATGCCAGCCACAATGATTCTTGCTTGATTCATTTAGGTGTAGTGAAAATCTATAATCTGAAAACTAAAAACGGTGGGGCGGCCATCCGAGGTCTTCGCCCATCCGTAGCTGATACTAATTCAATCATCAAGGCTCTTCAGCCATCGCTTGCCAGAGGGAGTGTAGAGCCAAAGCCATATTCCAACGGCGATAACATCGATCACTGCAAATACTATTATCAGAGAGGTCATATCCTTCTACTTTAGAACCTTATTTCCTATCGATACGAATACTATGGTGCCGGAGATTCCTAATGCCACCGCAATAATGACTGCGGGTATGGAAACTTCTCCTTCGGCTTTTCCTTGAAATAAAGGCGACAATCCGCCTAATACAAACGCGGCAAAAACCAACTTGGCAAAGTCGAAAAACAACTTGCCTAACAGCTCACGGCGCGTCTTTTCTTTCTCCCGTTTGTCCTTCTGTCGTTGTAACGCCTTCTCCATGCGCTGCTAATTGCCTTCGCCCCGATTCTCCGCCACGTCTTCTCGCCTCTTTCGCTTGTATCCGAAGGCCTGCCAACGCTCCTCGGAGGCTCCGGTGAGGTGTAAGTCAAAGCGCGCCATCGTAAAAAAGAGGTCGGAGAGGCGGTTGATGTACGACATGATCTGTGCGGGCAGCGCATCGAGCTTATTGAGCGTGCACAGGCGACGTTCAGCGCGTCGAGCAGCTACGCGCGCTTGATGACAGAGGGCGGATATTTCTGTGCCGCCAGGAAGGATAAAGTATCCTTCGCCGTCAGCCATTAGCAAGGTCATTGCATCTATCCACGACTCGCACTGTGCCGCAAGATCGTCTGGCAACACGTTCGGGTTGAGGTGTCGCACGGAAGACGGAGTGGCGACGTGTGACATGACAACCATAAGCGTCCGTTGCACGTCGTGCAACATGAATTGCCACTCGTTCGAGGCATTGAGTCGGGCGCGCAAAAGGCCAATAGCCACGTTTAGCTCGTCAAGACAGCCATTGGCTTCGATACGTGGATCGTCCTTGTCGACACGGGATCCGCCGTGAAGCCCGGTACGTCCGCGATCGCCATTTTTTGTGTAGATCTTCATTGCGTGGGTCGAGAATAGTGGGATGTATATATAATGTGTAGCCAAAAATCAAAACTCGCGGGCAAAGATAGGCTCGGGGGCATGAGCTGCAAGCATGGGGACGGAAAGTTGGGCCTCCTGACGGGTTACACGGGAATAGCTATCGATTTTCGGCCGTGCCGTACTTTTGTCCGCTGAAAGAATCAAATAAGTAGTTCACAATGAAAGAGTGCACCTATCCTCCAAAGACGAAACAAGGCCACGTGAAAGAACCCGCGGCTGAATATGAAGTGGATATGAGGGCCGATGAAGATGACATCGCCCCTTTTCTGCTTCATTCTTTAGACGATCTCAAAGAAGAGATCTACAGAAGAGACGATGAATGGCAACGCGGAGAAGTGCGCGGTTATACCATGGATGAAGTACGAAAGATGGCAGCCGAATGGATGAAAAAATAAAGCTCATATGGCTGCCAAAAGCATTTGCGGATATTGAACGTATTTACAATTGGCACTCAATCCATAGTCAACAAGGCGCTAATCGGCTGTTAAAGCGTATATTCACTACGGCAGATACGCTTTCCGTCTTCCCTACGGCAGGGCGCATTGAATCACATTTGCAGCGTGCCGAAAAAACTTATCGATCCATTGTGGTAGATAAACGTTATAAGTTGATCTATCGAATAGGGAACAACGAAACACTTGTTATCATACAAGGTATATGGCCCTGCAAAAAAGATCCTCAATTTATGTCCTCATTTAACGGATGAGCGATTTTACGATACATCAATTTACTCTCGCTTCTAAAGTCTCGACTTGTGACACCGGTCTTTTTAACGCCCCAAAGGGGATGGATGAAAACGTCGCCCCTCTGCCCACGGGCAAAAACGGACTGCTGCAAAACGACAGGAGACTATTCTGATTTCAAACGTATCACATACAACCCCTAACTATATAATAGAACAATCAAATGGAGAATTTGGCAGACATCGGGCTGATCGGACTCGCCGTGATGGGCGAGAATCTGGTGCTCAATATGGAAAGTAAGGGCTATACGGTGGCCGTGTATAACCGTACGACGGAAAAAGTGGACCATTTCGTGAACGGGCGAGGGCGCGGCAAAAAATTTATCGCCACGCATACGATCGCGGAGTTTTGCAGGGCCATCCGAAGGCCGCGAAAGGTGATGATGCTGGTCAAGGCGGGGCCTGCTGTCGACGATTTGATCGAGCAGCTACTCCCCCACCTCGAAGCTGGCGACGTAATTATTGACGGGGGAAATACGCACTTCCCCGATACGATCCGAAGAACGAAGTATGTGGAAAGCAAGGGCTTATTTTACATCGGAACAGGCGTCTCGGGCGGTGAAGAGGGTGCTCTTAACGGCCCATCGATGATGCCGGGAGGTTCCACGGCCGCATGGCCGCTCGTGAAGCCCATCTTTCAATCCATCTGCGCCAAAGCCGACGGCATGCCTTGCTGCGATTGGGTCGGCGAGGACGGCGCGGGACACTTTGTCAAGATGGTGCACAACGGCATAGAATATGGCGACATGCAATTGATCTGCGAGACGTACCAAATCATGAAAGATTTGCTCGGAATGTCGAACGCGGAGATGCACGACGTGTTTGCCAAGTGGAACGAGGGAGATTTGGACAGTTACCTGATCGAAATCACCCGAGATATTTTGGCCTATCGCGACGACACGGGCGCATATACGCTCGATTATATCCTCGACGCGGCCGGCCAGAAGGGCACCGGCAAGTGGACAGCCATCGCGGCCCTCGACGAGGGTGTCCCCCTGACGCTAATTACGGAGGCGGTGTTTGCCCGCAGCCTTTCTGCGATGAAAGAGGAACGCGTGGCGGCCTCCGCGGAACTTTCTGGGCCGAAAAAGACGTTCGCGGGCGATCGCGCGGCCTTCCTCAGCGACCTGCACGACGCCCTGTACGCCGCCAAGATCGTTTCTTACGCCCAAGGTTATGCCCTGATGCGTCAGGCGGCCCACACTTACGGCTGGAATCTTAACAACGGCGGCATCGCGCTCATGTGGCGCGGCGGATGCATCATCCGGTCGGTCTTCTTGGGCAAAATTAAGGAGGCATTTGACCGCATGCCGAACCTCACGAACCTTCTTTTGGATCCATTTTTCAAGGAGAAAGTTCTCACGGCCCAATCTGGTTGGCGAAGCGTGGTGGCGTCGGCCGTCACGAACGGAATTCCTGTGCCATCGATGAGCGCGGCGCTTTCCTACTTCGATGGTTACCGCACGGAGCGTCTGCCGGCCAACCTCTTACAGGCGCAGCGCGACTTTTTTGGGGCGCACACTTACGAACGCGTCGATCGTGAGCGCGGGACCTTCTTCCACACCAATTGGACAGGAAAAGGTGGCAACACATCGGCCTCAACCTATACGGCGTGAAGAAATATAGCTAAAAAATGACCGTCCTGCCAGACGTGGAGCTTCATTTTCTCCCTCTGGCAGGACTTTTTTTGTTCTCCTCCACCCTTTATTTTGTCACTTATTCGCTCATTCATTATGAAAACAAAGTATCCGTTCGCCGAGCTGGGCATCTTCCTCTTTACGAACTTCCTTTTTATTTTCAAGTACTTATCCCGATATTCTGCATCATCTCCTCTTCTTAGCGGATTGGTCTATATCGTTTTTGTTTTAGGCTTGTTTTTCCTTTTTACGAGGCTGCGCAACAGGTTTTCAGAGCAAACTTTCAAAGTGCTTTCTTGGATCATGATTGCGGGAGCCTTTTTTGCGATCGGTTTAGCCTTATGGAAAATTGACCCCCTTTCCGTCCGCGTAGATCGCTGGTCTGCAACTTCCTACTTCTTAGATGCTCTCTTTGACGGACGCTATCCGTATGGCGTGCATACCCATGTTCCGCCAACGACTCACAGCTATCCTTCCCCCTTTCCATTTTGGCAATATGTAAATATCCCGTTCTGGTTAATGGGTGATGTCGGCTACGGTTTATTCTTTTTTCTATTACTCCCGTTCCTTACCATCAAGTGGTTTACGAACTCGTACAAAAGCACCTTCCTTTTTTTCCTCCTGTTATTCCTCTCGCCGGCCTACTGGTGGGAAGTTGCGGTGAGAAGTGATGGGCTGAGCAATGCCACGCTCATTTTTTGTTTGATTCTTTACCTCAAAAAAAAACGCATCACCTTTTCCACGCATTTTTGGACACTCGTGCTGTTGTGCGGCTGCGTCGCTGCCACGCGTTTATCGGCCGTGATACCGCTCGCCTTATATCTTTTGCTCCCATACACACGCCAGTCGTCTGTCGGCAGACTTATTTTATTCCCCATTGGTGTCCTGCTGGTGGCCGGATGCTTCTTTTTGCCCTATATTTTTTGGGATACAGAAACGTGGATCTTTTTCTCCCGAAATCCTTTTATGGAACAGATGCGACAGGGTAATTCTCTCGTCACACTGGCGATCCTTCTGCTTGGCATCGGGCTGGCCCTGCGAAGCAAAACCTTCATGCAACGCATCCGCACCATTTCATGGATCGTTTTTTTGTTCATCCTTTTGACGCAGATTGTACGTTTTGCCGGAGATGGTATCCCTGGATTTTTATTCAATGACGATTGCGACATTTCTTACTTCACGCTCGCCTTCCCCTACTGTTTATTCTCGCTAAGCGCGTCCATGCGTAATGGCGAGGATGAATAAACATCCTCAAATAGATTCTTTCTGTTTCGCACTCCGGATTTTACCACAAATCCGGAGTGCTTTCGTTTTGTGACAAAGGAAAATACTCCCTCAAAATAAGTACCTCAAAAACACCTCTCAAAAACATGTTCCCGAAATACTTTCCTGCCGTTTCGCATACTCCTTTTTCGATTCCAATAAAAGGTCAATACATTTTGCATAACAATTTCTCGATTCAAAAATATGCCTATACCATTTCGCATAATCCTTTTTCAGATCAAAAAAAGTATCATACCATTTCGCATAACCCCAAAATTGATCCTAGGGATAGACCTTTTTGTCCGTCAGGGTAGGGGCGTATTGCATACGCCCCACATGTACATAGATTTCTAATCATACGTTCCTTTTGGGGACATCCTAAGGGGGCGTATGCAATACGCCCCTACAGAAATACCTGCTATGTCGTTTCGCATGATCCTTTTTCGATCCAAATAGATGGATAATCGGTTTTGCATGAACATTTCTTAGATCAAAAAAAGGGTCGTGCTGTTTTGCATAACCCTTCCTCGATTCAAATAAAAGGTCAATACATTTTGCATAACTCTTTCTCGATTCCAATAGAGGTATAATCGATTCTGCATAATAATTTTTCGATTCAAAAAGAAGGTCATACAATTTTGCATAACCATTTTCCAGATCAAAAAGAAGGTTATACTATTTCGCATAACCAAAAAATCGATCTTAGAAATAGACCTTTTTGTCCGTTAGGGTAGGGGCGTATTGAATACGCCCCACATGTACCTCGATTTCTGATCATATGTCTCTCTGGAGGGTGTCTTGATGGGGCGTATGCAATACGCCCCTACAGAAATACCGAATATGCCATTTCGCATGATCCTTTTTATGTTTAAAAAAAGGGTCGTATCATCTCGCATAATCCTTTATCGATTCAAATAAAAGGTCGTGCCATTTCGCATAATCCTTTATCGATTCAAATAGAAGCTCAATACATTTCGCATAGATCTCTATTCGATCAAAAGGAAGGTCATGCTGTTTTGCATGAACTTTGCATTGATTCGGGCAAGTCTGAATACGTTTTACAGGACTATATCTTGGATCGAAAATGCTAAATCACATTCATGTTATTTAGTTGCTCTGATGAAGCAATTAAGAGACATTTTTACGGCTTAATTGCTTCAGTAGAGCAACTAATAGACATTTTTACGGCTTAATTGCTTCAATAGAGCAACTAAGAGACATTTTTTCGGCTTAATTGCTTCATCAGAGCAACTAAGCAATATTCCTGCGGATTAATCATTTCCACGATATACACTAAACAATATTCATCTCGATTAGTATTTTGAGCGATGGATGGCTTCCTGAAGAGGTGCATGACCCTTTCTATCGGCAAAGCAAGGGCGCTGCATTTTTTCGGGGGGCATATATGGGCAAATGAAATTAGTACGCCATTTTTGCAGTCGCCTACATCGGATGATACAAAGGCATTTCATTTTTCAATATCCATTTTTTACTCGCCCATGAGCCATCTTATACTTTCCATCTATGATTTTTTCGCCCGACATAGGGCGCTGCTTTTTGTGCTATTGCTCTTTCTCACAGCTTTTTGCCTCTTTTCGGCTTACCAGTTAGGATTTAAGGAAGACATTGCACGCTTTCTGCCTAACGACAGCGAAAATGCGCGCATAAATAATGCCTATCGAGACGTGATCCTCTCCAATCACATCACGGTTTATTGCAGCGCAACCGACACGACCGACGAAGCGCGGGCCGAACAGGTGGAGGCAATCGACGCGCTGGCCGAACGGCTGCGAACGATGCCCGACGCGGATCGCATACAGCGTCTTCGCTATCGAATTGACCCCGCGGAAATGATGGAGGTGGCTGAATTTGTGACAGATAACATGCCGTACTTTCTCACCGATGAGGATTATCAGCGAATAGATTCCACGCTGAACCGCACGGCCATCGCTCGTCGCTTGGAGGCGGACCGGGACATCCTCACCTCGTCCGTCGGCATGATTTTAAGGCCGCAGCTATTGGCCGACCCCCTCCGATTGACCGAAGGGGCGGTGGATCGGCTTCGCAACATGCAAGCTGGCGGACGTTTTAGCCTCTTTCAGGATCACATCTTTGCCGATGACGGGCGTGCATTGCTCATGATCGAATGCAGCATACCTGCCAGCGAAACATCTGCGAATGAGCGCTTTATCAAGAACCTCAAAACGTGCATGGCGGAGACCGAACGGGAGTTCAAGGGTGTCTCATTCCATAGTTTTGGAGCCGTGGAAATCTCCCTCTCCAACGCCAATCGGATTAGACAAGACGCGCTGTTCACGGGCATCCTTTCGGCCGTCATTATTCTTGCGCTCCTCATTTATTCCTTCCGGAGTGCGCGAGAAATAGGTCTTGTGTTTGCGGCCGTCCTTTTCGGTGGACTTTTTGCGCTTGCTGCGCTTCATCTTATCCGCGGCGAGGCCTCTACAATTGCCGTTGGCATTAGTTCCATCATCTTCGGTATCGCAATAAACTATCCGCTGCATTTCATTGGCCATCACCATCATACGCCCGACTCCCGTGCAGTAATAAAAGACATCGTCCGGCCCCTAACCGTGGGTAATGTGACTACGGTTAGCGCCTTTATGAGCCTTGTTTTTATCAATTCAGATGCGATGCGAGATCTCGGTTGGTTTGCATCGCTTCTGCTCGTTGGGACGATCCTTTTTGTGCTTCTTTTTTTGCCCCATTTACTTCCGCATAGGGCCGTCCCACGCCCTGATTATTCGCCTTTTAGATGGTTTACGTCTCGCCCGTGGGGAAGTAATCGCGTGGTGATCGGCGCGGTGGTCTTTCTCACCATTTTATTGAGCTTTTTTTCTGACGGATCGTCTTTTGAGGCCGATATGGCACGCATTAATTACATGACGGACGCCCATCGGAAAGATTTTGCACACCTGCGGGCCATGTTGAGCGAAAATCAACACATTCTTTATTACGTGACGGAAGGCGCCACGCCCGATTCGGCCTTAGAAGCCAACGAGCAGAGTCTCGCGGCCCTCGCTGACCTGAAAAAAAGAGGCGATATCAGTCGCGTGGGAGGCATTGACGGCCTGATTCCTTCGCGCGCTCGTCAAGCAGAGCGTCTCGGCCGGTGGGAGGCTTTTTGGAAAACGCGGCGAGACTCTGTGCTACATATTTTGAATGAAGAGGCTTCGCGGCTGGGTTTTCGTGCCGACGCATTCGGTGCTTTCAATGCGTCCGTAAGCCGATCGTGGTCGATCGAAGGGCTTGAATTTTTCAATCCCCTTCGCCAGACCGTAGGCGGGAGCTATGTATTTGAGCGGCCCGAAAAAACGATGATTGTCAATCTCTTGTATCTTGACGCCGACCGTGCTCCGGCCGTAGAAAAGGCCCTGAACGATCGCAACACCGCCTCCATCGCCTTTGATGCCGAGTCGATGACCCGCCGCATGATCGCCTCCCTGTCGGAAAACTTCAATTACGTCCTCTACGTCTGCGGTTTCATCGTTTTTATCTTCCTGCTGTTCTCCCTGGGTCGGCTCGAACTCAGTTTGATAGCCTTTCTACCCCTCGCGCTCAGTTGGGTTTGGATTCTTGGATTGATGGGCATTTTCGACATGAAATTCAACATCGTAAATATCATCCTGGCCACGTTTATATTCGGTCAAGGCGACGATTACACCATCTTCATGACGGAAGGACTCATTTATGAGTACACTTATCGGCGCCGCACTTTGGCATCATACAAAGACAGCATCGCCCTCTCTGCCGCCATTATGTTTGTGGGCATGGGTGCGATGATTTTTGCCCGTCACCCAGCGCTTCGTTCCCTCGGCGAGGTAACCGTGGTGGGGATGTTTTCCGTGGTAGTTATGGCGTACATTTTTCCGCCCTTTCTTTTTGGTTTCCTGACGTCTACGCGCGGGAAAGCTCGCCGCATGCCTGTAACACTCCGCAATTTGCTCATAAGCATCTATGCGTTTACGTATTTCCTCGTCTTGAGTTTTGGATTGACCGTTGTAGGATGGGTGATGTTCACTTTGGGCAAAAAAACGAGTCGTAAAAAAGCTGCTTACCATCGTATGCTTTACAGCGTGGCTCGTTTCACTATGCACCACTTCCCCCAGGTGCGCACTACGGTAGAGAACACCTGCGGCGAGGATTTTCGTCGGCCATCTATCATCCTGTGCAACCACCAGTCTCATCTCGACCTCATGTGTTTGCTCATGCTCACCCCCAAGCTCATCATTTTGACGAACGATTGGGTGTGGCATTCTCCCTTCTATGGCCAATTGATCCGTTACGCAGACTTTTATCCCGTCACGGAGGGACTTGACCGCACTTTGGAACACCTGCGCGAGGCCAAACGTCAGGGTTACTCCATTGCGATCTTCCCGGAGGGTACCCGCTCCCCCGATTGCTCACTATTACGCTTCCGGCGAGGTGCATTTTTCCTAGCTGAACAATTAAATATGGACCTGCTACCCGTCGTGCTTCACGGTACGGGGCATGTTTTACCCAAACAAGACTTCATGCTTCGCCGTGGTAGCATTCACGTTCGCGTGCTCCCTCGCATCACCCCCGCTGACACGCGTTTTGGCACGGACCACATCGCACGGGCCCGCCAGCTTCGCCAATTCTATCGTGCAGAATACGAGGCCCTTTGCCGCCGCGTAGAAACGCCCGCGTACTTTACCGACCTCGTCCTTCACAACTATATTTACAAGGGGCCATCCGTCGAACGAGCCGTTCGCCACGCATTGCGCCAGCACGACAACTACACGGCCGAAATTTCCGCCCTGCCCGACAGCGGCAAAGTGACGCTACGCAATACCGGCTACGGGGAGCAGGCCTTACTCGCTGCACTCGTCAAGCCCCATCTACGAATCACCGCCGTAGAACCCGACGACGATCGCCGCGCCATTGCCGAGCATTGTGCGGCTCGCCCCGCCAATCTCCAGTACGTCAGCGAGGCCTAATCCACCCCGCACCCTTCCCTATCGCCCATAAAAAAGTCCCCCGCGCTAAGGTTTGCTCCTTGCCCGGGGGACTTCTTTGGATATGCCGAATGGCGAATGGCCAATGCTTAGCCCAATTCAAGCGTCGCCATTGGCCATTAATCGTTAGCCGTTAAAAGATTACTCCACGGCAACCTTCTCGGTCAGCGATCCGACGCGAACGATGTAGATGCCCGACGGAAGCGCTACTACGGACGTGTCGCCAGCGGGAGCGGTGAAGGAGCGAACGAGCGCACCCGAGACCGCGTAAATCTGTACGTCATCCGACGCGGGCAGCGACAGGTGCAACTGGCCAGCGGTGGCGTACACCCTCAGGCCGGAGAGCTCCATGTTTGCTTGCGGGATAAGTACGTCGATGATGCTGGTGGCCTTTATGCCGCTGCCGTCAGCTGCGGTGGCGGTGATCGTCACTTTGCCCTTCTTACGGCCGATGGTAACGAGTCCCTTGGCGTCAACTTTGGCGATCGAGGTGTCGCTGCTGGCCCATGTCACGTTTTTGTTCGTCGCGTTGTCTGGCTTGACAGCTACCGAGAGCTGTACGTTCTTCTCGCCGTTGATGGTCACGTTCGGACGGTTCATTGTCAGGGACGTTACCTTGACCTCGGCGGCGCGCGGCGTCATTTTACCGCTGACGTTGTACTGCTTGATGACAACTGTGTCGAGGGCCACGCCGTTGGTGGTTTTGAGGATCAGCAGCGCCTCACGAGAGAGCTGTGTCTTGTTCGGCTTGACGACGATCTTGACGGTGCCGTTGTAGCGGGAAGGTCCTGCCTCGCGGTCGTAGTTAACGGTGAGCCAGGTGAGCGTTGTGTCCGTGCCGGATACGCCCACGCGAAGCAGTTCAGCCGTTGCAGCGGGGGCAGCCGCCACTTCACTCAGCGTAGGCAGCCAGGGCTGTTCGCTGTTGACGGTGACGGTACGCTCGCCGCCCTTTTCGGAGGTCGACTCGAAGAGATTCTTGTCGTAAACGGTGGAGAAAGTGCCGTCCTGAGTGAGGGTGAACGAAGCGGCTTCTTTTCCCAGCTTGGTGAGGACGGTAACAGTGGCCGTACGCGGCTGGATGCTGGGGTTCTTTCCGGCAGCGCGGAAGGTGATCAGGGTGTCGTTGACCGCTCCCGTGGCAGCCTGCTTCTTATCGACGCGGAGCCAGTCGGCTGAGATGCGAATGTTCCACTTGGCGGAGCCACTGATGCGGACCTCTTTCGTACCGCCGTTGACGGGGATTGTTCCCGGGGTAATGATTTGGACATTGATCTTGCTGCCCGTCTGGGTGACTTTGCGCGTTTGGACGAGTGTGCCGCCGTAGTAAACACGGACGTAGCCTATGCGCGGACCGCCCGTCTCGTTACCCTTGACGAGGAACTTGAAGGTACGCGTGCCGCCAGCATAGCTGATGGAGTCCTTCTCCACCTCGGCTTCTTTGATCTTTAGCCAATCTGTGTTGCGGGTGGACACGGCATAGTTTGCGCTGCCGCTGAGGGCGAGGGCAAACTCTCCGCCAGCAGCATCCACAGGCTCGGGCAGACCGTTGATATTGAAGCTAAAATCGGTGGCAGACTGGCTGACGTTGGCCGTCCGCGTAATTTTGGTTACGCCCGTTTGCTCTGTCTCGACGGTGATCTTAGCCGTGCGACCGATGGTGGCGAGGTTCGGCAGGACGCGCACGGTAACGGTCTGGTCGTTGCCGCCCTGGCGGGCTGTCTGCGGGTTGCCCTGCGTGTCGAGGAACTGGATCCAGGGGCCGGCGTCGGACGTGATTCGCCAGCGGACGTTGCTCTTGACCTTGATCGAGATATTGCTGCCGGTGAAGGGCACGTTCCGCAGCTGGGCGGTGTCTTCGAGCTCGAGGACGGCACTTCCCGCGGCCTGATTGACGGTGACGGTGACGGTCGTGTCGTTTGCGGCGGTCTTGAGTGTCACGGTGGCCGAGCGGGCGGCGGAGGTGTTGGTGGTGTAGGTGAGGATCACGCGACCGTTACCCGTTCCCGTCGTGGCACCCTCGGCGCTGAGCCAGTTTTGTCCGGCTTGCACGGTGGCCACCCAAGCGACGTTGGAGGCGATGTTGATCGTGTCCCTACCCGATCCGCCAGAAGCGGGGTTGGAGAAGGTTGTCGGAGTGACGGTGAAGGTGCGAGGCGTGCCAGCGGCGGGTTTGACTAAGACGTCGCACGACTTTTGGAAGTTTCCGTCAGCCGTCGTGACCCGGATGGCCGTCGTGCCGGCAGCAACCGGAGTGATGGTGGCCGTGAGTCCCGGGCCCTGCGTGACGGTGGCCACTCCGGGGTTCGTGCTCATCCAAGTAACGGCCTGATTCGTGGCGTTGCTGGGAACGATGGTGGCGGTCAGCGTCTTGGTGCCGCCTCCCACGGTCAGGGTGTCATGGGCCGCAAGATTGACGTTCGTTACCGGGACTGTGGCCGCCCGAACATGCACGTTGCAGGTCTTGGTCAGGTTGCTGCCATCCGTCGTTGCGACGGTGATTGTGGTATTTCCCGCAGCCGAGGCGATAGCCGTCATTGAGGTCGCCGTGGACGTAGGGGCGGCAACCACCGATATGTTCGAGCTTGTCCAAGTCAGCGTCTTGTTAGTGGCGTCTGAGGGAGTAATTGTCACACTGAGCGCGATCGTACCTCCAATATCCACCGTATCCTTTTCCTTGCTGATAGTCAAAGCTGTGATCGGTTTGTTGGCCGGCGCTTGGGCCTTCTGGTTGATCGTAATCGTCTGCTTCAAGTCGGCGCTGTCCGTGGCGTGAACCTCGATTGTGGCTGTACGCGAGGAAGAGGTCGTGTTGGCAGCTACGGTCACGGTCACCGATCCTGCACCCTTAGGCCCGCTGTTTGAGGAGAGCGTAATCCAACCGGAAGCGGTTGACGCTGACCACGCGGTATCGCTGTTGATAGTGAGAGTCACCGTGCCTCCAGTGTCGGCCACGCTGTCGGTTGGGGCGGCCGTGACGGTCAACTGCTTCGGTGCAGGCGCCGGGGCCGGAGCGGGGGCGGCCCAAGGTGCGAGATTCATTTCGCTGGCGGCCCAGAGGGAGCCGCCGATCGTGGTGAGGCAGGCCAGCGCCACGATCCAAGGGGTTGTTCTTTTCATTTTCGTAGATATTTTGTTGTGTGTGTAATACGTGATCTGTGATGCGAAAAACGCAGCCAAACGCTGCGTCGGGGAAGCTAAAAAATGAAAAACGGAAAGCTAAAAACGAGTCGAGGAAACGGATAAGTGAAAAATCAAAAGCTAAAATCAGTAGGGCTCACGCGTAAATCGCAAAACGAATAGCTAAAAACAGTAGGGCTCACGCGCAAACCGTAAAGCGAATAGCTAAAAACAGTAGGACTCACGCGTAAACCGCAAAGCGAATAGCTAAAATCAGTAGGACTCACGCGCAAACCGTAAAGCGAATAGCCAAAAACAGTAGGGCCCACGCGCAAACCGCAAAGCGAATAGCTAAAATCAGTAGGGCTCACGCGTAAACCGCAAAGCGAATAGCTAAAAACAGTAGGACTCAAGCGTAAGACGCAAAACGAAAAACGGCCGGGCACCTGCGGGGTGAACGCATGCGCACGGCGTTTCTCGCTCTTAGATCATTGTCTCTCGTATCGTCTTACTCTTCCGGAAGGTGGATGTCGGGGCCTCCGTCGCTGCCGCCCGGTTTGGGTTGTTCGCCGCCCGGCTTGGGCTGCTCGCCGGGGCCGGTGCCGGGCTGCTTGGGGTCCTTCGGATCCTTGGGCGCGTCGGGCTTTTTCGGGTCCTTGGGGTCTTTCGGATCGGCCGGCTTTTTGGGCTCCTTCGGCTCCTTGGGTTCCTTGGGATGCTTCTCGGCGGCAGATTTCTTCTGGGCCTCACTGACGTTGTGGCGCGACTTGTAGCGGAGGGTGACCTGGTTCATCTGTTCGGCCAGGGCCTCGATGGCCGTGCGCTCCTCGTCCTTGGTGGTGGTCAAGTAGTTGGCTTGGAGTACCTGGCAGGCCACCAGATGGATCTTGTCGATGGCATCTCGGACGTCCCGGATGGACGGCAACTTGCTGCGTTCGATGATTTCGGCGTCGCTGGCTCCGCCCAGGGTCATGTATTCCGCGTTGACGGTGTGCAGTTGGCTCAGGGTGTCGGTGAGTCCCACGGCTGCCACGTCGGCCGGGGCCTTACCGAGGTCTTTTTCCAGCCCCAGGATGAGCCCGGATTTGATGTCGCAGCGCTTGTCGCGTGCTCCCAGATAGGGGGCCACGATGATGCTGAGGCGGTCGGCGGCTTCGATGGTCTCCTTCTTGGGCGCGTACTTCTGCTGGCGGATCATGCCGAAGAGGTGTATCAGCAGGCGGTCGCGCTCCTGATCTTTCTTCTGCTTGGCTTTGGTAAGGCCCGAAGTGGCGGTGACCTTGTTGATCTCCATCCCGACACCGTTCAGGCGATCCCACTCCTCGGCCATGCCGGCCGGCAGTTTGATCTTCGTTTGGTCGGCTACCTTGACGTGCTTGAAAAGCTCTACTTGATAGGGTACATACTCCTCTGCGGAGAATCTCGAGGTGTTGGCTACGATAAAGTTTACCGTTTTTGGGAGCTCGTAGCTGCTCACTTTTTCTTTCGTCATAACATTACATGGTCTAGAATTGTGTGCAAATATGGTGAATTTTACTCGAACAAATCTCTCATTGTCTGAAGCACGAAGAAGCGTCTCTTTCGGGAAGCCTCTCCCACCTCAGACGAGGAGCGATCTGATGGCCCCAAAGGTACAACCATTTCTGACATAGAGAAGCTCTGCATGCAAAAAACTTTTACGGTCTCTATCAATAAGAGATTTTAGACCCCCAAAGGTGACACTTTTTCAGACATAGAGAGGCTCCACGCGTAGAAAACCCTTACGGTCTCTGTCAATAAGAGATTTTAGACACCCAAAGGTGACACTTTTTCAGACATAAAGAGGCTCCGCACGTGGAAAACCCTTACGGTCTCTATCAATAAAAGATTCCGAGCCTTCGAAGGTGACACTGTCTCGGGCGCGGGGAGACTTCACCCCTCGGGGGGAGTCATTGTCTGAGATGAAAATAAACAACTTATGCAAGTATTCAATATTTCCGGAAGCGATAATAAATATCGATACCCTTATTTATCGTTGATTCGATCAATGATAGATAGTTGGATCGGGTATTTATCATTGTCTCAGACAATATTGAATACCTTGATCAGGCATTTAGCATTGTCCGAGACAACGGGTCTTTCCAAATCTTCGTATCTCCCACCGACAGCGACAAGCACGCGTCCCCGCACGTCTATACCTATATATATAGGCGCAAGGGCTCGGAGGCCGACTTTTCGGAAAACATCCGGAGCGACATACGCTGCTGGAGGAAGGAGGTCCAACATAGCGAAAGGGCAATATTGGGGGTGCGTACCCGGATAGGTAGGGGCGTATTGCATACGCCCCCCGACGTCTTCGGATAGGCCAAATATACTTTATCCGAGCATACATGACTACCTCTGACAGGAACATCTGGGGGCGTATGCAATACGCCCCTACCTTGTCAGGCAAGAATATCGGTGAGGGTTCCCCCGCTCCCGGCCCTCCCCCACCCTATTCGGCGCGACAAGGGGAGATCTTTTTTGCATTCGGGCTTCATTTTTTCGATTTTCATCCCCTTCTTTGCCCACGTTTTCAATAGACATCACCACTTTTATACCACACAAGATGAAATATCAGTACTGGCTCCCGATGATGCTGTTCGCTGGAACAGCGGGGCGGGCACAGGTCGAGTTTCGACCGCCGGCAACCCCCCAACATGCCGTAAGAGACACGATTCACAATGTTGTCTTTACCGACCCCTACCGATGGCTCGAGGATAAGGACGATCCGGCCGTCGTGGCCTGGTCAAAAGCGCAGCATGACTATGGTATCGAGTACCTCCAGAAGACACAGCAGGTGCATCCGGGCGTACGTGAACAACTCGCAGCCTATATCGACCGCGATTATGAGGGACCGCTGACCAACGTCGGCGATCGCGTTTTTCAAACCGTGAAGATGAAGGGCGACAAGCAGTATCGCATCTACACCATCCTGAACGGCAAGCGTGTACTCATCTGGGACCCGGTGGCCATCGACCCCACGGGCAAGACGTCTACCTCCGGCGTAGCCTATACCTACGACGGCAACCGGGCAGCAATCAGCGCTCAAAAGAGTGGCGCGGAGATCTCAACGACGTATTTCATTGATACGCGCACGGGGAAACAGATCGGCAAACCGCTCGAGAATACGTTCGACTTTAAGTGGACCAAGGATCAGAAGCACGCCTATGTCACCTTCCGTTCGCCGGAGGACGTGGCTGCCCAGCGCCCCCTCAAGACGTATCTCTGGGAGTTCGGCACCCCAGCCTCCAAAGCGCGTCAGATTGGCACCACGGACGACGCCAAAAACAGCTTTTTCATCTACGATAACCGATACGGCGACATGACGGTCTATGGCGAGAGCGATTTTTACTCCAACAAGGCCTACATCCGTCGCACGGGCACGAACGAGAAGGGACGACTCATCTATGAGAGCACCGTATCGAACGCCTATCCGCAGATCATTGGCGACCGCATGTATATGTTCACCAACGATCACGCGCCCAACTTCCGCCTAATGACGGCTGACGTGGCCCGACCCGAATACAAGGACTGGCGGGTGCTCATCCCCGAAGGCGAGACCGTGATGCAGAACTGCGTAGTGACGAAACACAACATCATCGTCCAGGACAAGAAGGACATCCAGAGCCGCCTCACGCTCTACGACCTGGAGGGCCATCGGCAGCGCGAAATCGAGCTACCCGAGCTGGGAAACGTGGGCGGCATCAGCTACGACCGCGAGAAGGATTCGATCTACATGACCCTGAACACCTTCACCACGATGCCCAAAACCTTCGTGGCCTCGCCCAAAGACTTCAAATGGAAGCTCTATTTCGCCCGCGAGACGCCGATAGACATGAGCGACATCGAGGCTAAGATCATTTTCTACCCCTCAAAGGACGGCACGAAGATCCCCGCCTTCATCTACCACAAGAAGGGGCTCAAAATGGACGGCAATAACCCGGTGCTGATCGACGGATACGGCGGATTCAACGACGGTATCGCGCCCAGCTACATCGGATTTTACCGCTCACTGCTGGAACGCGGAGTGGTCGTGGTGGAGGCCGGTATCCGCGGCGGCGACGAGTACGGCGAGAGCTGGCACCGCAGCGGTATGCTGGACAAGAAGCAGAACACCTTCGACGACTTTAACAGCTGCGCCGAGTGGCTCATCCGCGAGAAGTACACCAACCCCACCCGCATTGCGGCTAAGGGAGGCAGCAACGGCGGCCTGCTCATGGGCGCGATCGCTACGCAGCGGCCGGACCTCTACCGGGCCATCGTCTGCCAGGTGCCGCTGTTGGACATGCTCCGCTACCACCGCTTCCTCATCGCCCGCTACTGGATCCCCGAGTATGGCTCCTCGGACGACGCCGAACAGTTCCGCTGGCTCTTCCCCTACTCGCCTTACCACAACATTCGCTCGGGGGTCAACCTGCCAACCATGCTCGTCACCACCGGTGCCAACGACAGTCGTGTCGACCCGCTCCACGCCAAGAAATTTGTGGCGGCCCTGCAGAACAACCCCGGTCAGCTGAACCCCGTCATCCTGCATATCGACTATGATAGCGGCCACGGATCGGGACAAAGCACCGAGCAATCGATAGCTAACTGGTCATTCATTTTCGAATTCATCCTGAACCAGTTAGGACTCTAACAGAAATTGCAATTAGGGCGCGCGCCAGCGTGTGACATCTGGCGTACGCCCACTCATACTACGCTATCATAACGCTCCATCGACCAACCGACTTGCGATAAGTCCGTCCGGAGTTGTTTCATATACTATAAGCGATCATTTTGGGGCGCTCATCTTCCATAGGACTTGCGAAAGTCATCCCCGAGCGCCTCGACTGATGTCAATCATCAATGAAGTGCTCCCCGTGTAGGGCTTGCGAAAGCCATTGGGGGTACACAACATTGAATACCAACAAGAGGCTGCCTGCCGGGGAGATCCCGCCGGGCGGCCTCGCTCGTTTTGGCCGCTACCCCTCGCCCGCGACGGACGGTTTGCCCCGCTCCTCGCACGGGAGCACATAAAAAATGCCGGGCATCCGCGATCGGGATACCCGGCATAAGCGCTAACGACGGACAACTAACGGTCCATCATTACGTCGTCAGCCCTTCCGCAGCTCCTCCAGTTCGTCCGCATGGCGCAGGATCTTCTTGCCTAAGAGACGCGCACCATCGGCAGTGATCAAGTAGTCCTCTTCGTTGCGGATACCGCCGAAGTCTTTGTAGGTGATCACCTTGTCGTAGTTGATGAAGTCTGCGAACCGCTTCTCTGCGTGCCACGAGTCGATGAGCTGCGGGATGAAGTAAATACCCGGCTCAATGGTCAGCACAAATCCCGGCTCCAGCTCACGGGCCAACCGCAGCGACTTCCGTCCGAACTGTTTGCTCTTCGGTTGGTCGCCATAGCCGACGTAAGCCTCGCCTAAGTTCTCCATGTCATGCACATCGAGGCCCATCATGTGGCCCAGTCCGTGGGGGAAGAAGAGCGCATGCGCACCGGCCTTGACAGCCTCCTTGGCGTCACCCTTCATCAGTCCTGCGCTTTTCATGCCCTCGACGATCACCTCGGCCGACAGGTCGTACACTTCCTCGAATCGGATGCCGGGACGAAGCGCCTTGACAGCTGCCTCGTGGCTGGCCAACTGGATCTCGAACATTTCCTTCTGGCGTGCGGTGAACTTCGGATCGGCAGGCACCGTGCTCGACATATCGCCCGCGTAGCCCATCTCTGTCTCCGCGCCCGCATCGAGCAGGAAGAGTTGCCCGCTACGGATCACGTTGCTGTGGTCGTGGTTGTGGAGCGTCTCGCCGTGCACTGTGGCAATGGTCGGGAACGAGAGCATGAAGTTGTGCGCCGCCGCCACTTCCTGCACAGCCGCCGCCACTTCGCACTCCCGCATTCCCGGACGTACCATCTGTAACGAACGTAAATGCATGTCGGCCGTCACGTTGCACGCCCTTTCGATCTCTGCAATCTCCTCGTCCGACTTGTAGTTCCTCATATTCACCACCGCCTTGATGAACTCCACCGACGGCTGCTCAGCTCCCGGCATGATACCCAGCAGAGAGAGCAGTTTGATGCGGTGTTCGGGGCGGTAAGTCGGCAGGTAACGCACGGGCTGTCCCTTGCGGGCGGCTGCCTCGAGGTAGGGTTTCAGCTCGGCCGACGGGCGAACGTCTTTAATACCGGCAGCTTCGCTCTTTTCGTGGAGCGTCGGCTGCACACCCATCCAGACGATGGCGTCGATCGTCAGTTCGTCGCCGAAGATAATCTCGCGGTTCTCATCGATGTCAATGACGGCCATTAGCCCCGCATAGGGCAAGCCAAAATAGTAGAGGAACGTAGAGTCCTGACGGTAGGGATAGAGGTTGTCCTCAAAGTTGCAACCCGCTTCGTCGTTACCCATGAATAACAACAGGCCCGTGCCAACAGCCTTCTTCAGGGCCTCACGCCGCTGAATGTAAGTTTCTTTCTTGAACATAGTGATTATCGTGTTTTGAAATCAGATGGAGCAAAAGTAAAAGGAAAGCGGCAAGGCCGTATCACATTGTGCACTTGCCTTGCCGCTTCATCATACCTATACACAAGGTTTCGGGGAGGATTACTTCTCGGCCAACAGTTCGTCCAGCTTCTTATTCAGCTCCTCGCCAAAGAGGTTGTGACCGACAATCGTACCGTCCTTATCCACCAAGAAGGTGTTCGGGATTGATCGTACACCGTAGAGAGCTCCGCCAGCCGACTGCCACCCTCTCAGGTCGGACAGGTGGATCCAGTTCATCTGCTTGTCCTTCACGGCTGCTTCCCAGGCGCCCTTCTCCGAGTCAAGCGAGATTCCGACGATCTCAAATCCTTTCTTGTGGTAGGTCTCATACGTTTTCTTCAAATTCGGCACCTCCTGCATGCACGGCCCACACCACGACGCCCAAAAATCTACCAGCGTCACGTTGCCCTTGCCTACATAGTCCGACAGTTTGTGGGTGTCACCCTTCAGGTCGACCATCTCAAAGTCTGAGAACTTCTGTCCGACGGCCACCTTCTTCATCGCCTGCAAATGTTCGGCTATCTCCTTGATGCCAGGAAACTTCATGAAGGCCGAATCCGCCTTGGCCAGTGCTGCCTCCTGCGTCTTTTCATCCAGCCCAAACTGGAAATCGGTAAGGAGCTTAGCCGTAGTGAGCTTGTTAGGATTCGCCTCGATGTAAGCCTTCACCTTGGCCATCATCTCGTCCTCCAGCTGCTTAGCCTTTGCCTTCACAGCCTCTAATTCGCCCTCCTTGACGTTGCTGACAAGGTTCATATAGTTCTTCTGCGCATCGACCAACACCGAACGAATGTCTTTGAACGCGTTATTCTCCGGCGTACCCGTCACATACGAAAACGAGTCAAGTACAGCCTGCATCTCCCCCTTCTGCAACACAAACACGGCAGAGAACGGCGCCTCACCCACACGACTCATCATCTCGTCTCCCTCGTCCTTCAAGTAGAGAGCATAGAGACCGTCAGCGGTAGGTTCGCCCTGCAACTTGAACGTATTCTTCTCGATCAATGCACTGTCTGTCGCCGCGCCATCTGATCCGTACGGAATCAGATACACGTACTTGCCTTCGAGGTCCGTACGACCCTCGGCAATCTTACCATCAATCACGTAGCCGGACTTCTTCCCGCCACAACTCACACATACCGCAGCCACTGCTGCAAACCATAAAAGCCTTTTCATAATCTGATCTGTTTGTTCTAATACATGATACAATATAACAATACAACAATAGGAGATCTCTTTTCGCGCAAAAGTCTCAATAAACCTCTGACGAAGTGGCGGCAAAAGTAAAAATCCGTCTGAATCTGATTCGGAATAAGATCCCTATAGCCAAAGACACCTCCACGCAGAACAGACAGCCCGTCAATTACTCTCGAAACAGGCTGAGCCATGCACTTCATCCTGCCATTGTTTTGGCTAAAGCTATCCACAAGAAGAAAAAAGCACCTTACCCTGAATAGAATAGAGATCCTATCCAATAATTTAGAACACAACGTATAAGCACACAAAAGGAGAGATCTATGATCCATGACGCCTCAAAAAAGATCGACTTTTTTCATGGCATTTTTTGGAGGTTTCGAAAACGCCCTTATCTTTGCACCGTCTTCAAGAGAGAACGACAGCAAAATCAAATAAAAAAAGGGCGCTTAGCTCAGTTGGTTCAGAGCGTCTGCCTTACAAGCAGAGGGTCGGGGGTTCGAATCCCTCAGCGCCCACCTATTAAAACAGGAGAAAGCAAAATCGCTTTCTCCTGTTTTTGTTTATTCGCTAAGCAACGAAACAGCTTCTCAATCTCATCCGCAAGTTGTCCCTGCTTCTTCTCAAGCAGAAGAAAGATCAACTCTCAGTCAAAGGAAGACAACGGAGTGCTATCTATAATATTCCCTACCTCATGCAGCTACGTGGTTTTTGATGCGGTTGCCCTGGCATCCCTGATCATGTATGTCTTAGGCTTTCCGAAAAAGATCTACTTTTGTGGCCCAATCTTACTTACCTACTTATCACACGATTAAGAGATGGGATTTTTTGATTTCTTCAGCAAAGAGAAAAAGGAGACATTAGACAAAGGTCTATCGAAGACGAAAGAGAACGTCTTCTCTAAGATCACCAAAGCCATTGTGGGAAAAAGCAAGGTCGATGACGCCGTGCTAGATGAACTGGAGGAGGTTTTGATCTCTTCTGACGTGGGTGTGGATACGACCCTGAAGATTATTGAACGGATCGAGAAACGCGCTGCGAAAGACAAATATGTCTCGACCGCAGAACTGACCAAGATCTTACGTGAAGAAATCGCCACCCTACTTACGGAAAATAAAACCGAGGACGCGGATGACTTCCGTACACCAGAGGGAAAAAGGCCCTACGTGATCATGGTGGTTGGTGTCAATGGAGTAGGTAAAACGACAACTATCGGTAAGTTGGCCTATCAATTCAAGAAGCAGGGTTATTCTGTATTGTTAGGAGCAGCCGATACGTTTCGCGCGGCGGCTGTAGAGCAGATCGTTATTTGGGGCGAACGTGTGGGTGTGCCGGTAGTCAAGCAAAAGATGGGTTCTGATCCGGCTTCGGTGGCATTCGATACGCTCAATTCGGCACAAGCGACTGGAGCGGATGTAGTGATCATCGATACGGCAGGGCGTCTGCATAACAAAATCAACCTGATGAATGAGCTGACGAAAATCAAGAACGTGATGAAGAAGGTCGTTCCGGACGCTCCGCACGAGGTGCTGCTCGTGCTCGACGGATCGACGGGACAGAACGCTTTTGAGCAAGCTAAGCAGTTTACCGCCGCAACGGAAGTCAATGCGCTGGCCATTACGAAGCTCGACGGGACGGCCAAAGGCGGTGTAGTCATCAGTATTTCCGACCATTTCCGGATCCCTGTCAAATACATTGGCTTGGGCGAAGGCATGGAGGATTTGCAGGTATTCAATAGAAAAGCATTCGTGGATTCGTTGTTCGGGGACGATGAGAAAAGATAAGGTCGACATCATCACGCTCGGTTGCTCGAAAAATCTGGTCGATTCGGAGCGGTTGATGCGCCAACTTCAACTGAACGGATATACCGTCACCCACGACGCGAAGAAGATCAACGGCGAGATTGTCGTTGTCAACACGTGCGCATTCATTGGCGATGCACAAGAAGAATCTATCAACTTGATCCTCGAATTGGGCGAGGAGAAGAAACGCGGAAGCATCGGGAAGCTGTACGTAATGGGATGCCTCTCGGAGCGTTTCTTAGAGGAACTCCAGCAGGAGCTTCCGTTTGTAGATCGTTTCTACGGAAAATTCAACTGGAAAGAATTGCTGAACGATTTAGGTAAGGCCTACCTGAGCGAATTTTCGGAAGATCGCGTTGTGACGACTCCCGGACATTACGCGTACCTAAAAATCGCTGAGGGGTGCGACCGTAAATGTTCCTACTGCTCGATACCGATCATTACGGGGCGTTACCGCTCGCGTCCGATGGAGGAGATCGTGAAGGAGGCCCGACTGTTGACCGAAAAAGGGATCAGCGAGTTTCAACTCATCGCGCAAGACCTGACCTACTACGGACAAGACCTTTACCACAAAGCTGTACTACCTGAGTTGGTCGAGCAACTGTCGGACGTGCCGGGCGTGGAGTGGCTGAGGCTGCATTACGGCTATCCGTCGCATTTCCCACACAAATTGCTGCGTGTGATGCGCGAGCACGAGAACGTCTGCAAATACCTCGACATCGCCCTCCAACACATCAGTAACCCTGTGCTGGAGCGCATGCGACGGCATATTACGAAAGAAGAGACCTACGAACTCATCGCCCGGATTCGGGAAGAAGTGCCCGGCATTCACCTGCGTACCACGCTGATGGTGGGCTATCCCGGAGAGACGGACGATGACTTCGAACAATTGATGCAGTTCGCACGAGACATGCGTTTCGAGCGAATGGGCGCCTTCGCCTACAGTCACGAGGTGGGGACGCATTCCTATAAAAATGAACAAGACAATGTGCCGGACGAAGTGAAGCAGCAGCGGCTGAACGCGCTGATGGATCTTCAGGAGGCCATTTCGGCTGAGGTGCAAGAGGAAAAGGTGGGCAAAACGCTGCGCGTAATGCTGGACCGCGAGGAGGATTACTACATCGGGCGTACTGAGTTCGACTCGCCAGAAGTAGACCCCGAGGTGCTCGTGCACAAGGATGCCGACATGGAGCTCGGCAAAATTTACTCCGTACAGATTGAAGCCGCTGAACCGTTCGAACTATACGGCCGGAAGGTTGTTTAATCCATCGGCGAACTACAGATTTATATTCCGAATAATCAGAAACAAAGAGATATATCCATCATATGAGAGATACAGAATTGATAGCCGAACTGGCCGCGCGCCTCGACCGGGAGATCCCCGAGGTGGAGAGCATGCTGGACGCGTTCGGGCAAATCGTGGCCGACAGGCTCGCAGATAACGACATCGTTGCACTCGAGGGATGGGGGCAATTTGAACTCAAAAAGAAGGCAGAACGCTACTCGGCCGACGCCGAAAGCGGCAAACGCTACCTGCTGCCCCCAAAATTGATCCCCGTCTTCAGACCTTCCTCCCGACTCAGAACGTACATCAAAAACTTAGATCAGGCATGAACGAGAAAATCACCACAGACCGCATCATTGAATTGATGATGGCCCAAACGGGTCGCGACCGCACAGCGGTGCAGACCTTCGTCGGAGAGTTGACCGCACTGGTGAACGACAGTCTTATCAAAGACGGATCGACACGCATCAAGGGCATCGGCAAGTTTCGGATCGTGCCCGTTAGAGAGCGCGAAAGTGTGACGCCAGAGGGCGAGCGCATCGTTATTCCGGCCCACCACTGGCTGTCGTACCTGCCCGATAAATCGCTGAAAGACCGCATCAATAAACCCTTTGCCATCTTCGAAGCTGTCGAGGCGAGCGAAAGTGATGCGCCGATTGAGACGCCCGAAGACCCTGAGCGTGAGTATGTGGACGACGAAGAGGCGCCCGCGGACGAGGCTTCCCTCTCCACCCCTTCTTTCATCTCCACGCCGGAAAATGAACCGACCGACAGCGAGCCGGAACCGACGGAGCCCACGCCTGCACCGCCCGCCCCAACAGCGGAGACTGACGACGACGAGGAGGACGAGGGGGACGACGACGTGGAGCCCGTCACCCTGATTGGAAGCACATGGAACAACGAAAAATCTCAAACGATGAACAGTGAGATCAAAAAGGAAATCACCGAGGGCTGGTCGGAGGGGCGCTCGGTGGGCAGTAAACCCATGACCGTGGGCGAAATGGCTGCAGCACACCTCAAAGCATCGCAAATCATTACGCCCGAAGTGACCGCCGAAAAGGTTGACACGAAGGCGCCGGAACCCGTCCAGAAGGATGAGCCGAAAGCGCCTCTGGCAACGGGCCGAACCGACACACCGACACCAAACGCCGGACACACAAACGAGCAGAGGCCACCGCGGAAAAAGCCCGTGACGGTGATCCCGCCTATCGCGCCGCCCCCGCCCGTGGAGCCTACTCCGCAGCCGAAAAAGAGCGAAAAGCGCTCCTCGTCAAACTTCCCGCTGTACGTCGTGCTCAGCATCCTGCTGCTGCTCCTCCTCGGCGGACTCTTCTACCACTACTTCTACTACCTCCCCTCGTCCGAAACGCGCGCCATGGGTCGCACGGACGGTGACAAGGTGGTGACGGGCGACACGTTCGTCATGCCTGGCGAAGAGGCTAAGGACAAAGACGCCCCCGAGGCCGGTGGTGGCGACAAGCCGCAGACCTCCATAGCCGACGAACAGAAGCTCGATCCGGCTACAGCCGCCGACAAGGCGCGTCGGGCTGCTGCCGAGAAAGAGGCTAAGGAGAAGGCTAAGGCCGAAGAAGAGGCCAAAGCCAAAGAGGACGCCAAAGCCAAAGAGGACGCTAAGGCCAAAGAGGACGCTAAGGCCAAAGAGAAGAAAGAGAAACCGGCCGCACCCAAACGCAAAGTGGTGGCCACCGTTCGGTTAGAGCCAGGGCAATTCCTGACCAAGCTGGCCGAGAAATACTACGGCAACAAGGTCTTCTGGGTCTACATCTACGAATTCAACAAATCGAAAATCGCCGACCCGAATCATATCCCCACCAACATGGAGATCAAGATTCCGGCCAAGGAGCTCTACGGCATCGACGCCAACAACAGCGCCTCCGTAGAAAAGGCCAAGGCCATTCAGGCTCGCCTAAACGCCCAGAAGTAATCCGCACAAGTTCTGGTTTTCCACTGGGGGAGGGAGAGAGGACGCGTCGCTCGGAGCGATGTGCCCTCTCTCTTTTTTGCCATAAGCCATGGTGCGATTCGGAAGATCTTCCGAGGTGTTTCCGGACGTGGTGAAATACCCTTCCGAGGTGGTCATAATCACGTTCCGAACGTCATTAAATATGGTTCCGGACATGATGAAATACCCCTTGGAACCGCATTAAATACCCTTCGGAACGGTATTAAATACCCTTCAGGACGTCATTAAATACCCCTCGAGACGTCATTAAATACCCCTCGGAACGTGGTTAAATAACGTCCGGAACGTGGTTGTAACCACCTCGGAATAGTATTAAACCACGTTCGGAACGTGATTAAATACTATTCGGAACCGTATTGTAATACGTTCTGAGGTGGTTCTAATAGGTTCGGAACGTATTAGAATAGGTTCCGAGGTGGTTGGAATACGTTGGTGAGGTGGTCGGAATACGTCCGGAACGTATTGTAATAGGTTAGGGAGAAAACTATTTAGAAATATCCCTCTGCAAAAGAAGAAGTTAGTCGGTCGTAGGCATTGGATAGGTAACAAAGTGGAAACGAGCGAAGCGCTTGAGGTTGCTGGGATCTGCACAAACAAAGGGCGCTTGTCATTTGAGGGTGCAATGTTACTATGACTATTTGAAAAACAGGCGTTTTTGATGCAATTCTCTCGATTTGGCTTTCGGTTTGGGAAAGGTCGGGATGGAGGGAGCAGATGAACGTCTAACATCATATTCCCCGCCCCCGCTTCTTTTTCCCGGCTTGGTTTCTTAAGCGTCGCTGCCATGCGATCTCAGCGTAGTCTGTGCCGTGAGTCTGTAGGATTGTTACTTCGCCCACCTCTGAAAGGAGGCTTTCCGCAGTGTCCAAAGCGGAGCTTGCGACTTGTGCAATAGGGGAATCATTTGTTGGCCGGAGGGAGGAATGGTCGGAGGGGATGATTGGCTTCAGTGTGTTGTCGGACTCGAACTGTTTCGGCAGGGTGCGGAAACCGAACTCACGGCCGATCTCGGAGGCCTTGAAACTGTGGCCGTCGTAGGTAAACTTCAGCCCGTAGACTTTCCCCTGCTTGTTCTTCATGCGGTCGATCGTGACGCCACTTCGGTGGAGTTCGTAGAGGAACATGGAATGACCCGAAAGGCCTTTCCCGCGGTGCTTCTCGAGCAGGGCGTAGCAGATGCTCCGAACCTGCTGCTTTGTCCGCTCTCTTCTCGGATCGGCTTGGGCTTTCCGATGTAGTCGCGCGGATCGGACTTCGTTGGCGATGGTCAGCCCGTACTTGTGGCTGAGTTCTTCGGCTACTCTCGCGGCTCGGTTACTGACGAAGGTGGTATCGTAGACCTGCCCGCCAAGGCTGATCCGATTGGCGATGATGTGGATGTGTAGATTGTCGGTGTCTTTATGCGTGACGGCCACCCATTGATGGTCGTCCAGCCCCATCTGCTTGGCAAAAAGCAGGGCGAGGCGGTTCAGCGCCTTGAACGTCATCTGCGGCTCGTCCTGCGGGGCGATGCCGATCTCTATACGCAGGAACTTGTTTTTGCAACGGCTGTTGTAGTCGTTGATCAGCTTCATCTCCTCGTTGATCTCCTTCGGCGTTTCGCTACACAGGTTGTGGAGGGCGAGGATCCGGCCGAGCTTTCCTTCTCGGAAAACGTACTCCAGCGCGTTACCCCCGTGTGCGATGGCCTTACACTTTGCGATCATGGCCTTCGATATTTAAGCGCTTAAATACCTCCTCGGGGACCCGATAGCGAGGGCTGAAGAACCGCTTAAAAGCGATCTTGGCATAGGTGGCGAGTGCCTTCGTGGCGTCTACCCAAGAGGCGTCCTTGACCTTAATCAGGTTAGAAATGTGTGCGTAGAATAGCGCTGTCTGACGGAGGATGGCGAGCGCCTCCTTCTCGTTGTAGCCCATCGGAGGGACGGCAATGACGGATCCGCTGAGCAACATCTCGCGGCAGTAGTCGGAGTATCTCCGCCCTGCGTTCGCAGCTCTCAACCGGATCCGTTCCTTCTCCTCTGCTGTGCATCTGACCTTGATAAAGGCGGTTTTGTTCAGCTTCTTGTCTTCCCTTTTAGGGTGTCTTTTCATGTGGATAGGTCTTTTTTGTTGTGCTTATTCTATGGTTTAGGCCGATGAGAACGGATGTGATTACGGCTCTCTCTCTCGGCCCCCCAAGGCCGGGGGAGCAAGCGCAGTTTGTGGGAACAAACTGACGTCTTGCATTA
>ERZ772921.30-NODE-30-length-79965-cov-4.608297_pt1 | contig 79965 bp, 69 predicted proteins | sample MGYA00512117_ERZ772921 | MGnify/ENA primary metagenome ERZ772921 (study PRJEB29015, sample SAMEA2737944) | human oral metagenome | biome: human oral; feature: human-associated habitat; material: dental | place: China | collected 2150 ...
ATGTTTTTTCGCATAGTCTAAAACTTTTTTCAATGAAACGAATGATACATCGGCGAGGATAGTATCGATTTTATTTTCGTCTTTTGATAGGGACTCGCGAGTTATCGAAAAAATATCTGTTTTTTCATACAAATTAATACGTTGATCATAGCGTAATGGTGCTTTCATCTGTTTTGTCCCTTTTTCAACTGCGATAACTCTTTTTGCGCCATGATTTATCGCATATTCAGTAAATCCCCCAGTACTAGAGCCAATATCAAGAACGAGCTTATCCCGAAAATCATAAGAAAAAGCCTGCGCCGCACCCGCAAGCTTATTCTCAGCCCTTGATACTGGTATAGTATGATTTACTGTAACATGAGTCTGCAATTCTCTATTCTTATTTTTATGCGCAGAGAATCTCAAACTTTTTAAACTATTTTTGTCGTTCACGATAGGCATAAGTTTCCGTATCTACAGAGACAATATCACCTGTTTTAATAAAAGCTGGGACTTTAATGACTACACCAGTTTCAAGAGTGGCATCCTTCATAACAGAAGTAGACGTGTCGCCCTTGACGGCATTTTCGGTATAAGTTACTTCAAGCCAAAGATTCTTTGGTAGGGTGAGGTTGATGGCAGAACCGTTATAGAACTGGATTTCCATCTCATCACCATCTTTCATAAAATCTTTGGAATCACCAACTAGATCGTTTGACAATTCGTACTGCTCAAAGGTGGTTGGGTCCATGAAGTAGAACTTATCATCGTCTTTATAAAGATACTGAACTTTTTTAGTGGTAACCTCAGCTGGCTCAATTTTTTCCTGACCTTTAAAGGTTTTTGGAATAAGAGCGCCAGTAATTAAGTTCTTCACGCGAACATTAACAATGGAGCCACCACGTCCCATAACTTTTTGGGAGTACTCAATAACCTTGTATGGCTGTCCGTCCAAGGTGATGAGTACGTTTTTCTTTAGATCGGTTGGACCGTACATAGTTTTTCTCCTAATTAGTTGGCAGATACAAATGGAAGCAAAGCAAGGTGACGAGCACGCTTAATAGCAACTGCTAATTGTCTTTGCTGTTTAGCGGATAAACCAGTCTTTGAAATTGGCTCAATACGGCCATAAACGTCGATATAACGCTGCATAGTCTTTACATCACGATAATCGAAGTAAAGATTTGGATCATTTTTAATTCTTTTCATTTCTCTCAAAACTCTCTCTTAATTAATTTTAGAATGGAACCTCACTGAGGTCGATAGGCTCATCTGGAATATCATCAGGAATGATATCGGCAGATTCATTATTACTACTTGGAGTATAACTTCTAGAAGAAGAACCTTCGCCTGCACCACCTAAGAAATTGAAGTCTTCAACAACGATTTCAGTGGCTGAACGCTTTGCGCCAGTTTTATCTTCGAAGGCACGCTGAGAAAGACGTCCGGAAACAAGGATGCCGGTACCTTTCTTGGCGTACTGTGCGATAATTTCGCCAGCTTTACCCCAAGCAGAACAGTTGATATAGGAAACTTGTTCCTTTTTCTCACCGTTCTGAACATAATTGTAATTTACTGCTACAGAGAACGAGCAGACCTGAGTACCACCAGATGTGGCTCTGAGTTCAGGATCGCGTACTACGTTACCTGTAATGATTGCCTTACTAAATCCCCGCGCCATAAAAACCTCCTCGCTTTATTTTATTCTGCTGATTCTTCAGTATCTTTAGTCTTCTCTGCACGAGCTTTGCGCTTAGCTTCAAACTTAGCTTTGCGTTCATCGACAGTGACTAAGAGATAACGTAAGACTTCGTCGGTAATATTAAGGGTGGAAGAAATCTTGGCTGGAGCCTGAGCTGGAAGCTCAAGTTCGTAGAAGTAGTAAACTGCGTAATCTTGTTTGTTGATAGAATAAGCAAGGCGCTTCTTACCTTCGTTGGTTTCCTTAACGATTTTACCGTTTTGTGACTCGATTAATTTATTAATCTTGTCTAGGGCTGGTGTTAGATTCATTTCCAAATCAGGATGAATCAACACAGTAAGTTCATACTGTTTCACTTTGCACTCCTTTGGTTAAAGCAAGCACACCTCTTGTCGCTTGCTGAGCTAATAATGGCTTAATTATACCAGATTGAGATGATTTTTTCAACTAGTGATGAATATCAGTTACAGTGTTTATGTTTTTTGATAGAAGTTATGCTACAATCAAGAAAAAGGAGAACGCATGGATAGCGAAAATAGTCTAAATCAAGACAATGCCATGAATAAGAACGAGGTTTCTTTTAATACCGACCAGACAAATACGGAGACATCCGAGAATATGGCGGTAGTTAATGAGTCTAATGGCTGGGTTGATGCATCACCAGAAAAAACTACAGAAATAGGTGATGACATAGAGGAACCATTAACAAAACAAGAGGATACTCTAGGATCCACAGAGGAGACTACAGACGCAGAACAAACAGAAGTTAATCCTAGTATACAGTCTACTGCAACTACCGAGACTCCTGAAATCCAGCAAGTGGTGGTAGAAAAGAAAAAACTATCACTAACTCCACTCTTTGCCTTGACTACAGTCGCTGCAGTTGGGGTGCTTGCTTATACAATCATTACAAATCAGACTCAGCGTCAACAGTTATACCATGATCTTTCAGTCTCAAAAGAAGAGGCTAAGAAGGCTCAGGAGAAAGTAACAAGACTAGAAGAAGCCAGTAAGGACGAGCAACGCATCGCTAAAGAAACAAAGACGACCGAAACCGTGATCAAGAATGCTGCTTATGATATAAAATTCCAGCAGCTACTTGATTTAATAGACAGAAGAAATTATCCAATTACTAGTGGCCAAATCTTTACAAATAAGGCTGGTACATACCTCTACGCATCACTACAAGCTGGCGGCGCCGCCAGAGAATACTACCGAGAATTACCAAATGGAGACTGGAAGTATGGGTTTGGCGGCCAAATGATTTTAAAATGTTCAGACTTTTCAGCTGAAATTCGTAAGATCTATCATGATGTCGAAAGACCAGACGGTCAAAAGAATTATAACTGCATGAAAGGCGACGACATAAAAGATACCGAGCACCTTTAAGATCAAATTAAAATATAGCTTCAAGGAAGCTATATTTTTTATGGTATTTTGGCGAATAATCTACTAATTATGGAATATTATTTCAAAAACTAGTAGGACTCATTTATTTTCGCTTAGACATTAGCGAGCTGATCGAATTCTTCAAGACTCTTGATCATCACCTCGCGAGGCTTATTGCCATTAGCGGGACCGATGACGCCAATTTCTTCAAGCCAGATAGCAAGACCAGAGACGAAGCCATGACCTTTCCCAAGATAGGTCTGCAACATGGCGGTGGAGAATTTACCTTTTGTAAGCGTAATTTCTATAGCTTTGCGGACAACTGGATCGTTTGGATCATATTTACGACCAAGGTCGCCAAAACCGCCACCATCGGTTGGTCCGATACCTTTAATTTGGACAGCCTGGGAAATAACCTCATTATTATATTCAGGTGCACGCTGTTCGCGAAGGAAGTTTGTAAGTTTTTCAACATCACTGTCGGAAGCATAGGCACCCTGGATACGACGAGGTTTACCCATCATTTCGGTGGTAAGCATCAGCATGTCACCTTTACCGAGAAGCTTCTCTGCGCCACCCATATCAAGCATAATACGAGAGTCCGTATTGTTATTAACGGCGAAGGCGATACGACCTGGAACGTTAGCTTTAATTAAACCGGTAATAACTTTAACTTCAGGACGCTGAGTGGCGAGAACGAGATGAATACCAGAAGCACGACCTTTTTGTGCGATACGAACAATTAATTGCTCAAGGTCTTTCCCTGCCTGCATCATGAGATCAGCCATCTCATCGATTACTACAACGATGTACGGCATTTTACCACCATCATGTTGTTGCTCATTATTATCTTGATCAGCAACAGTAGCTGTCTTCTTCTGTAATTTCTCGTTATAGTCTTCGATTTTCTTGACTTTTTCCTCAGCCATTAGGGTATAACGACGTTCCATTTCATTGACTGCCCACTTCATGGCCGAAAGTGATTTTTCAGTGGAATTAATAATCGGAGTGAGAAGATGTGGAATATCATTATATTGCACCATTTCCACTTGCTTAGGGTCGACAATGATTAATTTCATATCACTAGGCGCATTACGGTAGAGGAGTGAAGAAATTAAAGTATTAGTCATAACAGACTTACCAGAACCGGTGGTACCAGCGATGAGTAGGTGAGGCATTTTAGCAAGGTTGGCAATAACAGGATTACCAGAAATATCCTTACCAACAGCAAAGGCAAGAGGACTGCGTTCTTTTTTCCATTCATTGCTTTCAAGAATAGAACGGAGAGTCACATCAGCGGGGCGAACATTTGGAATCTCAATACCAACAAGGCGAGTGCCTGGAATTGGAGCCTCAATACGAACTTTATCGACTGCAAGGTTGAGAGCTAGCTCTTTATCGCGAGCGGCAATCTTAGAGAGAACGACACCGGTTGGTGGTTGAATGGTATACTGTGTAACACGTGGACCGACATTGGCTCCATCGAGTTTAACTTCAATACCGAAATCTGAAAAAGTGGAGTTGATAATGAAGGCATTTTGTTGGATATTGCCACCGTCAGGCGGATTTTGTTTTTTAGACAGAAGGTCAGTACTCGGCATTTTCCAGTTTGGATCAGAAACTTCAATCAGAGCACGTTCAGGCTCGGCTTCAACTGGTTTATCCATAACCGGCTTCTTAACTTCAATCTTTGGTGTTGTCTTCAAGTCTTCCGGTGAAACTTCAACGCCATTGGCTTTAATTTTGAGTGGACCAAGAGCACCAGATTTAATAGCATCCTCGGCTTGAGCACGGCGCGCAACGCGAGCATTTTCGGCATCCTCATCACGGCGACTGGTCTTGAAGAGACTGGCAAGATCACGAAAAACAGCGGCTGGAGAAAGTTGCATAATAAAAATGGCGGTAATAAAAATGAGGACGAGATAGATAAAAGCAGCAACGCTAGGATTGAGAATTTGTGTAACAAGACTATTTAGCCACTGACCTAGAATGCCGCCGGTTTGAGCCGAACTAGTACCATAGGTCGGAAGCCCAAAGAGTCCAGAAAGCCAGAAGATCATCAAGAATGAGACAATCCAGATGACGGCTGGAAGACGGTTATCGGTACTGCGGAAGATCTTTACTGCTAGATAAACGAGAATAACCGGGATCGAAAAGGTAGCATAACCAATCACCCAGAAGCCAAATTTATGAAAATCATTAAGAAGAGTACCGCCACTTCCGAACCATGTCATCACAAGGACGATGGAAATAGCGATCATAAGAATTGCTGAGACTTGACGCCAAAAACCTCCTGGCAACTCATGCTCGGGAGCTACATCACGAGGAGATTTACGTCGACCTTTTTTTCGTTTTACCATAGACAGATTATAGCATAATAATTATAGATAAGCGCGACCTAAGCCTTTTTAGTTTTAAAATGTTTCATTTATGATATAGTGTGGTTATAGGAGATTTTATGTACGATATGGATGGCATCGACAATATAAATAACAATAAAGTAAAACACAAAAAAGACCGTGGCTTGAAGATAATGGCTGCGGTTTTTTGTTTAGCCACGATCATTAGTTTATGTGGACTAGCATACGTAAGTACTTCTTTTTCAGGACGAGTAAATAAACTCGAACAGGAAGTAAAAACTTCGAAAGAAGAGTTGGCAAAAGCAAATGAAACAGTTTCTAAATACGAAACAGCAACTGGGACTAAAGTAGTAGAGACAGGAGTTGAGAATACTAAGATTAAAGAAATTGTAAAACCAATGGCGGTAGATACTAAGATTGGTGACCTGGTCGATATGATCGATCGTGAACAAAGGGGGAAGATGAAAGGTGAAAACAGTGAAGGGATGCCGATTGTTGATAGCTGGCCGATCATCTCATTTAAGGAGATCTTCACCAATAAGGATGCAACCTATCTAATCGCCAACATGTATATCCGTGGCGAATATATGGTGATTACCAATAAAGAGACCGGAGCAAAACGCGTTGAGGGGGCTGGCGGAGGTGACGTAGCACTATACTATCGTGCTTTGCCTGACGGGGAATGGAAGCAGGCATATGCTGGAAACGGATTTCCAGACTGCAATTCCTTCTCCGATGAAACAAAAAGAGTCTTTAAGGACTTGAGAATAAAAGATGGAAAATCTATGCTTTATTGTTGGGATCCAAACGTAAAAGAAAATTCTGGCGTCGTTAAAATCTAACAATTAACTGTAAACTAAAAAAGATTGGCCTCTCAGCCAATCTTTTTTAATATCTAGATTACTGCTCAACGTGGCGCATGCTGAGTGAAAGACGACCCTTTTCATCAATCGCTTCGAGGCGAACTTTCACTTCGTCACCCAGATGTAGTGCATCTTCAACCTTGTCGAGACGTTTATCAGAGATTTGCGAAATATGAAGCATACCATCTATACCAGGTAAAATATTCACAAAAGCGCCGAAGTCTTTAATATTAACAACTTTACCTTTATAAATTTTTCCAACTTCAGGCTCTTCAACTAAGCTTTTAACCCAGTCGATTGCACGCTGGATCTTCTCAGGATCAGTACCAGAAATTGTGATAAGACCGGAATCTTCAATGTCAACCTCTGCACCAGTCTCAGAAGTGATTTTATTGATCATTTCGCCACCTTTACCAATAATGGCACCGATTTTATCAGGGTTAACCATTAATTTCTCAATGCGTGGGGCATACGGAGAAAGCTCGGTGCGAGGAGCAGAAATAATTGAAAGCATATGATCTAGAATAAAAATACGACCTTCGTGAGATTGATTAATAGCCTTTTCAAGAATATCAACTGGAAGACCATGAACCTTCATATCCATTTGAAGGGCGGTGATTCCCTGCTTAGTACCAGTCACCTTAAAGTCCATATCCCCAGCAAAGTCCTCGGCGTCCATTAAATCAGTGAGGACATGTGGAGTATCACCATCAAGCATAAGGCCCATAGCAACACCAGAGACTGCGCTCTTTAGAGGAACACCAGCGTCCATAAGAGCAAGACAGGATGAACAGGTGGCGGCCATAGAAGTAGAGCCATTTTGAGACATGATTTCGGTCACTGAACGAATAGCATAAGGAAAATCTTCTTTAGATGGAAGAACTGGGATAAGGGCACGCTCTGCAAGGTAGCCGTGACCAATTTCACGACGTCCTGGAGAACCGATACGACCAATTTCGCCAACGGTATAACTTGGAGCATTATAGTGATGCATATAGCGGCGCTCGCCATCGGTAACCTCCATAGTATCGACTATCTGCGCGTAAGAAAGTGGGGCTAGAGTCACAATGTTCATAGCTTGAGTAAGACCACGAGTAAAAAGCGACGAACCGTGAACGCGAGGCAAAATTGAGACCTGAGAACTTAGAGGGCGGACTTCATTCAATTTGCGACCGTCGGGACGTACACCATCTTCAATAATAGCGCGGCGAACTTCGTGATGGACTGCAAGCTCGTATGCATCATGAACTTCAGTTTTGAGACGTGCCTCATAATCAGCGATTTTCTCTTCATCGGTTTCGCCTTCACCAAGCTCTAAGGCAAACTCAGCATCCATTTGATCACGTAAGGTGTCGGCAATACGCTTGCGATCAAGCACATTACCACGGATTTTAGTACCAATTTGACCATCTTCACCCTTGAAGTGCTCACGAGTCCAAGTTTCAACTTTTTCAGTAATTAATGAATTTGGAAGACTAAGCTCGTATGGTTTTTCAGTAACATTAAGTTGATCACGAAGTTTCTTCTGGAGCTCAAGAGCTGGCTGAGCAAATTCAACAGCCCAACGCATAGCATCAATAATCACATTTTCTGAGACCTCATTAGCACCAGCCTCAACCATTACAATCTTCTGATCTTTCACAGCAACTACGAGATCAAGATCCGACTGTTCACGCTCCTCTTTAGAGAGGAAAGCTTTGAATTGACCATTAATACGGCCGATACGGAAACCAGCGACTGGTCCATCAAAAGGTACGCCAGCATTTAGAAGAGCTGCGGAAGCGGCAAGCATAGCAATAACATCTGGACGGAAGCTTGGATCCATTGAGAGAACGGTTGTAACAACCTGAACTTCTTGACGATAGCCTTTAGGAAAGAGAGGACGGATTGGACGATCGATGAGACGACCAATCAAAACAGCTTCATCAGCAGGTTTACCTTCTCGTTTAATAAATTTTGAACCTGAAATTTTACCGGCTGCATAGAATTTTTCTTCATAGTCGATGGAGAGTGGGAAGAAATCTTGAACGACTGGCTTCTCACTGACGACGACTGAACCAAGCACAACGGTGTCACCGTAAGTAACGAGGACAGATGAGGTTGTACGAAAACCGACACGGTTAACTTCAATTTTTAATTCGCATCCACAAAAATCCGTGGACACACTAAAAGTGTGTTTGCCAGTTGGATTAATTATTTCCATTTTTTCCTTTCTTGGGAAAACACCAGATAACTACTCTAGTAAGCCAAATATGGAATTAAGGAGATCTTAAGTCAGAGGCTCTAGGGGACTTATCCGCCGTCTTCCCTTTTATTGTTATATATTAATTGTATCATGAAAAGTGAAAACCAGATACTGTATAGAGCGAGGTAGTGAGTTCGCTCTATGCTAGTGATACTTTGCCATATTGATTTTTTATGTTATAATATCGCCTGTTCGGTGATTATCTTATTATCAAACTAGACAGGAAGGGGGATAATTTTTCTTAAATCACCAATTTTGGAACTATTGTGAGCTATAGCTCAAGAACATTGACAGAAAGGATCGTAGAAAATGAGTGACAATACGATACGTAGTTATTTTGATTTCAGTGGCTTAATACCACCGATGGATATTGTGTTGCAACTGAAAGGTTTTGAGGACAACACATACGCAGTGCAGGAAAAACGTGAGAATTATTTCTGCTTTCAGCTCATTGAACAGGTTTTTGTGCCGTTGAGGAAACAGATTAGGCTCGATAGCAATATCGACCTAGTGGTGACAATGATCAAGACAGAGATAAAAGGACAGAGACTGATCTCTTTTCACCTTAACACGGCTGACGTGATCTACTTCCAGGAGAAGAACCTATATCAGGTCATCACTCGCAGAGAAGGTGTGACTGGTAACATTTACGACTTAATGAATGATGCTAGGTACGTGCGCATGCACTATACCAATAGCGAGTTTTATGACAGATACAGGAGGGAGCAGAAGAAAAACAATAGTTCTAGTAACCCGAATAGAAAGAAGAAGGTTGTTAGAAAAATGAAGCGCCCAAACATTGAGGAGATCAATGAGTTGATTAATAACTCAGTACTACGTTTTAGGGATGCCATTAATGGCTATATTGATGCATCTTTCCCACAGGGGTCTGACAAGCCTGTGATAGTCGGAATCGCTACAAGACGAAACCCCACCTAAAGCTATGATCTATTCTAAAGCCCCACCGCGCGTGGGGTTTTTCCAGATTGCCACCTTATTAAAAAAAAGAAACATCAAAAAACCCACTGACGTGGGTTTTTAAATTTATTTGCGGAGTCCGAGTTTTGCAACTGTGTCCTTATAAAGGTCGAAGTTGGTTTTCTCAAGATACTTCAAAAGACGTTTGCGGCGACCAACCATCTGCATAAGTCCACGACGAGCCATGAAATCATGCTTATTGACCTTAACGTGTTCGGTTACTTCTTTGATGCGCTCAGTTAGAATAGAAACCTGAACTTCTGGAGAACCAACGTCCTTTTTGTCACGGGCAGTAGCAGCAATTGCCTTAGCTTTATTCTCTTTTGTAATCATATTGGGTGAATTATACCACGCAAAGAGAGATTCTACAAGGGTAACAGATGACTTTCTTTAAAATATTTAAATGGCAATCTAATAAGTAGTGATATCTAAACTCCCATCATTCTTTTTCGCCCATAAAATCTGATAAGGATATGGCTTTCTTTATTTGATAATCGCCAACCTGAGTGCGACGAAGAGCCGTGAGATAAGCACCAACCCCCAGCGCTTTACCAATATCCTCACCAAGTGTTCTGATATAAGTGCCGCTGGAGACGTGAGTTCTGATTACGATCTCGGGATAATCATAACTTAGGATCTCAATAGAATAGATTTCGACTTGACGGGTTGGCATAGAAACCTCTTCACCGCGGCGAGCTAGTTGATAGGCACGTTGGCCATTAATTTTGATGGCAGAAAAAGCTGGCACAGTTTGCATAATTTTTCCGACAAACTTAGCAACTGCTGACTCTACTTCCTGGAGCGAAGGCTTATCCACTAGATTATAATCCATAATCTCACCTTCAGGGTCGCCAGTGGTACTGGTTTTACCGAGACAGAGAATGGCTTCATACCATTTATCAAGCTTTAAAAACTGGTTCGACAGTTTTGTGGCTTTATTTGTGAGAAGAATGAGTAGGCCAGTGGCGAAGGGATCAAGAGTACCAGTATGACCAACCTTCACTTTCTTCCCTGCCTCCATCGAAAGGCGGCGACGTACTCTAGCAACCACACCAAAGGAACTAAGTCCAGCCGGCTTATCAATAAGGATAATGTCCTGTGATTGTGGGTCATCTTGAGTATTCATTACTAATGATAATAGTTAAAAACGACAAGTCTGTCAAAATCTAATAGGTACCTGGGATACGGAAGGCGGAAGGGTCAGCAGGAGCGCTAGTCGGTTGGGGGGCTGGAGGAACCTGAGGGGTTAGAGAAGTCTGGGGGGCTGGAGAGACCTGAGGAGCTGGGGTGGGCTGAGGAATAGGCTCGATAATTGGAGGAATTGGTAAACCTCCAGGAGTAACTGGTGGTAATGGCATATTAGGAGTGTTGGGTTGCGTAGAATAGACACTCTGGACCGGGGCAGGCTGAGTTGGGACTACTGGTGTCGGTGCCGGAGGTAAAAAGGCTTCAGGCTGCAAAAAATCTGGGATAGGAGTACTAGTGGCTGGTGGAGTGGCTTGAATAAAGTCCGCCATTGGATCAGAAGGGGTAGCCGGAGCTGGCTGAAAATTCGGGGTTGGTTGCGATTCTGGAATTGGTTGCGATTCTGGAATTGGTTGCAAGACTGGAGCTGACTGCGATTCTGGAGTTGGTTGCATATTTGGAGCTGGCTGCGAGACTGGAGTTGAGACAGCCGAAGTTGGGTCAATTGGCATCGTTGGAATGGGTAGAGTAGAATATTCTGGAATAGTATTTGTGTATTCAGGGTTAGGATAGTTAGCATTCTGTGGCATAGTGGGCATGGCTGGAGCCGACAGAGTGGCAATATTTTGACCAGGAACATAATTAACGATTGGCTGTTGACCAACAGATAGAGGATGAGTGGGCGTGGATTGTGAAATTGGGGCTGGACTCTGGGATAATGATTGATTGATGTAATCACCTTGATTAACAAGACTTTGGTAGCCAACCGGATTCTGGATTGGCGACGGTTCGGCGAGAACTTCATCCATGAGTCGACTCATATCTTCTCCAGATTCAATAACTGGATCGGAAATAGTATGACCTACAATACCTGAACTAGATTGAAAAGGCAATGGGTTGACCTGAGGAGACTGAGGCTGCATCGAGGGAGTAGAAATTGGTTGCTCAGAAGGTAGTGGCTGAGGATAAGATTGGAAAGTGGGCTGAGGAGCTAGTTGAGGTTGGGGTTGATATTGAAACTGTGGCTGAGATTGAACTTGTGGTTGAGGCTGCACTTGTGGTTGAGGCTGCACTTGTGGTTGAGGCTGCACAAAAGCTTGTGAGCTGACGTAAGTCTGTGGTTGAACCTCTGGCTGAACCTGAGAGACTGGCTGAGTTTCGGGAACGGCTTGGATCTCAGGAGCAGCTTGAATCTGCGAAGTGGCTTGAGCTTGTGGTGTAACTTGAGTTTGTGAGGTAGCCTGGATTTCTGAGATATTTTGAGCCTGCGGAGCTGCCTGTGTTTGTGAACCAGGATTACTTACAGAGTTATTAATTTCCTGATTCGTGTTGGTCATTGACGTAGTCATACGAGCCAATTCATCCATTACACTACCCGTAGTAAGTGGAATAGTGGAGAGACTTGGTCCTTCGCTTGGAAGATTTGGCAGTTGAGAAGCTGCCGAGGATGCTTCTTGGTTATTTTGAGTATTAGTGGTTTGAGCGAGATTTTGATTAACGAACTCTTCAAGTTCTTTGAGGCTAGTATCGGTACTATTAGAATCAGAAACAATTGGAGCCTCTGCGGCGGTTGGAGTCTCTGAAGGGATTGGAACCCCTAAAGTAGCGGTGGTGCCTGAAGAAATTGGAGTCGCTGGAGTTGCAGGAGTGCCTGAAGAAATTGAGGTCTCTGAAGTGACAGGAGCGCCTGGCGTAGCTAAGTTTTCTGGAGTAGTTGGAGTCTCTGTTTTAAGAACATTAGCAGAGATTAATTGTTGATCAGCACCAGCCTCCATTAGCTTTGATGCAACAGCCATAGTAGTCGGCTTAGTGCGACTATTGGAAAAACGCTCTGTGGCAGAAAGGATACCTGTTAATAGGGCAGTCGCGACCTCTTGAGAAAGATTGGTAATCTCAAGCTCTTTCAAAAGATCATAAACCATCTCACAGACGGAGGACTTTTCAGGATCACTCCATTCAAGATCAGCAAAACGACCAGGCAAGCCTGAGGTAATATTAATGGCGCTGGCGTCATGCATGATACGACCATATTCCGAAAGAGCAGAATCAATCTCGTTGCCAGCATTAACATTAAAGACGATCACGAGATCAACGTTGTAGTCACCATAAGAATATTCGAGGTCCTCTTTCTTGACTTGACCCTTGTATGGAGTGATATAAATCTTCACATAATCACCATCAAGTTTATAAGTGAGGTGGTCGGCCTTAGATTTGTTTAATGCAATGATGAAGTCCTGTAGACTACTGGTGTCCTTTTCAAAGGTATCTTCGGGCTTCAGAAATTCAAGGGCATTTGGAGTTTTGCCTGAATAAATCGCTGTGACGTGCTTCTTCTGCTGATCTAAAACAATGGCAAGAGCGATGGCAGCAGATATTTCGTCGAGATTGGGATCCTTGGAAAGCGCAATAAGAATATTTGCGCCACGCTGGATTTTTTCAGCAACTTTTTCAGGTAATTCTTGAGGATCAATACCAAAACCTAAAGAATCTGGTCGCGGAGTCTTTACACTTGAGGAAGGGCCAGATTGACTACTGGCAGAATTTTTCGTATTGTTTTGCGCACTTATATCCATTGTTTGTGTTGACCTAATTTATTTAAATTTAGCATAAGAATTACATTTTGACAAGCAAAGAGAAAGCGGAACGAGGATGACCACAAGACGGGCAGCCCAACTTTTAATAGCGTGGAGCTAGCTCTCTTTGATAGACGACTTCTGCAATACCTGAGCGCTGAGCCTGGCCGATACCCCAATAATAAGCGTCAGAACGAAGATTGAAGATTTCGGCAGGAGCAACAGAACCATCACTAGAAATAGCATAATATCCGCCAGCATGTTTAGCATATCGAGTACCAAGAACGCGCTGATCGGCAGGAATGCCAGCCATCAATCCGCCACCATGGTTTGCACCGCCAGTGCGTTTTAAAGTAAGACTCTTGGCAAAGACTGGCCCATTAAAGATGACAGTCTCAGAACATTGTTCGGCTGATGGCTCATTTGCATCACTACAGGTATTAAGATTATTGGAGGCATTATCTTCATCCAAAATTAACCAGGCATCCACACGATTAACTTTACTTAGGACATTAATATTTTTTGCAAAAATGAGAATTTGTGGAAGCTTAGTGATTGATTCAGTAGAAACGTCGGTATAAGCGGCCTGTTTGGTGGAGGTTTCGTATTGACAATTATTACCACCAAAGGCCGAATAGCAGAGATTTTGGTCAATTGTTAGAGTACCATCAACATAAAGTACGAGAGTATTGTTTTGCTTATCAGCAGTAGTTATTGTCTTATATAGTGTGTCGTAAGTACGGAAGAGCGTATCTGTTGTATTAGGATTATGATCTGGTAGTTGTATCTGTGAAAGATTAATATCGCCTCGAATATAGGTATTTTGCAGACCAGTATCGTGTGTGGTGATTTTTAGGCTACTATTTTTAGCAATATTGTCGCGATACCTAGCTTTTAGACGGGACAAGAGACCGGAAGGTAGTCCATAAACACCCGACTCTCCAATATTTCTTCGGTTGGCAATGGTGAGATTGTAAATGCTGTTTGATACATCAGAACCACCAGTCGGTAGATTATAACTATAACCTTTTTCATACCCTAAAGAAGCGCCAGAACCAAAACCAGAGACGCGGCCACCAGCAATGACATGATATTCATCCCAGGAGCCAAAGACTTTCTCGGCAGCACTTGGATAAGATGAGAAACCCTGACCAGGTGTTTTACGACTGATAGCAGTCTCGATTTGGCCATTTGTAAACATTCCGCCACCCCAAATTTGGAAGTTTGGTTTTTTAGCGATTGTTACGCAGGAAAGGTCGGAAACATTAAATTTGGTTTCGTCACCACCAGTGATGGCTGGGCCGGAAGTGTTATTTTCAAAATTATTTTCAGTTGTATTGTGTGAGGAAGCTGGCCAAATGGAAGTAGCTGTACAGTATTTATAGCCCACATATTCACGATCATCAGGGACGGTACGGGAGAAAATATCTGAAGCTTGGTCACTACCATTATAATTGCCTTCTGAATTCATTACACCCTTGACTGCTTTGACTAGATGGCAATTATCAGAACCATAGTAGCGACAGACGTCTTGATCAGAATGGTCACTGCCGGAAAGCGTTTGAGGATTAGTGTGAGGCGGTATTAGTAATTCATAAATACGGAAGGTTTCCTTATCAGAAGTGTGAGTAGCATAAGGATTCTTAGCAACCATGGTATTTGAGCGAGAAAGAATATGATAGGAACCACTAATATTGACACGCTCGCCACTAAAAATCACATTATCAGAATCGATTGAACTTGTTACATAAGTATTGAAGTTATAGGGAGTAACAACACTGGCGCTAGTCGAACGTTCACCATAATCTTTTGAGGCAACTGGATAATGAATACTGCTAGAATTTCTTTTATAGTAGGTTTCCTCTCCGTCTCTACAAGAGCCTTCACCACTACATGAGTAACTGAATGTACCCCATGTTGAACCCCTAAGATTTGATGGTCGACCAGGAACAATAATCTTGTGATTACCTGGCTTGCCAACCAAGGCTGGATCCGTATCTTCACTAATACCAACTATATCTTGATTAGATGTGTTACCTCTCGAGTCTCTTGTACTATAAGTACCGGCATTCTCAAAAGTTTTATCGGTTTGAGTGTCGCTTGTTGCTGTATTTCTACCACAGCCACATTCACCACTAACTTTAGTGACCGAGCTAACCCAAGATTTAACATCATTATAAATAATACCTTGGGAAATTTTATTACCTACCTCAGTGTTGCTACCAGTCTGAGCAGCGGAATTACAATTTGAGATACCTGAGGCAAAACCTGGAATCTGAAAACCATTTGTGATCGCACGATTATTATTCTGGATAAAGATTGGACTATCACAAGAATAAGCAGGGTTTGGAGAGGAAGGAGATTCTGTATAAAAGCCATAGCCTGCAGAGATAATACCTGCGCCAGTGATCGCATTTTTACTTTGAGTATGGACACTTCTGGAGTTTCCATCAGCTAGAGCGGAATCTTTGAATAAATAACGGTTATCGCCACCATCATTACGAGAAGCGTACAGCCTAAAATTATTAGCAACACTTGGAGTATCGGCACTATTACCGGAAACACCTAAGCCTGCAGCCACACCCTGTGCCGGATAGCAGAGTGCGTGACGGAAACGAATCGAGTCGCCTGGACGGGCTAAAACAAGTGATTGCCATTTTTTATATGATTCCGTACCCGTATAAGACAGGTTTACCACTTGAGAGAGTGCGGCAGTGTTTCCCTTATAGACGGATCCGATTACGCCTGGCACTAGGGCGCTACAAATATCAGTATCCTTTGGCGTACAGCTAGGGTCATCTAATGGACAATTCCCTATTTTTGGCTTACAGGTTGGATCGGTATTTGGGTCGCAGTCGGGTTTTTTATTTGGATTACAGGTGGGGTCGTTTGGGTCACACTTATCTTCTGGGTCTTTACCACCAAAAGAGCAAAACCAAGAAAATTCACCGCTTTCCCATGTAGGCTCGGAACGTTTCACGCGTTGCAAATATAGCTTATATGCGACTTCAGCTTCTTCATATGTTTTATGATATGTGCCAGCGCGATTAACATATTTTTGATGTGGCTGAAGAGTATTGCGTCCGGTATTAGTTGTATCCGGATAATTGGGATATTGAAAATAAGCAAACTTATTAGGGCCATAAGCTACATTTGTTGGAGTAAATTCTGGAGCATTGTTGTGATATTGATGTGAGATAAAAGTATAAATACCATCTGCCTTACCGCAACCACGAATCATCTGAGAATCACCCTTATAATTTAGATGTTTTGCGCTTTTTTTATCAATTACATTAATACTTCCTCTAATTGCGGCATAGGAAATATTATCTGGGTCAGTAATCGCATTTTTTCCAATCAATTCCGCAATAGAAATATAAACCCATTCACCACCACCACCTCGACTGTTATTCTCACCACTAGTATTCCAACTACTATAACAGAGAGCCTTGGGGTCACTGCCGCAGCCGGAGATAGGAACGGCTGTACCACCTGAGGCTCCACCTTCTTCCGCAAGGACTGGATTAGCTAAAAAATATAACGAGATAAATAGTAGGGAGGCTAGAGAAAAGAAAATGAAGTTTTTATATTGTTTCTTAAAAAGATTGAAATACATACCCTAAAAATTGCCTCTTTATTTGGTTATTTATTTTAGTATATAACCTAAAGCGGAATTGGTCAATTTAAAAGCGCCTAGATTACTAGGCGCCAAAATAGACCTTTTAAGAAGAGGTGGAGCATTAATCATGCCGAAAATCTTGGTAATACATCAGTCCAGTAAAATGATTGGTCGGATCCCATTCGGTAATATCCTCAGCCTTAACAAAAGGATTCTGAATATAGTTTCTCATGGTCTTCTCCAACATATCTACTTGGATGAGATACATGTAGCTATCAGATCCAGTGATTTTTACTGTTGGTGTCGTATCGAGTTGATCTACGTCAATATATCCATTCCATTTAAGATACCCTTTTTCGGTATGGAAATCCTTTACCATCAATTTAACCTCGCGTTTTCTATCTCTTCCTTCGGAATTGATTTGCGTCTTGTCAGCCGGAAAGTATAACCAAAGACTAAACTCATCCTCGTCTGTGGGGATATACGGAGGATTCACCTCGTAATAATTATGGAGCCACAGAAACATTCCGGTCACTGAGTTATCTCTCTTTTTATAATCAGTATAGACAAAGAGCTGGGTCATCTGGTCCTTTTTTCTTGCAACAAATTGCTTTAAATAACCGTAGACATCAAAGCTACCATCTGTCCTCCAAAATGGTTTAGTTGACCATAATGGATATCCAGTATCAGGATTAATCTCCGGATAAACAAACGATTTATTCCTCATCTTCAGCCAACGTGCGGCACCAGTGGATCGCACACATTGGTAAATAGTCTTGTCTACCTCTACCTCGAAGCTACTGGTAACGTAGCTTGGATCTTTCGCTACGCCGTCAGATCCAAGATAGTCAACCCTCGGAAAAACGGTCATCGGATTATCTCTGCCGATTTCCTTCTGAGGTTGGGTCGCCTGTTCTGTCGGAGACTGATTCTTTAAGCCGGCGTGCGCTTGCTCGGTCTGGTCTCCTTGTCCTTGAGAAGAAGTTTCAGAAGAAACCTGTGTTTCATTCTCTTTCTTCTCGTCTGCCTTCTTCTGCTCTTCTGCTGCCTTTGCTGCGGCACCTGTAGCATTTCTTTTTACTACACCTGCATATGCTGGTGATGTAAGAGTCATGCTCATTGAAAGAGCAATACTTGTTGCCATAACTTTCAGATTCTTCTTCATCGTCTTTTCCCTCCTTTTCAAAGAACCCTCGGGGACTATTCCCCGTAGTTGCCGCGATTTTATAATGTTTCATATATTTAGTCAACCATAAGAATTTATAATTGATTTTATTGCGTCTTTTTTATAGAGACTTTTCTTAAACTAAGATAGAATAGAGGTATGCCAGAATTACCAGAAGTTGAAACAATTCGAAGAGGATTAAATAAATTCATCCTCAATAAAAAAATCTCCTCAGTAAAAATTTTATGTGATAAATCTTTTATCGGTCCAAAGGAGGCAATCCTAGGCCAGAAGATTATTAATATTCGACGCTTTGGAAAAGCCTTGGTTTTTGATTTTGAAAACGCGGTATCGATGATGGTGCACCTAAGAATGACTGGGCAATTGATTTTTCGTTCAAGCGGCGAAGAGTCAGGTCGAAACTATCTCGAGATGATCGAAGCGGGGGATTTCAAGACTACACTCTATACAGAAAAAAGCTTCGCCGGCGGACACCCTAATGAAAGTTTTTACAGTGAGCTACCTAATAATCAAACGCGAGTTTTATTCGAGATTTGCGAAGAGAATGGAACAAGCTCGGAGTCGGGCAAAGTTCTAGGTACTCTATATTTTAATGACCAGAGGAAGTTTGGTTTCTGTAAGGTAATTGAAACCAACGAGGTTGAAACAGATAGTTTTATTAAGAAACTCGCCAAAGAACCATGGGTGATGAGCGCGGAAGAATTCAAGAAAAATCTGATGCATCATAAAAACGCCGAGATAAAGCCAACTATACTGGACCAGAGCGTAGTAGCGGGACTTGGAAATATCTATGCCGATGAGGCCTTATATATGGCGAAGATACACCCTGAAAGACTCACCTCGAGTCTCAGCGACTTGGAAATTGCAGAGCTATTAGAAGCGGCTGGCATCGTAATGCAGCGCTCGATCGACTCTGGAGGAAGTACAATGGCAACCTACGTCAAAGCGGACGGGACAAAGGGCAGTTATTTAGAAAAGTTTGCGCAAGTGTTCCGTCGAGAAGGTGAACCGTGTAATCGTTGCGGGACAGAAATTATTAAATTAAGGGTGGCGGGTCGTGGCACACATATCTGTCCAAACTGCCAGAAAAAGTTTTAGATGATTTATTTAATTGATGGCGATGATCGCAAGAGAGCAGAGCAAGCAGCACGAGATTATCTAGGGTCGGATATTGAAATCATTGATGCTGACAATCTAGAAAAGCAGGATTTGGTTTCAATTTTTCAGGGCACGACTCTTTTTATGGAGAGTCGCCATATTTTGATTAAAGATTTGAGCTTGAAAAAAGAGCTATTTCTGGAACTTCCAAAGTTTTTACAAACTGAACATCAGGTAGCGATTTTAGAACAAAAACTAGATAAACGCAATGCGACCTATAAGGAGCTGGCGGAAATAGCTAAGGCCGAGCCTCAGAAGATTAAGATAGAGAGTTTTAAGTTGCCAGAACAAGTGGATACTTTTTTGGTTTTTCGAGTTTTCAATATTGCCTTAACCGACGGAAAGAGGGCCGTAAAACTAATGCGCGAGGCGGAAGAAGATAATAATCCTTATGCGACAATTGGCGCTTGGACAAAAAAGGCAGTTGATCTTTTTGCCTCTAAAAAGAACGCAGAAAAAGAAAAAAGGATCATAAAGAGACTAGCAGAAATTGACATGCTACTGAAACAGACTAGTTTCTCTAAAGAGCCTTGGGTGGTTCTCGAAAGTTTTTTGATTGAATTATCAAGTTTATAAACGAAACAAGGAGTAAGTGCATAAAAAATAGGATCGCTCAGATCCTATTTTTGAATTATTTTGCAGATTTTTTAACAGTCTTCTTGGCTGCAGGTTTTTTAGCAGCAGCTTTCTTCACAGTCTTTTTTGGAGCTGCTTGAGCTTCATTTTTGGCGTTCTTAGCGATTTTAACTAAGTTTGCTTTACGACGAGAAGCGGTATTTTTCTTCAAAAGACCCTTCTTGGCGGCTTTATCATACTCAGACTGAGCTTTTGAAAGATTTTCAGGAGTAGGATCAGCTTTGAAAGCCTTAAGAGCGGCCTTGATGAACTTTTTAATTTGTTGATTCTGCGCAGTGCGTTTGACTGCTTGGCGTGCTGCCTTCTTTGCAGATTTGATAATCGGCATTAATTTAATTCCCTGTGATTTTTAATAATATTCTTTTGACATATTATACATGATATTTCAAGATTGTAAAGAAAACAGATTATTAGCTATAATGCTAGTATGAATGTAATCGAATCACTTGTGCTAGGTTTGACGCAGGGGCTGACCGAATTTATTCCAGTCTCTTCATCTGGACACCTAGAAATTGTACAAAAATTATTGGGCGCTGGGAGTAGGGCGGAAGACTTTCATTTCTTTTTAGAGTTGATCAACTTTGGTACTCTGCTTGCTCTTATAATTTATTATCGTAAAGAGATTTTAAGGATCTTTAAGCAGGTTTTTATTAAACGCGATCTACATATGGCGCTCAACCTTTTAATCACTTCTATCCCAGCTGGAATTATCGGCTTATTACTTTCTAAATTTATCGAACAGCAGAGCTTTTTCTCAAGTCTCACCACGATTGCGATTGCAATGGGTACCGTAGGACTAGTGATGATTTTCGTAAATAGCCTGCCACATCTTTCGGAGACTGACGAAAATAAATTGCCCCACCAGAGAGCTTTAATAATCGGTCTGGCGCAGGTATTTGCTTTAATTCCAGGCGTTTCACGTTCAGGTTCAACGATTATTGCCGGCCGCGTGATGGGGATGAAGTCAGCAGCGGCAGCTAAATACTCTTTTCTGGCTTCCCTACCAATTATGCTCGCAGTCTGCGGAAAATCACTAATCTCTAGCTCAAGTCGCGCCTATATTGGAGCAAATTGGCAGATGCTATTGTTTTCTAACTTTGTCGCCTTTGTCTCTGGATTAATCGCTTTGAAAGTAGTTATGAAATTCTTCAAAAAGGAGAGCTCAATTCCGACCTTTGGTTACTATCGTGCTATATTGGCATGTATCCTGCTTAGCATAATCCTCTTCTTCTAAATAGACAATCCAACAAAAAATCTACACCAGGTGTAGATTTTTTATGTAAAATCACTCAAGTTTTTGCGTCGACTTTTATTATTCGTTTTCAATAATTTGAATATGAGTATCCTTGAGTTGGTATTCGTCAACAAAGGATGGAGAACTCATCATGAGATCGATACCGGAACCATTCTTTGGGAAGGCAACAATATCACGGATATTTTTTGTATCATTTAGGACCATGAAAATACGCTCAATACCAAAGGCACAGCCAGCGTGAGGAGGAGCACCAAACTTAAAAGCATTGAGCATGCCACCAAAGCGTTTTTCAACGTATGTGTGATCATAGCCAAGAATACCAAAAACCTTATACATGATCTCTGGACTGTGATTTCGAACAGCACCAGAACAGATTTCATAGCCGTTCATTACCATATCATACTGATCGGCAACAATGGCAAGCTTTTCTTCATCAGTAGCAGCCTCTTCAAGAGCTTTAAGACCGCCTTTTGGCATGGAGAATGGATTGTGTCCGAAGTCGAGTTTGTGTTCGCCATCATTCCATTCGTAGAATGGAAAATCAACAATCCAACAGAGAGCTACGACGGAATCATCCTTAAGATTGAAGTGATCAGCAAAGGCAATACGGAGCTGACCAAGAATTTTATTGACCTTAGCACGGTCATCTGAACAGAAGAAGACGGCGTCACCATCTTTAGCACCGGTACCTTCTTTAATTTTAGCTAACTCTTCAGGTTGTAAGAACTTTGCGATTGGGCTCTTTTCGGTACCATTTTCATACATAATGTAGGCCAGACCAGAAGCACCAAGTTTCCTAGCCTTCTCAGTGAATAAGTCAATCTGAGAACGAGTAAGCGATGCACCGTTCTCAACGCGAATAGCTTTGACACATGGACTCTGAAAGACTTTGAAGCTGGTGTCTTTCAAGATTTCCGTAAGCTCAATCATTTCCATGCCATAGCGAAGATCTGGTTTGTCGACACCATATTTTTCCATAGATTCCTGATATGGAATACGTGGGATGTCTTCTGAGAAAAGTTTTTTGCCAGCAAAGTCAGTAACAAGAGATTTAATGAGAGGTTCAACAGTTTGCCTGACAGTTTCACCTTGGTCCACAAAAGACATTTCACAGTCGAGCTGATAAAAATCACCATAAAGACGATCAGCTCGAGGATCCTCATCACGGAAACAAGGAGCGATCTGATAATAGCGTGGCAGACCACCAACCATGAGGAGTTGCTTAAATTGCTGAGGAGCTTGAGGAAGAGCGTAAAAGAGTCCTGGCTTCAAACGAGAAGGAACGAGAAAGTCGCGAGCGCCTTCAGGGCTGGAGTTGGCGAGAATTGGAGTAGTAACCTCAATAAAGTCATGTTGGTCCATGTAGTTACGGAGGTATGAATAGAATTTAGCACGACGTCTTAGGGTCTTCTGCATGCTTGGACGACGTAAATCGAGATAACGATATTTAAGACGAAGTTCTTCGCCGGATTCAGGACCATCATCGTGGGTATTGACCGGAGGAGTGTCGGCGCGATTTAAAAGCTCAATATCTTCAACAACAAGTTCAATATCACCGGTTGCAATATGAGAGTTTTTGAGATCGGCAGCACGCTCACGAATTACGCCAGTAGCAGAAATTACAAATTCATCGCGCAAAGTTTCGGCTAAGCTGAAGGCATGCTGATTTTCTGGAGTAATAACTAGCTGAATAATCCCTTGATGATCACGTAGATCAATAAAAATCAAACCGCCATGATCACGGCGGGAGTTCACCCAACCAGCAACAGTTACTTTTTCATTTAATTTAGTTTTCAATTCTCCGGACAATATTCTCATAAAAACATAATACCATATCTTGGGGGAATAGAGGAGAATATAGACGAGCTTCTAATACTCTAAACTCAATCAAATGCCTTAAAGTCTTCTATTTCGATTAAAGCGTCTTTTGCTAGAGAGATAATAGCGGCATAATCCTCTCTTGATCTTTCAATGCCATCATTCATATTTTCCAATTGAGCATATAATCTTGATGTTATTGGAAATTTTTTCTTAAAATCACCAAAACCGCGTTGCTCCCATTTATAGATTAAGGCTCCAATACTGTCTTCATCATAATTGTCCGCATAACAATCTATAGCAAAATAAAAGTCACGAGGATTTTCCGAAGATAAACCCTCTAATTCCCTACTGATACCGTTTAGTATTTCTTGTTGTTTCATATATTTTATATAATAACACTATGGATAATATATATAAGATGGATAATTCTAAACTTGGAGAAATAATCTCTAAGTTTGAGGTGCCAACAGAAAAATACATAATAGAAAAATACGGTGAATTTGGCGAAAGTGAACTCTATTGGATTATAGAGAGCCAAGAGAGTCACTTAAAATATCTTCTAGTTAGCACATATTGGCACCCAGGCGTTGAGGAAGAAATTAATTTTTATAAAGAGAATGGGATCATTATTAAAAAACCAATTTTACGAAAACCAGAAACATTAGAAGTTATTGAAGATAAAATGGATCCAATCAGAAAATATCTTTACTATGATATATACGCTTTATTCTTGATATAAATTAAAGGCAGGAATATTCCTGCCTTTTTAGACTGGCTACCGTTTCTTCTTCTCATTAATACCGGGACACAGCACTCTATATTTTTGTATTTCAGCTAAAGCTTCTTCTGCTAGAGAAATAATAGCCATGTATTCTTCTTTTGATCTTTCAATACCGTCATTAACTTCTTTAAGTTCCAACACTAGCTTAGCCGTTATCGGAAAAAGTTCGTTAAAATCTTTATTTCCTGATTGATTCCATTTTAGAATAAGCGCGCGAATACTATCCTCATCATAATCATCCGCGTAACAGTCTATAGCAAAACAAAAGTCACGAGGATTTTCCGAAGATAAACTCTTTAATTCCTTACTAATACCGTTTAGTATTTCTTGTTGTTTCATATATTTATTATATCAGTTTCTTAAAAAGAAGCCACGGTCACCGTGGCTCTAAATCTAATGGTTGATTACTAACACTAGTCGTTGGGTTTCTTATGTTTATTAGGGTGTCCATTATTCAAACGTTCGTCTGTCCAATGAATATTCTCTTCGTGGATACCATCTCTAGTATCCCTAGAGATCCTAACTCCATCATCATAATATTGGGTCGTATGACCAATGATACCTGGCTTCTTGCCATTGTACCAATCTTGACCTTCTCCCCTAAATGAACTATTTGCTCTTAGCTTGACTCCACCATAAATACCCTTCACCTGATGTCCTGGCCTTGCGTTTCGATCATAAATCATGATACCTCCGCGACCAGTATTATTGGAGTTGTGAGCACCATGATCTTCAATAACATCGTGGTCATAGGTCTTCGCCTCACTACCACTAGTATTAATATAGTTCTGACTCCCGTGTTTCTCAAAGGCGCCACGATCGTAGGTTTTATCATCAAACTGATCAAGCGCAGAATGTCCATGACCTAGTCCATCGCCAGACAAGAGACCACCATAATAAATCTGAGTAGTGCCGTCCGCCTTCTTGACGATTTTCGCATCCTCACGGTTAGACCAACTTACACCAGCCTTATCAAGGATTTTATCGCGTTCTCGCTGATTATCCTGTTTGACTTGGGCCAATTTTTCCTGAAATTCCTCCTTCAGACGGAGATACTCTGCCTGTATGGAATCGAATTGAGCTTTATATTGGTCACGCTCGGTTTTTAATCTATCAAACTCCGCTTCTGCAGATTTTTGACGAGACTTAGCATCATTAAAGGACTCCTTCGCCCTTTGAAATGCAGAGCTATCGGTTTTAGGGGCTCGCCATTCAGCATTCTGTCTTGCAGTTTTCACCTCCTGACAAAGCCTACTCACTTCTTCATTAATATTGTCACGACGATATTTATGATCGTGCCCCTGAGAAGACCAGTAAGGGGCTTCGGACTTATCGCCGTAATGATAGCAGTTTCCAGCTCTATCGAAACAATCTTGCATCTCTCGATGTTCATATTCCGCTTCCTGGCGAAGCGATTCAATGCGGGCGTTGTTTATATCACGGATTCTACCGTATTCATCCCAAACTTCACGGAAGTTATTACTAGAGCGCTGCATATCCTCATATTCACGATTCATTTCTTCTCTTGCAGTACGACACTCTTGGCGGGCAGCTTGCATTGCACTATATGCAATGTCAGCACGATTTTTAGCATCAAGATAATCCTTAAATACTAACTGTTTACGATGAAATGCATCTTGCTCTCTGGATTTCAGGGAGTCGAGACTTGAATTTTTTGGCATACATAGTCACCAACCTTTCTAAAAGTACTTATCCAATTTTGGATAGTTTTTCTATTATACAATATTTTCTACATAACGCAAGCTATACCATAAATAAAGTACCGAATAAAAAAATACCACCTCGATTGAAGTGGTATTCTCCTTACTTACTATTCACGGATAAAGACATCGCCTTTATGAAGTTTGACCCTTCGGATTAGTAAATAATGAACTCTTGCCAAGGGGCAGGAGGAATTTTCGACTTTTTGCGCGAAGATTCACGTTTAAGTCTACGCATAAGTAAATTTCTTACTCCGTTTAATTCTATTGCTCACGACCGACCACCCACCTCGTTAGTCAAAATACTCTAGAATGACTTGTGGAAAAGAGCAATACCTGAGATTTTAGCAGAAGTATTTAAAAAATGCAAGTTTTACAGGGGTGGAGGTAGGAGCAAGCTTGCAAACTATGGGACCTCAACAGATAAGGCTTATGCTTTTGCATTATTGGCAGTTTGGTGTAGTTAGTCTTTACATAGTACCCATAAATATGTTATAATATACCACGTATGGAAGAGATTAATTTAAGGGATTTGCTCAGCTATTTCAAGAAGCACCTGATTTTATTTATCGTAACGATACTTTTTGTGGTTTCAGCTGGAACAATCTATTCAATATTTATATTAAAGCCAGAATATAAGGCACAGGCAACAGTGATCTTAAGTTCTGACAAGTCAAAAAACACCGTACAGAGTGAAATCAATGCAAACAAGAATTTGATTGACACTTATACGGAAGTCGTAAAATCACATCGCGTGCTTGATCGCGTGAAGAACGAAATGCAAATTGATGACACTTATGAGCAGTTGGTAAAGAAAGTGACCGTTGCATCTTTGAAGGATACAGAAATTATTAGCATTTCGGTGGTGGACCGAGATAAAAACCACAGCTATTCCCTTGCTAACACGATTGCCGACACTTTCACAAACGAAATTGGCCAGATTTACAATGATAAGAGTGTAAATGTACTTGACCGTGCAGTGGAGCCACAGAAACCACATAATGTGGACCTGGTTAAGCAAGAGGCTATTTATGCAGCGGCCGGTATTGTGCTGGCAACTGCCGTAATTTTCTTAATGTTCTATTTTGACCGCACAATTAAGACTACTGAACAAATTGAACAACTCTTCAAACTTCCTATTTATGGTAAAGTCCGTAAACTTGAGACTGAAAAACAGAAACAACAACGCAAGAAACACGATGAAAAGGCTGCGAAATTAGAAGCTAAACTGGCTGCAAAATTAGAGAAAGAGCAGCAAAAAGAGGCCAAGAAGGCAGAGAAACTAGCCGCAAAACTTGAGAAACAAGAAAAAGTTAATAACGAGGAACTTGGCGTTGATTATCAGGATGGCGAGGAGACGGGTGCTGAAGCAGCCCAGGCAGAACATATAACCAAGGCAGAAGTGAAGCCAGTGGTGGAAATTAAGGCGGTTGGTCGCAAAATTATTGCTGAGGAGAAGGCTCTACAAGAAAAGTTAGCTGCAGAGGTGGAGGCAGATGAGGCTGAAAACGATGAGTTTAATGAAGAATTGCTAGACGAGGATTCTGAGCTAGTACTGAGAGATAATCCAAAATCCAAGGTCAGTGAAGATTTTCGTACTATTCGTACCAGTCTATACTTCTCCCTAAACAAGAAAGACTCAAACGCAGTTTTGATCACCAGCTCCACACCAAACGAAGGTAAAAGCTTTATCGCTTCAAACCTAGCCGTGGCCTTTGCAAAGACCAAGAAAAAAGTGCTCCTAGTCGACTGTGACATGCGTCTTGGCCGTCAGCACGAGATTTTTGGCCTATCCAACAAAGAAGGCTTATCAAATCTTTTAGCTGAAAGTAAGTTAGGTGAATATCGTGAATACCTACAAAAGACAACCGTTAAAAATCTTTCAATTATTACACGTGGCGTAGTACCACCAAACCCAAGCGAATTGCTCGATTCTGCAATCATGGAAGAATTACTTGAGAAAGTAAAGCAAAAATTTGATTATGTAATTCTTGACGGTACGCCAATTGATGGTCTTTCCGATTCGCTAATCTTAGCTAAGAAAACTGATCGCTTAGTACTTGTTAGTGCTGCTAATATGACTACGATTGAAGATCTCCAAAATTCAAAGAAGGCGCTTGAGTCAATTGAAGTTAAAATCTCTGGCGTGGTCTTAAACCGCACAGTTGACGAGCGTCGTGGCGATAATTATTATAAATATTATAATTAGGTCACTCTATGATTGATTTACACTTACATATTCTACCTGGAATTGACGATGGCAGCGGGTCCATCGAAGAAGGTGTAAAGATGGCGAGGAAGCTGGTGGGACTAGGGTTTAATGGGGTATTTTGTACTTCACATTACATCGCCGACAGTCCACAGGCGGCTGACAATCAGACCAAAAATCAACTACGCGAGAAGCTTCAGGCTGAACTTGATAAGGCCGGTATTAAATTAAAATTAATGCCAGGTAATGAAATTTACATTGACCCAAAAATGGTAGATTATTTAGTCAAGGGCAAGGCTTTCTGCTATGGCGGAGAACTAAATAACAGAAAGAAACACCAGCATGTACTTTTTGAACTACCGTTCTATGCAGAAGTTTCTTATCTTCGTGATATCATATTTGAGTTAAAAGCAAAAGGTCTCGTGCCGGTACTTGCACACCCTGAACGTTATTTATTTATCCAAAAGAAGAAGGAAGCCATCTTTGAGATTATTAAATTAGGGGTAAAATTGCAGTCTAATTATGGCAGTATTGTTGGGCAATACGGAGCCAAGACAAAGAAGACAGTAAAGTTCTTACTAAAAAACCGTCTGGTGAGTTATTTAGGTACAGATATTCATCGTGCAGAAGGTTCAGTGTTTTTGAAATTTGAGAAGGCTGAGAAAAAAATAATTAAAATAATCGGCGAGACCGAATATCGCAAGATTATTACAAACGGCGACGAGCTCGCCAAGCCTTTCTTAGACGCCTAATCATTAATAATAAGAGGCAGCCAAAAAGAGCCCCGAGAGTATCTATGAGTACATCGGTGAACTGCCCGCTGCGACCTGAAACGAAGAGTTGATGCAGTTCGTCCGTGCAAGCATAGAGAAAACTTGAGCATAGGGCAAAGAAAAGGAACTTTGCATTAGAGAATTTTGCATTAGTGAGTTTTACAAAATAGGCGCGGTAGACAAGAAAGAAGAGAAGGCCAAGGATGGCATACTCGGTGAAATGGGCGGCCTTACGAACGATGAAAACCAGATTACTCACGCCAAAAAATGAATGATCGTTTGAGAGGTTTGGAAAAACCCGATGAAGAACATGAATGATTTGATTACTCTGAGCATTGGAAGAATCTGAGCCAAAAGAGGACATCGTAAAAATAAGTGTCATCTGCAAAACGAGGAGTAATAAAAGAAGGGGTCTTTGATGACGCTTAAGAAAATTTTGCATGGGCTATTTGAGATATTCTTGCAGTTTAGCTTTGGCGCGGTCGACAGACTCTGGATAAGGATGCCAGACAAAATGTTTTGGTTCTTGATAAGTGAAGGTGGAGGTGATATCAGCTTTACCATCAACATCAATGAGTTCGGTTTGCCATTTGGCAGGACTGGTAAGTTGTTTTTGCACGAGATATTTTAAATCATCACTAGTAAAATTGGTCTGAATATTTTTGGCAATTGAAGCAAAAATCTGATCAACCTTACCGAGAATATTCGGATCGTGTTGAGACTTGGAGATAAGGGCGGCCAAGATTTTTTCTTGGTTACGACCACGTTCGCGATCACCACCAGCCCAACTAATTGACACTCGTTCCCTGGCTATGTCGAGAGCCTCTGCACCGTTTAAGTGATAGGTGCCTGGGCTGTATGAGCGGCGGCCATGATAGGTATTAATAGCGTAAGGAAGCGTAATATCGACACCACCAAGCTGATCAATAATGGAGGAGGTGGCGTCAAAGTTAATGCGCGCGTAGTAATTAATTTTGATATTATAGAATTTTTCGAGAGTATGAATAGACTCGTTTACGCCATAAAGACCGGCGTGAGTGAGTTTATCGTTCTGTCCATTCATGGCGAGAGGCACATAGTAGTCACGTGGAGTATTCAGCACGAGAATCTGATGTCTGGCGGGATTAAAGACTAGAATTAAATTCACGTCCGAGCGAGCAGCATAAGGCAAGGTGTGGTCACGGTTATCAATGCCGCTAATATAAACCGTAAACGGGCTATCTAGCGAAGTGTTTTTGGTGGTCTCGATGGTTTTTGGAGTAACATTTAAAGACGCTTCTTGGAGGACGTGCAACTTGTTCCAAATTTCCTGATTGTTATCTTTGAGAGATTCAAGATTACCGTTTGAAATAAAGATAGTTCTAACGGAAGAAGCTTCACTAGCATTAGTTTGATTTAAGAGGGCAGAAGTGAGTGAGAGTGTGTCAGCGAAGCCAAGATAGTCAGATGGCGCGAGAGATTTCGCAAGTAGCCCCTTACGGGAACTGGCGTCAGCTTGTAAATATTGCTCAACAGTTTCCTTATAGGGATCACTGCTGAGAATACCGATACGAACAATCTCACCCTGGCCAGTTTCGACAAGAGGAGAGGCGGCGAGCGTAAGAAGGCTATATTTTTCCTGGTAAGTTTCATTTTTGCTAATCTGAGAAAGATAGCCGTTATATTTATAAAACACAAAGACAAGTGCAAGATTAAGAAGAATATCCAAAATTAAAAGGATGATGAGCAGAATAATTTTTCGGCTAATGATGATCAAAAGAGAGACTAGGAGAAAATAAAAGATAGCGATAAAGCCAAAAAGTCGAATTGGCAGGATTTGAGCTTGGTACAAAAAATAGAGCATGGCGAGACTAGATAGTACAGTGAGAAGCTGGAATAAGGACAAAAGCGGTCTCGATTTTTTAACGGTTTTTTCTTGTTTCATAGATTAATTATACATCTTTTAAGGTCTTAAAGCGATTTTAAAGAATATCCCGATAAACTATAAGCAACATAAACGAAAGGAATAAAATGAAAAATTATGATGTTAACCAATACGAAGATGATGAAATTTTCGTTAAAAAAACTTTAAAGAAGGAGAAAACTATGAAAAATAAGAGCCAAAAAACTAATAAATCTAAGAGAACTAAACAAATGGATTTGTCGGTGAATGAGGCTCTTATTTTGCAGCAAGTTTATGAAGACGGGGTGGACGATGTGGACAACATCGTGGATCAGGCTGGGATGCCGAAGAAAGTAACGATGAATGTTCTGACAGAACTGAAATCCAAGGGGCTTCTGACGGTGATCCAACAGACCTATGGTAAAATTCTAGTAAGCATAACTAATCAAGGAAAGAAACTAGTAAACGCAATGTGGCCAGAAGCTGTGACGTTTACATATTAAACCGAAATTATATTTATGAAGATTTTAATTATTGAAGATGATAAAGAGATTAACGAGGCGCTAAAAGAGGGACTGGAAGATGAGTCTTATGCGGTGGATTCCTGCTTGGATGGTGAGGATGGCTATCATACAGCGATGGCGGAAGAGTATGATTTGATTATTCTTGATGTGATGTTACCTTCAATGAATGGGTTTGAGGTTTGCCAGAAGCTACGGGCTGAGAAGAACACGACGCCGATTCTGATGCTGACGGCAAGAGGACAATCACAGGATGTGGTGAAGGGGCTCGATTATGGGGCTGACGACTACCTGGCGAAACCGTTCAATTTTGAAGTTCTGCTTGCCCATATGCGGGCACTACTGAGACGCCCAACTCAGAAACTAGATGAGGTGCTACGGGTAGAAGACTTAGTGCTTGATCCAAGCTCAAAAACTGTCTCGCGAGCGGGAGACGAGATTAAGCTGACTTCCAAAGAGTATGCGGTGCTGGAATATTTGATGCGAAACGAGGGCAAGGTTTTGTCGAAGGAGAAAATCATTTCGAACGTCTGGGATTTTGATGCGGACGTGTTGCCGAATAATGTGGAATTATTTATTATGTTTTTGCGAAAGAAGATTGATAAACCTTATAAGCAAAAGCTGATCCAGACTGTGCCTGGATTTGGCTATAAGATCGTGGGTGGGGAGACAAGATAGATTGCTTTGACTCCTTATATTCACGAAGTATGAGCTGGATAATTTTGAAAATAAGTTAGAATAGAAGTAATGAGAAAATCTGAAGTAAATCGTTTAACCTTAAGTTATCTGGCTGTAATTATGACCCTGTCCTTGATTTTTACGGGAATTATTTATCTGCTTTCGACAGCGAGCTTGAATAGGCCACTCCTGCCAAGCGAAGAAGAGAACTCGAGTGTCAGCATGGAGGCGCCAGAATTTGAAGAGCATTCTTTTGAGAATACTTTTCGCAAGCGACTAGAAAGGCGAGACAATACGACGCGCTTGACAATTATTTATTCCCTGGTGGGATTTAACCTTGGGATTTTTGTGATTGGAATTTTTGTGAGCCGAAGTTTGGCAAAATTAACCTTGGCGCCAATTGAGAGAGCAATGATGAAGCAGACACAATTCATCTTTGATGCGAGTCATGAACTAAAAACACCACTAACCGCGATGCTGGTACGAAACGAGGTGGCACTGAGGAAGAAGAGTTTACCCGAGGAGAAGGCGCGCGAGGTGATCGAGAAGAATATTGAAGAGATTTTGAAAATGAAGGAGCTGACAGCCTCGATGCTGGACGTGGCGCGGGAGAATGGTGAGCCAGAGAAGTCGACTGAGATTAGCGTACCTGAGTTTTTAGCTGATTTACAAGAGAAGCTGGCACCAGTAGCTAGGGAGCGAGGGGTGAAGATTGAGACGGAGATGAATCTTGGGAAGAATTTGCGAGCGAGCGCGGCGAAGAATACGCTGGAGCAGATTATGACGATTTTTGCAGATAATGCGATGAAGTATTCAGGGGAAAAGATTATTTATTTGCGGGCAGGGCGACGCGGAAAAAATGTGGCATTTAGCGTGAAAGATAACGGGGTGGGAGTGAAGAAAGAGGATCAGAAGCGGATCTTTGAGAGGTTTTATCAGGTGGATGCGGCGAGGACCAGGACGGAGGACAAGACGAGCCATGGACTGGGGCTGGCGATTGCGAAGAATTTGGCAGAGCGACAGGGGTACAAAATTGTGCTTCGAAGTAGCGAGGGGCGCGGGGTGGAGTTTGAGGTGGTGGTGTAGGGGATTAGAACATGTAAACTAGCTAATAAGGTCTGATTCTTAATAAAATATCTATAATATAAGTATTTTTATTAAAAACATGATAGAATCACCTTAAGTAGAATTCTTCGAATTTTACTTAAGAAAAAAAATGTGTAAACGTAATCAGAACGGTATATGTGATTATGTTGCAGCTCGCAATCATTGCGTCCGGCAGCTACATTAAGATCATAATCAAGTCTGATTGTATTATATTCTCCTTCTTTTGATGGTGCCTAGAATAACGTTTTTCTAGCCTGAGAGTCAAACAGAAAAAAATTTATTATGAGTAAGAAATTATCATTAATTAATCGTATTAGTAGCCTGAAGTCGCTCAAGAGAGCCTGGTTGGAGATTAAAAAGAATCCATGTTCATATGGTTCTGATGGTGTGACAATAAAAAACTTTGAGGATAATTTAAATAAGTATTTAAAGACCATTCAGGTAAAACTGAAGGCTGGTAATTATCACTTCGATAAACTTCGATTATATCTCATACGTAAGAGCAACGGTGATTTTAGAGAGATTAAAATCTCATCTATTCAAGATAGGATCGTTCAGAGATCCATTTTTGATGCGACTGTGCAGTGTTTCAATAATATGTATAAAATAAATAATAGTGTAAGTTTTGCTTTTATACCTAATGGTGGTGTTGAGAAGGCAATAAAAACTGTGCAGGGTTATAGAAGGGATAATTATATGTATTGTTGCAAAACTGATATTGTTCACTTCTTTAATAACATAAACAAGCAAAATTTACTAGAAAAAGTTTTAAAAGCTCTTCCGGACCACTCCATTGATGAATTGTTCCGTGAAATTATCTTTAATGATATTGATTCACAATCTAAAACATATTACAGGAGCAAAGTAAACAAAGAGTATGTATCCGATAATATTAATGGTATAGCGCAGGGGGACGTATTATCGCCTCTTTTTTCAAATATTTATCTTTCCGACTTTGATACTTTTATGGAATTAAAAAATTATAAGATGGTCCGTTACGCTGATGATATTATCATTTTAACTGCGGATAAAAATAAAGCAAAGCAAGCTTTCATTGATGCAAGTGATTTTCTTTCGGGGATTTGCCTAAAACTATACAAACTTGGCGATTCAAAAACTAAAGAAAAGCACTCGGTCATTGGTCTCCTGCAGGATAAAACTTTTTTGGGAATAGCATTTCGGGGCGAAAAAGTATACATTGCTGACGAATCTTATACCAACATAAGAAAGAGTATAGAAGAAGTAATAAAACAAAATAGAAATGAAAAAATAACTTTTCTTGAAGCTGTAACTAAAATTTCAGAAAAAATATCAGGGTGGTGCAGTGCATATTCATTTGTTACTATTGAGAAAAATAAGCTAATCGATCTTGACACAAAATTGGAAAAAAATGTAGATACGTTGTTAAGAAACAACAATCTGAAGAAGACTAGCAAGAAGATTTCTGTAATTAATACTCTTGGGATTCAATGTTTTTCAGAAAAGCTAGGCGGGACCACTAAATAATAGAATCTTTACGGGAAAGGATTTTTTAGATAAGGCAAAATACTTCCTGATTCTGTATTATATCGTGAAGACTAACATTCGTTAAGCACATAAGCGGTGAGTAGTTACAATGCAGTTATGAATGTCAGGAATCCGAGTACGACACCAGCAAAGTTTGGAATAATAAGGATGTAATCCTTTTTTGGCTCCTTAGTCCAGCCGTAAGTAACCCAGATGAGACATGAGATCGAGGCGGTGAGTGGCTGCCATGGCTGGGCTTTATTACCGCTGAGGTTAGCGATGATTTGTGGGATGTAGGTTATAAAGACAAAAACTCCGATAAAAGCTCCAACTGACCCGACGATGGCGTTGATTTTTTGTTTGTTCATAATGTTTTTATCCTTCGTGATTTCGTGATGTCAGTTTAACATAACTTTGAGTTTTTGACAAAAATGTAGAAATATGTCCCATGAACATAATAAATCCCCCAACTACCTCTACAAATCTTTAATGTTATTGAGTATATGTTTTAAGAAACTAATATTTATCTTCCCATCATTACAAGAATCTATGCCATCATAGTCATTTATAATGTCGTCATCCGTATATGTATCCAAAACATAAATCTCTATATTATAGTCACTTTCTATTTTTCGAAGAACTTCTTTCCTTGCAAAGCAAAAGTTAATCCTGCCATTATCAATCAAACTCCCTATATCCGAAAAAGTATTTAGAATATAAAGTCTTTTATCGATAGTGACTGATACCTTATTACATGCAAAATAGGACCTTGTTACAATGAATTTCACATCATTAAAATCTCTCTTTTCTATTTTCAGAATATCATCAACTACAAATCCCCGAATATTTTCTGGACCTTGAGTAAAATAACCAGCTCCAGGACGAATAATTGATTCTACGTACATATTATAAAGCTGGATAAGACTGTCAGCTGGATATATTGCAATTTCAGGCGCTAATTTATTTTTCTCTATCTCAATCCATGCATTTCCATCTAACTCGGTTAATATAGGAAATCCACCCTTATCTAACAAAATTACCTCTCCTTTACTATAATATTTATCGATATAATATAGACTGTCAGGATTGGCTAATATCTCCAAAGACACAATATCACTAGTTAAAAACTTGGGTTCTATAAAAGTAGAAATTCTTGGGACATAACCGTCGGAACGATATAGTAATCGAACCATGCTTTCATTTAAGGCAACACTGTTAGTCCCAGACTTCACGTAGTAGTTGCGTCTAAATGAGTCGTCTGCACCACCCCAGACACGATGCGGCATCATATTGCTTCTTGGCACAAAAATCAGCAAAGCTTTTTTACCATCTTTTTCTATACTTTTAAAATCAATTCCAGAAGGAGTAGGTTCAACTATTGTCTGAATACATGAATCTAGTACCTCATATAAGTTTCCATCGTAATCATTACGAATTTTAATCCCGTCAGACTCAGAATATTCAACCCCCCATACGATAATTCCGTCTAATGTATTCAAGAAAGCGCAAATTTCTTTTGCTAAAAGCGATTTTTGATGTATTAAAAAATCTTTTTCATTTTTTCGCTCTTGGCTATTTATGGCCTTAAATTCAAGCCATGGAGCCTCGCCATCATTTGAATCCGAGATTAGCGGAATTAAATCTTCTATACAATTTATTAGCTCGTATTTCTTTCTTATTAAACCATCCGCTAGCATTTTATACCTCCCAGATATTCTCTTATCCTCTGTTTATTATTTTTTCAACATCTTAATATTAACTAATAGATACAGAACAGAAAATACGCTCAATGCGAGGATTATTTTAAGAATCCCTTGAACTTTAAGTAAATTTACCAATAGTACACAAATCGATGCAGCTATTGCGCATTTTATTATCAGCATGGAAATTGATAGAAAAACCTTTTTATAATCTATAGTTTCCCTGGTGGCGATAATCTGGTAAAACATTACCGAAGCCTCTGCGGCAATTGTCCCGATACAGGCACCAATTGCCCCTAAACTCTTTATAAAAACTAGATTCAGAATCAGATTCACAACTGCTCCCACGATCGCTGAGGTAACATAGATCCTGTCTTTTTCATTAGGAATTAAATAGTTTGTTCTGATGACATTAGCAACCGTAGCAAAAATTATAGTCGATGATAACAGCATGAGAATATCGCCACTTTTTTCAAAGCCTGGACCAAAATATATAGAAGTAAAGTCTTTTGCTATTACAAATAACATAAAAGCCATGGGGATCATAATCAGAAAACATACCTGAAACATTCTATATAGAATATCATTCTTTTTGTCACCCATAGTAGACTGATCTTTTTTTGCTTGCTTAGACATAAACGGAAGCATAACCGTCCCTATTGCTGTAAGGATTCCAATTGGAATATTTATTATTTTCTCAGCATTCTCATAATAACCAAGTTCTGTAGTTGAAACAATACCCCCAATCATTGTTTTATCCATAACTCGATAGATACTATAGGCGATCACCGGAATAAATAATACTAGACATTTTGTAAAGTGGAGTTTAATCGATTTTGGGATATTCAAAGGGTAAAAATTAATGTATTTATGTAATATAACAACTAAATATAACTGACTCAGTAATGTACTTCCAGCCATGATTATGGTGTAAATAAGAATCGAATCTGGGCTTTTGACTAACATAAAAATCAGAAGCGTTGACAATACTTTAATGATTGCATTTCTGGTAACTGTAATATCAAATTTTTCGATACCAAAGAAAAACCAATTAATGTCGACCACTGCAGAGATAAGGAATAAATTATGTATTAATAATATAGTATGATGCGTACTTAAAAACACTACTGATACTAGGTTATATATGATTAATGAAATTAATCCAAGGAATAACTGCAGTCCATATATAGAAGAAAAAGTTTCTCCCAGTGCATCTTTCTCGCGTTTTGTCTTCGATATTTTTCTTACCCCATAATTATTTATCCCTAGAAGAGTAAACATCATAAAGTAATAGACTATAGAGTATGTGTATGAATATTCACCAATTTGCGTTGCGCCAAGAGTGCGAGAAAGATATGGGGTCAATATAAACGGGATAATATACAGTAGAATCTGGTAGATAATATTATATATAAGATTCTTACTTAGATTTTTCATTTTTCCCCTCTAGTTGAGATAGGCTACTTTTTAAGAAGTCTATAGATTTTTTCTTCTCTTCCTCCAGTGTTTTATCAAACTCGACATAATCGGGTTTTGCTAGGTAATCAAATTTCTCATTAAATTTATACTCGATAAGATGTTTGCCTAGTTTTAATTTATCTACTAGAGTAATCACACGATCATCAGTGCCGTACATTCCACCGTTTTTAAGAACAAAGAATTTTTTATGATATAAGCTTGAAAAAATCGTACCGTGGAAAGAAGTAGTAAATACTAATGTTGCATTCTTAATTAAGGTTAAATATGTGGATGGATCCTCATAATCTGGCAATTGAAATCCATACTTCCAAACATTTTTTACATAATATGGCTTAGCACTCCAAGTAATAACTGGGAGGTTATATTTCTTACTTACCTGTTTGACAAATTTACAGATGTCTAAGTTAAAACCTGGACTATAGAAAAAAATATATTTTTCTGGTAGCTTCATATTCTCACGCTCTAACCTTTGATATTCATCTATAGACAATAGTAGCGTTGGATCTAGAACAACCTTTGCGTCTCTCCCACTAGTTTCTTTAATCCATTTCTGTCCATTATTTTCTCTAACTGATAGATAATCAAATCTGTTTAGAAAATCACTATATTTTTTGATCCTACTTGGATCATATTTAGCAGGATTTTTTGCTCCGAAGCTTGGCGCATATGCTATTTTTAATCCACTCTGAACCCATGGCAAAAAATATACATCATTATAGTCTTCAATTGTCACATTCCATATCTGGTCACTGCCTGCGATAGTTGCATCATATTTTAATTTACGAACTTGTGCTTCAGTTTGGATATCCTGAGAATTTAGACTCATATATTTCTGTTTAAATTCTTGGTATTTTCTGTTATTACGATCCAACCTCTTTTTATGTGGTGAAAGGAGGATATTTTTAATAATATTTTTTGGGCTATTCCATGGGAATAGAGACTTATATAATTGCTGCTGGCCTTCCGAACTATAGTTGATAATTTCTGAATTAAATCCAATAGAGTCAACAATTCTATTCATGGCAAAAGATTCCAACATAGAGCCACAATTATTTGAGTTATGAAATGTAATTATCCCGATTTTTTTATTTTTTTTCATACTTCTATAAACCTTTCCTTTTTGTTCCTTATTCTTCCTAATGACAGTCTAAGACTCATGAATATATAGATAAGATTATATCTTTTCTTGAGAAATAGATACACTATTATCTTTTTCATTCCACTAAACATACTTGGGTGTGGATCATAATAATCTGCATCGATCTTCTCATAGAAGAATATTGCCTCGTCAATATTTCTTGAATAAGAAATTCTAGTTAGTAGTGATAATACGGCCTTACTTTTTTCATTTTGAATGAGTTGAATTATTTCTTCCTGTGGGGTATGTTGCATTATTAATATTTTTTCTAATTTTTTGTAAAAGTTTTTATCAGACTCGATGATTTTTTCATTAAAACGCCTAGTTGCCGAGTTATTGTTTTGTCTATAATTGTAAAAACCCATTTTATATGATTCTATAGCATTACTATTTTGAATTACTTCAAGATTAAATAGCATATCCTCACCAATTAATATGTCTTTCCCAAAAAGTATTTTATACTTTATTAGGAATTGCCTATTATATATTTTCGACCAAGGGCTAGATAAATACATTGATGATTGCAATGTTTGGATAGTCAGTATTTTTTTATCATTAGCCTCTATATCATAGCTGCTAAAGATAATGAATGAAGATCTGCTATTTTCCACCAAGCTCACAACATTACTAAAATTACTATTTACAGTATCATCCGCATCAATAAAGGTAATCCATTCTCCTTTTGCTAGGCTAATGCCGAGATTGCGGGCGGCAGAGACACCTTGATTTTTAGTTGTATGGATTTTTATATTCTTGTACTGATTATAACTTTCAAGGATTTTCAATGTATTATCAGTTGAGCCATCATTAATGACTATTATTTCAGTTTTAGAAAGAGATTCTTTGCTGTTTTGCAGAATAGAATCTAGACATTGTTTTATATATCGTTCAGCATTATGCGCTGGGATGATGACTGAAAGCTTAGGCATGTTTTAGTTCCTTGAGTTGTTTTCGGATGGTTCTATACATCAAAAATACAGCATACGGAGAATATAGAATGGTAAGAAAATATAATTTAGCCAATAATGAAACTTTGGGCTTTCCAATTTCATCTTTTAGTATTCGCCTAAAATCCTTATCTTGTTTTGTTTTAATATATTCTTCTCTATTGTCTATTTTTGCGATTTGGTTTTCGTATATTCGAAACCTAGTCTTACATAGGGCTTTTTTATCATCATTATTCCAAGCTCTGTCTAAAAGGTTTTTCCTAATCTCGAATACCTTCGATGCATCCTTAATATTTCTTAGTATGTTGGCGGAATTATTGGAAGCTGACTCCATATTATTTCTATAAAAATAAAACGTGTCTTTATACTCACTGACTTCCTTAGCTTTACATTTTTTCAGGTATTCTATGAGAAACACTGAATCTTCCATAAAATGAATATCTTCCCTAAATCTGATTGATTTTAATATTTTGGAATCATAAAAATAAGAAACTGAAAATCCGTCGATTTGACATAATACTAGTCCGTATAAAAATGCCCTAGTTATTTTACTGATTGGCTTCCCCACTTGAGCCTTATTTGAAAGCTGATCCACAACCTCGCATTTTATTAATATACTTTCATTAAGCCTAGGTATATTTTTAGTAATGAAATGATCTGAGATAATATCATCCGCATCAATAAAGGTAATCCATTCTCCTTTTGCTAGGCTAATGCCGAGATTGCGGGCGGCAGAGACACCTTGATTTTTAGTTGTATGGATTTTTATATTCTTGTACTGATTATAACTTTCAAGGATTTTCAATGTATTATCAGTTGAGCCATCATTAATGACTATTATTTCAGTTTTAGAAAGAGATTCTTTGCTGTTTTGCAGAATAGAATCTAGACATTGTTTTATATATCGTTCAGCATTATGCGCTGGGATGATGACTGAAAGCTTAGGCATGTTTTAGTTCCTTGAGTTGTTTTATATCATCTTCCTTCGTAAAAGCGTAAAGTAGGAAAATATTAAAATAAATATAAAGCATTGAGCTCTCACTCATTGTATATATCTGGAGAACAACCATATATATAACAATTATGAAGTTATTATTTTTTAATGCCTTTTTTACAATACTATAATTCATCCAGACGTACAACCCGATTACTAGTATTCCGTAATTCAGTAGACATTTTAGATAGCCGTTATCAAGAGTCTTTATAAAGTCTATCTTATTACCAAATAGTCCAACATCATACCTATTCATATATTCGGCCTGCAACGATATCCGTCCCGTCATTAATTCATTGAGCCATGAAGCCAAATCATTTTTATTTATATATAGAATGGTTACGTAAATTGAAATTGCAAGTAAAAAAATATATATATTTCTTAAAATAAAGGCTATAGTTTTATTCTGGATAATTTTGTTGACATATCTTCGCAATAGAACTAATAATACTACTGAGACTATACTATATACGGCACTTCTAGCGTTTGATGAGAAGCTTATAAATGTGGCTAATAATGACGCGCTCAAAATAAGTCCAACGTTTTTTGGTCTCATTATATATATGTATTCTAGAAATATAATCATTGCGTACATGCCAAATGTATTTGGATGATAAAACCCAAAAGCATTTCTTAGCTCACCATTTCTAAAGATAGTGAAATTAGTCGACGTATAGCCTAATAGGTAGCTTGATACTATCAGTGTGAAGATTATGACTTTTGACTTAAAATCATTCTTAATCACCTCATTAAATTTAATTCCTATTGACGCGGTGACCATTAATAATATCTCGAATATCATTATGTCATTTGTTATGAAATAACTCACGCCCGCTCCAATAATAATGAGAAAAATAAGGGCTATTTTATTTATACTAAGCTTCTCTGATTTTAGATTTATAATCGAAGAACAGAGTAATAGTAGGACGCTTAGTGCTCTAATTATTGGCAAATAATTAAATAGAAAGACTACATTCGTACAAACATGTGGTATTTGTAAAAATAATAATCCCCAAAAGTGGAGTTTTTGACTGAGATTACTTCTTTTATTTTCTTTCATACGTTTCTCTATTATAGAGTTGCTCTAATATTTTTTTATATTTCGACACATCATTAATACTAGAATCTACTGCAATAAGCCTTTTTCTATATTTCATGATACTCTTTTGGCTTGTGAGCAAGTCAATTATTGTGTCAATAAATTCATTGTCAGAACTACAGAGATATCTTTTATCTAATAATTCCAATAGTCCATCTACTGGCGTAGAGATGATAGGAATACCACATGTAATACTTTCCAGTGCATTCATGGGTGTTCCTTCATATCGCGAGGTGATTACAAGGATTTTTGAACAAAGTAATATTTTGTATGGATTGATGAGGTTACCAAATATAGTGATATTTTTTCCCAAGTCTAGCGCATTTATTTTAGCTTTTGCTTCATCCATCAATGTCCCATCCCCAATTATCGCAACCTTGAGATCTCTTTTACTTTTCTGAACCTGGGAGACAATATTAATAAATCGGAGTGGATCCTTTACGTCTTCCATCCTTCCTAAAAATATCAGATCAAATGAATATTTATTCTTATCATTTCCTGCAATTTCTTTAAGCTCATATGGATTTACTACATTACGGAGTACGATAGAGTTGATCTTTTTATTAATTCTTTTATTAAAAATATATTCGTTTAATGCAGAGTCGGAAACCCAGATTATATCGGATATCATCTTTTCTATGTAAAAATGAAAAATTAATGACTTAATGCTAATTTTTCGCATATAACGATGATTGGAATGTATATGAGCTATTATTTTCTTTCCTCTTGAGGCGATAACAGATGCGATAACTGATTTCGGATCATGTGCATGAATTATATCAGGATTATACTCACTGATTGCCTTTTTTATATCATGAATACTAAACTTGTTTAGCTCTAAAACGGGGATTTTTCTAATTTCCAGGGCGGGTTTATTTTTTCCGATAACTGCACAATACTTCATATTATAGCCAGTATCGCCTTTAAATAGGTTTATAATTTGACACGCAACATTTTCAGCTCCAGAAAATGAACTAGTACTAATAAGGTGTAACACCTTTATAGGTCTAAAGTATAGTTTCTCAAGCTTTATAGCTTCTTTTTTTATACTCATATTCTCACTAATAGCTGCAGACATTCTTTGCTTATTATTTTGAGTAACTTCATCTATTTTTTTAATATAAGCCTCTACTTCTTGGACTGCAACTATTTTTGCATTTTTAGAAATGATAGCCTCACTTGAAATCCCATTTGAAAAAATGGTTGGTAATCCTGCAGCTTGCGCCTCAACCCCTACAACCGGTAAGCCTTCATATAGACTTGGCAAATAAAATACATCCATTACTGAATATAGTTTATTAATATCATCACGTTGGCCGAGAAAGAGTACAGAATCTTTAAGACCGAGTTTTTCAACTTTCTTCTTTATTTCGTCTTCGAGTGGCCCTGAGCCTACAAGTAGGAGTTTTGAATCCGGATTCTTCTCGTGATATTCCTTAAAAACATCAACTAGAAAAGTGTGGTTCTTCTGCTGAACAAAACGACCGACATGACCAATCACGACTGTGCTATCTTTAATACCAAATTCTTGGCGGAGCTTCTTTCTAGCTACTTCATCAAATTTAAATTTATCGACATCAATAGCGTTATGGATAATTTTCACTTCCCCCTGGTTAAACGCTTTATTGCCGAATAGATAGCGACCTGCAACTTTAGAGCAGGCAAAAAAGTCCGTAGCGTAGCGTTTACTAAATGGGCGCAAAATATTTTTAATTAGATTACGCTTCCATTCTTTTGGATTGCTCGTTGAGTGGCTGTGTGAAATACGAACTGGCACTCCGGCTTTTTTGGCAGCATAGAGCGGAAACACAGAAAGTGTATTGATATTCGAATGCACGATGCGATATTGATTTTCTTTAAGTAATTTCCCTAAAGCCTTTAAATACTTTGGAAGATTTTGATATTTTGGGATAAGAAAAACTCGGCCGCCGAGCTTTTTTATTTCATCATACGGAATACGCGTGGAATCTTCGTCGCAAATAAAATCAAACTGAACTTTTGAGTGATCAAGATGGCGGTAATAATTCATAATGACCGACTCAACGCCGCCACCAACCCATTTGCCCATAACTTGAGCAACAATGATTGGTTTTTCCTGTTTTTCTTTACTCACCTTTTCTTCACCTTTATCTCTCAAATAACTTCTATTTATCATACCTTATTTTTGACATTTTGTCAATTTACTGTGGTAGTGGAGCGTTCAGTTGGTTCATTAGTTTACTTTACTCGTATAGACCTTGATAGCCTTTAGTTCGTAGCTTTATTCTATGTTATACTTTTGGGAGATATGGTGTGTAGAAAAAATACTCTTTTTGCGAGTAGTCGTATGGAGAATACCGTAACAACAGGGGGTGCTGGTTTTGCTTTTGAATCAAGGATTGGAGCCTACTTTCTTGCCCAAATGTGCCTTAATGGCCTCATCCCTGGTGTACCAGACAATTACAGAATTGTAAAAATTATTTTCCAGTCTGGATCTTTTAAAACCGATGATATCGTAGTACATCTAGAATGTGGTGATGGCAAACCTGAAATTAAGATTCTCTGTCAACTAAAACTTGGAATGTCAGCTACGATCTCATCGCCAATATTTAAGGAGACGATAATCGATGCATGGGCTGATTATAATAATGAAGCCTTTTATAGTAGATTAGATCGTTTTTTCTTCATTACTGGACTATTTAACCAAGCAGATAATCATATTATTCAAATCTTGGATGATTTACATAGCGACAATTCTAACGGTAGAGGTTTTTGGGAAAAATACAATAGTACAATAAATTCCTATTCAAAAAAGGCTAAAGAGAAATTTGAGAAAATTATTAGCTATATCACAGAGGCAAATTCAGGGAATAGGCCTACTCAAGAAGAAATTTTTAATTTTTTATCTGCTTTCAGAATTATTAGGTCAGATTTACATGTCGATGCGACATCAATTGGAGGGCTTAACCTTTCACTCATACAAAACCAACTCAAAGGATTTTTTAATGGCTATCGCTTTACAAAAAGCCCCCAAGACATCTGGAATGGACTAAACATATACTGTAATAGCCATAAAAACGGCATACCTATAACTCGTGAGGATTTTTCATCAGAGGAACTTGCTAATTTACTAAAAGTAGAGCGCGTAATTGAGCAACCAGATGAATACAAAAACATACAAATTCCTCACCTGGTACCTATAACTAATTTTCGTTTGGATATTATTAAGCTTAACCTTATCGGATCATGGGATGAAAACTATACTGGAGATAAACAAATAGTTGCTGATGTACTAAATGTCTCCTCCTATGAAGAGGCTAATGAGAAAATACAAAATATTTTAAATTGCTATCCAAATTTATTGAATTTTTCTCAAGGCAGATATGTCATAAAAGAACGTGAGCAAGTATTAAAAGAGACATCTAAGTATCTAACCAATGATATGATACGAAAATTAGAGCCACTTTTTGAAAAAATTCTTTCCGAACAAGATCCGTTAATTGATTTGTCAATTGAAGAAATAATCGAAAGTAATATGAGGGGTATTAAGCTAAATTATTCACCATCAATTCACACCGGCATTGCAAATACACTAGCGATGTTGTCAAATAATACATCAATAATAATACATGCCAGCGAAACTGCAAGTAACACTCCATTAAGCATTATGAGGAAATTAATAAATGAAGACACTGATTGGAAAACTTGTCTTTCCATAAGTAAACTCTTCCCTGTATTTGCCGAAATCGACCCAGTTGTTTATCTTGGCTGCATTGAAGGATTTATAGACAAACAAATTATACACTCTGATGATAATAAAAAATCTAAGATTCACTCCTTAAGAGAAAGCCCTGCTGTCATTGATGACATAATCACCTCTTTAGAGGTTACTGCATGGAGAGAAGACACTCTACTTACTTCCTGTGATATCTTAATAAAAATAGCAACGGTTATTGACACAGATCTCTACTCAAATAAGATATCTGACGTAATAATTCAAATTTTACTTCCGTGGAGACCTTGTACATTATCACCAGTTCAGAGTCGTTTTTATGTAGTGAACTTACTTCTAGGAGTCAACCCTCAAATAGGGTGGTGGGTATTACTTGGCTTATTGCCAAACAAGACTCAGTTTAGCACAGGGATACGCAAGCCGTATTGGCAAAAGAATCTTTCAGATGGATGTAAAAGCGCCAAAATAACCTATGATGAATTCTATAAACAATCGCAATATTATCTTAGCTTATCGTTCTCAGAAATGAAGAAGATACCGTCACGTGTATTGGATATTATATTTTACATACAACTATATCACGAAGAAACTTACACTTCAGGAGTTTTAGAATACCTCTCATCTGATGAAGCAAGTTCTTTACCCGATGAAATTAAACAAAAAATTATTAGTGAACTTCATAAGATATTACTTTATAATAACCGTAAAAATGAAGATAACAAATTTTCAAAAGAGATTATATCTAAACTTCAAAAGGTTATTAAGAATTTATGTTTTGACGATAAGCTTAGCGAGGCCTTACTATTATTTGATACAGACGACTGGCTTCTTATCGATAGTTTTGAGATATCTTCAACAGCAGAGGGGGAGGAGCAGTTACAAAAACAGCGTGAAGATATGATTGAGAAGGTACTCAGCTTACCCGAAGGTTATAAAAACATTGAAAAATTAGCCTTGAAAATGAACCCTCAACATATTAGAGCTATTGGGGTTGCTCTTTCATCAGTTGATAATAAGGATATTATTAACAAACTCTTTCCTAAACTATTAGATCGTTCAAACCATTTATCAAGCATTGCAGCTGGGTTCGCGTGGAAGAAATTCTTTACAGATGATATATCGTGGTTTGACCGTTTTGACTTTTCGCTTTGGTCAAAAGAACAAAAGATTACCTTACTAACCTCTCTACCGTCAAAACGCAAAACCTGGGATTACATACCTAAGCTCTTAGAGGATGATATTGACTATTGGAGTAATCTACCAATAGGATGTCAATATCAAATTGACGATGAGGTTAAAGATTATGAATATGCAATTAAAAAGTTCTCCTCGATCGGTAGAAATGCAACCGCAATAGACTGTATAGATATTTGTCTTTTTAAAAAAATGAGCCCAGACATAAAAATATGTCTAAATGCACTAGAATCTAATAACTGCAAGGAGAGCTTTTCTAGAATATCAGACTACACTATTAATAATATTTTTTCGTACCTACGAAACCAATTACGCACCACAGAACAGAAATTACAAGAACTGGAGTGGAAGTATCTCCATATATATAAAAATTCTTTTAAACCACAAGCAATTATTAATGCCATAAAAACTGACCCATCATTATTTATTGAAATTATTCGTACTATATATAAATCTACAAATAAAAATTATCAAAAAACAAAACTAGCTGATGTAGACCCCATGATTTTATATTCATTACTCCATAAGTATGAAATAATTCCAGGATTATCTAAAAAAGGACTGGATGAAAAACAATTTGAAAATTGGATAAATAAAGTATTGTCAGAAACTAAAAGAAGCGGACATCTACAAAATGCATTATATGTAATCGGAGAGATTCTATCAAAAAGACCCCCGTCAGAAAAAGGATTATATATCGATGAACGAATCGCTAAACTATTAAATGTAGCAAAAAATAAACGTATGAGAGACGGTTATTATATTGGAACTGTAAATTCTGAGGGAATTAGAACAGTTGATCCAACCGGAAAATCTGAACTAGAAAAAAGTATTCTATGGAGACAAAGAGCAAAAGATATGGAAGCATTAGGCTTAAGATATTTTGCCGAAACGCTTAATTCAATATCTAGGAGTCATACATATCAAGCTGAGCGAGATAAAAAACGTGGTGAACTAGATGATTACTTAGATTATCAACTGATCTAAGTCCATTAAAAAGGGAGGCCTATGCCTCCCAAGCTATACTAAAACTCTTCTTTGCTTTTTCTTCTCATACCTTCTAGCTAACGACTCCATCACTCTGAGACCCGACAATATAGATCTTACGATTTGAATCACTACGCGTTAACGACTTTGCCGGCATTGCGTCGAGTTCTGCTTGACTCCTAAACTCAGGATATGCTGACTCCTTTTTTGCTTGTGGTGCCGACTTAGAGCCACTTCCCATGAGTGCCTTAAGTTCCTCCGAGGAGAACTGTATAGTCTCTGAAGAATTGGATGATCCCATCTTGAAATTCTCCGGGAGAGACTGAGTCCCCCTCTTTAGCATCTCAAAAATCTGCAAGTTGCTCTTCGCGCCGCGCCATAATTCTGACGACTCCTTATTATCTAAGGCCTTAACAATCAATCGCAAATTATGACTCAGTTCACTCGCAACCTTCACACATAGCGACTTATTCTCAAACTCCTCTTTAATCTGAGCCTCGAGAGTCACCAGCTTACCTTTCAGCGAAGCAACACAGTCGCTGGCACGCTCAATGTCCTGATAAAACTGGTGCCCCAATTCAGCGTGTTTCTTAAAAAACAGCTTGGCAAATGGATCATCGATCAGCTCCTGGAAAAGTTTCAAAATCCATTTTTCCTCATCGAAGATATAAATACAGATTGAGGAGATGATAGTAGCGGCCGCATAATCCGGGTGATCATAATAATACTCCAAGACTTTTAGAATTTTCGCTCTTAAAAGCTTCTCTTGATATTCCGTTGCCTGCAGCAAAATCTGCTCATAAGCCATATATTCGACTCTCTGAACGTCAATCACATTTAGAGGAACGTAGGCCTTAATGGTGGCGAGCATCTGATTCGTCTTCCCCGCCAGATCCAGCTTAGCCTTCACTAACTGATCAGCGTAAGTAAAAAATAACTTTTCGCATTCACTGACTTGGTCAGACTTAGTATGCTCTGCCTCTGTTTTAGCTACTGTAACCGTTTTTACGTCAAACTCATTTTTCTTCATTTCTTCTCCTTTGTTGTGTCTTTTGACACGGAAACTAGATGGGGACTCCATCTTGACATGCTCTTTTTGAGCGGGTTCCTAGAATTTTAGTATTTTAAAATACTTTACTATATCACTGTAACATGTTCTATTAAAACATAAATAATATATTGTGCAAGGATAAACGTTTTATACGAGGATTATAACCGTTTTGAAAGTGACGTTTTGTACGTGTAATTATAAACATTTTGAAAATGTGATTTTGTGAATATTAAAAAGGGAGCCGCGGCTCCCATAAAATCGTTAAGGCTTTGTAGCTTTGTATGTTAATGATCCTTATTCAGTTGTAGTTTTTGGTGTATATGACCGGAAAATCCAGTTATACACCTGGTGTCTCGCTAAGATGTGTATATTAAACCCCAAATTCACTCGTTTGGACTAGTCGCTCATTATGATCTCTTTGTGTGGCATGCCAATGGCACTGGAGAACAGGAGGAAGATCCGTTTCGTCGAATCCATAATAAGCTGCATCTCCCATAAACATATCGAGCAAAATTGGGATACTTTTGTCATCATGCGGCTTGAGCTTGAGACGAGAAATCTTCAGTACAAGTTCCGGATATTCATAGAGGATTCTATCGAAGAAAAACTCGTTTTCTCTGGCTTCGTCGCCGTAGTAAATCAGACCGGTACTCCTAAAAGAGTTCATGAAGCGCAGGAACTTCTTCTTCGTACCAATAATCTTGAACCGACTAAGCTTGCAGAACGGATTCTTTGTCGCTTCTTCAATGTAATCCGCCTGATCCCACTTAGTCCTCCTAAAAAAACCAAATATCATCTTTTCCTCCTTGAAAGGATTTTTTGCTTAACGATTTTTAATGTACATTTGTTGCTGTCCTAGGATGCAACAGGAGTATTATAGACTGTTTTTTAATTTTAGCAAGGGCCTAGTGAGAGGAGATCAGAGTAGAGTGAGAGATGCGAGAAGTAAGTTTTTGTGAAAAGGCGGACTTCGCGAGCGGTAAGATTTGTGAGGGGGAGACCTAGAAGATATAAAAAAGGAGCCGAAGCTCCTTAAATTGGTAGGACGTGCTGTGAAAAAATCCAGAATCCGCTTTATGGCGACTGGGAAGTTACTGCCTTGGGCCCTCGCCAGAGACAAAACTTTATCGGATACAAAACTATATCAGAAACAAAACTTTATTCTTCTTGAGTATCTGTTTGAATTAGTGGCTCAAGGTAATCAAATAGGGCGCCAACAGAGTACCGCTCAAGGGTGAGCTGTTCATTCCTTAAGACCCAGTTAATCTGAATAATCATAGTATCAATTGTTTTATATAGATGCATATGCTTATTGCGGATTAGGCAAAGTGACTGTTGGCACTCTGACAGGAGCTCGTAAAACTTTGCCAGCTCTTCTCTACTTCTTCGCATAGCCGCAAGATATTCTTCAAGAACACCAGAACGAATATCTGCAAAAAAGTCGACAAAGGGACTTTTTGCTAGCAGCATAAAATCTTGATAAATCGTTCGCTCCTCTTTAAGAAGTTGAACATAAAAATCAACGACATTCTCAAGGTCATTGAGAGTGAGCTCGGAGACCTGCTTATCTTGAATCTGATCTATGTCAGAAGTTTCGCTAAAGAAATTAAATGCATCATAGTCCTCTGTGAGATCAAAGAATTGATACTCGAGAGTGCCATAGCCTAACTTGTCATTAAAAGCCTGATCAAGGGTGATAAGACTTTTGATATTGGCGAAGAGGTTGTAAACACAACTAATCGTGACTTCCCTTTCAGTGATACTGGCATTGATAACTTTGACGATAGTGGTAACAACTTCGGTAAGTTCGCTTGACAAAATATTGTCATCATATTGGATTAACATATTTTCCCCCTTTTCTTAAGACGAGATTATGATCTCAAATTTAGCACGGTTTTAAATTACTTTACCGGGCTGGTAACGAGCATATTATAACATTGATTGGTTATTTTTCAAATTGAGATCTTTCGGGGAGAATCTCCGCAAAAGCTTGTTCGAGCGCGGTTTTAGCTTTGGCTGGATTCTTTACTTCACCGTCATTAATACAAAGGAGATGATACTTCTGCTTTTTGACGATTTGGATAATTTTTTGGTTGTTATCATCCTCGCCAAGCATGGTGTGGTGGGAGAATTTGGCAGAACGTGGCACAAAAGCCCCGTCAAGAAGTTGGGTGTAGAAAAATATCAAATGTGAGATATCTTGACTGGAGCGGAATGGGTGAGCTGAAGTCGCCTCGAGCTGCTCTTTATATTCTCGCCAGACTGCCTTAAAGGTCGACTTTCGATAGGACGAAGCACAATGCGGGTCATAGATAAGCGAAAACTCTTTCCAAGGAGAGAGTAGGAAATTTCTTAGATTAAAAATACCATATTTGAGATTATAAGCCTTAGAAAAATGCTGACGATAGAACTCTGATTTGCGATATTTTTGATTAATTAAAGCCATGTTATTCATTTGGATGTATGGGAATATATCACGTGACGGATTATTTATTAGAATATTTTCAGCAAAGAAAGCACGCGGAAGATAGGTTTCTACTGAGGACTTAGAGTGGCCTTGGTTTCTAGGTTGTTTTTTAGCTTGGTTTTTAGAGCTAGCTTTTATAAAGAAGTCAGTTGGTTTTGTGGATTTCAACAGATAAAAATCATCATTAAAATAGACGAAATACTCTGAGAGCCCGGGTATTAGATGGAGGTGATTTTCTATAGTATGAGAGTTAAAAGTGGGGAGGAATTGTTGCGGGATAAAATCCTCATGGCGAATAATTTTCAATTTAGGGTGAGTTAAGTTTAGCCAGCTTGGAAGATGCCCATAGGTGACAAAGAAAATCCGATTAACCCATGGAGCGAATTTTTCTACACCCCGGAACCAGAACTTTAGAAGATCAAAATCATTGCGAAAACGAAGAGCGGAGGAGTCGATTTTTGGAGATTCTTCAGAATATGTTTCTTGAAGAGTTCGTAATTTATTAGCCAACCATTTTGGATCAGTGCCGTCAACCCAAGTGATGACGAAATCTATTTTTGGTTGCTGCATGGGGATCTCCCGATTAATTATTTATTCTCAGATTCAGCTTTCTTTAAAGCTTCATCAATCATCTCATGAACCGTCTTTTTAAAAGTTGCTTCGTTAACAGAGATGCTAGGAAGTTTATTGCCATTAATAATAATAGTTGGAGTTTCGGTGATATTGACTAGCTTTGCAACGGCCATATCGGATTTGACCTTTTTCTTGACCGCTTCACTATTCATATCGGCGAGAAATTGGGTAGCGTTGCCTTTATTACCCGAGACCTCTTCAAAATAAGCTTTGAACTTGGCGTCACGTTTTTCAGAGTCCAATCCTTCCCACTCGGATTGATTCTTAAAGAGAAGAGTGGCGTAAGGTTGCCAGTAACCCTGAAATGCTGCAGCGTTGGCGGCATGAGCGGCCGCAGTACCATTTTTATGATAGCTAAGGATGAAACTACGAAAAATGAGACCGACCTTGCCTTTATATTCCTCGACAATTTCAGATAGATAAGGAAAAGTGGTGGCACAACCTGGGCACTGGTAATCCGCATACTCAATAATTAAAACCTTAGCATCCTTATTCCCCTTATAGTTATCGCCAAAGTTGCCGTTTCGCTCGTCTTTTTCAATATACTTTGAGCGATCCAAAGACGCAATCCATTGGTCGTATTGTTGGTTCTGATTATAAGAATAAATACAGAGAGCTAAAAAACCGATAATCAACGCGCTAAAGGCAATAATTGGTAATTTCTTCATAAATCTCCTAAGCAAAATCTATCGCTTAATTCAATAAATTTTTGTATAATATAGATATTAGCATATTTTAGCGTGTTTGTGGGCAGTGCGACGAAAAACGGAGGTAAAAATGGACGATACGAGTACGGAACAAGGTGCGGATTTAAACCAATCTTCAGGGATTTTTGGTGAGGAGAAAAAGGGGATTTTTGCTCAGATCGGTGAGAAGTTTGGTGGACTCTTTCGGGGGATAGCTAGGACTTTAGGCAAGATCGCTGTTGAGAAAAAATCACCTGATGATGAAGACCCTGATCATGAGAGAGATGATTTTGATGCCTCCTCTGAACATAAGAGTATGGACGAGCATAGGAATATTGGCGAACCAGAGAACTTGGCCGATTCTTCTTTTGTAGGTCCAATGAACCGAAACATTTTCACTGATAAAGATGCAGCGGCTAACCTAACGCGACACGAAGCAGAGATGAGCGAAATTGAAGGAGTAAACGAGCCCGATACTGAGAACGATGCAAACCGAAGCGTTTCATCCGAAAATCTTCCTGAAATCTTCTACCCAGAAACGACTGAGGACCTGGTGTGGCTGATTAATAAATTGCCTGAAGAAGTAATCTCGAAGCAGCAAAGAAGAACGATGGCGGCGGCGATGACTTTTGATAGCAGGCTAGTGAAGGAAGTAATGACACCAAAGAACGAAGTGATCATTATTCATGAAAATGACTTCATGGGACCTTTGACCTTATCCCGACTCTACCAATCTGGTCTGTCTCACTTCCCTGTGGTGGGGGCGAGAGGTGAGATTGTGGGGTTAATTCATACCAAGACATTGTTCAGCCTGAGCGTAAAAGAAACGGACCGAGCCTCGGCATTTCTTGACAAGAATGTTTATTTTATGAGCGAAAATTACACTTTAAAGGAAGCACTTTTGGCGTTCATTCGTACAAGTTGCTACTTCTTTATTGTGGTGGATGACCACGGAAAAGTAACGGGACTGATGAGTTTTCATAAATTGATTGAAATGATTGTGGGGAATCTGCCGGAATCAGATTTTGACATGGATCAAGATTTAATGTCGGTCGTAAAGTACGCAAGGACTTTGAAAGAGCCAAAATAGATTCGGAAGGACGAGGCTTTTAGTTTTCATTAAAGCCTAGAAACTGCACAGCCTACTGATAAAAAGGAGAAATTAAATGAGCTTTAAAACAATTCACAAAACAAGACGGGCGATCACGGCGTTGATTTTGAGTGGTGCGATGATCCTGACAATTGTTGCAAATCCGAACGCGTGGCAGAAAAAAGCTGAATCAAGCGCAAAGGAAGTGACAAGTGCCGACTCGGTAGAAAAAGGCGCTTCAGGTAGCGGCGAGCAACGAGCCGAGGGAGTGCCACTTGCGACAGAGTTATTATCTAAACTTGAAATAAAGAGGCGGGCACCAAAAACCGGTTATAAACGAACGGAATTTTATAATGGCTGGCCAGACATTGAGGGCTGTAACTTAAGACAGCGAATATTAAAACGCGATTTTGGCGAGACGGCAAAGGTGGACGAAAAATGTAATGTGGTGGCTGGAAAGTTTTATGAACCTTATACTGGTGAGGAGATGGAGTTTCATTCAAGACAAGAAATCTCAAAACAGGTACAGATAGACCACGTGGTGGCGTTGTCGGATGCTTGGCAAAAAGGAGCACAGTATAAGTCTGCCGAGGAGAGACTGAAGATTGCGACGGACCCTTTAAATCTAATCGCGGTACAAGCGGCCGCGAATCAGCAAAAATCAGATGGAGACGCGGCGACATGGCTGCCGAAGAATAAAAGCTTTCGTTGCCAATATGTGGCAAGACAAATCTCGGTCAAATATAAATACTCACTTTGGGTAACTGAGTCCGAAAAAGAAGCAATGAGGAAAATTTTGGAGACATGTCCAAAACAAAGAAGTTATTAAATTACAGGGGTAATTTCTTAAAACCATTAACTATTATACGTAAGGAAATTAAACTTCATAAATATGAAAAATGTCCCGGAGTTAATCCGGGACTAAATTATAATTAATTATTATGACTATTTATTCATTTTCTAAATTTGCAAATTACACACATATTCATATGTATGCTTTTTTTAACTCATTTACTAAAGCTCTGAAGGAAAAAGGGCTAGAGGATGCAAACTATCAGATTGACGTAGATATTGATGGTAATGTGGCAAAATGGATACTTGATACGCCTGAGAAAAGAATTTCAAATATCTTTAAATCCATAATGCAGGATTACGTATTTAATGACGAAGAGATAAAAATGGCCATATCAAAGATTGAACAAAAGAACGGCTTTATATCAAAAATCAAAGACCTGGATTTACTACGAAATGAAATTACTAAGGTTGATTTTACGAAGAAAAAGCCCGAGTCTACCGACGATTCAATGGAGTCTCCAGCGATTGACTTCTATAAGTTAGCCTAGGCTTAGTGGATCTATTGGTTCATGATATAATCTACAGAGATAGATAATATTTGGAGAACTGCTTTGAATCTAAAAATTGGAATTGTGGGATTACCGAATGTGGGGAAATCGACATTATTTAACGCATTGACAAATGCGCATGCTTTGGCTGCAAACTACCCCTTTGCAACAATCGAACCGAATGTAGGAATTGTGCCGGTACCTGACGAACGACTAGACGTTCTGGAAAAAATGTATGCAGCTGAGAAAAAGATTCCAGCAACTGTGGAATTTGTCGATATTGCCGGGCTTGTCGAGGGGGCGTCAAGGGGCGAAGGCTTAGGTAATAAATTCTTAGCACACATCCGCGAGTGTCAGATTATTTGCCACGTAGTGCGAGTTTTTAAAAACGACGACATTATGCACGTTTCCGCCAATGCAAACACTCCCGCGCCGGTTGATCCGAAGGCAGATATTGAAATTATTCAAACCGAGCTGGAACTTGCTGATTTTGAAACCCGTGAAAAAGTTGAGGCTAAACGCAAAAAAAATAAAGATGCGAATGAGGAGAAAATTCCATATCTTACAGAGAAGCCAGTAATCTATATGTTTAATGTGGACGAGACTGAACTAACAAACGAAGACTTAAAGAATGAACTCCGTGCGCTCGTGGAACCTGCGCAAGCGGTTTTTGTGAACGCAAAGCTGGAAGAAGAAATGACCGGCATGAATATGGCAGAAAAGATGGAATTTCTTGAGAGTTATGGCGTCAAAGAAGACGCTTTGGGGGAACTAGTGAAGGCGGCCTATGATACTCTGGGACTACAATCCTTCTTGACCGCTGGCAAAAAAGAAGTACGGGCCTGGACAATCAAAAAGGGGTCCACAGCACCGGAAGCTGCAGGTACAATCCATACCGATTTTGAGCGTGGTTTTATTGCAGCAGAGGTTATGAAATATGACGATTTAGTAAATCTTGGTAGCGAAGCAGCAGTGAAGGCAGCTGGAAAATTGGCAACTGTGGGTAAAACCTATGTCATGCAAGATGGGGATATTGTTGAATTTCGTTTTAATGTTTCAAGGTAGCACTCAACCTCTTCAGTACGATCGATTCCCTGCTATAATCAGGGTATGATTTTAGGCATCGATGAAGTTGGGCGGGGACCATATGCAGGGCCGCTAGTAATTGGCGCCTGTATTTTGCCAGATGCTGAAAAAATTAAAGAGGAACCCGAAAGATATCATTGGATATCAGAACTTACTGATTCAAAAAAACTAACAGCTAGGCGTCGGGAAGCACTGTATGATAAAATCAAGGAGGGGGCCGCGGCAGCTGCGACAGGATGGGTCTCCGCGAATGAGATTGACGAGATTGGATTATCTGAGGGTTTGAAACTGGCTTGCCGAAGAGCAGTGAAACAGATACAAGGAACCCGTGTACCTTTTTCTGAAATAATTATTGATGGGACAGTAAATTTTTTAAGTGGAACGCCGCTTGAGAAATACGTTTCCACTTTAAAGAAAGGTGATCTTTTGATTAAGGAAATTTCGGCAGCTAGTATTCTGGCAAAGGTGGAGCGAGATCGATACATGGCGGAACTAGCAGAAAAGTATCCTGAGTACGGGTTTGAAAAGCATGTGGGTTATGGGACGGTGGCGCATCAAAAAGCGATGGAGGAATTTGGCTTAACACCGGAACATAGACGTTCGTTTCGACCAGTGCGTGAAATAGTATTGAAACAGCTTGGGACTGAGCAACAAAAAGCCAAGGAGGCGGGCACAAAAAATGAGAGCACTACAACCGGGAAATCAGACGCAAGAAATGAGAGCACAACAACTAGAGAGCTCGGCAATCTTGGCGAAGAGAAAGTTGCGGAATTTTTAATTTCTAAGGGACATGAGATTATTGCCAGAAATTTTAAAACAAAGTATTTTGAAATCGATATTATTTCAAAACTAGATGATTCCCTATTTTTTACGGAAGTAAAATATCGTAAAACTGCGAAGTTCGGGGAAGCTACTGAATTTGTCGATCGAAAAAAGCAAGAACAGATGCGATTTGCTGCGGAAAGTTATTTGGCAATGCATCCGGAATTTAAAGATTCTACAGTCAGACTGGCGGTGGCTGGAGTAGGCGGCGGAGATTTTCAAATCGAAGACTGGATTATTATTGATTAATTATCTTAGAAAATAGGATTATGGTGAAACTCAGATTATAAAATTATAAAAAATAAACCTCGCATGAGGTTTATTTTGAATTTTCTAGTCTTATTCAGCAGCGACTTCTTCAGTCTTTTCAGCTTCGACAGGTGCTTCAGCTGAAGCCTCTGCTGGAGTTTCAACAGCTGCGTCTTCCTTGAGGGTATTGACTGCAACACGATCAAAGTCCTTAGCAACGAGACGAGCGGATTTACCAGAACGGTTGCGGAGGTATGAAAGATTGTTGCGGCGAACCTTAGCGCGCTTAACAATTTCAACTTTTTCGACTAATGGGCTGTGCATTAAGAAAGATTTCTCAACACCAATACCGGAAGCAATTTTACGCACAACGATGCGTGCAGTGTGAGACTCTTTGCGGTCTACACGGATTACGACACCTTCGAAAACCTGAAGACGGAATTTTTCGCCTTCTTTAATTTTCTGAGTTACCTTAACGGTATCACCAGAGCGAACATCAACGATGGCTTTCTTTTTCTGGGCGTCACCAATTTTTTTCAACACTAGAAAACTCATATTTTACCTTTTATTACTTAAAACTTGACCTATTTTAACATAGTTTTATGGAAAATGGAAGAGGTGAGACCATTAAAAGACAGTGGTGTCGAAACCGGCCTGAGGATTGTTATCTTTGAAGGTTTTACAAGAATACTTCATATTAGGGTCAGATTCATATTTGTTAAGAACAGTCACGGCAGCTTTCATATCTTCGGAAACGTTTTTACACTCGATGACACCCATGCCATTGGCGGCATAAACACCGACGAATTGCCAGGAACCACTGGGGAGATTACGACTATAAACATTGGTTTGTGCGGCCATACCGTGATCGACATAGCGAGGCATAGCTAAGCCATTAGGATCGACCACTTTCTCCATTTTTGAGACATTGAGTTTGGCAACCACCTTTGTGCCATCCTCGTTCGTAACAATGCGACCACCGGTGATGCGATAATCATCACCAACGATGGTAGTAAGTTGAGCAAAGTTGATGTTTAGATCATTCCATTTAACAATCTGCTTCTCGGCCTTTTGCTCTACTTTCTCCTCAGTTTTAGTCTCGTCCTGCGCTTTATTATCAACTACCTTAGTCTTAGTGGCAGCCTCATACTCAGCAATGACAGTCTTACTGTCGGTCAACTCCTTTTGGTATTGCTTGACCAAATTGGTTCCTTCATTAATTTTCTGATTACTATAAAAATAGAGGAAGCTAGTAGTAAGAAGAAAGATGACGGACAAAACAGAGGTGACAATACCAACGATTTTCCATGGGTTACCTGGCTTCTTTAGCTCTTTGGTATTATCATAACTTGAAGTATCAAAGCTAGATTCTTCCGCGAGCTGCTCAACATAACTGGCGGGAGCAGTGGATTCAGCCTGTGCAAACTGATCAACTGAAGTTTGTGGTTCGACCTGGTTTGACTCAGCTGAAGATTGTGTTTCGACCTGATTTAATTGCCCAGCTGAAGCTTGTGGTTCACTTTGAGTAAATTGCTGATCTTGACTATTTTGTTTGTTTTGGTCCATTTTTTACCTCTTATTTATATCACCCTTGATATTTCATCCAATGTGGTTTCACCACGCAAACAGGCTAAAATGCCCTTCTGTTCGAGCGTAATGAGACCGGCTTTTCTGGCGGTTTTCTCAATAGCATCAGTATTAATATCCTCAACGTCACCACGGATATATTTCTGAACTTCCTCAGAGACGGTGAGCTGTTCCATAATCACCTTACGACCCTTATAGCCGAATGGATCATCAATTCCAGACGGGACGGCCTCGAAGAGAGTGAAGTTATCTGGATCAAGATTAAATCCGAGCTGATCATAGAGCACCTCTTCAGGAAGACCTTCAAGCTTTGAGAGTACAAATTGGCGGGTAGTCTCATCAGGGGTAAATTCGCGTTTATTCTCTGACAAGCTACGCACGAGCCGCTGAGCCATCACCATGCGAATGGAGCTGGAGAAAATTGGATTAGTACCAATCAGGTCGATCATACGAGAGAAGGCGGCTGCGGTGGAGTTGGCATGGAAAGAACTGAGAACAAGGTGACCAGTAATAGAGGCCTGAATTGCGGTTTTTGCAGTATCGCCATCACGAATCTCACCAACCATCACAACGTCAGGGTCGAGACGAAGAATGGAGCGTAAACCGTCAGCAAAGGAGCCGCCTTCTGTAGTATTGACTGGAATCTGAGAAATACCAGAAATACCATATTCGATTGGATCCTCAAGAGTAATAATCTTACGATCAGTAGTATTTAAGGCATTAATCATAGAATACAGAGTTGTAGACTTACCGGAGCCAGTAGGACCGACCATGAGAACAAGACCGCGAGGATGCGAGATCACTTCGTTAATTTCAGAAAGCTCGTGTTCGGAGAGACCAAGGAGATTGAGGTTAAGAAGTGATTCATCAAAGTTGAAGAGGCGCATGACGGCGTCCTGACCATACATGGTTGGAACAGTTTCGACACGGATGTTTAAAAGATGCGAAGAACCGTCACGGAAAATATCTTTCTGCATGTGACCAGACTGCGGAGTCTTGGCGGCGGAAGAAATACCCGCTCGCGAACCAAGCTCGCCCATGAAGACACGATAGCGATCACGCTCAAGATTGGCAACTGGGTGCAAAATACCATCAACGCGCATACGAATGCGAATGGATTCACGAAGATTTTCGATATGGATATCCGAAGCACCGAGCTTATCAGCTTGATCAAGAAGGAAGTCAAAAACCTTATCAGTACCGACCGAGTTGAGGGTCTGAGAAACCGAAGCAAGAGTTTCCGAATCGCCATCGCCAGCAATACGAATATCATCGTAGTGAACCTGCCTCGGTGGATCGTAACGAAGCATGAGAACTTGATAAGCACTGTTTGAGATGAGGAAAAAATCAATACCATCACCATTAATATTGAATTTCTCGCTGAATTCCTTGATGGTGCTGCGAGGGGTTTGGCTGGTGACCATGAATTGATATGGAAGACCGTTGCCGCCTTTTTGGAGAGGAAGGATGTAGTCGCTATGCATTTTTTGGATATCAATGATGCCAAAAAGTAGCGGCAGAGTATCCTCGATGGGGCGGGTATCAAGATATGGGAGACCGAGGGTCATGGCGCGTGAAGAGGCGGCCTGCTCTTCATTTGCCCGACGTTGCTCCTGAATTTGTTGCTCGTTCATTGAGTGTATTATAACATAAGCGGGATATAGTAGATTTGAATTAATGGGTTTTGTATAATGAAATCATGAAATTATATCTTGTGAGGCATGGGGAGACTAGTTGGGTTGCATAATATTAACTGAACAGGAGTGATATATAGACACGAGAAAAGGAGGATATTGCATGATAGAATCATCATAACAAAATCACAGCACTATACTCCCGCCTTTCAGTTGGTGATGAAGATAGAGACGGTGGCGAGAGTAATAGTATTGTAAATCAAAAAGCCTTTTTAGAAAGGTATGCAAGAGAAAAAAAGCTGATAAATATTCGCCATTATATCGATGATGATGAAAGCGGTAGGTTCTTTGACCGTTCAGCTTATACACAGATGATAAGCGATGTAGAGCAAGGCAAAATCGGAATTGTCGTCATGAAAGATATGACGAGATGGGGAAGAAATAGAAGAAACAAAGAAAAAAAGCCAGAGCATATCGTAGGGCATATTACAAAGAATACCGAGTCAAAAACCTTGAAAAGTGCCGAGAGTATGAAAAATTAAAAGCAAGAGAGTATAGAGCAAAAAAGGAGCTACAAAGAGCAACCTAAAACTAAATATCAACCAAGCAAAAGAGGTTTCCTAATCACAAGAAATCTTTTTTTGTGCAAGTCGAGAGGAGGAACTAAATGGCAGAAAATGAAAAAACAGATATTAAAGAAATACAGGTAGAACAACAAGCACTCCACCCAAAGCCTGACGGTATTCTAACAAAAAAGATAAATGGAAAGACCTTTGTAACAGAGATATATTTTGATAAAAAGAGTAAAGAGACATTTCAAGATAAGCTGTTCAAAGTAATACATTCAAATGGCAAATAGTAGTGAGTAGGGAAATCTGGCAGTAGAAAAAATGCCTAAAAATGCTATAATATTTTCTCCAGTATAGGCAACAAGTTTAAGGAGGAAAGATTATGGATTATAAAGAAATAAAGCTTAATGTTTCAAATAATAAAATTAATGAATATAAGCAATTTGAGGGATTAAAATTATATTCTGATATTTTTAGGTCTGAAGATGAAAAGATATTGATTAACAAAAGGGTATATGTTACAAAAAAACAGAATTATGTTTATTACGAAAGAACGGATGTAAATTGGGATTATTGGTCAAGTGGAGGAAATTATAATTCAACATTTAATCCAGAGAATGATAGTAAACACAATATTATATTTGAAGTTTCATCAGAATTAAGTGACTTTATTAAATACTTGGGAGAAGAAATCATTCGGAAAATTGAATTGAAACAGCAGAATGGAGAAATTATTGAGATATTAGATATTTGATTATGTTATGAAGATTGAACCATTCTCAAGTACATGAAATTCCTAATTTTCATAACTAACAACTAAATAAAGAATGGCATGAAACAGTAAATCAAATCGGTTTACTGTTTTTCTTTGCTTAAAAGTTAATACGCCTTACAGAAAGAGCGTCCATAAATATAAAAAGGTACTTGACAAAACGCTTCATGGAATATTGAGCGAAAAGTGCAAGGACAGACGGATATTCCGCTGAACGAGACGGGGTTGAGACAAGCCAAAAAGGTGCGGGAGGAATTAAAGGACGTAGCTTTTGATATTTGCTACTGTTCTCCACTTATGAGGGCGAAACGAACGGCGGAGATTGTGGCTGATGGACGAGTTAAATTGTGATTGATGATAATTTAAAGGAGCGGTGTTTTGGAGAACTAGAAGGAACAGACTCAGCGCACTGGAAGATTGATGGTTTTAGCCGAGTGTTAAATACGAATGAATTTGGAATTGAGCCAGTGCGAGATGTTTTGGCGCGTGCTGGAAAATTTTTGCAACGGGTGAAAGCGGAAAATCTAGTGAGAAGAAGATTTTGATCGTGGGGCATGGGACGCTACTCAAAATGCTACAATATAATATTGTCGGGTATGATGATGAGACAGATTTTCGCGATTTCTATATGGAGAATGGCGAGATCGTGGAATATGAGGTGTAGAGAGGGCTGGGGACTAGGTTTGTTTGTTATGCAAAATTAACAAAGAACCTTTTTATAAAGAAGTAATAAAAGTTAAACCACCCAATATCACTCCCGCTGCATTGGGAATGATGAGAATCCAGTCTTTTTTAGGTTCTTTTGTCCAACCATAGATTACCCAAATTAAACAAGAACCTGCTGCGAATAGCGGTTGGAATGGTTGAGCTTTTACTCCTTGTAAGTTAGCGATAATTTGCGGAATATATGCAACAAAGACAAGGATCCCAATAAAAGCTCCAATAGATCCGACAAAACGATTAATTTTTTGTTTAGACATATAATATCTCCTGCGATTTTATTATATCAGAAGGAAAAAGATACTGTTAATAATTATGCGTAAACACTAAGTAGGACTACGAAGTGTTAATCGAATAAGCTTTCAAGTATATCAGAACATTGGCCAAGTCCTTTATGGATTCGTTGACTTATCTTCTAAGTTCTTAATCCCTGTATTGTTTAATTTTTCAATTGACATCAGCTGATTTCTAGCAAGCTTTCTCAGTTCAATCATTCTTTCTTTTTGACCCATACCTTTACCGATAAGAATTGCATTATAGCTTTCCATATTTGCAAGAACCAGTAGCTCATTCAGGCTTGCATAGTCTCTCATATTTCCCTTTAAGTCAGGATTTTCTTCACGCCACTGTTTTGCTCTTTTGTTAAACAAAGCGACATTGAACATATCCGCTTCTCTTGCATATTTGTAAGACAACTGTTCGTTGGTAAGATCCTTTAAGAGATATTCTTTGATTGCATCTGTATGAATTTTGTAGTTAATCTTAGAAATTTCTCTATTCAGATTCCATTCCAGTGACAATCTTGAATTTTCATCTGATTTAAGTCTCTTATAATCTTGAATAACGTAAAGCTTAAATTCTGGTGAAATCCATGAAGCAAATTCCATTGCTATATCACTATGAGCAAATGTACCTCCATATCGTCCTGATTTAGAAACAATACCTGTTGCATTTGTCTTTTCAATCCATTTTTGTGGTGATAGTGTAAATGCGTTACTACCTGCTTCTTTTCTAAACCTATCGAATTCGATAGGTTTAAAATCAGGATTATGCATTGATTCCCATAAACCTAAAAATTGAATATTATCTTTGTTTCTCAACCAGTTATTAATAACAATAAATGGCTCGTCACTTTTATATCTAGCGATATCCGTTAGACTTATATAGTCGTTTTTAAAGTCTTCAGTATAAATTTGAATAGCAAAACCTTTTGCTTCAATCGTCTCTTTTTTCACCTTAGACATATGAGCTTCTCCTTTATGGTGGCGTGCTGTTTACAACATTTATTTTTTCGTAATAACTACCCTAAATAGCACACCAACGATTAGTTTTTTTGATTTGATGCAGTTCTGTACGTCCGGATTCCCCCTTGTCATTCATAAAAATACCTCCTTATATTAAGACTGCTGTCTATTTTATATTTTACCACGAAAAGGGCTTTCAGATGTTATAAGGTACACTGTATCGATAAGTGAATAATATTTCCTAATACGTTTTATTTAATAAGAAATATTTTTAAGTCTCAAAATTAACAAAAAAGTCCTCTACGCAAGGACTAATTCAAATTCTAATTTCGGGGCCAAATTTAGGCTAAATTACATTTGGTGAGCCGGGTGGGACTCGAACCCACGACACCAAGCTTAAGAGGCTCGTGCTCTAACCTGCTGAGCTACCGGCCCGGCTCTTTAATATCCTACCACTTTTTTGTGGATTTGTCCATAAAAATTCTATATTGATACCACAAAAAACCGGCTCACGCCGATCTGGTACACCCGGAGGGACTCGAACCCACGACCCTCTGTTCCGAAGACAGATGCTCTAATCCACTGAGCTACGGGTGCAACTGGTTCAAGTTTACCACATCTTGCCCTAGTTTTCCAAAAAAACAAGATGAAACAGAGCCATGAGTAACCTTTTCGAATTACTCTAGTTTTACAAAAATACGATAAAATAGAATTATGGATGACTTTTTTCGATTAACACAAGCAATCATCTTCATCATCATGGCGATCGTCATCATATTTGGCATCACTGTCTTCTTTGGCGCACCATATGTACCAAGCCTATCGAGCGAATTGACAAAAATGTTTAAAAAACTCTATCCACTATCCAAGAAAGACCTACTGATCGACATGGGCTCCGGTGATGGAATTGTCTTAAAAGTGGCCGCCAGATTTGGCGCGCAAGCCATCGGCATTGAACTGCACCCAGTGCTCTCATTCTTGTCACGTATCAGATTGCGTAAATTAGAATCAAAAACCAAGGTGGTGTGTCACAACTATCTAGACTTCCCCTTCCCGCCAGAAACAACCGTAGTCTACACTTTTAGCGACTCAAAAGACATTAATAAAATCTATCAGAAAATCGAATCAGAAGCAAAAAGATTAAACAAAGATCTCTATTTCATTTCAAACGGATTCGAAGTACCCGGTAAAAAATATGAGAAAATATATTCTTCGTTCTACCTCTACAAAATATCTGCTGGAAAAAATAAATAATACTCGAGATTATAGGTCTTACTTTGTGCCTTTTAGTGCCTCGCTGAAGAAAATAAATAATACTTGAGGTTATAGGATCAAACTCGGGATTATAGAGCCGCAAATTAACTACTTAAAACAAAAAGTCCCCCAACCGGGAACTTATTTGTTGTGTTTGCGTTTCTCGCTGTGCTTATGGTTATTGTTACGATTAAGCTTGGAAATCACAATCTTCTTTTTCTTAACTGCCATATTAGCCTTTCTTTAATCTGTTATATTTTAACATAAAGTAGTCATGCTGACTAGTCTATACAAAACCCCGGTCTAGGACCGGGGCAAGCTTCAATTAAATTCCGTGAGTCATGTTATGATAGGCCCAACTGATAGCATTATAGGCACCATTATACATTTCCTGACATTCAGGAATCTCCCACTGGCCATAATCCACACATTTAAGTTTGAGAATCTTGAGATACAGCCCGATAATCTGGTCGATGGTAAATAGGGTTGACCAAGCTTTTTTCTTGGCGATGGCATCAAATTGACGTTTTAGATCATCGATCTCGACCTGCCATTCAGATAGTTTCAGATAGAGCTGAGCTCGAATGCGAAAACACTCACTACAACTCGTAACCTTCTTAATCTCCTTGAGGCTAAGAGTGACTTCCCTGCCATTATTTAAAGTAATGACAAAGAAATGATCGTTGTCACAACGATTGATTCGAGAAATCACTCCATCGGTATACGGCCTTGGTATGCTACATAGCGAGTCCTCCTTCTTCTTGTGATACGGCCTAATCGAAATTCGGTCGCCGACACAATAAAACTTCTCGCCGGCTGTGGTGTAAATAGCAATCGGGTGCGGTCTGCCATCTACCACATACTTAACTCCCTCAATGTTAGTTTTTTCTAACTTCATAGATTCCCCTTTCTGGGTTAAATTAGAGCCCGTGGCTTGCGATGAGGTTTCCCCATACTCTAATTACTAGCCAAGAAAATTCTTGGACAGTAGTTAACTAATTAATCTGGTTTCTTAATAACCTAACTACTATCCAAGAGTGAAAATAGGGAGCGGCGAGAGCCTTCGCTTATAAAATATTTGAATTTCCTTAGAATTTAATCAAAAATAAAGGTACGTAGTAACACTATATTTATATATTATATAATTATTTTTACTGTTGTCAATAATCGTGGATTTTATACTAAACTTCCTCTGCAATCCTGTAATATGTTAAAATTAGGTATTAATACCAACTTGTAAAGCATGGTTATGAAAGGAAAAAATGTTAAAAATTGAAGAGAATGTGATGATTAAAAACCTAGTAACGATGCGCATTGGCGGTCCAGCAAAGTTTGTAATTACGGTGACTAAAAAAGAAGATATTCCAGAAGCTTATAAATTTGCTAAGGAAAGGAATTTGCCAGTCTGGATATTAGGGGGCGGAGCAAACACCTTTTCCAAAGATGCAGGGTTTGAGGGGGTAATTATTCTTGATCGCATTATGGGAATTTCCCAAATAGAAACACCAGCCGGCGAAGAAGAAAAAGAAGGGGTGGCATATTTTAAGGCTTATGGCGGCGAACAGTGGGATGATCTTGTAACCTTCGTGTCTGAACGAGGCTACTCGGGAATTGAGGCAATGGCTGGCATTCCTGGAACCGCTGGTGCGGCACCAGTACAGAATATTGGAGCTTACGGCCAAGAAGTGACTCAGGTGATTGTTTCCGTGGAGACTTACGATACTAAGCTTGAAAAATTTGTGGTTATACCAGCTAGCGAAATGAAAATGAGCTACCGCAAATCAATTTTTAACTCGGGTGAAAATGTGGGGCGCTTCTTTATCTATTCAACAACGGTGCGTGTTAAAAAAGGTCAGCTGAATCCTCCATTCTATCGTTCCCTTCAGGCCTATGTTGATGAGCACGGAGAGACTGACTTTTCACCACTAAATATTGCAAGAATGGTGAAAGAAGTACGCAATAGCAAATTACCAGACCCAGAAAAAATTGCGAGTGCAGGAAGTTTCTTTAAAAATGTGTATTTGACTGACGAAGAAGCTGATGAAGCTGAGGCGCGTGGAATACAAGTTTGGCGAAATGCTAAAGAAGTGGGACCAGATTCTCCTGAAAAGCGAACAAATCTTGTAAACTCCGGTTGGCTGATTGAGGAAGCCGGACTAAAGGGTAAGGTTTTCCACGGTATGAAGGTGAGCAAGAAGGCAGCATTAATCTTAATTAATGAGTCTGCCAAGTCATACGCAGATCTTGCGGCAGCACGTGAAGAAATTGCAAAAATTGTGTTTGATAAATTTGGTTTTAAAATCGAACAAGAACCAGATGAGATTGAGGCTTAGGAACAGCGCATGGTGAAAGAATTAAACGGTCGAGAATTGGTGGGGTTCGTTAAAGAGCGGCAGGCGCACCTCGTGCAAGCCTTGAGAAGCAACAAGAAACGTGCGAAGCTAGTGATTGTGCGCGATTCGGATAATCCGGTGATTACTAAATATGTGGGGCTGAAATGTCAATACGGGGAGGATATTGGAGTTGAGGTGGTTGATCTTAAGGTTGAACCGACAGCTGAGGCATTAAAACAAGCGATTCGTGGAGCCAATGAGGATGAGACAGTCTTCGGAATTATCGTCCAACTGCCACTAATGAATTCTGAAATAACCGAAGAGGTACTAAGCGAGATTGCGCCGGAGAAAGACGTGGATGGACTCTCTGGACAAGGAAATTTTGATAGTGCGACAGCAACGGCAATTAACTGGCTTTTGACCGGTTATAATATTGACCTAAAGCAGAAAAAGATTGCCATTGTCGGTAGGGGGAGACTGGTTGGCAGGCCACTAGCTTTAATGTGGAGGAATTCAGGACTGAATGTCGAAGTTTTTCACCGTGGCTCAGATTTTTCTAAGTTACGAGATTATGATGTAATTGTAACAGCAACTGGTGCGCCAGATTTAATTACAGACGAAATGATCCGAAGCGGAGCGGTGATTGTGGATGCCGGGACGGCAAGTGAGGGCGGAAGACTGGTCGGAGACATCTCAGATGAAATTCGCGAGAGAACAGATATTTCTGCAATCACGCCAAAGATTGGGGGCGTGGGACCATTGACGGTTGGGGTATTGTTTGAGAACGTACTGATGGCGGCTGAAAGAACCCAGCATCAAAATTGATTTAACTACCTTTAATTTTATTGTTTATATTAAAGGAATCAGATAAAAAATATGAGCGTAAGCTCATATTTTTAAACTTTGGTGAGTAATGCTACGGGGTTGGACCTCCACCACCGTTGCCGTTACCACCGTTACCGCCACCATTGCCGTTACCGCCGCCGTTGCCGTTACCACCGCCGTTGTTACCACCATTACCATTACCACCGTTGTTGCCGTTACCACCATTGCTTCCGTTGCCGCCGTTGTTACCGTTGCCGCCGTTGTTGCCACCATTGTTACCACCATTGTTGCCGCCGTTGTTGCCACCATTGTTACCAACTCCATTTTTACTCCAACTTATAGTCTGAGTAACCTGGCCATTATTATCACGGATCTCCATTACACGATTGCCAAGGTTATTTACATTAGTACCAGAAACATTTGTAATAAGATCACGCGCGTTATCATTAAGCTCGCCGACTTGAGTTGGATCATTTTCAAGACTCCTAACAGCACTCTGCACAATAGTATCTAAGTTTTGATTAGCTGGCGCTGAAATTAAACCGCTTGCCCTAGCTTTGCTTATCTCAGCAGCATCATTCTTGCTAATTCCTTTAATATCTTTAGAATCCATAGTTTCAATAAACTTATTTGTTGCTTTATTGCGAGAACCTTTCAGGGCTATTGGTCCAGTAGTCGAGGTACTCAATTCAGTAATAGCACCCGATCCTTGCATACTCTGCATTTGTTGATAAGTAATTCCATATTTATCTTTAAGATCAGAATTATTAGACATATAGTCCCTCGCAAGAACAGCGCGCGAGCGTTCGCTAGAATTAACAGATATAGCTTGACCATTACTATCCTCATACGTTCCAGTCTGGAGGTACTTTTCATAAGCTTTTTGTCCATCTTTTGTTTTGAGAATATAGCGTTGAAGGGCACGCATTTGAAGATCACGTTGATGATTTTCTTCCTCATTTTCACCATAACCTTCATTCTGCATTCTTGCAAGATTTTCTAGAGCATCGCTATAAGACATATTTTGGCGAGCATAGTCAGACAAATAAGCTGTAGCCTGCTCCTCGTCTACTTTATCCATAGCTGTATTAGCAGTTCTTGCCATACCCGCATCACTGGTATCGTGTTTATACTGCGACATTACTGCGCCAATTGTAGCGACTTGATGAGCATCTTTTCCTAGAACGCCGACAGCATTCATGAGGCGCCTACGTTCGCCAGGCTTCATCCGTGCTAGTTGCTCCTGAGTGTAGCCAGCATACTTTTTAGCAAATTTTGCTTGTTTACCAAGCTCATAATTTTCAGCAGAAGCCTTAACGGCACCCGAATTCATAATCTTCTTATTTGCAAGTTGCATACCACCATTTGCACGACTCTGGAGCTGAGCAACACCATTTGCCACGGCGTCGAAGCCCTTCAAAGCATTTCTAGTCATTGTTGGAACTGCGAAATACGGAGCAATACTAATAAAACCGGCGACTAACTGGATAAAGACACCCGATGCACTCATGACGATTAATCTGGCGGCCATAAAACCACCACCAACCATAAGACAGTAGACTGGATAAAGAAAGAGTAATCCACGAAAGAGAGAGACCCATTTCTTGAAAAGAGCATTTGTGTTTGGCAATGCGTATAGAACGAAAGCGATTGGCGAGGTCACAATCATAACGATAATCATAGCTTGACGAGCACCAAGCATTAAGAGAGCGAAGAAGCCAGCCAAAAAGGCAGAAGCGGCAAGGCCTAGAACGGGAAGGATGAGCGCGAGGAGACCCCCATTACCTGCGGCACCAACAAGAGTTGCACCGGCACCAACAAGAGCAACAATGCCAGCAACAGCTGCTGCAACGCCCAGTGTTGCGCCACCAGCACCTACGCCATCACTACCAACTCCAGCACTAGCGGTGAGCCCACTTGCGGCGTTCTCAAAAATATTTTTCACACTGTTACCGATTATGTTTGAAAGATCGACGACGATACCGCAAATAATATATGAAAAGTTGACGATAATAGCAGTAACAATTAATTTTGGCAGAAGACGTTTAATACCATAGTTATCAATACCAAAACCAGTGACCTGAGAGAAGATCACAAAGAGAAGAGCGATGACAAAAGCGATATTGGCCATATTGCGGAACAGAGACCAGGCCTTATACATAGCGGAAGAATCATTATTTTGTGCGAGATTAGTGACAATTGACTTGTCGACACGAATGAGAGGCTCAACGAATTCGTTGAAGATACCCTGAACGGCATCACGAAGAGTATACATTAGAGGACAAATCATCCAACCAAGAGCGCCAGCATTTGCAAAACAAGTAGCAGATTCGCCATTGGCACCATCTTCCTTCTCGGAGGCATTATCGCCAGCTAGTTCCTTACAACCTTCTTTTGACGGGTCAGTTTTACAATCGATTGGAGTAGCCTTACAGAGTGCAAAGCTTGAATCGGCAGCACAGACGGAAGCAAGGTTGATCGAGTTTAGATTATCTAAAATCTCTCTAGCTGTTTGTGGCTTAATTGTGTCACTGATACGGTCAGCAGCATTTACTACACCTTTCCCATTTGTTGATTTATCCATAAGGATATCATTTGCTTTTAGCTCCAATACAGATTCATTCATAGGACAGTACTGGACTTCCGTTTTATTAGGGTCGGATTCAGATTTCTTAAGATATTGGAGGTAAGCACCATTGGAAGGGCGTGAGGTACTGCAACCAATAGACGTATCAACAGATATAGCATCGAACACGTCGTGAAGCACATAATACCAGTTGTAAGCTCTTTCTACCGCAGTGAAACCACTAGTCTGAGTTGCAGATGAAGAACCACCATATAACTCATAATCAAGTGACCCTGGTGTACTACCTGCTGATGGAACAGGATAGGAAGGTAAATAATACTTCATAATCTTATCATAGTTTGGAGAGCCGCCATATGTGTAATCTTTTGTGATTGAATTATTAAGTTCCGTTCCAGCACCTGCATTTACACTAGAACCAGTATCAACCGAACCAGTGCTATTTGTAACAACTGATTTCACACCTAATACTTTTGGAAAAGGATCACTAAAACAAAGACCTGAGTCTACTTGACCTACCCCCTGGTAACCTCCACTGCTTTTTGCTTTATTGAGAATCTGTTTTGATTCGATATCGCCAAAGAACTTTGAAAAGAAGGTTTCAGGAGTTTGTCCAATATATTTATCTAGATTTTCGCTAGTGAAAATGTCCGTAGAAGTAAACATACATGATGATGCATTAGAGAATTTTGACAGATCCATTGTGATTTTAAATTTTTTATAGCTAGGATCTATAGAGAGGCTAATATATTCGTCACTTTTTGTATTTTTTATGACTACATCACTTGATGTTATTTTCTTGCCTTGAGAAGGGGTAATTTTTCCATCAACAATATTTACACATACAGAGTTTGTTGTCCTTGTGTTACCAGTACCACCTGCTTCAGTTGCCGTATAATTTAGCGCTGCACAATATAACTGTGCGTTGCCTCTGTCGCTTGTAGTATATCCGAGAGCTTCGATTAGACTATTTTTTTCTGCGACAGAGCCATTGGAGGGTATATTATTTTTGCCACCCAATGCCGAAAAAGTATTGAAACTATTATTACTATCATAATAACCTGTAAAAAGTTGTTTACAGGAAATATCCCCATCTTTAATTGTGTTTCCGGAACCATACTTAAGAGGTAAGAGAACCGTCTTGTCATTTACATAAATAGGCGTATTTGTGTTAAATAAGATATTCTCTGAAATATTGGAATCTTTAATATCCTTCTTAGATAGAACACCACCATCTATACATTTTTTAAAACCAGCTTTTAACACTTTAAGTAATAATGTGTCTTTTGGAGATAAAGCTTCGGCGTGAACATCTTCTGAAAAATTAATATTAACTACTGAAGCTAAAATTAATTGAAATAAAAGTACAACTACTATGGATAGGGTGATCAGTCTTTTACTTTTACTTTTATTTATAAGTGCTTTCATCTCTTATTTTTCCTTAGTAGTTGATTTTGTATTATAGAATGCAATTATGAAATTATTTAGATATAAAGTTGAATCTAGATAACTATTGAAAAACATTGTTTCTAAACCATCTAACTCTGTATATAGATCATTTAGTACTTCATTGTCGGGGTTAATTCTATTATTAATTTCACAATTAACATCTATGGAGTCTCCTTTGATACACCCGACGTTCTTCACTTGATCTAAGTAGTCAATATATTTACTATAGTAGGTATTAAAATAATCAAGACGCTCTTTTGTATAGGAAATTTCTGAGGGTTTTATTTGAGAAACATATTTATTAGCGAGGTCTTTAGCGGCTTGATTGTCTTGCACGTAGGCAGCTCTTATTTTTGTAATTTTTTCCCCCATTTCAAGATAATTACTAAAAAGCATCAAAAAGGATGCGATTGGTTCTTGATTACCATATTTTAGATATCGTTCATTTAACTTTGATGCATAATTTGATTTTTCTTCAGAAGTTGCAGATTCTGACAACATCTTATAGGCATAAGTATAATTTGCCGGCAAATTAATATTGATGTCTTTTTTTTCATTCTCGTCACCATACTGATATAGCTTAACAAAAGCGATGTAGTCTTTAATATCTCCAGATCCAACCTTTTTCGGAGGCATAAAGAACCTAAAAATAAGAACTATAAATAATATAAAAAATAGAGCAGCAATACCTATAACGATCAATTTTTTACTCTTGTTTCTTTTGGAGGCTAAGTTATTTGTCGGAACATTTAACTGTTGTTCAGAGAATTTATAGCTATTTATGCTATTGGTTGAATTATTTATTTCTGGGCCCATCTTGATTTGATTATAACATAAGGAATTTGAAAATCCGATAAAATAGCACATAAAAAAGGCCCTCAAATGAGAGCCTAATTTCTTAGTGTATATCAGAGGTTCCCATGATTTTACCTTCCATTGGATCTTTCCTAAAAGAAGGGTCCTTCATATTGATATATGGAAGGATCGAGGCTTTAAAGCCTTTATCAAAGAAGGCAGGGACCGCCAGGAGACTTTTTTGCCCATTTTTGGCCTCCACATAGTAAATTCCATTTGGTTTTACCGTGAAGAGTTTAAAATCATCCTCAAAGTTAGGGTCATTGACCAACTCCATGGAACCGCCTACATTAAAATGATGAAACCATTCAGAGCGTACACCATTTTCATCTTCTTCACCGGTACTATAGCTATTAAGGCTATATTCTTCTTCGGCGACAAAGACGTTCATTTGCGATAGATATCCATATCTGTACGGATCACTATTGTCACCTACAAAATAATATATGGTGACAATTCCGTTCGGATAACGGGCTGCGATACAAGTTGTCGAATTGAGGTCTGTATCTAACCTCTCAATGCTGATGGCGCCGCTATCAAGCAGATATTGATTAAGGTCAAAATCTGCCACGTATGTTTCCGCATCTTTATCGATGTTTGACAGATAAGTAGATGCGAAGTCATTCTTCTTTTCACTTACAGCCTTGACGTTTTGCGTACTTTGCGCACCTTGTCCGGCTGCCTGATTACCTGAACATGCAGAGGTAAATAATACCGCCGCGAGTAACATTAAGGATATAAGTGTTTTTTTCATATTTTACCCCCTTATGAAAAATGCGGACCAGAGTTTTGTAATGTACTCTAGTCCTTGTTGATTAGTTGGTGTGATTATACTATATAATTTTATTTTTGGCAAGCATAAAAACAATGATTTTGTGATTTTGCAAGTGAAAGGAAGTACTGTTGTTTTCTTCAAACAACTGCTTGATCATTTTCCTAATAGTAATACAAAGAACAAAAAATTAACAGAGAAAAAATAGGTAGAAGACAACAAAAAAGAACCAGATTACTCTGGTTCTTTTTCGCTTGATTTATAGCAGATTGTCATAAATCTATGGACTTCGTTTGACGTCCGAGAGTTTTTATACTTCGGAGCGGTCAATTATCGAAGTTGTTTGCGGCTAGCAATGTAGTATCCAGCAGTGGTGACTACAGAACCAAGTCCGATGATGCCAGTGGCAACAGTTTCAGGACCGGTCTTTGGTAGCTCCTTTGGAGTTGGGGTTGGGGTAGGAGTTGGAGTTGGGGTAGGTTCACATTCCTTTTTCACATAGACATCAGCGTTGTCTTGAACGGCGAAACCGTTAGCACTAGCTTTAGCCCAGTTAATAAGACGGTTATTACCACAAACTAGGTTCTTATCAACAACCTTAGCGAAGAAGCGGATGTAACCGTCACCACGGAGGTTGTAATTACCAATATTAACACCGTTGGTCAATAGACTATCTTCGTTATTAACAGCACCATCACGGAGGTCTGAGCGGTAAAGCTTAGTAGTACCTTTAACATATTCCATGTTGGTTGGAAGAGAGTCTTTGATCATTACGTTTTCAACTTTGGAAGCGTTGAGGTTCTTGTAGTGAATCTGATATTCAACAGTGTCACCAACCTTAGCATCGACAGATTCTTTCCAGTCCTTTTCACCCTGTTTACGAACCTGCTTCATGATTGAAGTGTTTTCGAAAACTGGTTTAACTTGAAGAGTGACGTAACCAGCATATTCATAACAACCTGGCATGTTACCGTCAAGCTTGTCGTAACCAAGTTTGACACCAGTGGAGACGAGGTTGTCAGAAAGAGTGGTACCGCTCTTGAAAATGTTGTTTTCATAGAGAGCAGAACCTTCGATGTAGTCGAGGTAGAAAGCACGACCATCAGCGCTCTTAAGATTTAGAGAATCCCAGTAGCGAGATGGAGTTGCGTTGCTGGCATTGATGTAACCAGTAACACGAGCTTCTTTAGAAACCATGTTTGGAAGGTCGACCTGTGCAGTCACATCTTTAGCAACAGCATTGACACCCTTAGGGTTGTTGTTGTGGATGTACATACGGATGACATAGGTTTTGCCTTCTTCGATGTTTACATTACCAATGTTCCAGACGTTGTTTTTACCTTGAGCGCCGGTGGCAGCATCACGGATACCGATGAATGAACGTTCGTCGGTGAGTGGTGTAGTAACACCAGCTCTTCTCTCAGCTTCAGTAAGAGAAGAATCATCATCTTTGATAGAGTTCATAACGATTTTGTCGCCAAGTTTACCAGCGTTGATTTCAGCGATGGTGTAAGTTGGGCGACCGCCAGCGTTATCTCCCCAACCGTAAACGGTTGAGACAGTGGCGATACCAGCAGCTACAGAAACAGCAGCTACGGACATAATTTTGAGTGCTTTTTTCATAAAAGCTCCTTTCTAAAAAATTATTTCTCACTTTAATTTTGTTTGGTTTTGCTGGGTATTGGTTTGATAAACATTCCCACAAAGTTTACTAGCCGAATTTTTAATTTTCGTCTTACCACGCAAAACCGAATCATCTCAAATTCAAAATAGTTCATGGATATCCGGCAGCCCCTTGCGGGGCTACCAGTGTAAAAGTGCTATAGATGTTGCCACTCGCCCAAGCCTTGCGGCCTGGGTTTCGTGACGGGTTTCCCGTTTTCAGCTGGAGTCCATTTGAAGTTAATCTTCAAGATGGAATTCCTCACCATAACCAGTAAGCGGAGTGCCTTCTGTTGCGGTGCTGCTTCCAGCTGAGTTGCCTGTGTTGCCTGAACTGTTGCCTGAACCAGCAGCGGTTTCCTTGGATCCTGTAATCAGGTTTTGACCCTGATTATTTTTCCAAGAAGACTGGGTCTCAGCTTCAGTCTCATAATGTGTCCTGTTATTATCAACACCGTTGACGCTAACATTCGCACTAGACTGATCCTGAGTCGGAGTCGCTGGAGTTTCCTTTGCAGGATCTCCATGACCTTTGCCAGTCTCACCAATGTGGTCACTTAACTCAAACTCATCGTTACCGACTCTGTTTGAGTTACCGCCCCACTGGCCGCCATTCCTGTCTATCGCATCCTTGCTCCTATCCTTTGTTTCAGGAGTTGGAGCTGGAGTTGTAGGAGCAGGAGTTGTAGGCTCTGGCTTGGTTGGAGCCGGAGTTGTTGGCTCAGGCTTAGTTTCCTTTGGAACCGTTGGCTTGGTTGGCTCAGGCTTAGTTTCCTTTGGAACCGTTGGCTTGGTTGGCTCAGGGTCACGGCCTGGCTTTGTTGGAGCCGGCTTTGTAGTCTCCGGAGTCGTTGTCGTTGGCTCCGGATCACGGCCAGGTTTTGTAGGTTCTGGCTTAGTCTCCTTTGGAGTCTCCTGTGGAGATTCCTCAGGAACAGGCTTTGGCCTACTTCCAGGTATCTCTGGCCTCTTATCATGAACATTGAGTCCAATGATAAGAGCGTTCTTTCCTGACTTAGTCAAGAAAGAAGCAACCAGAGCGTCACGATCTTCCGGTTCCTCAAAGGCCTCTGCCTTGATTCTGCTTGGCTGCAGGTCATTGGCAGGACGCAAACCCCAATGCTTCTCAGCATAGAGCCTACTTACACCTTTGACAACGAAACGGTCAAGGAGCCATCTGGTTCCTACCGCATACTTCCTATATTCCTCAGTAACGAGGATAGGACCGTCTGCAGTTTCCTTGGTAAGAAAATACCCATTTCCGTTGCCGTTTTCCTGGAAGGCTGCATCGTACTTCTGTACGAACTCGCCTAACCAAGGGTTGAGATCCAGGAGAGTTGAGCCATCAGAAAACTTTGATTCTGAGAGGGCTCTCGCTACAGCAACACCGTAAACTGGATTGCGGAGTATTTCTTCCGTCAATTCCGTTTCCCACCACATTCTTACGGTTTCATCAGAGTAGGACTGACCGTCCTGCTGAATGACACCAGTGAAAGGATAGGTGAGGGCCGAAGAGAACCCAGCAGCAGCTACCCTATCCTTATTCTGGTTAGGCATGCTGCTGTACAGAAATTCACGGCTGACGTTTGGGAACGCCGACTGTAAAACTTCTGCGTCAAGGTCGACGGTGAGGTCGGCCTTGACAGCATTCAATTCTTCTTCTGTAAGACTATCACTAGCGATAGCCTCCTTGTTGCTTGTGAAGTAGGTGTTCTTTGCCCAAGCAACAACGCCTACGAGTAACATGACAACCGCCATGGTTGCCAGGATCTTTTGTAATGGGCTGACGCCCTTTCTTTTCTTATTCATATATCTCTCCTTTCCCCTCTGTTGGGGAGATTTTCTACATGATGCCTAGCTGCTGAAGCAGAAATCTGCAGGCAGCTAAGCAAGCGACAATTAAAATTACAGTCAGCACTCTCGAAGGAGTAATAACTGCCTTTGCAGCTTCAAGCATGGCGCTATCCGCTGCAGCTTCAATATCTTCCTTTTCGTCATTCTCTTCGGTCTTCTGTCGAAGGAAATGAAAGATCCCTACGAGAAGAAGACCGGCTGCGACCGCCGCCAAGATTGAGCTAAAAAACTCAAATCTTGCTGATAGATATGCATGGTAGCCGCTAATAATAGCTGCCGCAGCATATGCTATCATCGCCCAGCCTAATTCTGGCTGACTAGGCGAAACGGCGAGTATATCAGTTATGACGAAAAAGCCAAACGCGTATACAAAGACCGCGAACAGCTGACTGTTAGGCACAAACCTAACAGCCAAGTAAGGTAAGCCAGTGAAGAGGAATGTTAAAGCTATTAAAAGCTTGTGAAACTTCCTACTTCGGAGTGGAGCCGTATTGACTCTACTTTCCCTGGCGTTCTTGACGAGGCCTATCTGTAACTGTCTAGCTGCAAATAAGCCGAGGATCATGTAAATTATGAAAATGACTACTTTCATGTTTTCCCTCCTTGGGATCTTCCGCTTTGTGCGGATGGATTTTAAGGAGGACCACGACGCCTCCCTAAAACAGGTTGAGGCGCCGATAAAAGGCGTCAGAGTTACATCTATATAAACAGGTTCGTTGTTTGAACCTGAGATGATTCGGTTTTTAATGGTCGTCATTATTGGTAGCGGGGGTCAAGCCGTACCTCAGACTGGTGTGATTATACTATATTCTGCATAAAATGTCAATGGTTATGCAATGATTATGCTTATGCTTGCAAGTAGGCCGTGGGAAGATAGAGGAAATTAGTGTTTAATAGGGGGGTGAGATTAAAGAATAATGGGAGAATTTTTGGCGTGAAAAATCCCCCCGGAATGGGGGGATAAAAGAGTTAAGAAAGAAAAATCACTGGCTCTGACCTGAGGCGTCTGCCTTGAAGGATTTCTGCTCAAAATAGAGCTTTTTTTCCTTCGCTGTTGCCTCCCTGGTGGAGATGGTTGTACCGTCTTTTACGAGAGAGACAAAGATCGTCTCTCTTACTGCTGCACCAGGACAGCTGAGAAGATGGTCCAAAGCCTTCTCCTTTGTGAGGTACATTGAACGCTCCCCCTTATAGGAAACGAGGTAGCCCGGATGGATCCTCTCCTCCCCCCTTCTTCTAGCTGCGATATATTTCGCAATTTCTTCTAAAAGGTCGGGATTCTTATCGAACCCTTCCTTAAGAAGTTCAAGAAGAGTGTTGCTCGCAGTACCAGTCTGAACAAAAGTATTCAGATCGGTCTGCAGAGCACTGCAGAGGACGGAGTCCTTGTCAGCCTCCTTCACTGCCGGCTTCGATTCCTGGGCTGACTTTGCAGACTCTATTGCTTTCTTGTTTGTCTGCTCAGCAGGCTTTGACTCCTCAGCTTCCTCGACTTCTTCGAAGTCGTCTTCGGATCCGAGAACTCCCATTTTAAAACTGTTGAAGATTTCTCCCCAACTATACTGTTCATTTCTTGTTTTTCTAGGCATAATTGCCCCCTTTCTGGCGCTATTGCGCCCAACGATGTCTAACTCTTTTTTATAAAAGAGCCTCTACCGAACTATTCAGTAGACGTGACTATAATACTATATTATGTGGTTTTTGTCAATGGTAGCTGACAGCTTAATGACCATATAATTCTGCTCAGTCAAGTGTGCGATTTGGATGGTTTTCTTTAAGGTTATGATAAGATAGAGATATGGGATATGACTTTGCATTAAACGATCAAGAGCTTGCACGATCTTTTTCTCTGAGAGACGACAATCGGGAAGATTTTTTCCATTCTTCTGGCTATGCTGATGCACAAAATTCGGGAAAAATCGGGGCGGCTTCTTTTGGAAAAACAGTGGCGGAGCGACAAGATTTGAATGAGAATCGACGTTTCGTGAGGGGGTACGAGAATGCAAGTTTAAATTCACAGATTGCGATTACTAGGGAGCGGACAAGGGGAATGTTTGAACGTGAGCGGACGAATGCTGGCGGCATGGGGGGTGAAAGAGTGGCTGGCGATGTAAGTGGAAGACAGTACGGAGGCGGTGGGGCAGGACAGATGCCCGAATCGAATCCTAGAGGGGCGAGTGAGACTGGTGGATATCGCTATCACGATGATTTAGTAAGGAAGCAAGAACTGATGCGCGGGGGAGCGGGGCGTGAGGGGGCGAGCGCAGGTGGTAATATTAATGCCACAACAAACTATCGGGATTATGCGGCCGCGGCAAAACAGAGCTTCAGCCAAGAACAATCACGAGGTGGCAGCAATACTGGTCGCTACGGAGGAAGTTATGGCGGCTATGGTGAAGGCGGAGGGGATTCTTCGAGAAGTGGCGGATATGGCATTGGCCGACCACAGGGAGGTAATGGATATGGAGGGAGCAGTATCGCAAAAAGTTTCAAGCCTGATTTTGGGATGAAGTTTGGGTCTGGCGGAAAATAATTTCTGAGAAAAATTGATACTGATCGGCTTGAAAGGTGGTTTTTGTTCTGATATAATAAATGTGCTAGTAAGATTCTAGCGAATTTTTACAATTTGGTGGGAATAGCTCAGTCGGTTAGAGCAGAGGCCTCTTAAGCCTAAGGTCCTGGGTTCGAGTCCCAGCAGGTCCACCATATAGATAACTCAATCAAATTTTTCCAAAAGATAAATTTGACTATAAAAATGATTATTTCTATTTTGAAGTAATTATACCTAGAGATAGGAAAAACTTAAAAAAGCAGTAATTTTACTTACTGCTTTTTTATTTCTAATAAATTTATTTTACCTTTTTACACAAAACCTCTATTATGCCAGGAAGATATATAAGAACACAAAGTCATTCTTGCTATGATTGTAAATATCACACCGTGTTCACTCCTCAGTATAAGGGAAAAATATTATAAGGGAAAAGCTATTGATTGGAGTTTTTTTCAGAATTTTCTTGTTTTTCTAAATTTTGACGTTCTTTTATAAA
>ERZ772921.35-NODE-35-length-75258-cov-10.782961_pt1 | contig 75258 bp, 64 predicted proteins | sample MGYA00512117_ERZ772921 | MGnify/ENA primary metagenome ERZ772921 (study PRJEB29015, sample SAMEA2737944) | human oral metagenome | biome: human oral; feature: human-associated habitat; material: dental | place: China | collected 2150 ...
CATTTCGCGCCACGCAGTGCCCGAACTCTTTTGAATGGCTTGGAACAAAGGCGGAAGCGCGAAGAGGTTGTCTTTGATGACATGGCAGCCTTGGCCCACGAAATGGAGCACCTTCGTTTGTGCGCCTCCCGTGCAATGCACCATGCCGTGGATGTTTCGGCGTTGCGCGTCTAACATGCGTTTGATGATGGGGGCATAGGTGCGCGTGGGCGAAAGCACCAGTTGAGCTGCGTTGAGCGAAGTGCCGGGCACGCTGTCGGTGAGTGCATATTGTCCGCTATAAACCAGTGCTTCGGGCACGTTGTGATCGAAACTCTCGGGATATTTCTCGGCCAAATACTTGGCAAACATATCATGGCGGGCACTCGTAAGCCCATTGCTGCCCATACCTCCGTTGTAGCGGTGCTCATAGGTGGCTTGCCCCGTGGAACTCAAGCCCACGATAACGTCGCCCGGCCGGATGTTTCGGTTGTCAATCACATCGGCACGACGCATGCGGCATGTGACGGTTGAGTCGACAATGATAGTGCGTACCAAGTCGCCCACGTCGGCCGTCTCGCCACCTGTGGCGTACACACCGATACCCATCTCACGCAGCTCGGCCAGCAGCTCGTCTGTACCGTTGATAATGGCAGAGATCACTTCACCAGGGATCAGCAGTTTGTTGCGCCCGATGGTACTTGAGACAAGGATGTTGTCCGTGGCGCCGACGCAAAGCAGGTCGTCGATGTTCATGATCAGCGCGTCCTGCGCGATGCCCTTCCAGACGCTGAGGTCGCCCGTTTCGCGCCAGTATAGATAAGCAAGCGCCGACTTGGTGCCGGCGCCATCAGCGTGCATGATGTTGCAGTAAGCAGGATCAGCACCCAGTATGTCAGGGATGATTTTGCAAAAAGCCTTCGGGAAAAGGCCCTTGTCGATGCGTCGAATGGCGTTATGCACGTCTTCTTTCGAGGCGCTGACGCCGCGCCGTGTGTACCGTTGGTCGCTCATTATTGTTTTGTCTTCTGAGGGTAGACGTTTTCTGCGGTGTTTTGGGTTCTTTTTTCTGAGAAGCCTGAGGGGTAGTCTTCTTGACGAGAGCCGTCTTGGCTGCAGGCTTAGCCGTCGGCTTCGCAGTTGTCGGCTTCGCGGCAGTGGCTTTGGCTGCTGGTTTGGCAGCAGACTTTGTGGCCGGTTTAGCGGTAGGCTTAGCCGTAGCAGCGGGCTTAGCGGCAGTCGGTTTGGCGGCCGGTTTAGCAGCGGGAGTCTTCGCCTTATTAACGACAGAAGCCGCAGGCTTCTTTGCCTGCGGCGCGCGCTGATCTTTAGGAGTGACCTTTTTCGTTGGAGTCGCTTTAGACTTCTCCGACGATGCCACCAGCTTACCCGACTGTTTCTTCAGTGTCGGGGCAGGCTTCTTCGCGGCGGGTGGGGAGACGGTTTTCTTCGTCGCCACTGGTTTCTTGGCGCTGGCTATGGCTGACTTCTTGACGGCAGTTGCAGGTTTTTTTACAGCGGCTGCGGCCTTCGGATCGGCAGTGGGTTTCGCGGCAGGCTTGGGAGCATCCGCTTTTGGGACAGGAGCCGGTTTCTTAGCGTCAGCCGGAGCTGGCTTCTTGGCGGCTGCAGCCTTCGAATCGGTAGCGGGTTTCGTAGCAGGCTTGGGAGCAGGTGCTGGTTTCTTAGCGTCAGCCGGAGCTGGCTTTTTCGCAGCAGCAGCTTTCGGATCGGCAGCGGGTTTCGCGGCGGGCTTAGGAGCATCTGGTTTTGGGGCAGGTGCTGGTTTCTTTACCTCAGCCGGAGCTGGCTTTTTCGCAGCAGCAGCTTTCGGATCGGCCGCAGGTTTCGCGGCGGGCTTAGGAGCATCTGCTTTGGGAGCAGGAGCTGGTTTAGCAGCTGGAGCAGCTTCCTTTTTCGGTGCAGGTTTCGCCGGAGCAGGTTGGGCAGCTGGCTCTTTTTGAACTTTGGGTGCGGCCGCTTCCGGTTTCGATTTCTTGGGCACCTTGATACCGTGGGCTGTGGGTTTCGTTCCCGGCTCACGTTGCGTGGCGGCAGCGGGTTTGGTTTCCGCAGGTTTCTTGCGCTCCGGCTTCACCTCGGGTGAGGTGGCGGAACGCTTGGCGGGTGCTGATGGTGTGGAGACGCTCCTTGCGGGTCTCGAGGCGATGGGTTCGGAGGACGAGGCACTGGCCAGGTCATAGGCGTGCAGCTCGTAACGCTCAATCAGCTCGATCAGCTTACTGGCATACTTGGGATCGGTGGCGTAACCACATCGTTTCAATCCATGCGCCCAACCCACATAGTCCGTTGGCTTGAGCTCAAAGAGGGACTTGTAGTGCGCTCTGTCAGCGATGAAGTGCGAGTGATCCTCGTAGGATTGTTCTACGGAGGTGTACTTACGAAAGCGTTCCAAGCGACCATCATCTTGTTTGTAGAGATAGTCACCCGTCCAGTTTCCACATTTGATACCGAAGTGATTGTTACCCTGAATAGCTAGGTAACTTTTCCCTGCGCTCGATTCAAGGAGACCCTGTGCCAAGGTAATACTGGCAGGTATACGATGTCTGGTCTGCTGATGGATCGCAGCCTGATGATAAGCCTGGATATACTCTTCACAAGCATCCAAATTTCGAACCTCTGTTTTGCCAGCCTCCATGCGTTCGACGAGCACGGGGCTACTGGCAAGCGTAATACAGCCTATAATAACGGCAAGACGATATAGTGATAATGTACGTGGGCGCATCATGTATGAAAGTTCTATTATCTGAGTTTAAGTGTCTCTCCCTCTCGGGGCACATAACTTTGGTTTTTCTCGTTCAGGGCATAGAGCGTACTGACCTGTATGCCGTAGTACTGAGAAATGCTGTGCATAGATTCTCCGATCTGCACCTGATGATAAAGATGAGGCATATCGGCCCGTTTCTTCTTTTTCTCCAGGTAAACGATATCCCCCCGTCGCAGGGAGAAGTTCTCGGGTGATTCGTTGAATCGCGCCAGTTCGCGTGCCGTGAAGCCGAGATCCTGAGCGATCCGATCGAAGGTGTCGTTGTAGCGTGCGATGGTATAGAGTAGGCCACCCGTCTTGTAGACGTCACGGGGTTTCAGACCCTTCTCGTCTGGTGATGAGGGTTGAGGCTGCTCGGCCTTCTTTTTGCCGAATAGACGTTCGAAGAAGGTGCCTTCTTTCTTCCCCGGCTCGGTAAGGGGTCGGGTAGAGGGCTTCTGACTGGGCGTGGTAGGCGTTGTTCGAGGCTGTTCGTTTCTCGTTTTCTCCTGGACCTCACGCGCTATCCTTTTGCCGGTATCAAAGAGATAGAGTTCATAGTCTTCGATCATTTTGATCAGCTTGTTGGCATAGGCGCGATCGGTGGCGTAGCCGCATTCTTGCAAGCCTTTGGCCCATCCGCGATAGTCTGTCTTACGGAGGAGGAAGAGCTTACTGTAGCGCTTTTTGTCGACTAAGAAACGGGAGTGATCTTCATAGGATTCGGCCACGTTGTTGTATTTGCGAAAGCATTCGTCTTTGAGATCGTCGTCCCAATAGGTACGTGCGCCTTTCCAGTCTTTGTGGCACTTGATTCCGAAATGGTTGTTGGATTCTAAAGAGAGGCGTGAAAGCCCTGCACCTGATTCGTGCAAGGCTTGTGCAAGGGTAATACTGGGGGGTATGTTGTATCGATCACCCTGTTGTACGGCAATATAGCCGTATTGGGTAATGTATTTCTCATAAGCAGGGTGTCGCTTTCGCTCGGCATGGCCTGCCGCTACGATCGTGAAGCCTGTATAGAAAATGAGAATAAAGTATCGGATACATCGAGGGTACATCGGGGCCGTCTCTTTTAGGAATCGGGGCAAAGATAGAAAATAACCAGAACGCACTTAACCTGTTAGGAAAATCGGGCTACCTTCGTTGGCTCAACCAAAGACCCTAAAATATGCGAGAAGAAAGGATTGAGATACACCTCCAAAAGGGGCGTATCGAGGAGCTCACGGCGGACGAACGTCGGGGCATGGATGTGGCACTTGCGGCGGCCGAGCGGGCGTACGCTCCGTACTCGAGATTTCACGTCGGGGCGGCCGTGGAGCTGGCTGACGGACGACTGGTGCCAGGCAGTAATCAGGAGAATGCGGCCTATCCCTCGGGATTGTGTGCCGAACGTACGGCCCTGTTCACGGCCGGGGCGCAGTATCCGGACGTAGCGGTGCGGGCGCTGTATGTGGTGGCCATGAAGGATGGTGTGGTGCAGGACAAGATCAGCCCGTGCGGCGGCTGTCGGCAGGTGATCTCGGAGGTGGAGCATCGCTACGGGCAATCCATCCGTATCTACCTCTGCGGACGGACGGAGTATTGCTGCGTGGAGTCGGCCGAGGCGCTGCTTCCGCTGTCGTTCGGGAGTAAGGATTTGTGAGTAGAGGGTAGAGGGTGTAGAGGGTGTGGAGGGTAGAGGGTAGAGGGTAGAGGGTAGAGAGTAGAGGGTAGAGATAGAGGCTTCTTGTCGGTCGTGTATGGCCGATGGGAAGCCTTTTTTCTGTGTCTCTCGCTTGGGAATGTATGCTGCCCGGAGCAAAATGGGCTTGTCGCTTGGATGCGATAGACCCGTAATCCAGAAATCCAGCGTATTTCTTCCTAGAAACAGGCCCGTAATTCGGAATTACGCCGTGTTTCTTCTTAGCAACGCGCCTAAATCGAGAATTTGGCCGTGTTTCTTTTTAGCAACAGGCCTAAATCGAGAATTTGGGCGTGTTTCTTCTTAGCAACGGGCTGTAATCGGGAATTACGGGGCGTTTCTCTACCTGCTTTTCTTCCCTTGATGGAAGAAAAGCAGCAAAAGAAGATCAAGGCCTCACCGAGGCCGGGGATGTTGGCCGGATACCTGACCAATTTCCTTGCCTCGGTGGAGCTGGCTGGTATGTCAACCAACAGGTACCAGGCAAACTTCCCTGCCTCGGAAGAGGCTCTCGGTGAGGCCGACTGATCGATGCACCTTTGCGCGCCTAACATGTATCATAACACAGAGAATGAGACTTTGCATTGCGGAGAAGCCGAGCGTGGCTCTGGAGATTGCGCGTGTGCTGGGGGCAAACACGCGGCGAGATGGGTTTTATGAGGGCAACGGCTACGTGGTCTCATGGACCTACGGCCACCTCTGCACGCTGAAGGATCCGGGCGACTACACGCCGGCGTGGAAACGCTGGGATATGCGCTGCCTACCGATGATCCCGCCACGATTCGGCATCAAGCTGATCGAGGAGGAGCATTGCATGCGGCAGTTTCGCGTGCTGGAGGCTCTCATCGCGAAGGCTGACGAGGTGATCAACTGCGGCGACGCGGGGCAAGAAGGAGAGCTGATTCAGCGCTGGGTGATGCAGAAGGCGCGTTGCCAGTGTCCCGTGAAACGGCTCTGGATCTCGTCGCTCACGGAGGAGGCTATCCGCGAGGGCTTCCATCGACTCAAGGATGCCTCGGCCTACCAACGACTCTACGAGGCGGGTCTGGCGCGCGCCATCGGCGACTGGCTCTTGGGCATGAATGCCACACGACTCTACAGCCTGCGCTTCGGCGGCCCCGGACGCGTGCTCTCCATCGGACGGGTGCAGACGCCCACGCTGGCCCTGATCGTCCGCCGGCAGCGCGAGATCGAGGCATTCCGGCCGGAGCCGTTTTGGGAGCTGAAGACCGTCTATCGCGATGTCACCTTCACGGCCTCCCGCGGACGGTTCGCAAAGAAGGAGGAGGGCGAGGCGCTACTGCGCGCCATCGAGGGGCAGCCGTTCACCGTGACCGATGTCACGAAAAAGAAAGGCCGTGAGGCACCCCCGAAGCTCTTCGACCTGACCTCGCTGCAGGTGGAGTGCAACCGCCGTTTCTCGCTCTCGGCCGAGGAGACACTGCGCCTGATCCAGACTTTATATGAGAAGAAGGTGACCACTTACCCGCGTGTGGATACGACGTACCTCAGCGAAGATCTTCACCCGAAGGTGTCCGGAATATTGAAAGGGATGACCGATTACGCCGCCCTGACTGCCCCGCTCACCGCCGCACCGATCGCGAAGAACAAGCGGGTGTTTGACAACAAGAAGGTGACGGATCACCACGCCATCATCCCCACCGGTACGGCGGCTCCAGCCGGGCTCACGGCTGACGAACGACGGGTGTACGACCTTGTGGCGCGACGTTTCATTGCCGCTTTTTATCCCGACTGTGAGGTCGCAACAACGACCGTCACGGGCGCCTCTGCCGAGGTCGATTTCCGGGCCACCGGTCGGCAGATCCTGAAGCCAGGATGGCGCACCGTCTTCGAGCGAGAGGGCAGCAAGAAGGAAGAGAAGGCGGAGGAGGAAACGGCGGAAGAGTCCGTGCTGCCAGCCTTCCGAACGGGCGAGAGCGGGCCGCATCGGCCATCGCTCGTAGAGAAACAGACCACCCCGCCGAAGCCCTACACCGAAGCCACGCTGCTCCGGGCCATGGAGACGGCTGGCCGTTTCGTGGACGACGAGGCACTGCGCGAGCTGATGAAAGAGAATGGCATCGGCCGACCCTCCACACGTGCGAACATCATCAAGACACTGCTCAAGCGCGATTATATCCGTCGCGAGCGGAAGCATTTGGTGGCCACCCCGACGGGTGTCAGCCTGATCGACACGATCCACGAAGAACTGCTGAAGAGCCCCGAGCTGACAGGCCAATGGGAGCGTAAGCTCCGCGGCATCGAGCAAGGCAGCTACAAAGCCACGACCTTCCTCACAGAGCTCAAGGAGATGGTCGCAAGGATCGTGCGGTAGCCAACTTGGCCGGCGTCCCTGATCTCTTGAAGTACTAGGCCAACTTGGCAGGCGTCCTCGAGGTCTTGAAGTACCAGGCCAACTTGGTAGGCGTCCCTGACGGCCCCTTCCGGGGCTGGGAACTTTGCCTGGTACCAGGCCAACTTGGCCGGCATCCCTGACGCCTTGATCTTCTTTTGCTTCTTTTCTTCCATCAAGGGAAGAAAAGAAGGTAATGAGACAGTGAGACAATGAGACACCACACAAAAAAGTCCTGCCGGACGCGAGAAAAAAGGATCTGATTCCCCCTCTCCCACTGTCCGGCAGGACTGTTCTCACTTTTCGTTATTACTGATTCAGTTCTCTTCGATCTTCGTCTTGAGCGCCTGACGGGCAAAGAAGATGCGACTCTTGACCGTCCCCAAGGGGATGCCCAGCGCATCGGCAATCTCGTTGTAGCGATAGCCACTGACATACATAGTGAAGGGCACACGCAGCTCATCGTTCAGCTCGCCGATAGCCTTCGTGATCTCCTGCAGTCGACAGGCACTCTCGGGCGTCTCGATGCTCGATTCCGTAGTAGACTCGAGGTGATAGAGGTCGATATCCTGCTCCACGACCGTCTGCGAGCGCAGCACACGGCGGTAGTTATTGATGAAGATGTTCCGCATCACGGTGAGCACCCAACCCTTGAAGTTGCGGTTGTCCGTGTACTTCTCCAGATTGTCCAAGACACGGAGCGACGTCTCCTGCGTCAGATCCATCGCATCTTCGCGATCGGCCGTGAGGGTGAGCGCGAAGTTCATCATGTAGTCCTGCAGGCCCAATAACTTATTCCGGAAATAAGAGGTATCCATCTTGAAATCGTTGTATTACTCGTTGCGGGCGCAAACATAGAAAATCGATCATTCCTCCGGTAGATGAATGTCGGGGCCGCCATCGTCTCCGCCCGGTTTAGGCTGAGGTTTGGGCTCGGGTTGAGGCTTGGGATCGGGTGCGGGTTGGGGATCCTTCGGCTGTTTCGGATCCTTCGGATCTTTGGGTGGCTTGGGATCTTTCGGCTCCTTGGGCTTCTTCTTGTCCGCAGCACGCTTTTGGGCCAGACTGTAACGATACTTCTCGTAAGTCTCCTCCATGCGTTGGTTCATCTGCTTGACGATAGACCCGATCAGGGCGCGCTCGATGGGCGCAGTGCCAGAGTAGTAAGCCGCTTGCAGGATGAAAGCGATGCGATCAAATACGGCATCCGTCTTGGCGCGTGCATCCTTAGCGGCGGGCAGGTCTTTGTCGTCCGCCCGTGTCGAGGTGCGTTCGGCGTAGACTTGGCGAAACTCCGCATTGGCCGTTTCCAGTTTCGACAGCACGTTGGTGAGACGTAGTGCGGTAAGATGAGGCGTGTTTTTCGCCTTCCTCAGATCGATCAGCAGGCCATCGATGTCGGCCGACTCTATGTCATAGGCAGCCTTTTGAATACGAGTATATGGCCTTACGACGACCTCTAACTCATCGGCCGCTGTAGCCTCAGTCGCATCCGGCGAGAAGTGGCCCGTCCGAATGGTACCGAAGATGTAGTTGAGCAGCCGGTCGCGCTCAGCGTCTTTCTTCAGCATGCGCTGTGTGTTCGAGTTGGCTTGCGTCTCAAGGTTAATCTCACCTTCGACATCAAGGCAACCCTTGTACTCGGTGATTTTTGCTGCGGGGACACCGATTTTCGTAGCGTCGGCCGCGCTGAGGAGGCCATACACAAAGTTGTGATACTCGTAATGCCGTCCATTATCGAGCTGAGGCAGCCCGACCTTATTAATCTCAATGTATTCGTCCATAGGTAGTCATTGTTATAAGTAAGCTGATACGTTTATTCTGTATAAAAATTCATCTCAGGATAGGATCCAAACCACTGGTTTGACCCAAATCGGGGTCCGGTTTCACGCCAAACCATTGGTTTGACCAAAATCAGGGTCCGGTTTCACTCCAAACCATTGGTTTGAACCAAATCAGGGTCCGGTTTCACTCCAAACCATTGGTTTGAACCAAATCAGGGCTCGGTTTCACGCCAAACCATTGGTTTGAACCAAATCGGGGCTCGGTTTCACGCCAAACCATTGGTTTGAACCAAATCAGAGTCCAGTTTCACTTCAAACCACTTGGATTAGAAACGCAACGGCGAAGAAAACAAAAAAAGCTGTGCACCGCATGATGAGACGTGGAGTCTCATCGTGCAACGGCCCGGCCTTTCACTTTTCGCTTCTTAGTTCACGTACACTTTCTCGGCCGTGTCACCGACCCGGACGATATACACGCCTTGAGGCAGGGCGACCGTCGTCTCACCTGCCGGCGTCGAGAACGTGCGGACGAGCACACCGTTGAGGTGTATAGACACCTACCGGCGCGGCCGTCTGGAGAGTCAGATAAAGCCTTCCATCCGCAGCATAAATGCGCGCCTCGGGGAGGGCGACATTACCCGCGGTACTCTCCGAAATCTGCTTGAACTCCTTCCACACCGGCGCCGTAGCATAGGCGGCCTTCGATCCCTTCGGTACCGTCAGGGTGACGTTGGCTACGGGGACTTCCTCAAAGACGTCTTCGTTTTTATTAATCGCCGGCGGCGTCTTCATGCCTACGGTCAGGCTCTTCAGATTTTTGCAGCCGGAGAAGGCACCGTATCTGAAGGTCTTCACGCTGGCGGGGAGTGCCACCGAGGCCAATTCCTCACACCAGCCGAAAGTCCAGCTTTCGATCGTATCCACGCCGTCAGGGATCACCACCGAGGTCAATACGGAACTTGCGAATGCAGCTAATCCGATCTTTTTGACGCTTGTGGGGATCGTTATTGAGGTCAAATTTTGGGTGTATTCAAAGGCATAACTCTCAATGTTTGTTACTCCAGAGGGGATAACATATGTAGTAGTTTTCCGCCCTCTGGGGTATGTGATAAGCGTTTTCTTGGCTTTGTCGAACAGCACACCGTCAACAGAAGTATAAGCCGTATTGGCAGCTTCTACCTTGATCTCGGCCAGTTCTTGGCAATAACCAAACGCATTCGCTCCGATGGTTTTCACCGTCGCGGGGATACTTATAGTAGTCAAAGCAAAACAAGACTCAAAAGCCATTCTTCCAATCGATACAATTCCAACAGGAATCGTTATTGCAGTCAGTTTTTCGGCAGCCTCAAATGCACCTGCTTCGATGCTTGTCACCTCTTTTGGGATGACATAGGAAGTAGCAGCACGCCCGGCCGGATATTGCACGAGCTGCGTTTTTTCCTTATTCAACAATACACCGTCCACCGCTACATACTTGGTATTCCCATCCGCCACCGTAATTGTCGGCAAAGAACTGCAACCAGCAAACGCACCATCTCCGATGGATATCACACCAGCGGGAATGACCACAGAGGACAGTTTTTTGCACTGATCAAAAGCACCTCTTCCTATTACTTGTAACCCGGCTGGAAGTGTAGCTAAAGCCAAGTTACCACAATACGAAAAAGCATAGTCTCCGATAGAGGTCACACCGGCGGGAAGCGTTACCATCGGTAAGTTTAAACAGCTTGCAAAAGCCTCATCCCCAATTCGAGTCAAACTCTTGGGGAAGGTTGCAGAAACAAGATTCCTCGTATTCCGAAAAGATTCGTTGCCGATACCTGTCACGCCTTCCTCAACCACGAGCTTTTGTATATCTTGGCTGTGCTCCTGCCAAGGCACCGGATGCTCCCAGTCATAGTTCGGCATCTCCCCCTTGCCCGAGATGGTGAGGATCCTCATGTCCGTGTCGTACTTCCACGTTAGCGGACCGGCGGTGCCGCTTGTGGGGTTCTGCGCCTGCACGGAGGCGGCGACCAAACTCATCAAACCTGTCAAAAGGGCTATGAGCCATACTGTCGTAATTGATTTTGTCATGATCTTATCGTTTTTGAATTAGACTTTTTTTGAGTGCGTAAAAGTATCGAGAAACGAAAAGATAGAAGTGGAAAGAAAAAAAGCCGGGTTACCGGACGGAGGGCTCCGAACCAGTACCCGGCTTCATTCTTTGCTTTTTAGCTTCTTAGTCCGCGTACACCTTCTCTGCCGTATCGCCCACTTGGACGATGTGGTAGCCAGCTTTCAGGCGGAGGGTGGAGGAGCCAGCGGGAGCGCTGAACGTCTGCAACAGGCGACCGCTAACGTCGAAGATGCGGACAAGCTCCGGCTGCGGAAGCGTGAGGTAAAGCACTCCGTCGGTGGTGTAGATCTGGCGACCGTCCACCTCGGCGTTGGCCACGGTGCCGATCTTCAGGAACTCGTTCCAAACGGGCATCGAGCGATACGTCGACTCTGTTCCCCGAGGAACATTCAGCTGCACGTTAGCTACGGGTACGGACGGGAAGATCGGATAACGCGGCATAGGCGGAACGGTCCACCCTACGGTCACGCTGCGCAGGCCTGTACACCCACCGAAGGCACCACTCTTAATCTCCTTCACACTGGCGGGGATAGAGACATTCGTCAGGGAAGTGCAACCCCAGAACGCGTTCTTATCAATCTCACGCAGGCCAAGGGGCAGAGTGGCGGCCTTCAGGGCCGTACAGCCATAGAAGGCGCCCTCGTCAATGTCCGTGAGGCCAGCCGCGGGGAAAGAGACGGAGGCCAAGGAGGTACAGCCCGAGAAGGCTCCCTTTTTGATCTCACGCAGGCCGAGGGGCAGCGTGATGGAGGGCAGGGAGGTACAGTTCGCAAAGGCGCCGTCGCCCACCTTCTGCATACCCTGCGGCAGCGTAACGGAGCGCAGCGAGGAGCAATTGAGGAAGACTCCCTCTTCGATTTCGGTCACGCCAATAGGGAGCGTAATGGCAGGCAGGGCAGAGCAGTTCGCAAAGGCGTAATCCTCGATTTGCGTCACGCCAGCGGGGATCTGCACCGAGGTCAGGGCGCTACTCCCTGCAAAAGCATACTCGCCGATGCTTGTGATGCCGCTCCCGATAACGATCGATTTGATCTCGGCCCGGTGCTTGGCCCACGGTGCGGGCTGAAGGTTGGAATAGTCCGGGATGCGGCCGTAACCCGTGAGGGTCAAGGTGCGCGTGGCGGTCTCGTACTTCCAATTTATCGAGCTACTCCCATAACCACCGCCGGGTAGGGGGCCATATTGTGCCTTCAGGGTGGCACTTCCCAGTGTCGCCGCAAGGGCCATGCATAAGCATGTAATCAACTTTTTCATCTTCTTTTCTCTTGTCTAATGGTTTATCTATTGTGATCTATAATCTCTTGCGAATGTCTTGTACGAGGCTGCTGGCGCCGATGCGGAAGGTGTCTTTATGCAGCCATTCGGCTCCAAGCAACTCCCGGACGAGGGTGTAATACTTCACCGCATCCTCGGCCGTGCGTACGCCTCCGGAGACCTTCAGGCCAGCGCGTCGCCCACTGATCTTTTGGTATTGCTTCAGCACACGGCAGATGGTGTAGACGGCTTCAGGCGTGGCACCAGGATAGCCCTTGCCCGTAGACGTCTTAACGAAGTCTGCACCCGAATAGAGGGCCAAGATGGTAGCTCGGTGGATTTCCTCGGCCGACGCCAAAGCGCCCGTCTCAAGGATCACCTTCAGCCGTGCACTGCGACAGCTCTCTTTGATCTCCTGCAATTCGTCGGTCAGCTCCTCGTAGGCTTCTTCCTTGAAAAGCCCCAGGTTCATGACCACATCAATCTCGTCTGCACCGGCCAGGACGGCCATACCGACCTCGGCTATCTTGACCTCCGGAAAGGTCTGCGAGGCGGGGAATCCAGCCGCTACGGCAGCTATCGAAACGTCCTTGACTTGTAAGGCCTGCCGAACGGTCTCGGTGAAGTTGGGGTACGTACACACGGCGGCCACATGGGGTACATCCGGGCGGGTGCCCTCCCACTGATTGACCTCCGTATCGACCATCTGCCAGACGGAATCCTTCGTGTCCAAAGTGGTCAGCGTAGTGAGGTCGATCAGGCCATGGAGCTGCTTCAGCGTGTCGTCCGTGAAGTGCTTAGGCGCCTTTTCAGCCAACAATCGGGCTGTCTTTTCGGCCACCTCCGCGTCCGTCAGAGCGGGCTGAAAGCGATTGAAGCATTCGTGATACTTATCCGCCATCTCCTCCTCATCGTGGTGATGGTGGTAGTCGCAGTCGTGGTGATGTTCGTGTTCGTTTCTGTTCATCCTATTGTAGTTTTTGATTGTGTAAATGCCTCTCGTTGTCACGTTCGGTTTTCTTCTTCAGGTTCCTCTCGAAAGCCTCGGTCAGGTCGACGCCCGTCTGGTTAGCCAGACAGACCAAAACCCATAGCACATCGGCCATCTCGTCGGCCAAATCATGCTTCGCATCGCTGGCCTTAAACGATTGTTCGCCATATCGACGAGCCATGATACGGGCCACCTCTCCCACTTCTTCGGTAAGGATAGCCATGTTCGTCAGCTCACTGAAGTAGCGTACGCCGTAGGTCTTGATCCAGTCGTCGACGCGGCGTTGCACGTCTCTTATCGTCAGGTTTTCCATCTCGTTCATTCCTTATGCTTCGTGTCTATAACAATCGTCACGGGGCCGTCGTTCACCAGCGACACTTTCATATCGGCGCCGAAGATGCCCGTCTTTACCCGTTTTCCCAAGTATTGGCTCATCGTTTCGCAAAACGATTCATAGAGTGGCACAGCTACATCCGGCTTTGCAGCGCGGATATACGACGGCCGATTGCCCTTCTTTACAGAGGCATAGAGCGTGAACTGACTGACGACAAGCAGCTCGCCCTCCACATCCTTCACGGAGCGATTCATCACGCCCTCTGCGTCGTCGAAAATGCGCAGGTTGGCCACCTTTTGGGCCGTCCACTCCAAATCGTCCGACGTGTCCGCATCCTCGAAACCCACCAAAAGCAGCATCCCCTGCCCTATCTCAGCCACACACTTTGCGTCTACGACCACGGAGGTCTCTCGTACGCGTTGCACTATGGTTCTCATCTTCTCTCTTCTACTATTATGATCGTCTAATACATTCTTCCCGTTAAAATCCTTAACAGATCTCTCATTGACTGTTGTCAATGGCATGCAAACTCCGGTTTTCTGCCTGTTGACAGCTGTCAATGGGATAAAAAACGCGTTTTAGATGCCTCTGACTACTGTCAATGGGGTAAAAAATGCGTTTTAGGTGCCTCTGACTACTGTCAATGGGGTAAAAAACGCGTTTTAGATGCCTCTGACTGCTGTCAATGGGCAGAAAACTCCGCGGAGCAACCCATTGACAACTGTCAACGCACTTCCATACCTAATCCCTCGGCCACCAACGTGGCCTTTTTCTTTCCGATCAGCTCTTCGAGCTCCGCGGACGGTACCTCTCGAATACGCTTCACGCTTTTGTATTTCTTCAGCAGCGCCTCTTTCGTCTTCTCCCCGATGCCTTTTATCGTATCCAGTCCAGAAACGATCTGCCCCTTGCTGCGCATATGTCGGTGAAAAGTAATGCCAAAGCGGTGCGCCTCGTCGCGCAAATGCTGGATCACTTTCAGCGTTTCAGACGTCTTGTCGAGCACCAGCGGAAACGGATCGCCGGGGTAAAAGATCTCCTCAAGCCGCTTAGCCAACCCAACAATGGTGATCTTGCCTAACAGATTCAGCTCACGAAGCACCTCCGTAGCCGCATTCAACTGCCCCTTGCCCCCGTCGATAATGATCAACTGCGGTAGCGGTGCCTTCTCCTCCAGAAGTCGTGTATAGCGCCGTGTGACGATCTCTCGCATCGAAGCAAAGTCGTCAGGCCCCACGACGGTTTTGATATGGAAATGGCGGTAATCCTTCTTCGACGGCTTCGCCTTCTTGAACACTACACAAGCGGCCACGGGGTTCGTCCCCTGGATATTCGAGTTGTCGAAACACTCTATTTGCATCGGTAAAACGGACAGATGCAAGTCCTTTTGGATCGTAGTTAGAAGGCGTGTGGTGCGTTGCTCAGGGTTGAACTTTTCCGAGCGTTTCAGTTTATCCACCTTGTATTGCTTCGCATTCTGAAGTGAAAGCTCGAGCAACTTGCGCTTATCCCCCCTTTGAGGAACGGTGAAGCTGATCCCTTCCGGGAAGACGCCTTCGGGAATAAACGGCACAATAATCTCGTTCGCATGGCTACGAAAGCGTTCGCGCATCTCCACAATACCCAGCCCAAGGACGTATTCTTTCTGTTCATCGTCGAGTTTCTTTTGATACTCGATCGTATAGACCTGAACGATCGCACCGCTCCCGACATGCATGTAATTGATGAAAAAGGACGTCTCGTTTTCGTCCAATGAAAACACATCCACGTTGTGTAGCATCGGCACAACGGTAGATTTCAGCCTAAAACTTTCCACCAAATCATACTGTCGCTTTACCTCTTGTGCCTCTTCAAAACGCATCTCTTCAGCAAGCGCCTTCATCCGCTCAAGCAACAGTTCACTCACCTTGGAGCTGTTTCCCTTCAGGATCTCCTTGATATCAGCGATGTTCCTGTTGTATTCCTCCGCCAACTGCATCCCCACACATGGTGCCTTACAACGCTTGATATGGTACTGCAAGCAGACTTTGTATTTGCCCGATCCGATAGCCTCGGGCGTCAGTGCATGTTTACAATTACGAATCGGATAAAGCTCTTTGATCAGGTGTAATAGCGTGCGGATAAAATGCACAGATGAATAGGGACCGTAATACAGCGAGCCGTCACGAATGATATTGCGCGTTTGGAAGATGCGCGGAAAGGGCTCGTTCTTGATGACGATCGAAGGATACGTCTTATCGTCCTTCAGTAATACATTGTATCGGGGGCGATACTGCTTGATTAGATTATTCTCTAACAGTAATGCATCCGCTTCCGAATCGACAACGATGTATCGAAGGTCGTAGATCTGCTTCACCAACACGCGCGTCTTCCTATTCTCGTGCTCCTTTTGGAAGTACGAGGAGATACGCTTACGTAGATTCTTAGCCTTACCCACATAGATCACCGTCCCTTTCGCGTCGTAATACTGATAGCATCCGGGCTTCTCGGGTATGGTGGAGAGTAGGGAGGTGATGTAATTCAATCGATCGTTCATAGTCCATGTTTCCTGTTTCACGTGAAACAAATCAAGGTTTCACCGACCGAGTAATACAAGCAACACATTGATGTCATTCGGTGAAACACCTGGGATCCTCCCCGCCTGAGCAAGTGTTTCTGGATTGATGCGGGCGAGCTTCTGTCTTGCCTCAATGGTGAGCGATTGTATAGACGCATAATCGAAACGCCCCTTGATCCGTATATTTTCAAGTCGAGAAATTTTATCGGCCACTAATCGCTCGCGTTTGATGTAGCCCCCATACTTCACATCGATCTCCACAGCCTCCAAAACTTCATTTCTATAATTCGCGGAAATGGTGTCAATGATTTCTCTGAACTCAAATATGCCATTCATGGCGTCTGTGAATTTGACCTGAGGGCGAGACAATACATCGATCAACTTGCATGCATGCTCCAGTGGCGATGTGCCCAAACGCAGCAGTAAATCATTCACCCGTTCGGGCGTGACAGAAAAAGATCGAATGAAGTTTGTCACTTCCTCGCACGCTTGCTTCTTATTCAAGAATAATCGGTAGCGGTAGTCGTCTGCCAAACCTAAACGATAGGCACGCTCGGTCAGACGCATATCCGCGTTATCCTGACGCAATAGGATGCGATACTCCGCGCGGGAGGTGAACATGCGATACGGCTCATCGACACCCTTCGTCACTAAGTCGTCGATCAGTACACCGATATAAGCCTCGTCACGCCGCAAGACAAACGTCTCATCCTCCGAATGGCAACGTAAGTGCGCATTGATACCTGCTACTAACCCCTGTCCTGCTGCCTCCTCATAGCCGGTTGTTCCGTTGATCTGTCCGGCAAAGAATAGACGCGAGATACGTTTCGTCTCAAGCGTGTGGAGCAATTCTGTCGGGTCGAAGAAGTCGTATTCAATGGCGTAACCAGGGCGATAGAGATGAATATCACGAAAAGCGGGGAGCTGTCGTAGCGCCCGAAGCTGCACATCGAACGGAAGCGACGAGGAAAAACCATTCAGGTAGTATTCGTTCGTCCGCTCACCCTCAGGCTCGAGAAAGAGCTGGTGTTGCGTTTTATCGGCAAAGAGCATGATTTTCGTTTCGACACTGGGACAGTAACGCGGACCGATGCTCTTGATACTTCCGTTGTAAAGTGGCGACTCGGAAAGCCCACTGCGCAACACTTCGTGGCAGGCTGGATTGGTGTAGAGCGTCCAGCAACTTAGCTGTTTCAGCTCGCTACGGACATTGTCTAAATAGGAGAATCGATGTGGATCGACGTCTCCTGCTTGCTCCGTAAGCTCCTCGAAATGAACGCTTCGACCGTCAATTCGGACCGGTGTACCCGTCTTCATACGATCGGCAGTGAAACCGAGTGAGACCAGCTGCTCCGTGAGACCTGTAACGGCTGGCTCAGCCATACGACCGCCCGAAAACCGTACGCTACCGACGTGCATCAGACCATTCAAGAACGTACCGTTAGTCAGCACGACACAGCGAGCGTGAAACTCAACCCCCAATTGTGTCCGAACACCGCGCACCTCCTGCCCATCGAGCAGAAGCTGATTCACGGTGTCTTGCCAGAGATAGAGGTTCGGGATTCCCTCGATTGTTTCACGCCAAACACGCACGAACTGAGCGCGATCGCACTGTGCACGCGGACTCCACATGGCTGGCCCCTTGCTCCGATTAAGCATACGGAATTGGATCGTCGTACGATCTGTCACACGGCCCATCCATCCACCCAAGGCGTCGATCTCACGAACGATCTGCCCCTTGGCAATGCCCCCCACAGCGGGGTTGCAACTCATCTGAGCCATGTTATTCATGTCGCGAGTGATGAGCAGCGTCCTGGAACCCAGTCCAGCCGCCGCTGCTGCCGCTTCGCAGCCAGCATGACCCGCACCCACCACGATCACGTCGTAATCAAACTTCATCTTGCTTGTAACTCCTACTTATAACGATTACAAAGGTACGCCCGCGGCCAGATCCCTGCAAAATAGCGCCTCAACGGCCTCTCTAGCCGGTTGAAAACCCACTCATAACTCCGTTTACAACTACTGAAAACAGCATTTGGAGAAATCAAGATGCGCTATAAGAGGAACTGTTTCCCGTTTTGCCAAAGAAATTTCCAACAAATCGTACCCATACTCTCCACGTGAAAATTCACCGAGAAAGAGGTTTTCCACAGTCCGATTTAATCCCCTCAAAAAGTTATTCGCAGGGTGTTTATAACTTAGATGAAGTCGCTTCTGGAGCACATTTAGGCCGTTCATATCTGTTTGAAAATGTACGTTCAAGCGCTCATAACCCGGATACCCAAATAATCGATGAAAAAAGAATCAACGCTTTCCACTGGTTATCATCCCCACTATAGAGAATCAAAAAATCAGAAATGACAAAATGAAGTTGTGGATGATGATCGCCGGTGGAAAAAGTCTTTGCCAGGGGAGCGGAGAAGTGCTCACCAAAGACATCGAGTTGAGCTCCGCTTTCGTAGATGAACCGCCTCGGTTGAAGTGAAACATCTTTGCTCCTAACCGAACCCCTTCCGCAGGTGTGTATAACCCCGTGGATTCTCTTGGGATAGCCTCGTTAAGAACTGCTCATAAATAGATTTGGAAGATTCAGTGCCTTGCATAAGCTCACAGACTTCTCATAACGCCAAACAAACTTTGGAGGAATCTTCCGCACATTCTCCACCTGTCGTTCCACCGCTCTCTCCCCTCTCCTACCCCTATTTTTAATCCCCTAAAAGCGTTTTCCGCCGCTTGTTCATAACCCCGATAATCCCGCTTGCAATCGCATTTCTATGGCGTTTATATCCATTTGAAAAGCTCTCGGCCGACGCTCATAAGCCATACCGCCAAACAAAAGCACCCAAAAACAATCAACGGTTTCCACCGCCTATATTCCCCTTCATAGGAGATTTCAAAAGAGAAGAGATAAATAAGATGGAGTGAGGTTCGATGGGTGATGATCGTCGGTGGAAAAAGGTGTCGGCCGGAGAATTGGACTCTTATTCTGCGATGGGCTGGGTATAAAGCAACGGCGGCGACAGGGAACTGCTCCCCATCGTCGCCGTGACCGTATATATAAGGTGTGTGTTTCCCCCTGTGCCTATTCCTTGGATTCCTCTCGGTCGTAGTCTTCGCCTTGTACGCCTAACTCTCCTAAGCTCGTCGCACGGGCTATATCCAGCTTCAGCGCCTCGTCATAGTCTTCGCCGGCCATGAAAGCATACATCATGCGAAGCAACAAGTCAGAACTGATATGTGAGGCCGCGATGTGATAAATGATCGATTCAAACTGCTTCATGAAGACACATGCGTTCCAATAATGTTTGTTCTTATGCAGGAAGTAGGCACCCAAGGTCAGTGCGATACGCTTGTTGCCATCCGCGAAGTAATGCCCTGAACAGAAGGTGAAGACAAGGTAGGACAGCTTATCTGCGAACGTGGGGTAATAGTCATCGTTCTGTACGAACTCCAACGTGGCTCGAATTCCACCCTCGTCGCGCACACCGGAGAATCCGCCGTCGCTGGCTGAGATCATCTTACGATAGACTTCCGACGTCTCGTCATAATCGATATACTGGATCGCCTCATTCATCCTCCGCCTGCTTCAAACGTTTGAGTACATCCTTATTCTCAGCCAGGATCTGATCGAAATCAACCGACTGATCGCCGATGAATCGCTCGAACTCCTCCGGTGTGACGGCCCGCAGATAGTCTGCTATATTCCCGTGATAAGCATCGCGGAAACTGTAATCGCGAGAGGCCATCTTCGTTCTGGCGTCATGGATATAGGGCTTTTGCATGGGGTGCTCGGACAGTTCGTCAATAAGCTCCGCCACGTCTTCGATGGTAAGTGGGACGCCCTCATTCTCCTCGAAGCATGCCTCTATGTATGCGGCCAGTCCGTTTTCAAACGACGAAATGACGAGCAGCACCTCTGCATACAACGTCTGTCGGACATTGTCTTTCGGTGCCAAGCGAAGAATCTTACGATACTCTTTGGCCTTCTCTCCAAATACGGCTTCATAGATGAGATCCGTCACCTGGGCATACTTGTAGGTCGGATGCCCGAACACATATTGGTTGATGGCCGAGGTTAGGTTCTTGCGATAATTCTCTTCCGTAATGGCCGCGGTCAGGTAATTCACATCCCTTCGGTTGATGTATTTCGTCCCGCCTCCCGTCCTTTCGTTGATGGTGGCGATGACCACATCCAAGATCATACTCCGAACTGCTTTGGCCTTCTCGCTCTCGGCCAGCAGCATGCCCATGTTCAGGAAGGCACGGAAATTAAAGAGCCCGAGCTGTGTTATTTTGCTCGTCTCATTTATGAGATGATCAAATTGTAACTTGAACTCTCTAAGTGTTTTACCCTTACATAAAACGTATCCGTTATGCTTTAGCTCCTCGCCGTTTGAGTCCAAGTATCTGTTGATTGTCGAGATGTCCACGCCGTAGAAATCCGCGATCATCTTTTTCGTGAATCGGTATTCTCCTTCAAAGAGCATACCCTCTATCCCCAGCTGTCGTTGCATTTCATCGACAGCGAAACGGTTGTTGAGCACATTTTGGCGCTCAATGTCTGATGTAGTCAGATCTTTCATATTTCACTTTCTTATTTGAGTTATTCCCCTTCATCCAAATACTCCTCCTTGAAGATGTTGACCAGCAGGAAGAACATCGAGATCAGCAGTGGGCCGAAGATGATGCCCCAGAAACCGAACAGGGACAGGCCGAGGATGACACCGAAGACGGTGATCAGTGGGTGGGTGTCGGCCAGACGTTTCTGGAGGATGAAGCGCACCACATTGTCGATGTTGATCAGTATGATGGAGCAGTAGGCCGCCAGACCCGCTGCGTCGACCCATCGGCCAAGGATCAGCAGGTAGACAACGAGCGGTACCCACACGATGCTCGTCCCGATGATTGGAATGATCGTCGCAAAGCACGTCAGGACGGCAAAGAGCAGTGCACTCGGCAGGTCGAAGAAAAAGTAGGCCGCATAGGCCACCAGCCCCTGCACGATGGCAATGAGCGGAATGCCTATCGCATTCGAACGCACCATCCGATAGATCTCCAGAGTCACTTTTCGCCGATGACTCTCCTTGAACGGCAGCAGCTCATAGACATAGCGCTCGATGCGACGGAAGTCCACCAGAATGAAATAGAGGAAGAAGACGAGCACGACGAGTGTCACCGCCATGCTGCTCACCTGCCCGATCACGTATTGCACGCCGCGACTCATGTATCCCGTGGCCATCGTCAGATTGTCGAACGTGAAGAGGTCGTAGCCGAAGCGCCGCTTGATCTGCCGGTCAATGTCGTCCACCATCTGCTGCAGACCCGAAATGTCCATGTTGATATGCTGCACCCGTTCGACCGTCATCCAGCCAATCAGCGTCAGCGGCCCCAGAATCATCACGGCCACCTCAATGAGCACCACCACCGTGGCCAAGACCCGCGGCCAGTGCCACCGCTCTGTCAGCGTGATCATCTGCCCACGTACGAGCACAAAAATCGTGAACGCTCCCAGCAGTCCGCTGACAAACGCCCACAGTTCACCCACAATCAGCGCCCCCAGCCCCAAAATGAGCGTGACGAGCGAATACTTCCAATACTTCTCTTTTGTTGACATTGATTCTTCCTTTTGATAGGCCCATTCTACATGGCCCGCACATTATATAACGTATAAAAATCGCCTGTTTGCAGCCCAAAAGTAGCCCAAACCGAGGCTCCGCTGCATTCCTTTTTGTCCAAAAGCCCCATCTGTGCCTCACGACAAGACTTTTGGACGAAAAGGACGTCTGCCCGTGCCTCGTGGCAATACTTCTGGAAAAAAAGGAGGCCTGTCGATGCCTTGAGACAGGAGTTCTTGGAAAAAAAGAAGCCGATCTTCTGGTTCTGATCCTATCATATTTTGAGATATGGTAGAGATTGATGCCTTATTTTATACTTCATCTTAGGATATATAGATGTATGAAATCAGGTTTGAAGTGTATCTCAAAATACATAGCCGTATGAGGGTATGTAGATACTTCATTTTGAAATATGCTATAAGACGGGTATTCGAATTGAACTGCATTTTTTTATGAGATAGAATATGAATCACGTATTTGATACGTATTTTGGAATGAGATAACGGCGTATGCTCGGATTATACCTCATTTTGAGATGAATTATTAGAGGAATATAGGATAGATGCGTATCTCAAAATGGCTAATCAATCTATGCTTCATTTTCCATCATATTTCCAGATATAGAACAATATGAACAAGGTTTCGAGGTTCCTTTTTTTATGGGTCTATTGTCGCGAGGCGTTGACGGGTCTTCTTTTTTCCCAGAGGTACTGCCACGAGGCACTGACGGGTCTCCTTTTTTTCCTGAGGTACCTTCATGAGGCGTTGACGGATCTCCTTTTTTCCCAGAGGTGCTGTCACGAGGCGGTTTCAGGGCTTTGGTGCTACAAAAGTTAGGATAAGTATGCCGTTTCTATAAGATTTTGCCGGATAGAAGCAGGATAAAAGGACGGAATTACCTCGCTGGTCTTTGTTCTTGAGATAAACCGGATAGGAAATTGAATCCGCCGCTTACCTTTGCCCGCACATTAACATTATTCACTAATAAAGCAAAGTCACAATGGAAATTACCCACATCGAACATCTCGGCATCGCCGTGAAGAGCATCGAGGAACAGCTGCCTTACTACGAGGAAGTATTGGGCGCTAAGTGTTACAACATCGAGGTTGTGGAAGACCAGAAGGTTAAGACCGCCTTCTTCAAGTTTGGCCAGACGAAGATCGAGCTTCTGGAGCCTACCAGCCCTGAGAGCACCATCGCCAAGTTCATCGAGAAGCGCGGCGAAGGCATCCATCACATCGCCTTTGCTACGCCCGACGTACAGGCCGCCCTTGACGAAGCCGCATCGAAAGGTGTGCAGCTGATCGACAAGAAGCCGCGCCCAGGCGCTGAAGGCCTCCACATCGCCTTCCTGCATCCCAAATCCACACACGGAGTCCTCACCGAACTCTGTATGAAATGAGAACCCTTTAAACAGATAAGAAGGAAATGAGCAATCAACTTGAAAAGGTAAAAGAACTCATCGCCCAGCGTGAGAAAGCCCGCCTGGGTGGCGGCGAAAAGGCCATCGCTAAGCAGCACGAGCGCGGTAAATACACCGCCCGTGAGCGCATCAACATGTTGCTCGACGAAGGCAGCTTCGAAGAGATGGACATGTTCGTAGAGCACCGCTGCACGAACTTCGGACAGGACAAGAAGAAGATCCTTGGCGACGGCGTAGTGACCGGTAGCGGTACGATCGACGGACGCCTGGTGTACGTCTTTGCGCAAGACTTCACCGTCTTCGGCGGCTCGCTCTCCGAGACCATGGCGCAGAAGATCTGCAAGGTCATGGACAAGGCCATGATGATGGGTGCACCCTGCATCGGCATCAACGACTCGGGTGGCGCACGTATTCAGGAAGGCGTCAACGCTCTGGCTGGATACTCGGAAATCTTCCAGCGTAACATCCTGGCGTCGGGTGTCATCCCACAGATCTCGGGCATCTTCGGCCCCTGCGCAGGTGGCGCTGTGTACTCTCCGGCCCTGACTGACTTCACGCTTATGACCGAGGGCACATCCTACATGTTCCTCACCGGTCCCAAGGTGGTTAAGACCGTGACGGGCGAAGACGTGACGCAGGAAGACCTCGGCGGTGCCAGCGTACACTCCACCAAGTCTGGCGTGACCCACTTCACGGCTAAGACCGAAGAAGAAGGTCTGGCCACCATCCGCCAGCTGCTCAGCTACATTCCGCAGAACAACCTCGAGGAGGCTCCGCTGAAGGAATGCAACGACCCGATCGACCGTCTGGACGACAACCTGAACGAGATTGTTCCCGACAACCCCAACCGGGCCTACAACATGTACGAGGTGATCAACACCATCGTCGACGATCACGAGTTCTTCGAGATTCAGCCCAACTATGCCAAGAACATCATCATCGGTTTCGCCCGCTTCAACGGCCAGTCTGTCGGTGTAGTGGCCAACCAGCCGAAGTTCATGGCCGGAGTGCTCGACTGCAATGCTTCGCGTAAGGGTGCCCGCTTCGTTCGCTTCTGCGACGCCTTCAACATTCCCATCATCACGCTCGTTGACGTGCCGGGCTTCCTCCCCGGAACGGGTCAGGAGTACAACGCCGTTATCCTGCACGGAGCCAAGCTGCTCTACGCTTACGGCGAGGCTACAGTGCCCAAGATCACGGTTACGCTGCGTAAGTCGTACGGTGGATCGCACATCGTCATGAGCTGTAAGCAGCTCCGTGGCGACTTGAACTACGCTTGGCCGACGGCCGAGATCGCCGTAATGGGCGGATCGGGCGCAGCCGAGGTGCTCTACGCCAAGGAACTGAAGGAGGCCGCCGATCCTGCTGCGCTGATGGCTGAGAAGGTGAACGAGTACAACAAGCTCTTCGCTAACCCCTACAACGCCGCACGTTATGGCTACATCGACGATGTGATCGAGCCGCGTAACACGCGCTTCCGCATCATCCGCGCCCTGCAACAGCTTCAGACCAAGAAGCTGACTAACCCGGCTAAGAAGCACGGAAATATCCCCTTGTAACCTCTTGTAGAACCAAAGCAACCGTTTGGTCTTATGAAAACAAAGGGAATGTTTTTGGCCATGGTACTGCTCGTTTGCAGCCTCGCTGCAAGCGGGCAGTCCGCTTCTTCTATCCGCCTGAACGAGGTGCTGGTCATCAACGTCGACAACTTCGTCGATGATTATGGATCAAGAAGCGGATGGATCGAACTCTTCAACAACTCGCCCGGAACGATCGACCTGAAGGGGTGCTACCTGACAAACGACGTCAACAACCCCCGCAAATACATGATCCCCAAAGGCGACGTCAAGACCAAGATCCCACCTCGCCAGCACGCACTATTCTGGGCCGATAACAAGGCTTCACGCGGAACATTTCATTTGAACTTTACGTTGGATCCCGAGCGTGAAAACACGATTTTCATCTTCGATTCTGACGGGAAAACGCTGATCGATAAAGTCACCGTCCCCGCCGGACAAAAGCCCGACGTGAGTTATGGCCTGACACTCGACGGGGGTGACACCTGGGCAACACTCGAAAAAGTAACTCCCGACACGAACAACAAAGTGTTGGACTCAAATGAAAAGATCGAGAACTTTCAGACGAACGACCCCTGGGGCATAGGCATGACCGTAACGGCAATGGCCGTCGTCTTTGCGGGGCTGATCGTACTCTACTTCCTCTTCAAACAAGTCGGACGCATCGCTATCCATGCCAGTCGTCGACGCTCCGAAAAGGCCGGTCTGTCCGGTGCCGCCGTTAAGAGCAGCGGACAGGAGTCTGGCGAAATCTTTGCCGCCATTGCATTGGCACTCTACGAAGTGTCTGAGGATACCCACGATATTGAGAGCACGGTGCTTACCATGAGTAAGGTGGCGCGTCGATACTCTCCGTGGAACTCTAAAATCTATGGATTAAGGAACATCCCCGCGAAGCGATAACTCACAGGTTAGTCATCGCATCCGCGGTACATATACACCACTTTTATCATCCTCTCAAATGAAACAATTCAAGTATATCATCAATGGCAACGTCTACAACGTCTCCGTCAACCAAGTGGAGGACACCACGGCCGAGGTCGAAGTGAACGGCACCCCCTACAAGGTGAAGATGGATAAGCCAGCCAAGAAAGAATTTGTCACCATCAAGCGTCCTGCACAAGCACCCACCACGTCCACAGGCGCACCCGTAGTCACCCGACACGCCGCCGAAACCTCGGCCGCCGCCCTCAAGTCGCCACTACCGGGCGTTATCCTGACCGTCGACTGTAAGGTGGGCGACACCGTCAAGCGTGGGCAAAAGCTCTTCGTGCTCGAAGCCATGAAGATGGAAAACATCATCCCCTCCGATCGTGACGGCCAAATCGTAGAGATCAAGGTTGGCAAGGGCGACTCCGTCCTGGAGGGCGCCGATCTGGTAATCATCAAATAATACAGCGGCACAATGCATGAGAATTTCTTGACATTCTTGGGAGAGAACATGCAGACGTTCCTCTCCTTCACCGGATTCGCCAATGCCACCTGGGGCCATATCATCATGCTCCTCGTTGGCTTGGTCTTCATCTTTCTGGCCATCAAGTACGAGTTCGAGCCGATGCTACTTATCCCCATCGGATTCGGCATTTTGATCGGCAATATCCCCTTCAAAGACGCCGGATTGCAGATCGGTATCTATGAGGAAGGCTCCGTGCTCAACATCCTCTACCAGGGTGTCAAGCAGGGCTGGTATCCGCCGCTCATCTTCCTCGGTATCGGGGCCATGACCGACTTCTCGGCGCTGATCTCCAACCCCAAGCTGATCCTCATCGGGGCCGCCGCACAGTTCGGTATCTTCGGCGCCTATATCGTCGCCCTACAGTTCGGTTTTGATCCCAGCCAGGCCGGTGCCATCGGTATCATCGGCGGAGCGGACGGCCCCACGGCCATCTTCCTCTCCTCTAAGCTCGCCCCTAACCTCATGGGCGCCATCGCCGTTTCGGCTTACTCCTATATGGCCCTCGTGCCCATTATCCAGCCTCCCTTCATGCGCCTCTTCACCACGAAGAAGGAGCGCGTGATCCGTATGAAGCCGCCCCGCGTAGTGTCGCAGACGGAGAAGATCGTCTTCCCCATCATCGGCCTCTTGCTGACGGCCTTCCTTGTACCCTCGGGGCTACCCCTGCTCGGTATGCTCTTCTTCGGCAACCTGCTGAAGGAAAGTGGCGTCACCCGTCGCTTGGCTGAGGCGGCTCGCGGACCGATCATCGACATCGTCACCATCCTGCTCGGTGTCACCGTCGGAGCCTCCACGCAGGCTACGGAGTTCCTCCGCTTCCAGTCGGTGCAGATCTTCATCCTGGGCGCCTTCTCGTTTATGGTAGCCACCAGCGCCGGTGTACTCTTCGTGAAGTTCTTCAACCTCTTCCTCAAGGAAGGCAACAAGATCAACCCCCTGATCGGTAACGCTGGCGTGTCGGCCGTGCCTGACTCTGCACGCATCTCGCAAAACCTCGGTCTGGAATACGATCCGGGCAACTATCTGCTCATGCACGCCATGGGTCCGAACGTAGCCGGAGTGATCGGATCGGCCGTGGCCGCAGGCGTACTGTTAGGCTTCCTCGGTGCGAGTTGAAAGGAGGCCGTTTCTACGCGATCATAACCAGTCTTTGTTCATAGCATCTTGGGCTAAGAAGCTGTTTTGAATTAAACTCCTTGGGAGCCGGACGTTGACAAACGCCCGGCTCTTTTCATAGCCCATTTATCATCTTACCCCTAATCATTTCACACAAATGGCAACAAACATCCAATGCATCGGCGTCTTGACCTCTGGCGGTGACGCTCCGGGCATGAACGCCGCCATCCGGGCCGTCACCCGTACGGCTATCGCCAACGGTATCATCGTAAAAGGCATCTACCGCGGCTATCGCGGACTGATCACGAACGAGATCACCTCGCTCGAAACCCAAAGCGTCAGCAACATCATCCAGCGTGGTGGCACCATCCTCAAGACCGCCCGCTGCGATGAGTTTCGTACCCCCGAGGGCCGACGTCAGGCCCACGACGTGATCGTCGAACACGGCATCGAAGCCCTCGTCGTCATCGGTGGCGACGGCAGCCTGCATGGCGCTCGCGATTTCGCCCAGGAGCACAACTTCCCCATCATCGGCCTGCCCGGTACGATCGACAACGACCTCTCCGGCACCGACCTCACCATCGGTTACGATACGGCCCTGAACACCATCATGGAGTGCGTCGACAAGATCCGTGACACGGCCTCCTCGCACGAGCGACTCTTCTTCGTCGAGGTCATGGGACGCGACGCCGGCTTCCTCGCTCTCAACGGTGCCCTGGCCACCGGCTCCGAAGCCGCCATCATCCCCGAGATCTCGCTCGAGAAAGACCAGCTGGCCGAGATGATTGAGCAGGGTTTCCGCAAGTCGAAGAACAGCAGCATCGTGCTCGTGGCCGAAAGCGAAGTAACGGGTGGCGCCATGGGCGTGGCCGAACGCGTCAAGAAGGAGTATCCGCAGTTCGACGTCCGCGTCTCCATCCTTGGCCACCTGCAACGCGGTGGCTCCCCTTCGGCACAAGACCGTATCCTGGCCACCCGCATGGGCGAAGCCGCCATCGAAGCCCTACTCGAGGGGCAGCGCAACGTCATGGTCGGCCTTCAGAACGACGAGCTTGTCCTCGTGCCCTTCGCCAAGGCCATCAAGAAGGATAAGCCCATCGACCGCCACCTGCTCGACGTCCTCCGCATCGTCTCCCGATAGCGCGTCCTCCCCCACCCCATCGACGACCGAACAATGAAGCACGTCCCGAACCTCCTTTCCGCCCTGCGCATTCTTCTCTCGCCCGTCCTCATAGCCACAGCCGATCGGCCCCCGCTACTGGCCGCCCTCATGCTGCTGGCCGGAGCTACCGACGCCGTCGACGGGATCATTGCGCGTCGCTTCGACTGTCAGACGCGGCTTGGCGCCCGCCTCGACTCGGTGGCCGACTGGACGTTCTTCCTCGCCCTGGGGTGGGTCTTCTGCACGCGCTACGAGTCCGTGGTGCGCTCCTGCCTGACGGAGCTCGTCGTGGTCCTTGCCCTGCGACTGGCTGCGATCGTCGTCGGGTGGCTGCGCTTCCGCCGACTGCTCTCCGTCCACACCCTTGGCAATAAGATCAGCGCCGTGATCGCCTTCGTCCTACTCGTGCGCATCGTCTGGTGCGGCCCCGTATCGGCGACAGCCCTGCGCATTGCACTCCTCTTCGCCGCCCTAGCCGCCCTCGAAGAGCTGCTCATCATCGTCCGCAGTCGCACCCCCGACCCCAATCAGCGTAGCCTCTTCGGGAGACGCTAAAGACAAGACGCAAAAAAGGCGAAGCCCTGCCGGCAGGCTGTAGGGACGTATGGCATACACCGACCCCTCAAGAGGCGTATGATCAGGCGGTGGAGAATGGCGGATGTCCGGCAAATTAGATCGGCGCACATGTGGGGCGTATGCCATACGCCCCTACAGCCTGACGGCGGGAGGAGTCGTTCCTAATGATCCTCAATCTGTCGTTGTCCGGGTAGGGGCGTATGGCATACGCCCCTTAGGACGACCCCTCAGGGGGCGTATGATCAAGCAGTGGGGAACGTCTACGATCATCCGCAAATTAGGTCGGCACACATGTGGAACGTATCCCATTCCCCCACCCCGCTCCACCCCCAAACAGGCCGCCTCTGCCATTCCCCCAGCCTATCTCGCTCCCAAACGCCCCGCCTCTGCCATTCCCCGGGCCCGTCGGACTCCCAAACGGGCCACGTCTGCCATTCCCCCGGGCCGTCGGGCAGTCATTTCGCGTGCAAATCGACTTCTTTCGTACTGAAAGCCTATGATGTGCAGCGCAGATGCGATTCTCGCGCATTAGAAACCTACTATATGCGTTGCGGATAAGATTCTTCTACCCCAAAAGCATAGTTTGCGCGTTGCATAAGATATATTCACGATGTGAAAGCCTGGCAAGTGCAACGCAGATAGGATCTTCCCGAGTTAAAAGCATAGCTTATGCAGCGCGGATAGAATCTTCCTGAGTTGAAAACATGCCTTATGCAGTGCATGAGGTAGGCTTTTAATGTAGGAATATGCCTTATGCGACGCATAAGTTAGGCTTCTACACGAGGAACATACTATCCGCATCGCAGATGAATGGCTTCTATAGTAAGAGATGGCGTTATGCACTGCATAAGGCAGACTTTCAGTCTAAGAGAAGCCGATTTGCACGCGAAATGACTGCCCGACGGCCCGGGGGAATGCCTGACGAGCCCCGTTTGGGAGTCAGACGGGCCGGAGGAATGGCAGAGGCGGCCTGTTTGGGAGTCGGACGGACTGGGGGAATGCCTGACGGGCCCCGTTTGGGAGTGGGACGGGGTGAGGGAATGCCTGACGGGATGTGTTTGGGAGTGATCGAGGGTGGAGGAAGGATGGATGGGGGGCGTTTCGGATGGGCCGAGGGGAGGGGAATGGGAGGCGTGGCAGGGGGCGGGAAGCGCTGATTTTGCGGGGCTTTCTGATTAGCCATACTTTTGTCTCACTTAAAAGAAAGGAAGAAACCACTGTGGCAAAATCCGTCGAAACCCCCTTGATGAAGCAGTATTTTGGCATTAAGGCCAAGCATCCTGAGGCCATTCTGCTCTTTCGCGTGGGCGACTTCTACGAAATGTATGGGCAGGACGCTGTCGATGGGGCTGAGACGCTCGGCATTGTGCTGACGAAGCGCTCTAACGGCGCGGCGCAGGATGTGCCAATGGCGGGCTTCCCTTATCACGCGCTCGATGCCTACCTGCCGAAGCTGGTGAAATCGGGCTGGCGGGTGGCGGTATGCGACCAGCTGGAGGATCCGAAAATGGCCAAGAAACTGGTCAAGCGAGGGATCACGGAGCTGGTCACCCCCGGCGTTTCGATGGATGACAATGTGCTGGAACGGAGGGAGAATAACTTTCTGGCTGCGGTGCATTTTGGGCGGTCCAAATGCGGGGTGGCTTTTCTGGATATTTCGACGGGCGAGTTCCTCACGGCTGAGGGCACGGTGGAGACGGTGGACAAGTGGCTGGCGGACTTTGCGCCGAAGGAGGTGCTGGTCTGCCACGGTCTGCGCGACCGCTTCGGATGCACCTTCGGGCCCGTGGGCAGTGTGTTCGAGATGGAGGATTGGGTCTTCATGCCCGACACGGCTCGCGATCGGCTCCAGCGCCACTTCGAGACGGTCGGGCTGAAAGGCTTCGGCGTCGAGGATCTGGAGGACGGCATCGTGGCCGCAGGCGCCATCCTCGTTTATTTGGATCGCACGAAGCACACGCAGGTGGGACACATCACGTCGCTTCTGCGCATCGAGGAGGAGGGTTACGTCAGGCTCGACAAATTCACCGTCCACAGCCTTGAGCTTGTGCGATCGATGAGCGAAGGCGGCCGCTCCCTTCTGGAAACGATCGACGAGACCACCTCGCCCATGGGCGCACGACTGCTGAAACGCTGGCTGCTCTTTCCTCTCCGCGACGAGGCCGAGATCAGTCGCCGACAGGACGCCGTGGCCTTGCTTGCGGGCGACGCCTTACTGCGTGAGGCACTGATCGGGCAGCTGGCCGAAGTGGGCGACGTGGAGCGGATCATTTCCAAGGTGGCCGTGGGGCGGGTATCGCCGCGCGAGGTGGTGCAGCTCAAGCGTGCCCTGGAAGCCATCGGACGGATACGCACGCGCTCGATGGCGTCGGATAACGCGGTGCTCCGGGCTTGGGGTGAGGCACTCGATCCCTGTTCGGAGATGAGCGAACGCATCGGACGCGAGTTGGTCAGTGAGCCACCTGTCACGATCGCCAGAGGAGGGCTTATCGCCGAGGGGGTAAGTCAGGAGCTTGACGAGCTGCGTCAGCTGGCCTATTCGGGCAAGGACTACCTGACGAAGGTGCAGCAGCGCGAAAGTGAGCGGACGGGCATCCCGAGCCTCAAGATCGCCTTCAACAACGTGTTCGGATACTATATCGAGGTCCGCAATGCGCACAAAGACAAGGTGCCCACGGAGTGGATTCGCAAGCAGACCCTGGTCAATGCCGAGCGATACATCACGGAGGAGCTGAAGGAATACGAGGAGAAGATCCTCGGCGCCGAAGAGCGTATTGTGGCCTTGGAAGCGGAGCTGTTCAACCGACTGACGGCCGATCTGACGCAGCTCGTCCGCCCCATCCAGCGTGACGCGCAAATCGTGGCCCAGCTGGACTGCGTCGTCTCTTTCGCCCGCACGGCCTCCAGCCAGCGTTATGTGCGGCCGGTGGTAGACGACTCCGATGTGATCGACATTCGAGGTGGGCGCCACCCCGTCATCGAGCGACAACTGCCCTCGGACGAGCCTTATGTGGCCAACGACGTTTATCTCGATCGTCGTGAACAGCAGATCCTCATCATCACCGGGCCAAACATGGCCGGTAAGTCGGCGCTGCTTCGCCAGACAGCCCTCATCGCCCTGCTGGCCCAGGTGGGCAGCTTCGTACCCGCTGAGAGCGCGCGTATCGGTTGGGTGGATAAGATCTTCACGCGTGTCGGAGCGTCGGACAACATCTCCGCAGGCGAATCCACCTTCATGGTCGAGATGAACGAGGCGGCGAACATCCTCAACAACCTCTCTGCGCGCAGTCTTGTGCTCTTCGATGAGTTAGGACGCGGCACGAGCACCTATGACGGCATCTCCATCGCCTGGGCCATCGTCGAGTATATCCATGAGCACCCGACGGCGTCGGCCCGCACGCTCTTTGCCACCCATTACCACGAGCTGAACGAGATGGCCCGCAGCTTTCCGCGTATCCGCAACTTCAACGTCTCGGTGCGGGAGTCGGGCAATCGGGTCATCTTCCTCCGCAAGCTCGTATCCGGGGGCAGTGAGCACAGCTTCGGTATCCACGTGGCGCGTATGGCGGGCATGCCGCGGAGCATCGTCGAGCGGTCGGGCGAGATCCTCGCTCGTCTGGAGCGAGGCGGGGCGCAAGCCAAGCCCGTAGTGGTCGATGTGCCCAAATCAGCCAAGGGCCAGGCCTATCAGCTGAGCTTTTTCCAGTTAGACGATCCGGTGCTCAGTCAGGTGCGCGACGAGATCTGTAACCTCGACCTAAACAATCTCACGCCGCTCGAAGCGTTGAATAAGCTGAGTGAGATCAAACGAATTATTCAAGTCAAATAGAGGGCGGAGAGGAAAGAACGATGCTACCGATACGGTTCTTTCTACTACTCCCTACTGAATCAAAACAGCTTCTAAGTATGATACGTGGCATGAAGTCGATCATCAAGTCCACCCGCGGGCTGCTGCTCCTTGTGGCGGCCAGTGCGGTGCTGCTCACCCTCGCCAGCTCCTGTTCGGAGGTGAGGCACATGAGCGCCGAGGTGGCTTACCGGACAGAAGCCCAGCTGGGCGAAGGCGCCATCTGGCACCCCGATCGTGGCTCCCTCTTTTGGGTAGACATCGAGAAGCGCACGCTCTATGAGTTTATGCCGGAGAAGAAGAAATGCCGCTCGTGGCAGTTCGATCGGAAGGTGACGACCGTCGTTCCCGAGACGGATCACACCGTCATCGTGGCGCTTGAGAACAGCATCGTCCGCTTCGATCTAAACACCCAGCAGAAGCAAGAGATCACCCCCGTCGACACCAAGGGCGGTCGGCTGCGCTGCAACGACGGCAAATGCTCGCCTAACGGTTGGCTGTGGGTGGGCACGATGAGCATCGACGAAAAGTCGAACGACGCAACGCTCTATTGCGTCCGTCCCAGTGGGCGCATCGACGCCATGATTCGCGGCGTGACGATCTCCAACGGCATCGTCTGGTCGCGCAACAACAAGTACATCTATTATAACGATACGCCTACGGGTAAGATCCGCCGCTATCGCTACCACCAGCATTCGGGTGACATCATCAAGAACGGTATCGCTGTCGATATATCCGAGGGTACCGGACTGCCCGACGGTATGACCATCGACCGCAACGACAACCTCTGGGTGGCCCAGTGGGGCGGCTTTGGTGTCTATTGCTACAATGCCTACACCGGCGAGCTGATCGCCAAGGTGGAAGTGCCTGCCCCGAACGTCACCTCGTGTGCTTTTGGTGGCAAAAACATGGACATCCTCTACATCACCACGGCCCGCGAGGGCCTCACACCGGACGAGCTGGCAGCCTACCCCTTGAGTGGCTGCATTTTCTCGTGCAAACCGGGAGCCATAGGCGTATCCCCGAACTATTTCGGGCAAGAGAATAAGTAAGCAGAATGAAGATTACACGTAAAAAGAAGCCCACGTCGGCGGGCAAGCAAAGTCGACGAAACGACAGGGACACGCGAGGCAACAAGAAGAAAAAAGCCGCCCAGTCCGCCCATCACGGTAAGCGCATCCTCAAAAAAGACGCCCTCACACGGGCTATCTTGGATACGTTCCAGCTCAATCCCCGCACGATTTACAACTACAAGCAGATCGCTAAGGCTATCGGCGTCGAAGCACAGGTGCAGAAGCTCCAAACGGCCGAAATACTGCGCAGTTTGGCGGACGACGATGTGCTCACGGAGACCGAACCCGGGCGTTATCGCTTGAATCGCATCGGCGAGTCCGTTACCGGAATCTTTCGGCGCCGTAGCAACGGCCGACATGCCTTTATTCCGGACACTCTCGCTACGGACAATGCGGACGGTGACGCACCGACGCCAGAACCCATCAATGTGGACGATCGTAACACGGCCCACGCACTGGATGGCGATCGTGTACGTGTGCAGCTCTTCAAACGTCGTCGGGGCGAGCCTGAGGCGGAGGTGATGGAGGTCTTAGAGCGTGCGCCACACACCTATGTGGGTCGGCTGGAGGTCTCCAAGAACTACGCCTTCCTTGTGACCGAAGATCGCACGCTCTCCAACGACATCTTTATCCCTAAAGCAGCGCTTCAGGGCGGTCGTACGGGCGATAAAGCGATCGTGCGTATCACCGAGTGGCCCGAACACGCGTCAAATCCGACGGGCGAAGTCGTCGAGGTGCTCGGTCGCGCGGGGGATAACGACACGGAAATGCACGCCATCTTGGCCGAGTACGGTCTGCCAACGCGTTATCCGGAAAATGTCGAGAAGGCTGCGCGGCGCATCCCACGTGAGATTACGGCGGAGGATTTGGCCGAACGTGAGGACTTCCGCGAGGTGACAACCTTCACGATCGACCCCAAAGACGCCAAAGACTTTGATGATGCACTCTCCATCCGTCGCCTGACGGACGGCCGCTGGGAGGTGGGCGTCCATATTGCCGACGTGACGCACTATGTGAAATCGGGCAGCATCATCGACAATGAAGCCTACGAGCGCGCAACCTCCGTCTATCTTGTCGACCGAACGATTCCAATGCTGCCGGAATGTTTGTCAAACGACCTCTGCTCGTTAAGGCCGGATGAGGAGAAGCTGACCTTCTCCGTCGTCTTTGAGATGAACGAGGATGCCGACATCCTCGCCTCACGCATCGTGCGGACGGTGATTCGTAGTGACCGCCGTTTCACTTACGACGAGGCACAGGAGGCGATAGAGACCGGCCGTGGAGATTTCTGCGAAGAGATCAACACGCTGAACCGTTTGGCTAAAAAACTCCGCGAGCGACGGTTCGCGCAGGGTGCCATCGACTTTGATCGTTACGAGGTGAAGTTCGAGATCGACGACAAGGGTCGTCCCTTGAGCGTGTATTTCAAGGAGTCGAAGGACGCCAACAAATTGATCGAGGAGTTTATGCTCATCGCCAATCGCACGGTGGCGGAATCCGCCGGGAAACGTTCGGGCAGTAGAGGGGCGAAAAAAACGTTCGTCTACCGCATTCATGAGCAACCCGACGCAGAAAAAATGGAGACGTTCGCCACGTTTGTCCGACGGTTTGGGTATAAACTGAAGACGGACGGCAGTAAAAACGAAATCACCCGCAGTATCAATCGCCTGTTAGACGATGCGAAGGGTCGGCCGGAGGAAAATCTGATCGAAACGCTCGCCGTGCGATCCATGCAGAAGGCCCGCTACTCGACGGAAAACATCGGGCACTATGGTTTGGCCTTTGCCTACTATTCGCATTTCACCTCGCCCATCCGCCGCTATCCCGATATGATGGCGCACAGGCTTCTGGTGCGTTACGCGGACGGTGGTCGGAGCGTTCCTAAGGACGCGTGTGAAGAAGAGTGCGATCATTGCTCGCAAATGGAACAGTTGGCGGCCAACGCGGAACGTTCCTCGATCAAGTACAAGCAGGTGGAGTTTATGAGCGACAAAATCGGGCAAGTTTTTGATGGCGTGATATCTGGCGTCACCGAATGGGGACTGTATGTGGAACTGAACGACAATAAATGCGAAGGTCTCGTGCCCATGCGAGACTTGGACGATGATTTTTATGAGTTTGATGAAGCCAATTATGCCTTGGTCGGTCGTCGTCGACACCGTACTTATCGTTTAGGAGACCCGATCACCATCACAGTAGAGCATGCCAACTTGGAACGTAAGCAGCTCGATTTCCGGCTGGCGTAAAACGACGAACAAAGGACTAATGAAAATATGCATGAAGGAATATGGAGGATGATTGTCTGATGAGTGAAGAGGAATACTTCAATAAGATAGAGATTGCTCGGAAAAGTATCATGGAAGGACGATTTATAGAAGTCCGAAACAAAGAAGAACTTCATCGATACTTAGAAAGTCTGTAAGATATAGGTTACGTTAGAATCCCATCGACCTTTTTTGTCTGTGATAGAGGTTAGTACCCAATGAAACGAGTATTTTTTGCCAGACATTAGGAACCTTTATATCCGGCACAACAAAAAACCAAGCCCCGATTCCTTACATGCGAAGGGACCGGGGCTTTTCTATGATCAAAAAACGGCTGATGCTTATTTGCCGAAGATGTGCATGAAGGAGAGATTGCCTACTGTGCTCAGTGAGAGGCCTGCCTTGCCCGTAGCCGGGTTATATGTAAAGAGGCCCGCCTGTTTCTCGCCGAAGGCACCGAGGAGTACCAAATTGCCTTGGGTCTCAATCGCTGTACTATGGCCATCCGTCATCGGAACTCCCTCAATTCGTTTGATCGTTTTGGCCTTGAGATCCATGATTACGGCCATTGCGCTCTTAGACGTGTATGGATTCGTTCCGTTCAGCTCCAGAATGGCCACGAAAGCCACCACTTTACCATTGCCCAGGTATTTACAATTCAGGATCGCGGATGATTTGAATTTAGAGCCTTCAATCGCGACGCCAGAAATCTCCCACGTACGCGACGCGTCGAATTCATCCTTGCCAGCAGGGATGCAGACAAACCCATTCTCCCGATATTTCGGGTTATAACCGAAGTAGCCAGCGCACGCGATATAAATATCGCCCTGTTCATCGGTAAAGATCATGTCCTTATACAACGGTCTGGTCGGGAAGGCAATCTTTTTGCTGTTCTCGGTGATCACTTTCAGCACTTTGTCGGTCTTCGGGTCGATCACAGCCACTTCCACCTGCCGACGATCTTCGTACGGCATGTAATTACTACCGATTTGGTCCAGAGTAAGGAAGTACCGATCGCCACGAAGAATGCCCAGACTGGGCTCGGGGCTTGCATCTTTGTACGCATACTGCTTCAGGTCGATCTCGCCTGTTTTCTGTAGCGTGGTCGGATTCATCACCCAAACGTTACCCAAGGAATAGTTCGGCATATACATTTTGTCGGCAGAGACCTTCTGGACATTGTACGGCGTAGCTCCAGCGGGCACATCGATGGTCTTGAGGTTTCCCATCGTCTGTGTTTTCGGGTCATACGTGTAGCGGCGGACCTTAAACTCTGCATCTTTTCCCATACCGGTGGGCAGGACAAAGATGTAGTTGTCAATCACGGAGATCATGCCGGCAAAAGCAATCTGAATGCCCTTCGAATTGTCGATGGAGCCACTGAGATTGTTCGTCAGCTGCAAATAAGACGAGCCGCTCATACCGTCGGGATTCTTCACGGTCGTCTCTAAGAGGTACTGGCCTTTGCCGCCAGGCACCACGGTATTCGTCGTGTCTGGTTTGGGTTGGGGCTTGGGTTCCGGGGGAGTGTCTTTTCCACATCCGGTGGTCATCACAAGGGCAACGAGGCATGCTGCCCACATCATTTTCTTGTTCATCATCTCAATACGTTTTGTCGGTTAAAAAATAGGGGTTATGGGCTTTCGCCCGAAAAAAGTTCGATTAAAAAATGGGGTTCTCAGCTTGGGCATGAAGAAAGACGACTCGAGGAAAGAGGTCCTGCCTTTTAGCTCAAAGAAAAAACCATCGAGAGAAGGGACGGTGAAGCGTTGCAAGACGCTGCATTGTCCGGAAAAAAGGTTCGCGAACATATGCAGCTGTCTGTCTTTTGCTCTAAATAGGTTCTGGACAAATGTCGGGGCCAAATTTTTAGCGTCTGATTTGCTGATGCAGGTACCCGGCAAATTTTTTTCGGGGGCTGCAGCCCCACACGCCGTTTCACTTGAACACATATCTCACCTTGACGCCGAAGCTGCGACCTGGCAGGGGGCGATTAAATTCGCTGAGGACGCGCGCGTCGGTCAGATTCTTGATCTTGGCCGAGAGAAAAAGGCTGTTGTTGAAAAAGCTATGCTCCAAACCAAGGTCGACGGTCGTGCTGCGGGGTATCCGCCGTTGATCTGCCGCCATTTCGAAGTCGTAGAGATATTCCTCCACAAAAGATAGATCGCTAAAAAGACGCGTGTTCTGTCCGCGGCCGCCAAAAAGATTCTCTTTGTGGAATTCCAATCCTGCATTGCCCATTAAATAGGGAATGTTGGGCATGCGCAGACCCTTCGTAGGATTAGGTAGCGAACTTCCTTCATCATGCTCACGTACATCACGAAGATCTTGGAACGTAGCGTTCGCATACCCATAGAGCCAAGGCGTTATGTCGGCTTTCACCTCTGCCTCGACACCCATCGTACGCATCTCGCCAAAATTTTGATACTGTGCGCCGAGGATTCCCTTCGTATAGCGGATCATATGTTGCAGATACATATAGAAGGCATTGACTTCGATCTGAAGATTACTTGCTGCCCGACCCGTCAAGTCGTACAAGAAGCCCACATTGAGGCTCGTGTTTCGCTCCGGCATTAGATTTTCGGCCGGAGAGACCGTGTAGCCATCGCCCAAGAGTTCCGTTTCGGAAGGGATACGCACGTCATACCCCGCGGACAATTTCGCCATCAAATCCGGCAGGATGCGGAACCGCAGGGCATCATTAACGCCCACAGCGCTCTTGTTGACGTCCACATCCCGTACCTCACTGATGCCAAAAATGTCCGCCTGACGTGTCTTCATCGTGTATAGGTAGTAACGCACGGTCAGGGAGTTCAGCAGGCGGTCTTTCGGCGTGCGAAAATCGTACGTTAAGCCTGCCGACCAACTCCTCATGCGCGAATTGAAGACCGCTTCTCTTCCTATGCTCAATTCTCGCAGCGAATCTTTGGGGAAACCGTTTGCCAGGGTAAAAAGTGAGTTGAAATTGAGCGAGTGCTGCTTATGCAGCAGGTATTCTAAGTTCAATTTGTGGCTGATGGTAAACTTCTTATCCGAAGAATGCGACGCATAACGATTGCCCAATTCTCCGCCATAAATAGATGGCGAGGGATAGGCCCGTCCATCCCAGTCGTACCATTGCTTGGCCGTATCCACGAGCCCGTAAGACGTAATGGCCGCTGCCAGGTGCATATCGAAGTCCAAGCCAGGCGTCAGGAAGTTTTTTTTCTCCAATTTGTTGGCCAGGGCAAAGAGCATGGAGTGCGTTTCCGCCTTACGGATATCCTTTTCAATGCCCTGTATCTCATGATTCGTCAAAGCGAAAGCCGGTTCAATCTCCACCTTGTCAAACCACCATTTGTAGGCCTTCAGGGAGCCGCCCAAGATCAATTTTCGGAATCCATCGTGGTCGCGGCGGATCTTCAGGCCGTCCACATAGGGCGAAAGCATGGTGTAGTTATTGTCCGAGTACGTATATCCGCCGCCGATGCCGAACACGAGGCCCTGATTGCGCAAATTTCGCTTCAAAACGGTTTGCACTTTGTGCGTATTGAACGATTCCAGCGTGTAACTAAAGTCCGCGTAACGTGCCGGATACTCTTTCAGCACCAAATTGACGGCCCCGCCCATTGCCGAGCCTCCAAATTTGGCCGGAACGACACCCTTGTAAATCTCAATGCGATCAATCATGTCGATAGGGATGTCGTTGATGTCGATAAAGTCCGAATTATCGTTCATGGGCGTCTCGTCGATAAAGAACCCGATCCTTTTTCCCTCCAAGCCGCGCACAGACAGTCTTGTAGCGCCTCCCACTCCGCCAGACGAGCGCAATGTCACTCCGACCGTCTTCGACAAGATGTCCGCAATGCCTGCCACCGTTCCGCTCAACTGATTCATGGATATGACAGAGATTGGCATCGCTTGTTCGCGCAATTGTCGGGCCTCACTTTTGGCTGTTACCACTACTTCGCTGAGCGATTTCGACTCCGATTGCAGTTGTACCTTTATGCGGCGCACCTCCCCTTCGCGTAGCGTGACTCGTTCCGAATGGCTTTCGTAGCCCATGTAATCAAATCGGACTGTGTAGGTGCCCGGGGGTAAATTTTGGATCGAAAAGTTGCCCTTGGCGTCTGTCACCTCTCCCGTTTTCAGTTGTTCGATAAAGGCGCTGGCTCCGATGAGCGGTTCGTTGTTCGCAGCGTCGGTCACGACGCCCGTAATGCGTGCCGTTTGCGCCGTGGACGTACTCCAGGCAATCGTCAGCAGGCACGCGAAAAGCATCCATAGGGTGTTTCTCTTCTTCATGTTCTTATGATACAATATAAAATACATTCTGCACTTAAACAAATACGGCGGCAAAAGTAGAGCGTGGAGAATACTGTTCACAATCCCCAATAATGGGGATAATAAGGAGGGAATGCGAAAACGCATAACTAAAAATGAACAACGAAAAACGTTTATGCGAAAACGCATAACTAAAAACGAACAACGAAAAACACTCATGCGAAAACACACAACGAAAAACCCTCAACAAAAAACAGTTGCGCGAAAACACATAACGAAAAACCCTCAACAAAAAACCCTCAACAAAAAACAGTTGTGCGAAAACCCCCAACAAAAAACACTCATACAGAACCCCCCAACAAAAAACATTCAACAAAAAACACTCACGCCGATCCGCATGTCGTTCATTCTCGGAAAAACGAACCTCATGAAAAATGCCGGGCACATACATAGGCGAACCTATGCTGCACCCGGCATAACTACCGATGATTAATCACTAAAAATGACGGTCTATTCTTCTGGCAGGGTAATATCTGGCCCGCCGCCTTGACTGCCTCCGGGTTGCTTGGGCTTCTCCCCTTCGCCTCCGGGAGTCTTGGGGTTTGGTTTCTTCGAATCTTTATCCTCAGGGAGATGGATGTCGGGTTTGCCGTCATCCTTTCCCGGCTTTTTGGGATTCGGTTCTTTCGGCTGCTTCGGATCTTTCGGCTTTTCGGGATCCTCGCCGTCTTTCTTCTTCTTCGACCCGATCACTTGCGTCTTGTTGCGATGGACCACCTTATTCATATGAATGATAAAGGGGGCCGTGTCGAGTGCGTCGTCAACCACTGCTAAGGCATTGACTACCCTGACGAGCCACTGGTAAGCCAAATCCGACTCATGACGAGCCGCGCGGAGTGAACCGAGCGTTTGTGGCATGTTGTCGGAACGCTCGGTGAGCCACTTCTCGATTTTTTCATTGGCCGCTTTCAACGAGTCGACATACGGCTTAACGCCCAGCGACGAAACGTCGGTCGCGTACGTTTTCTCGCAGTCTCCCACGAAGCTAATGATTGCCCCGGTCTCTCGCTCCAGCTGCATACGGGCGTCGAGACGATAGGCGGTCATCACCTTGAGGATCGTTGCGGCCGATCGAGCCTTGTCGGCTTCCGGATGGTCTGCAAAACCTTTCAATGTTTTGCGTAGGGCATTCAGCATACGTCCCCTTTCCTGATCCGCTTTGTGGATGTCGACCGTAATGAGGCTTTTTTGCGACTTAGCGTAACAGTCGTCCTCTTTCTTGGTCGCCGCAGCGAGCAGATCGGCAGCCTTTTTGATCTTCGGGTGTGCCAAAAGGGCCGTTTCGGTGGCCATGCGGTCGCTCACGTTCTTCATAAACAAGAAGTGCGCACCGTTGGTCATCAGCGTGCAGTTAATTGTGTCGATTTCGACAGGCGGTACAATCCCCGCCGACGGATTTTGAGGAGCAGAAGGTGTCTCTGGCATTGTAAACTCTATTTATTTGTGATGTGATACATGTCCGTCATCTTTCAAGACAAAAGATTGTGACGCGGCAAAGATGGGAAGATTTTTCATACCTCCAACATGCATGCAAAATACTAAACAACGCGCATGTTATTTAGTTGCTTCACCAGAGCAATTAAGAAACATTCTTGCGGCTTAATTGCTTCAACAGAGAAACTAAGAGACATTTCTACAGCTTAATTGCTTCATCAGAGCAACTAAGAGACATTTTTACGGCTTAATTGCTTCATCAGAGCAACTAAATAGCATTCCCGCCATTTAATATTTTCCGCCCAAGCAATCCCCCCGCAACTCCGCACACATCCCTCTCGACCCCAAACGAGGACGTTGCAACCCTGCACGTAACGTTTTTGCGTCCAATCATGAATGCCGCAATCCCGCACGTACCATTTTCATCCCCAATCACGAACGCCGCAATCCCACGCGTACCATTTTCGTCCCCGTGTAGGGGCGTATTGCATACGCCCTACAGACGTTTTCGGCAGAAAACGAATGCCGTGTATTTGCGTCATCCATTTTCGGATGTATGCGGGATTCATGCGGTTTTGCGGTATCCGTGCCCGATTACGTGAAACGTTCGTGCGGTTTTGCACGTATTCGCCCCGTTCCGGGTCGTTTGTGGGGCGTATTCAATACGCCCCTACACGGGGACGAAAACGTTACGCGCAGGATGTCGTTATCCGTGCCCGATTACGTGAAACGGTCGTGCGGTTTTGCACGTATTCGCCCCGTTCCGGGTCGTTTGTGGGGCGTATTCTGTTGCGCCCCTACACGAGGACGAAAACGTTACGCGCAGGATGTCGTTATCCGTGCCCGATTACGTGAAACGTTCGTGCGATTTTGCACGTATTCGTCCCGTTCCGGGTCGTTTGTGGGGCGTATTCTGTTGCGCCCTACACGGGGATATGAAATGGTCATGCGGAATGGCGGCATTCGCGATCGGGGACATAAAATATTCATGCACATTGGCCTCTCCCTCTTTTTCGGGAGATAAAAAAAGAGGTGGACCCGTCGCGGGTGCACCTCTTATCATAATGCAATGAAACCAAATAAAGGCCTTGTCAGGACCCAATCAAAACATATCCCATCTTACTGGGCGAATAAAAGACATATCGAAAGACTTTCTTATTCAAGATACTTTGTGATAGATCGCGGCAGGTAGAAGGTGTTGTTCTTGTCTACGTAGACAATCACGGTCGAAAGACGGATCTCGTCGTTTGCCTTCTTCCCTTTTCGGATGATGTTGGTGAAGGGCACGATCGTCAGCTGTTGTTTTTTGCCCTTAACAACGAGCGTGGGATTGTCCTTCTCCGTTTTCGCCGGCAAGATAGTGTATTTGTAGCCTTTCAACAATTCGGTATGGGGCACAAAATACTCCTGGGTGAGTTCGTCGGGCTTCCCTAAGAGGCCTACGGCGGAGGCCATGTAGCGATGGAGGTCGATATTCGTGTTTACACCTATGGGGAGGGTTCCCTGGGGGTGATATGCGGCCAAAATAACGTCCTCGCCGGTGTGCCCGCCCGTGGTAAAGCCAAAACAGGTCTTGGAGGTAAGTAGCTTAGCTACAAATCCGTAGAGAGAATTGCTGTAGAGGGCCGACAGGGACTCTTTTTCCGTGCGATCGGCCTCCGGGATGGGGCTGTTCTTATAATCTTTGCAGTTGTAAAGGGCCTGCAGCTCCTCGTCGGTCAACTCAAATCCGGCATTTTCTTTGAAGATCTTTTGCACCTCTGTCGATGGCGCGGCGTTGAGCTTGTTGACAAAGCCCTGGGCCGTATTTTTTACGCCAGTGACAAAGCTGAAGAGCTGATCCTTGGTCAATTTGTCGTAACCTTTACAGTCGCGGCGCCCCAGACTAAAACCACTGTTGCCATGATCGGGCACGACAACCACGAGTGTCTGTCCGTCCTTCTTGGCAAAGTCAAGCGCCACGGCACAAGCCTTGTCAAAGGCCACATATTCGGTAAGCATACCCACGGGATCGTTGCCATGCGCCGCCCAGTCTACTTTACTTCCTTCAACCATCAAGAAAAAGCCATTTTCGTTTTTGGACAGTTTCTCGAGGGCCTTTCTTGTCATCTCTTCGAGGGCAGGCTGTTGGGCAGGATCGCGATCCAAGTCGTAATCCATCTCCTTCTTACCGAAGAGGGCCCACATTTTGCCATTGTTGTCAGCGCGCATACCGGCCAGATCGTCGCGATAGACGCTGTAACCCCGCGACCGAAGGTAAGCCTCGCCTTCTTTGTCCAAAAGAGAGACGCCACCACCGATCACAACGTCTACATCGTTGTGGACGATCTGCGGCGCAATCCAATCATAGCGTTTTCGGCTGTAACTATGTGCGGAGCAGTCTGCAGGAGTGGCATGTGTGAACTCGCAAGTGACAACCAAACCGGTAGCCTTGTTTTGTACCAGCCGCATGGCCTCCAGCAGAGTGATCATAGGCTGATAAGCGCGCGAGGGATCTACGGGGAAAATGTCATTGCCCGGATCAGCCGGCGGGTAGGTAGCGATATAACCTGTACGGCTCGGATGTCCGGTCACATAACAGGAGGTCGTAGGTGCAGAATCGCCGATTGGGGCGTTGGAAGAGAAGGTACGAACCGTACCACAGAGATACGGGTCGATGGCCAGGTGCTGCCGATTGGGATCTTTGTACCATTGGTACCAGCGAGCCGTGGACACGGTCGCAATAGACGTTCCATCGGGGATCAAGAGGATCAGGTTTTTGACCGGCTTCACATCGGCCGGATCAATCGCGCTCGCACGTCCGCATAGGGCCATCGCAACGAGCAACAAGAGCGTAGATGTTGTCTTTCTCATCTGATTAAACGGATTATAGGATGAATATAAATAGGATAAGTGTATTTTTTGAGCGTGCTATCTTCCTGCACACTTTCTGGAGCGGTTCTTTTTCAAGATTTCCCTTTCTGGAAAATGGCAGGGGCGTATTCTTTTCACGTTTTACTTTCTGGAGAACTTTTTGGAGCGGTTCTTTTTCAAGATTTCCCTTTCTGGAAAATGGCAGGGGCGAAAAATGCTCCGCCCCTACCCTACTGATGAATGTCTCGGGTCCATTTTTGTATCACGATGGACACGTGCATCCGAACACGTTTCCTTTTTAGATGCTCATTTTCAGCGTTCCACCTTACGTCAGCGAGATAATTTCTTCTTCGAAATGGGTGAGCTTCTCCGCGCCCGTCTCTGTGATGAGATAACTATTCTCGACACCTACCGCGCCCACCTCTGGGATCACAAATTTAGGCTCGAAGGCGATCACCATGCCCGGTTGCAGCGCATCTTTTGAGCGGGGAGTGAGCACGGGTGGCTCATTGATTTCCAAACCAATGCCGTGGCCTACAAACTTGGCCTGTTGACGCGTTCCCATGAAGCAGTCAGCCAGATTGGCCTTCTCTGCCATGCCAACAGCCATGCTGTAGAGTTCGCTGCATGCCAATCCGGGTCGCATAGCTACCTCGGCAGCCGCCATGATGTCTCTTGCCGTGCCATGCGCACGGTAGGCCTTTTCGCTGAGCCTTCCTACGGAGAAAACGCGCGTCATGTCAGAGATGTAGGCTGTATAATTGCCCGCCATATCGACCATGATGGCCGTCCCGTCCGTCAATTTCGTGCCATTAGCACCGATGGGACATATCGGCGTTTGTCCTGCGCCGCCAAGAGCAAAGTCGAAAGGTGACGCGGCCTCTGCATTCTCGCCAGCCAGAAGGCTGCCCATGAAGATGTTCATATTTGGCCCGTAAGTACGGAAGATGCCAATCGACCCGTGAAGCCTCATCCGCCTTTCGATCTCGGCTTGAAGTTCCAGATCAGTCATTTCGGGGTGGAAACAGTCCGGGATTTCTGCATAGACCTCGGCGTGACGCTGGGAAGAGAGCCGCAATTGCTCCACCTCCCAAGGTGTCTTAATCATACGCACGCGCCGCATGGAGGCGGAGACATTTCCCGCCTTTTCGGGTTGGAACAAGTTGTAAAGGCGCATGTAATCGCTATACGAGAGTGTATCGGCTTCGAACAGGAGGTGTTTGGGCCGTGATTGTCTCGGTGCATTGCTGAACCAGCCGAGCATGTCGTCCGGACGATGCACGCGAACCGCCTCGACCGGCAAATCGCAGTCAGCAGGACGCCTTACAAACGCAATCGGCGCGCCTTCCGTCGGCAAATAGAGCCAACCATTGAAGACGCGCCCGGTAAGGTAAAAGAGATGGACGTCCGAAGCGAAAAGGGCCCCGTCCGCCGCAGCGTCGGCCAGTGCACTTTGTACACGGCGGCGCCTCAGGAGAAGATCATCGAGAAAAGCATTCATTTCTTTCTACTTAGTTTGATGTGTTCACTTGTTAGGGGCTGCAGAGGTACATTTTTCGGCTTTTATTCGGTCGTTTCGCTGCCCGCGTGGCTCGTTTGGGTCCGAAACATGGTCGTGCCATGTCTCGCGACCCCATCCTGCGGAAGAGCAGAGATCCTTCCGAATGGCGCCCATCAAGAAAAGCCTCGAAAGATTTCGATGTCCTTCTGCGGCTTCCCCTTTAATCTATCCTAAACAGCCATTCATTGGATGGCAAAGGTAGGACAATTTGTAAGGGACGAATTTGCATTCTGCACCTTACAAAAATGCAGATTGTAAAAAGACAAGAATCGTGCGTAACTCATTTTCTTCTATCTATTTGCCTCCTTTGATGTTTAAGAAAGGGTTTTATCTTTGCCGCCGTCCCCGTGCTAAATTCCATGAGGGAAATCATGGCCGAGGGATGATTGAAGTCATTCTTTTTTATCCACTTAAAAAATCGATAAAGTATGGAAGAAGTAAATGTTACGCCCGATCCGAACGATGTGCAGAGCAACAAAGTGATGGCCATCCTGGCCTATTTCGGAATTTTGTTCCTGATCCCTCTCTTGGCTGCAAAAGAGTCGGCTTATGCACGCTATCACACCAATCAGGGGCTTATTTTGTTCCTGTTTGTATTCGTGTGCGGTATCTTGGGAGTCATTCCGAAGATTGGCTGGCTCATCACCACCGTCGGATACCTTGCCGGATTCGTATTTTTCATCATCGGTGTCATCAACGCAGCTGGTGGGAAGATGAAACCCCTGCCGCTGATTGGCAACTTCACGCTGATCAAGTAAGCAGCCATCCTGCGAAATTCGTCTGACGGATTTCTCCACACCAATCGCCAAAACGGGCGCCTCTTTCACGTATGAAGGGGGCGCCCGATGTTTTTACAAAGGCCCACGAGACCTTTTTTCAGATTAAAAACGGCTGTGCACTTATTCCTCGTCCAAATATCGACGCGTGAGGGGGCCAAACGCATCGATCCGACGGTCGCGTAGGAAAGGCCACCAGCGGCGCACATGTTCACTACGCTGCAAATCGACCGAAATCACACGGATAGCCTCCGCATCGGTCGGTAATTCGGTCAAGATTTCCCCCTGTGGACCTGAGGCAAAGCTGTTTCCCCAGAATTGTATGCCGGCAGTTTGTCCAGAGGGGTCTATTTCGTGCCCGACACGGTTAACCGTAATGACGGGTAGGCCGTTCGCCACAGCATGGCCCCGCTGCACCGTCCGCCAGGCGTCGAGTTGCCGACTTTGCTCCTCCGGCCGATCGGAACGTTCCCAGCCAATAGCCGTGGGATAGATAAGCAGATCTGCACCACGAAGGGCCATCAGTCGGGCGGCCTCCGGGTACCACTGATCCCAGCAAACCAGTACGCCAAGACGACCCACGGAGGTCGGTATGGGGCGGAAATCGAGGTCGCCGGGCGTGAAGTAGAACTTCTCGTAGTACGCCGGATCGTCCGGGATGTGCATTTTGCGGTACCGCCCTGCTATCGTTCCGTCTTTTTCGATCACGACGGCCGTATTGTGGTAAATCCCCGGCGCACGACGCTCAAAGAGAGACAGCACGAGCACCACACCACACGCACGCGCTACCTCGCCAAAGTGCGCGGTCGAGGGTCCGGGGATCGATTCAGCCATGTCGAAGACAGTGACGTCTTCCGTCTGACAGAAATAGAGGCCGTTGTGCAGCTCCTGAAGCACCACGAGCTCGGCACCCGATGCGGCACATGTGCGAACGGCATTGCTGAGACGGGCGATGTTGTCGGCCATGTCGGCCGTGTTATGCTGTTGAATGAGTCCAATTTTCATCGTTCAAATAGGGATTAAAGGGGGGAATATTCGTCCGACTCCGCTTCATCGTCGTCGGTATAGACGTTGAGCACGCCCGCAGGATACTGCATGGTGGCGCAATGGATGGCACCGCCTTGCTGGATGAGTGGCAGGCAGTCCACACTGATGATTTCGCGGTCGGGGAAAGCTGTTTGGAGAACCTCTCGCGCCTGTTCGTCCAGCTCGTCGTTACCGTAGGCAGGCACCAGCACGGCACCGTTTAGGATGAGGAAGTTCGCATACGTGGCTGGCAGCTGATAGCCGTCCTCGTCAAAGACCGGCTCAGCCATTGGCAGCGAAATGAGGCGGTAGGGCTTCCCCTCGGCCGTGCGTAGGGCGAGGAGTTCGCGCTCCATGGCCAGTAGCTCGTCGAAATGACTGTCGTCTGGGTCGGTGCACTGTACATAGGCGATCGTTTCCGGGTCGCAGAAACGCGCCAGGGTGTCCACGTGGCCGTCCGTGTCGTCACCTTCGAGGTATCCGTTCTCCAGAATAAGAATACGGTCGGCATCGAATATGCCCTTTATGATGCCCATGATCGTATCTTTTGACAGGCGCTCGTTGCGGTTCTTAGAAAAGATGCAGCTGGCGGTGGTAAGCACTGTGCCACATCCATCGGACTCAATGCTGCCGCCCTCCAGCACGAAGGGAGGACTAAAGACTTTGATACCGGGGGCGAAGGCCTGACCGCTTTCCATCTCGGAGACGATCTGGTTGTCGTAGTTGGCTGGATACTTCATCCCCCAGCCGTTAAAGATGAAATTGAAGACCGCGGGTTTGTCGTTGTTTGTGACAGTGATGCCGCCATGATCGCGCGCCCAGGTGTCGTTGGTGCCCCTGACTTCACAGATGTGAATGCGATCCTGATCGAGGTCTTCGATGTAGGGATGGACGATGTCGGCACTCGGGGTGACGATCATCACGGGCTCGAAGCGGATGATTTCGCGGACAATGCGGGCGTAGCATTGTGAGATCTCGTCGAGCATAGGCTCCCAGTCGGTGCCGCTGTGCGGCCACGTGAGCTGTATGCCGCTCTGAGGTTCCCATTCGGCGGGGAGGACGACAAGCGGCAGATTCTCTTCGTCTGATTCAGGCGTTGAGTTGGCTTTCGGTTCTTTCTGATTGTTCATTGGATGAGGGGTTTTGCGACTCTGGTCGGATGCTGAACTCGCATCCGCAGTAGTTCTGGTTATAAAAATTGTATTCCTTGATCAGTGCGTTGCGGCGATCGCTGAGGCCACCCTTGCGCCAGTTCTGCGCCCAGAAGGTGAGCCCCGGATAGCGCGCTGCAGCCGCTTCACCGGCCGCGGTGATCTGCTCGAGGCTCTTCCAACGCGACGAGGCGAGGGTGGTGGTGAAGACGGGGAAGTCGTGTTCGTGTGCGTAGCGGGCCACGGTCTCGAGCCGCACCGCGAAGCACATCTGACAGCGGGCGCCGCGCTCCGGTTCGTGCTCCAAGCCACGGACGCGCTGGCGCCAAGCCGCGTGGTCATAGTCTGCATCGGTGAAGGGGACACCGAGGCGCAGGGCGTGGCGCTGGAGCTCGGCCTTGCGTTTGGTGTACTCCTCGAGGGGGAAGATGTTCGGGTTGCAAAAGATCAGCGTCGGGTGCAGCCCATGGGCCAGCATCCACTCCAAGATGGCGCTGGAGCAGGGTGCGCAGCAGGCGTGGAGCAGCACGCGGTCGGCACCGTCGGGGACGATAAAGGGGGATTTCTTCTGTTTCATGTTCTGGGGTGGGGACGAGTTATTCCGAGCCACTTCTTAATGCGGGTACGGCGTAAGCGATGGGTCGATGGAGGGGGTATGATAGTCGCGGCAGAATGTCTGCCGACGCCCTCATGGGGTATGATAGCCTCGGCAGAATGTCTGCCGACGCCTTCATGGGGTATGATAGCCTCGGCAGAATGTCTGCCGACGCCCTCATGGGGTATGATAGCCCCTGCAGAATGTCTGCCGGCACACTCATGGGGTATGATAGCCCCGGCAGAATGTCTGCCGACGCCTTCATGGGGTATGATAGCCCCGGCGACAGTGTTGCCAGCACGTTCATGGGGTGTGATAGTCCCGGCGACAGTGTCGCCAGCATACTCATGGGGTGTGGTAGCCCCGGCGACAGTGTCGCCAGCACGATCATGGGGTGTGATAGCCCCGGCGACAGTGTCGCCAGCATGCTCATGGGGTGTGGTAGCCCCGGCGACAGTGTCGCCAGCATACTCATGGGGTATGATAGCCCCGGCGACAGTGTCGCCGACGTATGATTCATCGATACCCGATCCACTTTACGATCTCCTTCAGGTTCGGTTTCTTGCCATAAAGCAGGATGCCGACGCGGTAAATGCGGCCCGAGAGCCAGACCACGCCCAGGGCTGTGGCGTAGAGCAGGGCGATGGATAGCAGGGACTGCCAGAGGGGAATGTCGAACGGCAGGCGCATCATCATCACCACGGGCGAGGTCAGCGGGATGAGGGAGCACCAGAAGGCCAGCGGGCCGTCGGGGTTGTCGAGGCTGTAAATGCCGGCGTAGAGGGCGAAGATGAGCACCATCATCACGGGCATCATGAACTGCTGAGCGTCCTCGGGGTGATCGATCACGGAGCCAATGGCGGCGAAGAGGGAGGCGTAGAGCAAGTATCCGCCCACGAAGTAGGCCGCGAAGGAGAGCAGGAGCAACGGCAGGTTGAAGGAGCTGAGCGCCGCCATCCATTCGGCCGTCTGGGCCACTTCGGTGGGCGCTGCGGCGGTGTCGGTCGGGGTGACTGCGGCTCCGGTGAGGGCTGTGATGGCCCCGACGCCGACCAGGGTCAGCACGCCCCAGAGCAGGAGCTGGGTGAGTCCGACGAGTCCGATGCCGATGATCTTACCCGCCATCAGGTCGAAGGGCCGCACGGAGGAGACCATCAGCTCGACGATGCGGTTCGTCTTCTCTTCCGACACGCCCTGCATGACCATCGACCCGTAGAGGGTGATGAACATGTAGACGGCCAGGGTGAAGACGATGCCGATGATGTAGGCCAGTTGGGTGGAGGAGGTGCTCTCGGAGCCGTCGTCGTTCAGCTTGACGGTGCGGATCTGGTAATCCACGTGGCTGTCACGGACGATCTGCTCGAGGTTGGGGATGCCATAGGCGGCCATCTTGTCGTGCTCCATGCGCTGGCGGAGCGTCTCGTTGACTAAGCGCGAGAGGTCGGCGGGGATTTGCTGGCGGGAATAGAGCGTGGCGGCCGAGGAGTCGCGGAGCAGGTCGTCGGTGACTTCCAACGTGGCGAAGGGGTCGTCGGTCCGCGTGGTGACGAAGCGATAGCCGTCGGTGTCGGTGAAGAGCGGTGCGTAGTGGCCGGTGTGGTCGATGACGGCCACGGTGCGCACATCGTCGGCTCGGAACGAGGCCAGCCAGAGCGGCACGAAGATCATACCGATCATCAGCAGGGGCGTGAGCAGCGTGAGCAGCAGGAAGGATTTCTTGCGTACGCGGAAGAGGTACTCGCGGCGGATGATCAGGGGGAGGGTGGAGGGTAGAGGATAGAGGGTAGAGGGTAGAGGGTAGAGGGTAGACATATTGAATAGGGGGTTAGAGGGTAGAGGGTGGAGGGTAGAGGGTAGAGGGTAGAGGGTAGAGGGTGGAGGGTAGAGTCAATAGTATTTGGATAGCGTTTTGATCATGCTGCTGATCATGCGTCCTACTTCTGTTGAGAGTTCGATGTGTTGTCTCAGATGTGCCTCGGTGATATATCCGACTCGATAGCAGATTTCGACTTGGGTCTCTAATTCGACGCGTGATCCTTGGGCGTATTGCAGGAAGTGCACCATTTCTTTTGGGCCTCGTGCATTCCCTTCGGCAATATTGGAGGGAATAGATACCGCAGAGCGCCTCATCTGATCTCCGATTGCGAATTTCTCTTCTCGAGGAAGAAGCAGAGTAAGGCGATAGGCATACACCGCCAGTTGCATTGCCCTTTCCCAAACGATTAATTCTCGAAAACTCTTTCCAGCCATATCCTGTGTCTGTCGTCTTGTGATCTCAAACGTAGAAGACGCATCTCTCTACCCTCTACCCTCTACCCTCTACCCTCTATCCTCTACCCTCTACAGTCTTGATAAATATCTCGTTCATGGAGGGCAGCACCTCGCGGAAGGCGCGCAACTCACCTTGGGCGCTCAGGGAGGTGAGCAGTTCAGCGTTGCTTACGGTTGGCGACTTACGGATTCGGATCGCTGTGCCGCTGCCTGAGGGTGTGGCGCTGATCAGGGTGTATCGCGTAGGGTCGGGTTGGAGGGTGATGGCGCCGACATATTCCACCTCGAAAAGGTGCTCCTTATATCGCTCCCGCACCTCGTGCACATTGCCCGAGAGCACCACCCGGGAGTGGTCGATGAGTGCGATCTCGTCGCAGACTTCCTCCACGGAGGACATGTTGTGCGTAGAGAAAATCAGCGTCCGCCCCTCGGCCTTGAGGCGGAGCATTTCGCGCTTGAGTTGCTCGGCATTGACGGGGTCGAAGCCGCTAAAGGGTTCGTCGAAGATGAGCAGTGCGGGCCGATGCACGACGGTGATAATGAACTGCACCTTCTGCTGCATACCCTTCGAGAGTTCCTCCAGGCGACGGTTCCACCAAGCCATGATGTCGAACCGTTCGAACCACTCCGTCAGGCTCGCCCGAGCATCGGTGGCACTCATTCCCTTGAGCCGTGCGAAATAAAGCGCCTGCTCGCCGACCTTCATTTTCTTGTACAGGCCGCGCTCCTCGGGCAGATAGCCAATGTGGCGGACGTCGTCCGGTTGCGACGGGTGTCCGTCGAAGCGAATGGAGCCACTGTCCGGGGCGGTGATACGGTTGATGATACGTATGAGCGTCGTCTTTCCGGCGCCATTAGGTCCAAGTAGCCCGAAGATCTTCCCCTCCGGGACGCGCAGGCTTACCCCATCGAGGGCACGATGGTTAGCGTATTGCTTGACGATGTTGTCAGCTTCTATAAAATACATGGTGTTCGTGTTGCATAATGAGGGCGGCAAAAGTACAGGCCGATCCGCCCCCTTCCAAGCCAAGCGCCCATCCCCGCGGTGGTAAAGCCGCTACCTTTGCCTACAACAAAAGAGGAAGTAATCATGGCTATAACAATCGAAAAATCATCAGCACACATCCGTATAGATGCGGGCGTATTGGAGCAGCTCCGAGCCGAGGCCAAACACGAAAACAGAAGCCTCAGCAACTACATAGAGTCGATCTTCTATCGTATCGGCTACAAACCGTCGTCCACGCAGCAGGTGATCACCCCGGAGCTGCAAGCCCGCATAGACAAGGCTCGGGAGGAGATCCGATCCGGGAATTGCACCGTGATACGTTCACAAGAAGCGTTGAACGACTATCTCGACAACCTATGATTTATACGTTGTATTTCTCTCGCAGTGCAGAGAAATCAATGAAGAAGTGGCGGAAGTCGAGCCCGGTCCTGTACAAGAGGTTGAGGGATATCCTGAATGAAATCGCCTTGCATCCAAGGGAAGGATCAGGTCGCCCAGAAGCATTAAGGGGAGGAAATGGCACCACATATTCCCGCCGTATCAGTGGGCAGCATCGGATTGTCTACGATGTCTATGATACCACTATAGAGGTCTACGTCTTGGACGTAGAGGGACACTATGATGACAAATAGCCCCGCTTGCATCTATTCTATTCACCTTCCGTCGGAAGGTATGAATGAACCGACGGGCGGACACATCGGCCTACCCCTCCCCTACTGTCTTGTGCCACTAACGTAAAGGCGCTTCTGTCGGACATCCCAACAGGAGCGCCTTTGGCTCATGCGCTCCTATCGGAACCTATGAGGAGGACGAGTGGCCGACGGTCGCCCGCTTTACATCTTCAAAATGATCCGGTCGCCCAGCTCACGGCTGAGCGCCACTTTGATTTCGTTCAGTTGTTTTTGCTCCTTCATCAGTTCGATGGCCTCATCGAGGCGTCCCTCGGTCTGAAGCTCCTTGATGCGGCTGTTGATGGCCGATATACGTTGCAGCAGGTAGGCTCCCTTGAGCGCGAAGAGGTCATGCACGATGGCTTTTTCAAGCACCTTGAGTCGCTTGCGGGCGATCTCTTGTCGCTCATCGTCTGTCATTCGGTTGTTGTCGTCCGGTTCCTCTTCGATCGTTCGGTAGCGGTCGTCCATGAGGTACATGGTGACGCGCGAGATTTCCGCGTCGGGGTGCGAGAGGAAGTGACTCTCGGCTCGGAATTCCGGTTCAGAGAGGTGTGTCACGGCCTCGTCGAGCATAGACTGGAAGATAGGCACGGAGAGCGAAAGCCCATCGCGCTGCAGCTCAGAGAGGATATACTCCGCAATGCGGATTACGACATGTTCGCCCGACTCCTCGTCGGTGTAGTCATAGAGCGCCTCCTCGCCGTGGGTCACGACGTAGCGCATCAGCGCCTCCTCAGCTGCGCGATAAGGGGAACGCACCGTGCGGGATGTGGGCGTTGGGGTGGGTCGAGGCGGTTCAGGCGCCGGCGTGGTGGGCGTCGGTGCGGGGTCAGCAGACGATTCATTGGGCGATGGCTCCGGACGGGGCTCAGCTGGTACCGACGTAGTAGCGGACACGGGCGCGGCCTGTGGCGCAGCGGGGCGAACAAGTGGGGGGGCTGGTCGACGCGTGGCACGGATCTTATTCAGCTCGGCTAAGAGTATGGCTTCTTTGATCTCCATCATCCGACTGCACTCCTGTAGGTAAACCGAGCGCTTAATGGCGTCCGGGATCAAGGCCACGGATTGCAGGATGTCCGTGATCAGCGCGGCCCGACGGATGGGGTCGCCCTCGGCTTCGCGGAGCAGGAGCTGTGTCTTGAAGCGGATGAAGTCCGTTTCGTGGTTGTTGAGGTACACCGATAGGTCGAAGGCATTGCGCGAGCGGGCGAAGGAGTCCGGGTCTTCACCGTCGGGCAGCAGTAATACTTTCACGTTCATGCCCGCCTCGAGTAGCAGGTCGATCCCTCGAATGGCCGCCTTGATACCCGCTGCGTCGCCGTCGTAGAGCACGGTGATGTTATTCGTCATGCGGTGGATCAGGTGGATCTGCCCCTGAGTGAGGGCGGTGCCTGACGAAGATACGACGTTCTCAATGCCCGACTGATGCATGGATATGACGTCCGTATATCCTTCCACCAGATAGCATTTATCGGCCTTGGCGATGGCTTGCTTGGCGAAATAGAGTCCGTAAAGCTCATTGCTCTTGTGGTAGATCTCACTCTCTGGCGAGTTGAGGTACTTGCCCACCTTCTTGGTGGAGTCTAGGATGCGTCCACCGAAGCCGGCCACCTTACCGCTGATGGTATGGATGGGGAAAATCACTCGCCCTCGGAAGCGGTCGGCCACCATGCCGTTCTCGTAGAAGCTGGAGAGGCCGGTCTTTTCGAGGTATTCCCGCTTGAAACCCTTGGCCATAGCGGCGCGGTAGAGTGCATCGCGCGCCTCCAGACCGTAGCCCAGCTGGAATTTGCGGATCGTCTCTTCGCGAAATCCGCGCTGCGCGAAGTAGGAGAGGCCAATCGTGCGCCCCTCTTCGTGCTCCATGAGGCAGCTGGTGAAGTATTTCTGCGCCCAATTGTTGAGGATAAACATGCTTTCGCGGTCGCTCTGGGCGCGTAGCTCGTCGTCCGTAAGCTCGCGTTCGCGGATTTCGATGTGATACTTCTTGGCCAGGTAGCGGAGGGCGTCGGGATAGCTCAGCTGCTCGTGCTTCATAATGAAGTAGACGGGCGATCCGCCCTCACCACAGGCGAAGCACTTGCAGAGGTTTTTGGCGGGCGAGACGTAGAACGAGGGGTTCTTGTCGGCATGGAAGGGGCAAAGGCCGACGAAATTGACGCCGCGTTTCCTCAGCGTGACAAACTCGGAGACGACATCGACAATCTGTGCCGCCTCGAGGATGCGGTCTTTAGTTGCGGAATCGATCATAGGGGGAGGGCGTTCGTCCGTTTTGCTTCGCGCAGGCCTCTGCCGAGGCCGGGACGTTTGCTCGGGTTCAAAATGTATTTCGAGCGCATTTCCGATAACGCTGAAGCGGCTTGTCCGTGCATTGCTGTGCCACTCTGCATGTCAGTATGCCTCGCGATACTTGTTGCCGTCGGCGTCTTCCAAGATGTTCAGGTAGCTGCGGTAACGCGACGATGCGATGTTTCCACACTCCATCTCGCGACGTACGGCGCACCCGGGTTCATTCGTGTGGGTGCAGTTGTTGAAGCGGCAGTCGGCCGATGCGCGGAAGATTTCGGGGAAGTAATGGGCCACCTCGGGGCCTTGCATTTCGATCGTTCCGAAGCCCTTGATGCCCGGCGTGTCGATCAGGTAGCCCGAGGCGTCGGCGAGGGGGAGCATTTCGGAGAAGGTCGTTGTGTGGACGCCCGTGCGATGGTATTCCGAGATCTCTTGCGTGCGCAGATCGGCGTGTGGCAGGAGGCGGTTGATGAGCGTCGACTTGCCTGTGCCCGAATGGCCGGAGAGGAGCGTGATTCGCCCGTGCAGACGCTCGGCCAAGGCCTCGACACCCTCGCCCGTGAGCGCGCTGATGGGCAGGCAGTCATAGCCGATGGCGGTGTATAGGGCCACGTATTCGTCGAGCGTACGGCGGGCATCGGCGTCGTAGCGGTCGATTTTGTTGAACACCAACAGGGCAGGAATAGCATAGGCCTCGGCGGTGGCCAGGAAACGGTCGATGAAGGTGAGGGTGGTGGCGGGGAAATCGATGGTGGCGACCAGTAGGGCGAGGTCGATGTTGGCGGCCAGGATGTGCGACTCTTTGGAGAGGTTCGAGGCGCGGCGGATCATGTAGTTGCGGCGCGGTGCGATGGCGGTGATGTAGGCCGTGTCCGTTTCGTTGGCGGGCACTTCGACCGTGACGCGGTCGCCAATGGCCACGGGGTTGGTGGTGCGGATGCCTTTGATGCGAAAGGCTCCCTTGATCTTACAATCGAAACACCGGCCGCCGTCGATACAAACTGTATAACGACTGCCGGTGTTTTTAATGACTAATCCGTGCATGGGATGCGGGGGATAGGAGGGGGGTCAGACCGTCATGATCTCCTTTTCCTTGGCGGCGTAGAGGTCGTCTACCTTCTTGACATACTTGTCGTGGATCTTCTGTGCTTCGGCCTCGGCGTCTTTACCGAGATCCTCGGGCGTACCGTCCTTGACGGCTTTCTTGATCACGTCGATCGTGTCGCGGCGGGCATTGCGGATGCTGACTTTGGCGGCTTCGGCCTGTTGCTTGGCGTTCTTGGCCAGGCTGCGGCGACGATCCTCGGTGAGCGGGGGAATGCCCAGACGGATGGTCTCGCCATTGTTCTCGGGCGTGATGCCGACCTCTGAGGCGAGGATGGCCTTTTCGATCTCCTTCAGCAGGGATTTCTCCCACGGGGTGATGAGGATCGTCTTGGCGTCAGGGGTAGTGACGGAGGCTACGTTCGAGAGCGGCGCGAGGTCGCCGTAGTAAGTCACGCGGACGTTGTCGAGAATGCGTGCACTGGCTTTGCCGGCGCGGATGCGTGCCAGCTCGTCGTCTAAATGCTGGACGGCGGCGTTCATCTTCGCTTCGGCGTCCTTGATGATTTGTTTGGTGTCTGTTGCTGCCATATGATGAGGGTTCTAAAGTTGTTCAGAGGGTGACGCGTGTACCGATGTTCTCGCCGGCAAGCACGCGCTTGAGATTGCCTGGGGTATCCATGTCGAAGACGACGAGGGGGAGGTTGTTCTCCTTGCACATCGTCGTTGCGGTGAGGTCCATCACGCGGAGGTTGCGGGAGTAGATCTCGTCGAAGGTGATCTCGTCGAACTTCACTGCCGTGGGGTCTTTCTCCGGGTCGGCGGTGTAGATGCCGTCCACGCGGGTGCCTTTGAGCAAGACGTCGGCACCTATCTCAATGCCGCGCAGCGCAGCGGCGGTGTCGGTGGTGAAGAAGGGATTGCCCGTGCCGCCGGCCATGAGTACGACGTGGCCGTCGCGAAGCAGTTCGGCGGCGCGTGAGGGGCTGTAATACGTCCCCACCGGCTCCATACGCACAGCCGTCAGTACGTCGGCCTCTACGCCGAAAGCCTCGAGGGCGGAGCTGAGCGCAAGACTGTTGATGACGGTGGCCAGCATACCCATCTGGTCGCCCTTGACGCGGTCGAAGCCTTTGGCGGCGCCGGTGAGCCCGCGGAAGATGTTGCCTCCGCCAATGACGATGCCGATTTGTATGCCTCGATCGGCGATCTCTTTAATCTGTTTGGCGTATTCGCCGAGGCGCACCTCGTCGATGCCGTAAGCGCGGCCGCCCATGAGTGACTCGCCGCTTAGCTTGAGTAGGATTCGTTTGTAGATCATATGTATGGGGGATTTTTTCGGCGGACAAACGTACGCGTAAAAGAGAAAAAGGGGAAAGGCCCCTGGGCTATGTGAATGGGAAATCTTCATAGACCTGCTCCAGGTGGGCAAGCATGTCTTGCAGGCGATAGTCGATGAGCGACCAGTCATAGTTGCCCCGTAGCGTTAGGATCGGCTCTCGCTCGCGGATGTCGTCGTAATAGGTCAGCGCTTTCAGCGGAGAGATGGGACTCATGCCGCGATACTTCGCATCGTAGGCGCGGAGCATATCGCCGAGGGAGAGGCGAGTGGAGAGGCAGGCCACGTCTACAAAGTCCTTGAGGCGCGTGCCTGAGTCGGCGATGGCGGAGAGCTTCATGGCGGCGATGTCCCGAAGGCTACATAGCCTGATTCCGCCCTCTTCGTGCACGCGTTCGAGGAGCGGATAGGCGTAGGTGATACAGTCGATCTTGATTTCGGCAATGGTGCCCTTTACAGTGTCTTTGCGCACAAAAGCGTTCGAAAGGCCATACCTGTCCGTCAGGTAGGCGCGCATCCTTGGGGCGTCAAAGGAGTGGAGGGTAAAGAGGTCGAGGTCGATGCTTTTGCGATGACCCATGTAGAGCGCCAGAGCAGTGCCGCCGACGAGGAAGAAGTCTTGCAGCGTCTCGTCGCGCATCAGCTGCTTTAGCGTTTCAAGCGTTCCGCTCGTGATTGATTCCGTGTGTAGCATGCGAGTTCTTCTTTGTTGAGGTGAAAGAGGCGGCAGACCCAGTTCTGATCGATGGGTGAGAGACGGGGTAGACGGCGCACGACGTCGCGCACGGGGCCGAAGCCGCCGTAACGCTGAAGCAGGGCGTAGTAGTCGCTGATGTTGCCGCGCTCGATGACGCGTTCTACGACGATGGGCTTCATGTATTCCCAATCCCACGTGGGGGCGTCGGTGTCGTACTCCCAGAGCAACGCCTTGGAGATCTCTTCGGGGCGGTGGGTTTGCCAGTCTTCGAACATGAGGGTAGAGGGGTATGGCCAATTGGCGGTGTGGTTTGAAACGCGTTTGGCATCCCATTTCCGATTGCAAATGGTCGGCCTGTTAAATATTTTAAGAGATCACCCATTGACAACTGTCAGAGGCATGCAAACTCGGGTTTTCTGGTCATTGACAACAGTCAGAGGGTAGAAAACTTGCGGATTCTGATCATTGACAATCGTCGAAGGACAGAAAACCCGGGTTTTTCGGCCATTGTCAATGGACAACGGGTAGAAAACTCGGGTTTTCTAGTCATTGACAACAGTCAGAGGGCAGAAAACTCACGGGAGCATGCCTCTGACAGTTGTCAACGGGTACGGGGGGCGTCTCTGGCCTTACACCTTGATCGCGTCGAAGCCTTCGCCGTAGACGCCGCGGACGGTGCTCTGCGAGATGAAGGCTTGGCTGTCGATCATCTTAATGAGGCGGAAGATGTTTGTCCGCTCGCGGTTGCGGGCCACGAGCACGATCACCTTGATCGGCTTGTGTGAATAGCCGCCCTCGCCTTCGAGGATGGTGCAGCCGCGTTGCAGGCGGTGGATGATGGCGTCAGCGATCTCGTCGTATTTGCGGGAGAAGATCATGAACTGCACCGACTGTGTGTTGGCGTTCATCACGCGGTCGAGCATGTAGGAGTTGACGCCCATCTCGATAAGTCCGAGCACGATCTTATCCACGTTGGCAAAGAGGAAGTAGGAGCTGCTGACGATCAGAAAGTCGAGCAACACCATGCCCATGCCGATGGAGATGTTCTTGTACTTGTTGATGATGGCCACGATGATGTCCGTTCCGCCCGTGCTGCCGCCGGCGTAGAAGACGAGCCCCAGACCCGAGCCGCAGATCATGGCGCCGATGATGACGGACATGAAGACTTCTTGCAGCTGCATGAGCGGTTGGCCTGCGAACACAAGCTCGAAGAACCAGAACCAGAACGAGAGCGAGGCGACGCCAAGGATGGTCTTGACGAGGAATTTGAACCCGAGGATCTTGAAGGCAATGCCAAGCAGGATGACGTTGATCGCGAAATAGGAGACGGAGACAGGCAGTTTGGTGGCGAAGAAGATCAATCCGCAGATACCGCTCAGGCCACCGGTGACGATCTCGTTGGAGAGGATGAAGGCGTTATAACCAAAGCCGTAGAGGGCGGTGCCAAGGATAATGAGGAGGTAATCCTTCACCGGGTAGTAGACTTTGAGTAGAGAATCTTTCATAGAACGATGTTGATGATTTTGTTGGGTACGATGATGATTTTCTTAGGGGTCTTATCACCGATCCACTTGGCGGCTGCGTCGTGGCCGAGGGCGGCACGCTCGATGGACGCACGGTCGAGGTCGGCGGGCAGCTCCAGGTTGAAACGCGTCTTGCCATTGAAGGAGACGGCATAGCGCACGGTGGTTTCGATGAGGTATTGTTCGTTGTAGTCGGGCCATGCGGCGTCGCAGATGGTCGTGGTGTGGCCCAGCGCGTGCCACAGCTCCTCGGCGATGTGCGGAGCGAAGGGCGCGAGCACAATCAGCAGCGGCTCCAGCACAGCGCGCTTGCGGCAGCGCAGTGTGGTGAGTTCGTTCAGGCAGATCATGAAGGCGCTCACGGAGGTGTTGTACGAGAAGTGTTCGATGTCGTGCGTCACCTTCTTGATCAGCTTGTGGAGCGCCTTCAGCTCGTCGGCTGTCGGCTCGTCGTCGACGACGCCCCACGCGCCGTCCGGGCCGGAGTAATAGGTGGCCCAGAGCTTCTTCAGGAAGCGGAAGACGCCGTCGATGCCGTTCGTATCCCACGGCTTGGATTGCTCTAGGGGGCCGAGGAACATCTCATAGAGGCGAAGCGTGTCGGCGCCATACTTCTCGACGATCGTGTCCGGGTTCACAACGTTGTACATCGACTTCGACATCTTCTCCACCGCCCATCCGCAGAGGTATCGCCCATCCTCGAGTACGAACTCAGCGTCGCGATACTCCGGATTCCAAGCGCGGAAGGCATCCAAGTCGAGCACATCGTTGCTGACGATGTTCACATCCACGTGGATCGGCGTCACGTCATAGTCGCCCTTCAGGTTGTACGACACGAAGCGGTTCGTGCCCACGATGCGATAGACGAAGTTCGATCGGCCTTGGATCATGCCTTGGTTGATCAGCTTGTGGAAGGGCTCTTCCTCGCACGAGGTGCCGACGTCGAAGAGGAACTTGTTCCAGAAGCGACTATAGATCAGGTGACCCGTGGCGTGCTCCGTGCCGCCGATGTAAAGGTCCACGTTGCGCCAATAGGCGTCGGCTTCGGGCGATACGAGTGCGCGGTCGTTGTGCGGATCCATGTAGCGCAGGTAGTAGGCTGACGAGCCGGCAAATCCGGGCATGGTGCAAAGCTCAAGCGGGAAGACGGTTCGGTTATCGATGCGACTGTTGTCCGTCACTTCACGCTTCGCGCTGTCCCACGCCCAATGCGTAGCGCGACCCAGCGGCGGCTCACCCGTCTCGGTCGGCAGGAACTTATCCACCTCCGGCAGTCGCAGCGGCAGGCACTCCTCGGGCAACGGACGCGGCATGCCGTCGGCGTCGTAGTAGATCGGGAACGGTTCGCCCCAGTAGCGCTGGCGGCTGAAGATGGCGTCGCGCAGGCGGTAGTTCACCTTGATCCGACCGAGCCCTGCGTCCGCGATGTAGCGCTTCGTCGCGGCGATGGCTTCGGGCACATCCATGCCGTTCAGCACGAGTCCGCCCGTCCGTTCCCGGCCAGCCATTGGCGAGTTGATCATGCGGCCCTCTTTGGCATCGAAGCTCTCCTCGGAGACGTCGCAACCCTCGATCAGCGGAACGATGGGCAGGTTGAAATGGCGAGCGAAGGCATAGTCACGACTGTCGTGCGCGGGGACAGCCATGATGGCGCCCGTGCCGTAGCCAGCCAACACATAGTCGCTGATCCAGATCGGGATCTGTTCGCCCGTCAGCGGGTTGATGGCGTACGAGCCACTGAAGACGCCCGTCACCTTATGGTCGGCAATGCGCTCGCGCTCCGTGCGTCGCTTCACGGCTTCGAGATACGCCTCCACGTCGGCCCGTTGTGCGTCGGTTGTAAGTCGCCCGACGTACTCGCTCTCAGGCGCCAGCACCATAAAGGTGACGCCGAAGACGGTGTCTGCCCGCGTGGTGAAGATCTTCAGCGACTCTGATCCGTCGGCCAGCGGGAAGAGCATCTCGGCACCCTCGCTACGGCCGATCCAGTTGCGTTGCGTCTCCTTGAGTGAGTCGCTCCAGTCCAGCGTGTCGAGCCCGTCTAAGAGGCGTTGCGCATAGGCCGACACGCGCAGACACCACTGCCGCATCACCTTCTGCTCCACCGGATAGCCTCCGCGGATCGATAGGCCTTCGCTCACCTCATCGTTAGCCAACACGGTGCCAAGCTGCGGACACCAGTTCACCATTGTGTCGCCGAGGTAAGCCAGGCGATAATTCATCAGCGTTTGCTGACGTTCGCGTTCGCTCATCGCCTGCCATTCAGCCGCGGTGAACGACAGCTCTTCGGTGCATGCCGCGTCGATGCCTTCCGTGCCGTTGGCCTCGAAGGCTGCGATCAGCTTCTCGATCGGCTGCGCATGCTGCCCAATATTGCAATAGTAGCTGCCGAACATGCGCAGAAAGGCCCACTGCGTCCAGTGGTAATACGTCGGCTCGCAGGTGCGCACCTCGCGGCTCCAGTCGAAGGAGAAGCCGATCTTATCTAACTGTTCGCGATAGCGATTGATGTTGTTCACCGTCGTCACCTCCGGGTGCTGACCCGTTTGGATGGCGTACTGCTCGGCCGGCAGACCGTAGGCGTCGTAACCCATCGGGTGGAGCACGTTGAAGCCACAGAGGCGTTTGTAGCGGGCGTAGATGTCGGAGGCGATGTAGCCCAGCGGATGGCCAACGTGTAGCCCTGCACCGGAAGGGTAGGGGAACATGTCGAGCACGTAGTATTTCGGGCGTGCATGGTCCTCGTGCACCTCGTAGGTCTTGTCGGCGATCCAGCGTTCACGCCATTTCTTTTCGATTTCTCTGAAGGTATATTCCATTGTGTGATAAGAGTAGTCAGGGGGTAGTTATGCGCCTAACGGCGCGGTAGTCAGAAGTAGTTATGCGCCTAAGGCGGGGTAGTCAGGAGTAGTTATGCGCCTAACGGCGCGGTAGTCAGAAGTAGTTATGCGCCTAACGGCGCGGTAGTCAGGAGTAGTTATGCGCCTAACGGCGCGGTAGTCAGGAGTAGTTAGAAGAATACGCAGCCGTCACCCGGCCAAACTTCCCCGGCCTCGGTTGAGGCCTTTCTTGCATCAAGGCAAGAAAAGGAAGAAGGACAGTTTGGCCAGGCCGTATCTATCAGGCGTTCAGCGATGCGTTGAGCACCTCGTCCGGAAGCACATAATTCGTCAAGTCGCCGGCCAGATATTGATCGTAAGCCGTCATGTCGATCAACCCGTGGCCCGAAAGGTTGAAGAGGATCGTGCGTGCCTTGCCTTCCTCCTGCGCCTCCTTGGCCTCACGGATGGTGGCGGCGATGGCGTGGGCCGACTCAGGCGCGGGAATGATACCCTCCGTTGCGGCGAAGAGCCGGGCGGCGTCGAACGTCTCAAGCTGCGGGATGTCTACGGCGTCCATCAGCCCATCCTTCTTCAGCTGGCTGACGATGGCGCCCGCGCCGTGGTAACGCAGTCCGCCGGCGTGGATATGTGCCGGAGCGAAGGTGTGGCCGAGCGTGTACATGGGGATGAGCGGCGTGTGACCCGCCTCATCGCCGAAGTCGTATTGGAAGCGGCCGCGCGTCAGCTTCGGGCAAGAGGCCGGTTCGGCGGCTACGACACGCAGCGTGCGACCCTCGGTCAGCTTATGCCGCAGGAAGGGGAACGACAGCCCGGAGAAGTTCGATCCGCCGCCGAAGCAGGCGATCACCACGTCCGGATACTCGCCAGCCATCTCCATCTGCTTCTCCGCCTCCAGCCCGATCACCGTCTGGTGGAGCGCCACATGGTTGAGCACACTGCCCAGCACATACTTGCAATTTGGCGTCTGCATGGCCAGCTCTACGGCCTCCGAGATAGCCGTCCCAAGGCTGCCCTGATACGTCGGATGATCCGTCAAGATCTTCCGCCCCGCCTTCGTGCTCATACTCGGCGAGGCGATGACCTGCGCGCCGAACGTTTGCATGATGGAGCGTCGGTAAGGCTTCTGGTTGTAGCTCACCTTGACCATGTAGACGGCCAGCTCCAGCCCGAAGGCCTGCGCGGCGTACGACATGGCGGCGCCCCATTGACCTGCGCCCGTCTCGGTGGTGATGTTCGTCACGCCCTCCTTCCGACAGAAGTAGGCCTGCGGGATGGCTGAGTTCAGCTTGTGCGACCCGACGGGGCTGACGCTCTCGTTCTTGAAGTAGATATGTGCCGGCGTGTCTAACGCGCGCTCCAGTCCGTAGGCCCGGACGAGCGGTGTGGGGCGCCAGTTCTTGTAGAGGTCGCGCACCTCTTCAGGGATCTCGATCCATGTATCTGTCGTGTTCAGCTCTTGCTCCGCCAGGCCACGGGCGAAGAGTGGGTAGAGGTCTTCGGCCTTCAGTGGCTCCTTTGTGCCCGGGTTCAACATGGGTTGCGGTTTGGTGGCCATGTCAGCCACGATGTTGTACCATGCTGTGGGAATATCCTGCTCCTGCAGTAAGAATTTCTTCGTCTTCATTTCTGCTTGCTGTTTATGTGTCGTTTATATACCGTTAAAATCGACTGCAAAGGAAGGGGGCAGCGGGGGAAACGAAAAACGGAAGGCGAAAAACGGCTGAGTCGGATAGAGCGGGGGGGGCGTTGCTCCATCCCATGCCCGTCCGTATTGAGTTGTTCGTCTTTAGCTATTCGCTTCCTCCTTCGCCTTTCGTGCAGCCCGATGTTTGGCCAAGATCGTGCGCCGTGTAGCCAGCTTAGTGTGCGCATGCGAGATCTCTCCGGCGAGGCTCGCCGTGAACGCTTGATATGGCGCCTCACCATTAACCAAGATCAGCGCATTGACCGTTTCCACCAGCGTGTGATAAGCCGCATCGGTCGCCATCCGCTTCGCACGCAAGAGTCCCTTGACGCGTGCCCCCCGTGCCATGGCTCGCCGCTCGGTAGCCGCAAAATGCACCTCATTCTCCTGCTCCAACTTCTCCAGAAACGGTGTCAGATGCGCCTTTTCCAGCGCCTCCGCCCCCAGATTGCGCAGCGTGTCCGTCAAGTTTTTCATCCGCCCCGATCGACCCGTCTCCGACTTCTGCGGCATATTGCCATAAGCCTTGAAGAGGTCGGCTGCCCGTCGGGCCACTTCCGCCACCTTCTCGTCAGGAAAGGCCATCGACGCCCGCACGAAAGCCCGCATCTCGCGCCAAGTACGCACCCGCTGTCGGTCGATTTTCTTCGCCACCGCAGCCGGAGTCGGTCCGCTCGTGGCGTTCACGGCGTCATCCCATTCTTGGAAGACCGTCTTGAACGCCTGCGCCGCCTGCTTCAATCCCGGAGTGTATCCCACGGCCCCGTCACTGAGAGGCAAATCCGAAAGATGCCTTATCACGGCCCCATGAAACCCGAAATCCTCCATCATATGCAGTGACGCCACACTCAAATGCCCGATTTTCATCTCTAAATCCCTTCTCCTTACAAGGTTCTACTTCATTTTGTCGCACAAAAGTAGTCTCAAATGCTTCAGTTGATATCATATCTTGAAATAAGGAGGAAAATGAAGCTGCAGTTAGCATCTCATTTTTTTATACGTAGCAATCATGCTCCCTTTTAGGATCATATTTTGAAATACGTAATGATCTGATATTCCATTGCTATCTCATCTCAAAATTTGATGTCAATCATACTCTCCATTAGGAATACATCTCGAAATATATAATGATCCGAGCTTCCATCACTATCTCATCTCGAAATTCGATATGACATCGTGCTTCATATTATATTGCATTTTTAGATGCATAAGAAAACGATGCTCGTCTTGATCTGTATTTTGAGATGAAGTATCCAGTGTGTATTGGATAGTATCATATTTCGAGATATGATATAAGAAGAACCATCATACAAATAGATATTTCAAAATGAAATGCTTGCATAGAAGCTAATAGTATCACATTTTGAAATACACTATGAATGGATAGACTGCTAATGACGTATCAGAAAATATGAAAGTGATTCATGGTTCAGATTGTACGATATTTTTAGATGAGATATAGAATGAACCAGATGATAGCACTTTTGGAAGAAAAAAGAGGCCGTCATGCGGTGGATCGTGCCCTCCTTTTTGCTGAGAAAAGCTGTCATGCGTCGAGGAGCGTGCTTCTGAGGAAAGAGAGGGGCTGTCATGCGGTGGATCGTGCCCTCCTTTTTGCAGAGAAAAGCTGTCATGCGTCGAGGAGTGTGCTTCGGAGGAAAGAGAGAGGCTGTCACGCGGTGGATTGTGCCCTCCTTTTTGCAGAGAAAAGCTGTCATACGTCGAGGAGCGTGCTTATGAGGAAAGAGAGAGGCCGTCACGCGGTGGATCGTGCCCTTTGGGACAGGAAAAAGCATGGGCAACGGTCGTGGATGGCTCTTTGGAACGTCGCGAAAGGCGGTCTGCACAGTGTGACGCCGTTTGTGCGATATGGAAAAAGGTCTACATTTGCCGCCGCATCGGAGAGATAGACGATGCATCGATTCGCTAGCTCAGCAGGTAGAGCACATCCCTTTTAAGGATGGGGTCCTGGGTTCGAGCCCCAGGCGAATCACCGGTGTTCAGATGAATAGAAAAGCGAAGGCCTTCCACTCGTGGACTGATCCACAGTGGAAGGCCTTTTTTCGTGTCTTCCTTTTCTTGTCTTGATACAAGAGGCCCCACCGGGGCCGGGGAAGTTTGGCCGGGTATCTGGCAAACTTGGCTGGCGTCCCTGACGCCTCTTGATGCAAGAAAAGGAAGCGAAAAGAAAATCAAGGCCTCACCGAGGCCGGGGAAGTTTGGCCGGGTACCAGGCAAACTTGGCTGGCGTCCCTGACGCCCCTTGATGCAAGAAAAGGAAGCGAAAAGAAGACCAAGGCCTCTTCTGAGGCCGGGGAGGTTTGGCCGGGTACCAGGCAAACTTGGCTGGCGTCCCTGACGCCCCCCCGAGGGTTAGTCGTCCCGCTTGCGATTTTGGAGGAACTTACGGAGGAACTCGGCCTCGGCTTGCTGGTATTTGGAGAGCTTCTCGACGGAGAGGATCTTCTTGAAACGCTCGATGTATTCCTTCTCTAACTGGGCCTCCTTGAGGCGTGTCTCGGTGAGGCAGTCGGAGAGTTCGCGGCGCTCGCGATCGGTGAGGCCTTGATGTGAACGGTTCTTGCGGGCTAGCTTACGGCACTCGCGGCCGACTTCCATCTTGCGGCGCTGGAGCTCGTTTTCGAGCGGGATAAAGGCTGCGGCCTCGTCGGCGGTGAGGCCGGCTTCGGCGGTGATGTAGGCGTTGCGTCGGGCGAAGAAGGCTTCGCGGTCGATGTGCTTCTGCGGGTCTCCCTTTTGCGCCGCGGATGGTGTGGGCGCCATGAGGGTGAACATGAGGGTAAGGAGTAGTAGGAGTGTCTTCATCTGTCGTTGTTGTTATTCCCATTCATTGATGTCGTCGGAGAAAAAGAGGTCGGCATATTGCGCCTCGAGATAGTCCAGAAAGTCGGCCTCGTCGTCGGCCGCGGCGGAGGGTGTGGTGGCGTGCTGCACATAGAGCGGCTGCTCGGTGGTGCGATCGGCTGGGCGGAGGGCGGAGAGTCCTTTGAACAGGAGCACCATGCCCAGAAAGGCAGCGGCCAGGTAGATCAGCGGTTTGACCTTCTCCATGAGGGAGACCGTAGGCGGTTGTGGGGCGTCGGCTGGAGGGTCGGGCAGGGCGGAGAGGATGCGGTTCGTGAGGCTTTCAAAGTAGCCGTCGGGCACACGAAACGGTTCGGTGTCACGGCTGGGAAAGTCCGGGGTGAGGGGTTCTTCTTTTGTCTTCATCAGATCTGTTTTTGAGGGTAAAGCGGCCGTAGGACGGAAGCTGCGTGAACGGGTTTAATCGTTGCCGCTGGTCATGTAGGCCGTGATTTTCTTGACCGCGTGGTGATAGGAGGCTTTGAGGGCGCCCTCGGAGGTGCCCAGGGCCTCGGACATGTCTTCGTATTTCATGTCGTTGTAATAACGCAGGTTGAAGACGAGTCGCTGTTTGGGGGGCAGCTGCAAAACAGCCGTCTGGAAGCGGGTTTGGACCGCATCGCCATCGAAGAACTCGTCGCCACGGAGGGTCTCCACCAGGTAGCTGTCGGCGTCATCGAGCGAGAGGTGGCGGCGCAGGCGCTGCTTCTCTAAATGGGTGAGGCATTCGTTGGTGGCGATCTTGTAGAGCCAAGTGGAGATGCGGGCTTCGCCGCGGAAAGTGTCCAGGTTGGCCCAAGCCTTGAGAAAGGTGTTTTGGAGCAGGTCGTTGGCGTCCTCGTGTGAGATGACCATGCGTCGGATCAGCCAGTAGAGTCGCTGGCTGAAGGCCTCGACCGCCTCAGCGAAGGCGGCGCGTCGGGTGGAGGGATCTTGCAGTCGGCTGTGCCACTGGGCGAAATCGGGTTCGGGTTGGATGGGGGTCTCTTTCACGGCGCAAAAGTGTAGAAATCGAGGTGGACAGCCGTCGTAGGCAGGCGAATGGCCTCACGGAGCGGCATCATGGCGTTGATGAGCAGCAGCTCGTCGTAGGTCGGGAGGTCACGGAGGTGAACAGGCTCCGTGTGGACGACGCCCTCGCGGAGCAGCCGGCGGCGGCAGGTGCCGTCGAGCAAGAAAGTGTCGGGGGTGACGAGCTCGCGGCCACGGCGGAGGACGAGGTTGGTGTACGACGTATCCGTCAGCAGCCCTTCACGGACGAAGAGCAGTTCGTCAGAGGCCTCGAGTGGCACGTCGGGGCGAGCCAGCGGCGCACGGTCGGCGTACTTGAAGGCGTACGTCGTGGTGCCTGCATCCACAGCGAAGAGTTGCTCGATGTGCCGCCGACGGTAGGGCGTGAAGGTGACCTCGCGCAACGTGTGGTCATACACCACGCGGCAGCGGACAGTGCCCGTGCGCAACTCATCGGGGACGAGCGATGCTAAATCGGTGGGGAGCGTGGGGGCCGTGAATCCGAAGTGGTCGGCGGTGCGGCGCATGCGGTCGGTGTGGTCGCTGAGGTGACACACGTGGCCGTCTTGAATGCGTATGGTTTCTATGAACATGGGGGAGTATAGGGTAGGGTAGTTAAAGGGTAGTATAAGGTAGTTAGGGGGTAGTTAGAAGTAGAGAGAGAAGGGTTGTGGCACTACATCTGACTACCCTTTAACTACCCTCTGACTACCCCTGACTACCTTCTATCATTAGAACGGGAGATAGACCTTTTGGATGACCTCCTCGTACTCGTCGTGCATGCGACTGCGGGCGGTGATGCCGCCGCCACTCTGGTAGGTGAAGGGGTCGGTCGTGAGGTCGATGAAGCGGATGAAGACGGCCGAGTCGAGCGTGTGCCCATCGAAGAGTCCGAAGACGCCGGTGTAGAATCCGCGCGGTGTCTGCTCGGCCTGGCGAATGAGTCGCACGGTGGCGTCTTTCGGTGCGCCGGAGACGGAGCCCGCGGGCAGCAGTCGGGCGATCACGTCGCCCACATGGCTGCGCCAATCCGTGGCCAGACGCCCCACGATCTCGGAGCTGACTTGCAGGATGGGCCCGGCCGACGTCTCGAGTCGGTCGATGTATCGAAAGCGCCGCACATGCACCCCGTCGGCCACCATCGAGAGGTCGTTACGGATCAGGTCGACGATCGTGTTGTGTTCGGCCGTCTCCTTGGGGTCGGATAAGATGCGCTCACGGGCGTCGGGCAGTCGGGCGTCGATGGTGCCCTTCATCGGGTTCGACGCGATGGTGCCGTCGGCATCGATCCGCACGAAGCGCTCGGGCGAGAAGCAGACGAAGGCCCCCGGGTAGTACATTTTATAGAGGGCGCGGGCGCGGCGATAGATCGCCTCGGGGGCGAGGTCGGTGCGGATGGGCGTGCGGACGGTGAGGTTGGTCAGGAAGGAGTCGCCGCGGAGTAGTCCCGCGCGGACGATGTCGAAGCGGTGCGCATAGATCGCCTCAGGCTCGGGCGTCCGCTCGAAGGCGTAAGGCACTTCGGGGCCGTTGTCCGACGCGTTGCTGACGCCGCGCAGATTGAATCGCACCTCCGTCTGGTGGAGGGGGTCGGGGATAAAGAAGGCGTGCGTCAGCTCGAAGTCGAAGCCGAAAAGGAACGGTCGGCCCGCCGCTCCGGCCCGGTTCATGTCGCGCACTACATCAGATGCATTTCTCATGGCCGCAAAAGTATCCATCCGCCCCTCCCCCATGATATGGGCACCCTCGGACGGGCGTAGGTGGCCCTAATGGCTTCTGTTTATTAAGTCGCAGGCGCTTTCATTTAATGGGAAGAATCTTCCTGTTAAGTTGCAAGTGCTTTCATTTAGTAGGAAGAATCTGCTTATTAAATCACAAGTGCTTTAACTTATCAGGAAGAATCTGCTTATTAAGTTGCAGGCGCTTTGACTTAGCAGGAAGAATCTGCTTATTAAGTTGCAAGTGATTTGATTTAATAATCAGCATATGTTTTGCCCCTAAAAGCACCCGGAGGTTCCTAATCAGCTTCTGTTTTGCCCTTAAAAGCACCCGGAGGTTCCAAATCAGCATATGTTTTTGCCCCTAAAAGCACTCCGGGGTTCCTAAGCAGAAGCTGTTTTGCCCTTAAAAGCACCCGGAGGTTCCCAAGCAGAAGCTGTTTTTGCACCCGAAAGCCATCCGAGGGACGCGGATTTCTTGGGATGGGTATACAAAATCCATTCGCACCTCGTTCTACTTTTGTGTTTAGAACCAACCCCCATACGATATGAGTAAGACAATCATTGTGACAGGCGGCACAGGCTACATCGGATCGCACACCACGGTGGAGCTGATCGAGGCCGGATACGACGTCGTCGCCATCGACAACCTTTCGAACTCCACCGCCGACGTGCTCGACGGCATTGCGCGCATCACCGGCCGGCGCCCCACCTTCTACGAGGCCGACTGCAACGACCGCGAGGCGATGGACCGCATCTTCGCCCAGCACGCCCCCGTCAGCGGCATCATCCACTTCGCCGCCAGTAAAGCCGTTGGCGAGTCTGTCCACAAGCCGCTGCTTTATTACCGCAACAACATCGTCTCCCTCCTCAACCTGCTCGAGCTCATGCCTCGGCACGGCGTCGCGGGCATCGTCTTCTCCTCCTCCTGCACCGTCTACGGCCAGCCCGCGCCCTCCGATCTGCCCGTCACCGAGGACGCGCCCATTCGGCCCGCCACCTCGCCTTATGGCAACACCAAGCAGATCAACGAGGAGATCATCCGTGACACCATCCATGCCGACGCGCCCTTCCGCGCCATCCTGCTCCGCTACTTTAACCCCATCGGTGCGCACCCATCGGCCGAGATCGGCGAACGCCCCTCGGGCACACCGCAGAACCTCGTGCCTTACCTCACTCAGACGGCCGCCGGGATCCGCCCCGAGCTGCGTGTCTTCGGCGACGACTATGACACGCCCGACGGCTCCTGCATCCGCGACTATATCGACATCGTCGATCTGGCCCGTGCGCATGTCGAGGCCGTTCGTCGACTCGTCGATGGGCAGGCCACAGAGCCGCTCGAGGTCTTCAATCTCGGCACAGGCCGCGGCGTGTCCGTCCTGGAGCTGATCCGGACGTTCGAGGAGGCCACCGGTGTCCGTGTGCCGTATCAGATTGTGGGTCGGCGCGAAGGCGACATCGAGCAAGTCTGGGCCGACCCCACGCGCGCCAACCGTGTCCTCGGCTGGACGGCCCGCACCCCCCTCGCCGACACCCTCCGCAACGCCTGGAAGTGGCAGCAGCGGCAGGAGTAGATCTCGCACACATTTTAATTACACACGCATATGAAAACGACTATTACACTGATCATAGCCATGCTCCTGCTACTTACCACGGGCGAGGACGCACTCCGGGCACAGACGGATGTGCCCCCTGCCGGCGCACGCTACGGTGTCAAGTCAGCTATCATCAAGAAGTCCTTCTATGGCCCGGGAGGAGACCGTGAGATCACCATCTATATAGATGATTACGGGGCCAGGGAGGCCGAAGAGGATAGAATGGGCAAGCATCAATCGCTGAGAATCCGCAATGAAAAAGACAAGACAGAGGTCGTAGTGGATTTCAGCGAGCGTACCGTCAATATCGGTGGGTGGGAGTCGAAGCGTCAGATCAACTATCGCCACCTCAAGCTCGGGGAATTGGAACGCTATGGCCTGACGGAGGCCGGTACGAAGGTGTTGTTAGGCAAGACCTGTCGGGTGTACAAGCAAAATACGTGGTTGAAGAGCTACATGGTAACGGTCACGCACTACGTTTGGGAGGGTATCAATCTGAAGTCAGATCTCAAGTATGATGAAGTCCCCGGGTGGGAAGAGCGAGAAGAAGTGAAGTCGATCCAGGTGAATGTTGACGTCCCACAAGAGAAATTCCAAATCCCCCGGGGCTTTAAGGTCAAAGATTGGAGAGGTAGGTAGCTGGGAAATGAAGGACTAACAACAGTCAGATACATGTGTGGCGTGTCAAGGCCGTAGATACTCCGCCTCGTTTTTAGCTTTTCGTTTTTAGCTTTTCATTTGCCACCCTCATTTTATACGATAAACGATATGAAGACAACACTTTTGATTCTTGCGTCGCTCTTGCTTACGGGCACGCTCTCGGCGCAACTCGATCCTACCGCTGGCCACCGCTACGGCATCCGTTCGGCCATCATTAAGAAAGAAACGAAGTCCATGGCCGGCGCGATAGCCAACACGCTCTACTTCGACAACTTCGGCGACCGTGAGGCGACCGAGATGACGATGAAAATGGGCGAAGAGGAGAAGCACCTCCGTGTCGTGGCTGAGGACGGTGGCCGCATGAACGTCACCCTGGATCTCGACCAGAAGAAGGCCTTCCGCATGCCGGCCCCCGACCAGCCGCGCAACTTCCGCCAACTCTCGCCCGAGGACATCGAGCGTTTCAAGATCAAGGAGGTGGGCACGGGCGACGTGGCCGGAAAGCCCTGCAAGAAGTACGAGATGGAACTCACCCAGTCCGGAGTCAAGCTCCAGGCTACGGTCTGGATCTGGGAGGGCATCATGCTTCGTTACGAGGCCCGCTATCAGGGCAATCTGATGGTGACCGACGAGGCCTCCGAGGTGGAGGAGAACGTGGCGGTACCTGCCGATAAGTTTGCCATTCCCGCCGAGGTCAAGGTGGAAGCAGCCCCGTCGATGAACTAATAACGCACGTCTAAAGGCGAACGGACGGCCGGATACCGGATGGGGGCGAGTCTCCCCCTCCTGTACCCGGCTTTCGTTTGTTGTCGCCTGGACCGTTCCTCCCAACACCGTAACACTTAGACTCCCCCCTATGAACTGGCAACAACTGATTTCAGGCCGCCGACTCGGCATCGAATCCTATCACGAGCGCAAACATGAGCGCACCAACTTCCAGCGCGATTATGATCGGCTGATCTTCTCCGCCCCCTTCCGAAGGCTGCAAAACAAGACGCAGGTCTTCCCCCTGCCCGGTAGCATCTTCGTGCACAATCGGCTTACGCATAGCCTGGAGGTCTCGTGCGTCGGGCGCTCGTTAGGGGCCAACGTGGCCGCCCGCCTCGCCCCGCATCACGACGCAGACACGGCCGCCGCACTCCACGAAATGGGCGCCATCGTCTCTGCCGCCTGTCTGGCCCATGACATGGGCAACCCACCTTTTGGCCACTCTGGCGAGCGCGCCATCTCGGCCTTCTTCACCGACGGTGACGGTCGCACGTTGGAGACGGCCGTCCGTGCCGAAGGCAGTCGCTGGGAGGACTTCGTCTGCTTCGAGGGCAACGCCAACGCCATGCGTCTACTCACCCACCGCTTCGTGGGCCGTCGACAGGGCGGATTTGCGCTCACATACAGCACGCTCGCCTCGATCGTCAAGTATCCCTACGCCTCCACGCTGGCCGGTAGCCACGGCAAGTTCGGCTTCTTCCAAAGCGAAGAGCCCACCTACCTCGGCATCGCCAACGAGCTGGGCATCCCCCACCTCGACGGCCGCTTCGCCCGCCACCCGCTCGTCTACCTTGTCGAGGCGGCGGACGACATCTGCTACCAAGTCATGGACATCGAGGACGCCCACAAGCTCCGCATCCTTTCGGCCCGCGAGGCCATCGACCTCCTCCTCGGCTTTTTCGAGGGCCAGCAGCTGGAGCACGTCAGCCGCACGATGATGATCGTAGACGACACGAACGAACGCATCGCCTACCTCCGCTCGTCCGTCATCGGACTGCTGGTCGACGAATGCACCCGCGCCTTTGTCGAGGGCGAAGCGGCCCTGCTCCGAGGTGCCTTCCCCGCCAAGACGCTCATCGAAAGCATCAGCAGTCATGCCGCTGCCGCCTACCGCGCCTGTTCCGAGGTGGCCCGACAGAAGATCTACACCGCCGGCGAGGTGGTAGACATCGAGCTGGCCGGCCACCGCATCTTCAGCTACCTCCTGACGGCCGTCATCGACGCCGTCCTCCATCCCACCCACGCCTACAGTCGGCTCCTGCTCAGCCGCATCCCCAACCAGTACGACACCGCCGCGCCGACCGTCTACGGCAAGATCCAGTGCGCCCTCGACTACATTTCCGGCATGACCGACGTTTACGCCCTCGACCTCTATCGCAAGATCACCGGCATGAGCCTTCCCGCGGTGTGAAGCGGGGGTGGCGGCCCCGTCATGCCGCATTTTGGCGTCGCTGCGTGCCAGCGGCTCCGTCATGCGACATTCTGGCGTCGCTGCGTGCCAGCGGCCCCGTCATGCGACATTTTGGCGTCGCTGCGTGCCAGCGGCCCCGTCATGCGACATTCTGGCGTCGCTGCGTGCCAGCGGCCTCGTCATGCGACATTTTGGCGTCGCTGCGTG
>ERZ772921.37-NODE-37-length-74825-cov-6.956921_pt1 | contig 74825 bp, 65 predicted proteins | sample MGYA00512117_ERZ772921 | MGnify/ENA primary metagenome ERZ772921 (study PRJEB29015, sample SAMEA2737944) | human oral metagenome | biome: human oral; feature: human-associated habitat; material: dental | place: China | collected 2150 ...
GCGCGGGATCCCGAGCCGCCCGAATGCGCCGAGCCGGAGTGCGCGCGTCCCGCGTGGCCGGAGCGTGCGGCGTCGGGGCGCTTGGACGAACCTCCCCTGGGCTCCGGACGGTGCCCGCCGTCGGAGGAGGCTCTGCCCTCCTCGAAGCTCGAGGCGTCGGAGGCGTTCGCGCGTTTGGATCCACCCGCGTGGCCTGGGATCGCTCCCCTGCCAGAGCCGCCGATGCGACCGGAGCCTTCGTCGCTGCGGCCCGGGCGCGCCGCGCCCAAACGCGGGCCCTTCCAGCGGTTGCGTCCGTCGCCGCGGCGTTTTCTGGGATCGCTTTTCACGCGACCACGCTATCACCGGGAGCGCAAAACCTCGCGTCGACGCTTCGAATGGGGCACACTTGGCCCGTGTTCTTTCGCCTTTTGCGCTGGTACGCCGCGAACTCCCGTCCGCTTCCGTGGCGCGAGCCGACGACGTCGGCGTGGGCCGTGCTCGTCTGCGAGGTCATGAGCCAGCAAACTCCCGTGGCCAGGGTCATGCCCTCGTGGCACGAGTGGATGGAACGCTGGCCGGAGCCGGCCGACCTCGCGGCGGCTTCGCCCGCCGAGGTCATCTTGGCCTGGGGCAATCTCGGCTACCCGCGTCGCGCCCTGCGGCTGCGGGAGTGCGCGGCCGCCGTGGCCGCCGACTGGAACGGCGTCCTGCCCTCTTCCCGCGACGATCTCCTCACGTTGCCGGGAATCGGGCCCTACACGGCTGATGCGATCATCGCCTTCTCTTACCGCAAACGATCCGTGGTTCTGGACACGAACACTCGGCGAGTCCTGTGCAGGCTGCACGGAACCGCGGCTCCGCCTTCTCATCTGCGCAAAGACGAAATCGCGCGGGCCGACGCGATGGTCCCCCTCGAAGACGACCTGGCCTGGCAGTGGAACGCAGCGCTCATGGAGCTCGGCGCACTCGTGTGCACCGCGAAGAATCCGGCGTGCCAGGAGTGTCCGCTCCGCCCCGACTGCGCCTGGTTCGCCGCCGGCAAACCGGAAAGCGGCACGCCTCGCCGAGTACAGAGATTCACGGGAACCCACCGCGAGGCCCGGGGAAAGATCATGGCGGTTCTCAGGGGCGCCAAATCGCCGGTCTCGCGCGACGAGCTGGTCGCCGCGGCCTCGCTCGCGCCTTCGCGCTTTGACCCTGCGCTGGACTCCCTGCTTGACGACGGTCTCGCCTGCCTACGCTCCGGCGGCTACGCCCTTCCCGGAGAGCTCTAGCCCGCGCGCACGTCTGCCTCGCGAGACGAGGCCCATCCCGCGCTGAGGCCTCGCACAAAGCGCCTTGCCTCGCGCAAAGTCCGGCTGCCGCACCGGAATCGGAGGCCAGCCAGGTTCAGGATCGAATCGGGCCCGGCGCTGAACCGGACTCAGAACCGTGCCGCAGTCTCAGCATCGAACCAGACTCAAAATCGAGCCGTCAGCTCCAGGCTCCGTAGTCGGACTCCGCCTTGCCTCCCTTTTCGACTTCGAGCAGGGCGGCGGCGCATTCGTCGTCGACCACCAGGTCCGTCACCGCGCCTGAACGCAGCACGGCGGCCAAGGCGGGCGCCTTCGCCGCCCCGGCGACGGCGCAGATCCTCCGGGGGATTCTGGCCAGCTCCGCGGGCGTCGGCCCGGTCGCGCGGGTGTTGATCTCGATGTCTTCGTACGTGCCGTCCGCGCGGAGGAGGACCGTGCACACGTCGCCGACCACTCCGTCGCGCCGCAGCTCCGTCACTTCCTCCGGCGAAAGATAGCCGCCGGCGTAGACGTGCGAGGGAAGGGGCGACGTGAAGGAGCCGACGCCGAACACGGCGACGTCGGCGTTGCGCCCGATGTCCCTGACCACCTGGATGGAGCGTTCGCGCCACATGAGGTCCCTGGTCTCCGCGTAGTCGAAGAAGGCGGGAACGGGGAAAGGAAAGGCCTTCGCGCCGAAGGCCCGCGTGAAGTTGCCGAGTATCTCGCCCACGTAGGGAAGGCCCGTCGTTGTGGGATTGGCCGCGCCGTTGAGCTGGACTATCGTCACGCCGGACATGCGCTTGGGCATGAGCCGTTCGGAGATAGTCGAGACGGTGGTTCCCCAGGCGATGCCCACCATCATCTTGTCTTCTATGACGTCGCCGACGAGGTTCCCCGCCACGCCTGCCACTCGTTCGAGCCGCCGGATTTCCGTAGTGGCTCCCGGCACCTGCACCACGGTGACGTCGACGTCGTAGAGGTCCTCGATGCGGCGGGAGAGGGAGTCACGGGGCTCTTCGGGTGCGTGAAGGGAGATGCGGACCAGGCCCTCGTCGCGCGCCGAAGCGATCAGGCGTGAAACAGTCGACCGCGATATGCCGAGCTTGTTGGCTATCGCCTCCATGGTCTGTTGCTCGACGAAGTACAGGACTGCCGCTTCGTAAGCGAGATTGCGTCGTTCAGATCTTGTTGCCACACCCCCATTGTGCACGATATTTCAAAGTCAATCCAACCAAAATAGTCAATTCTCCCGAATATGGCGAGATGCATTCCACTTAAATTGCCGCTTGACTTATGCCCCAAACAGTGCAGATGCTCAACATACAGCCCTCGATTTGCACACATGGCCATTTCTTCGTTCTTTGCAGATTTCTTGAGAAGATAGATAAAGGGTGGGTTGTATCGACAACCTACGAATCTGCATACACGTCAACGAGGAGTGAACACATGCCAAATTCCCACCTTTCAGCAGCAAGCCGCCAGCGCGCACTGGAGTCGATGTCATCGGACGGCGTCGACGTCCTCGTCGTCGGAGGAGGCGTGACCGGAGCCGGCATCGCCTTGGACGCCGTCACCCGCGGCCTGCGCGTGGGCATCGTCGAGGCGCAGGACTGGGCTTCGGGAACGTCGTCGCGCTCCTCGAAACTCGTCCACGGCGGACTGCGCTACCTCTACCAGCTCAACTTCGCGCTCGTCGCCGAGTCTCTCCGAGAGCGCGGCCTCCTCCTGACGGAGACGGCTCCGCATCTGGTCAAGGCCCAGCCTTTCCTGTGGCCCCTGAAGATGCCGGTCATCGAGCGCATGTATTCGGCCGTCGGCGTTGGAATGTACGACACGATCGCCCAGTTCGCCCATCGCGGCTCGGTGCCGATCCAGCGCCACCACACCCGCAAGGGCTCGCTTAAGCTCGCCCCCGCGCTCAAGAAGGATTCGCTCACCGGTTCGATCGTCTACTACGACGCCAGGGTCGACGACGCGCGCCTGGTCGTCACGCTCGTCCGTTCGGCGGTGCGCCACGGCGCCCTCGCGGCCAACCGCGTGCAGGTGACCGAGATGCTCAAGGACGCGGCCGGCCGAGTCACCGCCGCCAAGCTCCTCGACCTTGAGACCAACCGCGAGTACGAGGTGTCGACGGGCGCGATCATCAACGCCACGGGCGTGTGGACGGAGAAGACCCAGTCCCTCGCCGGAACGACGGGCGGACTGAAGGTCCTCGCCTCGAAGGGCATCCACATCGTCGTGCCCAAGGAGAAGATCAACTCGAAGGTGGGAATCTTCCTGCGCACCGAGAAGTCGGTCCTCTTCATCATCCCCTGGAAGCGCTACTGGGTGATCGGCACCACCGACACCGCCTACCACGAGAATCGCCGCGAGCCAGTGGCCGACCTCGAGGACATCGACTACGTTTTGGAGCAGGCGAACTCCGTGCTCGCCAAGCCGCTGACGCACGACGACATCATCGGCACCTTCGCGGGCCTGCGCCCGCTTTTGCAGCCGGGCACGCTCGACGGCGACGAGTCGAAGTCGACGCAGGTTTCGCGCGAGCACACCGTGACGGAGGCCGCCCCGGGCCTGACCGTCATCGCCGGAGGCAAGCTGACCTCTTACCGCCAGATGGCCGAGGACGCCGTCGACTTCACGATCGGCAAGGACAAGGTCAAGCAGACCCCCTCGGTCACGAAGAAGACTCCGCTGGAGGGCGCCGCCGGATACCACTCGATGTGGAGCCGCCGCGCCGCGATCGCGCGAGAGAGCGGACTGAGCATCGACCATGTCGAAGATCTGCTCGACCGTTACGGTTCGGACATCGACTTGCTTCTCGACATGATCGAGGAGCGTCCCGACCTGGGGAACGAGCTCAAGGGAGCCCCCGAGTACCTGCGCGCCGAGATCGCCTTCGGCGTGAGCCACGAAGGTGCCCTCCACCTCGAGGACCTTCTCGCACGGCGCACCAGGCTCACTTATGAGCACGCCGACCGCGGGCTCTCCGTCGCCGAAGAGGTCGCGACCCTCGCGGGCGAGCTGCTCGGGTGGGACGAGGCCAAGAAAGAAGCCGAGCTCGCCTCGTACCGCTCGAGGTGCGAAGCCGAGGCCGCCGCTCAGAAGATCGCGAGCGAGGCGGAGGCTCAGAAAGTCCGCGAACAGGCGGAGGAAGTCACGGCTTTCCTCGACGTCGCGCCCGAGATCCAAGGCTGATCCGGGCTTCCCTGCCGCGGGGGCCGTTCGGCCCCCGCGGACTCACCTAGAAAGGAACAGTTAAAGATGACTGATACCGAACGGAAGTACGTCCTGGCGATCGACCAGGGTACGACGTCGTCCAGGACGATCCTCTTCAATCACGCGGGGGAGATCGTTTCCGTCGGTCAGCTAGAGCATGAGCAGATCTTCCCCCACGCGGGGTGGGTCGAGCACGACCCAAACGAAATTTGGGACAACGTCCGCCAGACGATCGGTATGGCTTTGGGCAGCGCAGAGGCCAACCACCACGAAGTCGCAGCGGTCGGCGTCACCAACCAGCGCGAGACGACGATCATTTGGGACCGCGCAACAGGCAAGCCGGTCTACAACGCCATCGTTTGGCAGGACACCCGTTCCCAGGACCTCGTCGATCGGCTCGCGGCCGACGGCGGCCCCGACCGGTTCCGTTCGATCGTGGGCGAGACGCTTTCGACCTACGCCTCGATCACGAAAATCATGTGGATCCTCGAAAACGTCCCAGGCGTGCGTGAGCGGGCCGAGCGCGGGGAACTGGCCTTCGGAAACCCCGACACATGGCTCATCTGGAACATTACGGGCGGCACCGAGGGCGGCGTCCACGTCACCGACGTGACGAACGCTTCCCGCACGATGCTCATGGACCTGCGGACCTTGCAATGGCGCGAGGACATCTGCGAGATCGCGGGCATTCCGATGTCGCTCCTTCCCGAGATCCGCTCCTCCTCCGAGGTTTACGGATACGGACGCCAAACCGGCCTGCTTCCGGGCAAGCCGATCGCCGGCGACCTGGGCGACCAGCAGGCGGCGACCTTCGGCCAGGCATGCTTCCAGCCCGGCATGGCGAAAAACACCTACGGAACCGGCTGCTTCATGCTTATGAACACCGGGACCGAGCCTCAGCTTTCGGACAACGGGCTCATCACCACCGTCTGCTACAAAATCGGCGACAAGCCCACCGTGTACGCCCTCGAAGGCTCTATCGCGGTGTCCGGCTCGCTCATCCAGTGGCTGCGCGACAATCTGGAGATCATCGCCACGGCCCCCGAGGTGGAGGCTCTGGCCGCCAGCGTGGACGACAACGGCGGGGTGTACTTCGTGCCGGCGTTCTCCGGTCTGTTCGCCCCGCACTGGCGCGGCGACGCGCGTGGAGCGATCGTCGGCATGACGCGTTACAACACGAAGGCGCACATTGCCCGCGCGGCTTTGGAGTCGACGGCCTTCCAGACGCGCGAGGTCCTCGACGCCATGGAGGCCGATTCGAAGGTCAAGCTGGAACAGCTGAGGGTCGACGGCGGCATGACCGCCAACAGTCTGCTCATGCAGTTCCAGGCCGACATCCTCGACACGGAGGTGGTGCTCCCGGTGGTCGCGGAGACGACGGCCCTCGGGGCGGCCTATGCGGCGGGCATCGCCGTCGGCTTCTGGTCCGGAGAGGAGGACGTTGTCGCCAATTGGGCCGAGGCCAAGCGTTGGAAGCCCGAAATGGAGCCGGCTGAGCGCGAGCGTCAGCTCCGCCAGTGGAAGAAGGCGATATCGAAGACCCTCGACTGGGTCGACGACGACGTCAAGTGACCGGCGGGCGACGTTGGCAAACTTCGGCGCCATGCGGAAAACAGCTGGTCTGCGAGGGGCTGCCCCTTTGGGTGCGCATCGCAAACGACCGGCCGGTGGGTTGCGGCTCTCTTCGCATGCATCGCAAACGACCGGCCGACAACCGCGCTACGCGGATGGCTGACAGACTCGGGCCGCTCTCGAGTTGTCACGACCAGGCCCAGCCGTGGTAGCTTGGGCTAGCTGAATCGAAGTTCGGCGTCGCCGAGAACCGGTTCGGTCACATTGAAGCTCCCGGAGCCTCCTGCCATAGGGCGTCAGACGGACAACGCCAAAGGAGGCTCCGGGTACCTTTTGCCAAGAGCAAGCTCAATGCACAGCGCCTGACCAGACGCGCCTGGATTTAGCCGGGGTCACTTGACATCGCAGACGCTGAAGGCGAACGAGCGAATCGGCCCCACGGAACCGTCGGCGATGTCTTCGATGTTTGGCCGCCCACCGTTGCCTGTGACGGAATTGAGTGCGTACTCGGTTCCATTGGGAGCGGTGAAATAGAGGATCGGATCGCCAGCGGAGTTGAGCTTGCAATAGACAGTCCCGTGGTCGACCGTCAAGTTCCAGCTATGCCTGAATGTCGCCTTCGAAATCTTTGCCGGGTTGCTCGTCGCCTTGGGGAGCTTCGCTGTGTCAGTCGGATAATCCTCGGGGTGAAGCATCCCGCACCCGGACAGTCCCATCGCTCCAAGAAGGCCCGCGGCTATGACGCCTCGAATTCGCCTAGGCGCTCTCGATGAGGCGCCGCGTTTGGCGATGTTTTCTCGCTCCACAGTGTTCTTTTGTTTCATGATGACTCCTTGTTTCATGGTGTTTCTTTGTTGATGGTGAGGGCCATGTAGCCGTCTTCGAGGTTCGGTTCGACCGGTTCCGCGCCGTCGGGCGGCGTGTCGGTGACGATCCTGTATTGGGTTCCCCCGGGCACGGTGAGAGCGTTGACCACTGCCGCGTGCTCCGGAAGCCGAGCGCTGCGCGGATCAGTCAGCCACGTGCGGCCTCGGGCTGCTTCGATGAGGCCGCCCGTCGGGCCGTCGTAACGGGTGCGTCCATGTCCCAGAACAAATATGTAGGGGCACGTCTGGGCGACGTCGTCGAGAATGTGGGTGGACAAGATCACGGTGCGTTCAGCGCCGAGCCCCGCCAACAAGGTCCTGAAACGTATGCGCTCTTCAGGGTCCAAGCCGGCGGTGGGTTCGTCGACGATGATGAGCCGAGGCTCCCCCATAAGGGCCTGCGCTATGCCCACCCGGCGCCGCATCCCGCCAGAGAACCCTCCTATGCGTCTGTTCTTGGCATCGGTGAGCCCAACACGGGCCACGAGCTGCTCGGCTTGACTGCGGCGTGCGGAGCGCTTGTCGATCCCCTTGAGGATGCCGACGTAGTCCAGAAACTCCAGCGGCGTGAGATTCGGGTAGGGTTCGACGTGCTGGGGGAGGTAGCCCAGGATGCCCTTGACCGCACGACGGCTCGCCGAAGCGCTGAGATCCTGACCGTCGATGAATACTTTTCCCTCCGTGGGCTGAATGATGCCGCACAGCATGCGCATGAGCGTGGTCTTGCCAGCGCCGTTCGAGCCGAGCAAGCCAATCATCCCGGTGGGAAGATCGATGGTGACGTCGTCGAGAGCCTTCGGCTTGCCCCGAAAGTTCTTTGTGACGTGGTTGATGGAGATGTACATGGGATGATTCCTCTCAACGATCCCGGAAGCGTTCGGACAAACGGGAGCCGATGGCTAGAAGCACGACGATCAGAGTGAACTGCCACAGCAGAGAAACGGTGGCCGTAACCGGCCCAGGAGAAGAACTGAGCGGACCTGTGAGCGCATACAACGGTCGCGAGTCGAAGTAACCCTGGGCGACGGCGTCCCCGGTGACCCCGAAGATCGTGCCCTCGGGAGCAGGCACGGGAATCGCAGGGGTCGAGAATACGAGGTAGAACCAAGCGAGAACAGCCACGATGCGCGCGAAGGCCTGCGGCAGAAAGGACCCCATGAAAGCCGAGATCGCAATCGAGCACAGCATCGCGGGCGCAATCGTCGATGCCGTCACGGCGAGGGCCAGGGGCAGCCCGTCCCATTTCCCCTGGACCGTCTGAATCGTTCCCATGACGAGAAGGAAGGCCAGGGGCGGCACGATGACTACAGCGAATGGCCCCAGCACCCGCGCCATCCGGAGCTTCATGAAGCCGACCGGAGCGGACGACTCCAGCTCGCCGATGCCAAGGCGGGCGGGAGCGGAGAGAAGGCTGGTGAACGCCGCGGCATAGGCGATGCCGACGAAGATGACCATAACCTGCGCCTTGTAGACGAGGTCTCTGACGTCTCCGGTGTTCGGCGCTTTTCCTCCGAAGCTCAGCAAGACGGCGAACAGCGTCAACGGTATCGACGTGTACCACAGCGTTTTCTGTCTCCACGCTATTCGTGCGTGGACGCGTAAGAGATCGACGAAAGTCATGCCGCTGCCACCGCCTGCGATATGTTGCGCTCGGCGTCGCCGAGCCTGCGCCACGCCCGAACGGCCAAAATCGTTGCGATCAAAACGGGTATTCCACGCCGCAAGAGCAGAGGCTCCACATACGGATCCCACAGCGCGGCCAAAAACAGCCAGGTTGCCGTGACAACGATCGTGGTGGAAGACGCCGATCCCGTGTAAGCCGCAGCGCCGAATGCGGCAGCGGCGATCGTTACTGCCGATCCGATCGGTACGACGACGGTGATCCACCCTTTGTCTTGCATCCACACGCCGGCCACATGCAGCGGCGCGAACATGACAACGGCTCCGATCACCGCGGACGCGGTCACAGCCACCGCGCGAACCACTTGCACGCGTCGGAATGACGCCGGCGTAGCCTCATGAAGCTCGACCAACGGATCGCCCGTCAGCACGATGGCCACGGCCACGCCGCTACAGATGACGAAAATCTGCCCCAATCCGAACGCCAATGCCATGCCTTGCATCGAGGACCACGCGGCCGCAGCCAACCTGCCCACGAGCGCGGTGACGACCGCAGCTACGAGCGGTATGGCCAAGGCGACGCGAACTCGTCGCAGCTGTGCCGCAAGGAACGAGACCGACATGCAAACTCCTTTCCCGTCTAACTCACTGTCGTTGTGTGAGTAGCGAGCCAGGGCCGACCGGTTCACGGGAAGTCACCCGTCCCTCGACGAAGCCACTGCTCGCGGGGCGGAAAACGCTGCGCAGGCGATCAAGGCCAGGCCAAGGGCAACGACCCCCAGAGGGGTGATCGCCTCCTGCAGCGAACCCGAAGGGCCGAGGCCCAGCGGCGAAGAGGACGGCCCAACAACGGCGGAGACGGCCAGCCCCACCACGACGCCTGCCCACGGGGCCACCCAGATGGAGAGAAACGCCACTGTACCCGCCACCGCCGCCATCGGGACCAGCCACCCCGCGAGAATCGGACCGAAGACGTCTGCCGTGCCCCACGTGGCAGCGGCTGCGGCGCCCAGAAGTCCCGTCGCGGCGTCGAGTGCCAGCACCGCGGCCACCCGGGCGAGCACCACCGCCGACGGTCCCAATGGCGTGGCCAAAGCGACGGCGTCCTGGCGGATTCGGGAAAGCGCTGTGGTAACCGTCAGGTTGACGCCGAACAGGGCCAAGGATGCGAATCCCCCCACGGCGGCGCTCGGTCCCATGGTCACGCTGAAGAATCGGGCCACAAGCGCCGCGAACGTCGCGGTCAGCAAAGCCAGCGGAACCACCAGCCATGGCACGACTCTCAATTGCGCACGCCCCAGAGCCGCCGCCAGCCGGAGGCTTTGCCGCGCCGTTCGCCGTCGGCGCTCGAGCGGCGACCGCGAAGCAGCCACCCGGCGGCGCACGCGCTCATAGCCGGGCGGCTCGCTCCGTTCGAACTCCCACTGGCGCAAAGCGGCTTTCAACGTCTCGCTTTCGCGTTGTCCGCGCTCAAACATCGCCCCTCCTCAGTGCCTCGTCAGCGTCTCTTTCAACAGCCGCCGCGCCCGTGAAACACGGCTTTTCACCGTGCCGACGGGTATTTCGAGCACTGAAGCGATCTCCCCGTATGGCAATTCGTGCAGCCAGGCGAGGCCGACCACCTCGGCGAGGTCCTGGGGCAGAGACCTGAGAGCCCCAAGCAATTCGTCGACGCCGGTCGCCATCGCGACCAGGTCGGCAGGATCGGCGGCATCGTCGACCAGACATTCGACCTCCTCGTCCAAAGGCGCCGTCGGTATCTTCCGCCGGCGAGTGTGCGTCCAGATCTGACGCTTGGCAATCCCCAGAAGCCAGGTGAGAATCCTGCTGTCGCCCCTGAAGGCGGGGGCCGATCTCCAGCACCCCAGCCACACGTCCGCGCTGATTTCCTCAGCGTCGCCCCGGTCGTCGCTTCGGGCGAGAACGAAAGCGAACACTACAGCCGAGTATCGTTGGTACAGCTCGGCGAATGCGTGCTCATCCCCTTCCCCCACGGCTTCGAGAAGCTCGGCGTCGCGATCGGTCTCGGTGTCAGCGGCCAAGGTGAGACGACTCCCCGCGCGCCAAGTTTGTACAGCCGTTTCGCTTCGTCACCGGGTCTCTCCTCTTCTCGGGACGACAATGACCATCCGAACTCGTTCGTTCGTTGAGTTCGTAGCGACGCACCGCGCAGCGGTTCACGCGCCGCTCGATTCTGGAATCGAGCGGCCTTCGGCCAGACTACTAGTCACCGCAGCCAGCCGCTGCTCGCGCGTCCGCCGTCGTTCGAGGCGGCACGTCGGTTCGGACGGTTTTCGTCAGGCAGGCGCTTCTTGGATCGCCCGAGCCACCTCGTAGGGCGTCGAAGAGGAGACCCCTCGCTTGAATTTTTGAGACGCGGCTTCGAAGACTTCGCGGACTGTGGGTTTCAGCACGGTGTGGCCGTCTTCCACGAGGGTCGCGACATTGCGCTGAACCGCCGGCTTCGCCCACATGGCGCCGTTCATAGCCGGAACGATCACGGAAGGCGCGGGCATCGCGATGAGCATGAGCTCCACCGCATTGCGCGCGCTTCCCGTCGCCGCACCGGCGAGGAAGTTCGCCGTCGCGGGAACCACCGCCATTCGCTGGTATTCGCGGCTCAGAGCGATGTGGTTTCGCGCCATGGGAAGTTCGACGAACACTTCGTTGACGATCGCTTCGAGCGACGCCGGAGACGTCATCGCCGCGGCAGACGGGGAGAGCACCACGCCGATTCTCTCGGCTCCGGCGGATCGCATGGCCATGATGTACTCGCCTATCGAAAGCATCTGCAGCGCCCCGGTGCAGCCGAGGAGTACTCGTTCCACGGCGGCGCTTTTCTTGGCATTCGCGCCCGCCTGGGCAGTCGCCGCGTCTTCGGCGGCGACGTCGTCTTCGCTGTCTGCCATGTTTTCCCTTTCTCTCTTTCGCGCCGGCCGGGCGGCGAGCCTTCGCGCCGAACGCCTCCATCCAGCGAGTGCGCCCATCGCTCCTAGGAAAGAGCGAACACGCGGTCCCACGCCGGCAAGTCGCTCGGGTCGTCCAGGCTCAATGAATAGAGGACCGCGGCAACTCCGGACGCGCCTTCGAGCAACCCCACGCTATCGACTCTCTTGTAAGAGTCGGCTTTTTGCCAGCCTTCGGGACTGTCCGGCATCCAGTGGCGGAATATGAAGGGAGCATCCGGCTCGGCCATGTCGTCGATGAGCTTCGACGCCATCGTCAACGCAAGTTGTCTCAAACGTTCGTCGCCGCGGATCAGCCATGCCCGATGCAGCACGTGCAGGGCGCCGGAGTATCCGTGGCAGAAGGTCGGTCCGTCGAGCCTCCATGCGTGCTCGGGAGCCTGCAGGTGGCCCACGAGCGCATCCACCGCGGTATCGACGACGCCGGGGTCGCCGAGCAACCTCCCTGCCCGCATCAACGTCAAGGCGACTCCCGGAGTGCCATAGCACCATGCCGCCCTGGTGAATTGAGGCGGAGCGTCTCGCGGAGAGCCGTTGAGCTCCGCGGGAATCCGAGCCGGCCAGTAGGGGACGCCATTGACTTCCTGCCGCCACATCGCCATCCAGTCGACGGCTCTGCGGAGGGCGTCTTCCATTTCGGGGGTGAGGCTCGCCCTCTCGGCCAACGTCGTCAGAGTGGCGACGACGCCGGTGACGCCGTGGGCCATGCCAAGGTTGAGATCGCCGTGAGGATAGGTTTCGCGGTCCTCTGCAATCGGCTCGAGCTCGGACGGCACCCACCAACCGGGAAGTCCGGATTCGCGCCGCTTCAAAATGTGTGAGCAAAGGTAGCCGTTCGTGGCCTCGACCGCGCTGCGGGCGTCCTTGGACGGCTCGTCCATGAGAACCCTGAGCACGCCCGTCACCCCGTGCATTATGTCGTAGGCGAGCCAATGCACGCCGTCTTTCAGCGCCTCCGAGTACGCTCGCACAGCCTCTGTCTGCGTCGCCGCCAATCGAGTGGTCAGTTTTTCGCGCAGCCCCGGATAGTTCTTTCCCACCCCGGACGCCCCCTGCGCGGCGGCCAAGATGCCCGCGGGGCCTCCCATGAGGCCGCCCTGCGAATTCCACCTAGCCGATTCAAGGGCCGCCTGCAGGTGCCTATGGGCCAGCTGGAGACAGCGCGGGTCGGATCGCGCGAGCAATGAGTACATGAGGGCCGTGCCCGCCAAACCGTTGCTCAGCGTTCCGGGCAGCCACATCGACGAGCCGAAGATGGGTTCGACGTTGCCCGGACGATCCACGATTTGCCTGTCGGCCTCCGCGTCCCCAAGCCGTTCTGCCACGTCGTTTGCCAGCTCACCGGCCCTTCTTCGCAAATTCTCGGGTAAAAGCCGCCGGGATTCCCGTTCGCTCCCTTGGCTCTCGCCAATCGTGCGCTCCACGTGGTCCGCGCTCACGCGCTTCGCTTCATCCGCGCTCATTGGCCGCCTCCCGCGCGCTGCGTTCTCTGCTCAGGCGCGCCGCAACGGAACGCAGAATGCCGAGCAAACGTTGTTCGTTGGCCTGATCGGGGCCGAACACTCTGTTGAATGTCATGTGCATGTAGCTTCCGACGATTCTGAAGGCCGAAACATGCGCATTCCCCGCGGCAACGACGTCGGCGAAGCCTTTTCCGGCCAGGAACGGCGCCGTCCGTCCAAGGCCATGTCGACGGAGCGAATCGTCTCCCCGTTGGTCCCGCAGAAGGTGCGAACGCACGATCTCGCTCCATCTCTCTCGATGCCGGTCATACGATTCATCTCCGCGGCTCGAGGCCAGTCCCATCTTCCTGGTCCATGTCTCGAGGATCGCAATGGGGTCATCGATTGCTTCCGCCGCATCCCCGATTGCCTCGGGACTGTCGGCAGCCTCAACGGCCTCGTCCATTCCGATTTCATCCAACGCAGAGCCGAATCCCTGGAAAAATTTCACGAATGTTTCAGTCCAGGAGAGCACAACGTACTCTTCCAATCCCGAAAACAGGTCGCAAGAAGGACCTCGCAGCGCTTTGAGCACAGCCAGGGAGTCTTCCGAGAAGACGTCATGCGTCGTGTCCAACAGGTCGACGCCGCCGTATCGCTCGAACTCGGGAACGTATCCGTCCTGCACGAACGTCGTCGCCCCCGCCCCTTCGCAGATCTCCCGCAAGATCCCCTCGAACTCCGCGGACTGCCCTTGGCCGTCGGACTCCGAGGAGTTTTGAAACCGGACGCGCAAATGGGAGCCGACGCCGTCGATGTATCGCACGAAGAAAGGCGTGGCGCCGCCCGCTTCTGCGATCCGTTCCACCGCTTCGCCGATCTTCCCTTTGAGCAAATGCGTGATCTCGTCCGCCGGCGTGTAAAGGCGGAATGAATGCCACTGGGAACCAGGAAGATACCGCAGTTCGGGAGTCGCGTCCACGCCCAGGAGGAATCGTTCGGGTGCGAAGGCGGAGGCGGCGTCTCGCCTCTTGAAGGAAAGGACGAGTTCGCTGACGTACACGTCCTCGCCGTCGGACAGCCACCCCCAGGCGTCGCGAGGCGTCTGCGCGCCCCCGGGAAGCTCTTCGAGCACCAGGTTGTCGGCTTTCGCCAGTTCGGCTTGCAAAAGTTCGACGTCCCCCGGGTTCTCGGTGTCCAATAGGAGGCGCAGATCCATGGTGACGGCGAGGCAGTGCCTGGGAACTCCCCATCGCTCTTTCCACCGGTTGAACGTTTCCAGGCAGTCGGAGCCCTTGAGGAAGCCCGAGCGTTTGAGCTCTTTGAGAGACCATCGCGCCGGGCTTAGAACGAAGCGGCCATGGCGCACCCTCGGAACGAACGGAAAATAGCCCAGGCGCCCCCAATCCCATGGCTCCCATAGGCGTTGGAGCTCGGTTTCCATATCGGCCAAGAACCGAACGGCATTCGGCGCCTGCGCCGGAGTGTAGACCGAGTTGCGCGAATGGATGCGGACGGCTCGCCCGTCCGACATATCGACGGGGAAGAGCCCGTCCATAGTCGCCTTGACGCCGATTCTTGAGAGCGGGACGTAGTCGGTCCCCGCCGCGTGAGGCGTGTCGACGCCGATGAGCTTCACGCCCAAGGGCCGAGTGTTGACCAAGTTGGTGGCCGCGTGCGACCGCGGGTAGTAGGACAACGAGGCGCTGTACTCACGTTCGTCGTCGACGAAGGGTCGCAGTTCGGGGTCCTCGTTCATTTCCGGCAGCAGACCGAGGAATCTTCCCGTCGTACACAAGGAAGAGTGCGTTCCTGGATTGCTCCCGAGCGATACGCGGTAGTCCCCCTCAGCCAGTCGCGACCACGATCGAGCAGCCAGATTGAGGTAGAGTTCGGCCGCCAGCTGGCACTCGCTCTCGTCGAACGGTCCGTGGGAAAGTTCGTCTATGTCGGCCTCGGTCAGGCTGATTTCTCGGCCGCCCTCAGCGAGCGCCTTGCTGTACAGGGCGGCCAGCCGCTCTTCGCGTTTTTCGTTCACCTCGTCGGGAGGAGGCGGTTTCTTCTCCGCAACCTGTTTCGGCCACGAGTAGTCTTCGGGAACGCCGATTCCCCGGGCGGGGTCAACCAGCGTCAACAAAGGAACAGTTCGTTCTATCCCATACCGTTCCAAGAAGTCCATATGGTATTTGCGCAATCCTCGCATGCCCAGCCGCATGTGGGACAGCCTCTGCAGGATGTGCATTCCCTCTTCGGCATCTTGACGAATGCGATCGGGCAACCGCAGCTGAACACCGCTGTTGAGAACAAAGTGGATCCTGTTTCCGGCGCCGTCGGCTTTGTCCGCACCGTCGACTTCCGCCATAGCCGCGTACGTGCGCGAATACTCCTCGCCGGCGTCGTCCGCAGTCGCCGGCCCGCTCAACGCGCGAATGCGGCGGTGTATGTCCAATAGACCCTCCGCATCGACACCTGCTCTTTGCAGTGACCGCACCACTTCTTCGAGCGGGTCTCCTCCGGTCAGCTTGGGCCTCAGGCTGGTGTAGAGGATTTCCAGTCCGACGAGACGCGCCACTAGGCCAAGCACCCCGCCCGGGCTCGCATGAAACTCCTTCGCGACCCCTTCGCAAAGATCCTCGACGGCGATCCCATCGTTCCCACCGCATTTGTCGAGCACGCAGTCCAGCACCGGCGTTCGCCCGATTGCCGTTCGGGACTGCGAAACGTCCGCTCGGTCCGCACCGAAGACGAGGATCTCGTTGGCTCTCCAACGCAAGAGGGGATTGCGGCACACGGTCAAACCCTTCAGCACTTCGGGGCGCTGTTCCAGCGATCGGACCACGGGCGAAAGCCACCGGAAGTCGGCGACGGCCTCCCGACGCCCCTGCGTGAACCTCACCCGCGAATTTTCGGGGTCGCCCGCGAATTCGCCGGCGGAGACGCCTGCGAACAGGCCGAAAGGAGTGGGACGGGAGGATATGCGGTTCAAGAACTTCCTCGTCGACAACGCCACGCGGCGAAGCCGGTTTGGCTTCATCGATGCGGGATCTCCGAGCGCGCGTTGCACGGATTCCCATAAAGCTGGAGCGGCATGGATGACCGCCTGCGCAAAGGCTGGGTCGCGATATGCGTCGCGAATGTACTCGACCAGGCTTTCACGCCCCGCAGCAGCCAAAAGAACGTCGTTTTCAGCCGGGGCGAGGCGCAGGGGGCGAGCCGCTGTCCTCAACGTGAAATGCCGCGCAGCTGCGAGCGGGCTGAAACTTCCCTCCACTGTCATTTCCTTCAGAACTCCTACCTTTTCAGAGACCGACCATTTGCCTTGTTCGTCGGTGATGGAGGATGATATGTACAACGTTGAAATACTCGGCTCGAGTCGATTCCCATGGGAATATCTCGGCAAGAGCCGAGCGTTGGAGCGCACATGGATGTGATGGCGTATAGGGATGATAGCTACCACGCCATCACATCCGCCTTGTATGGGCCGACGGTTCGACATCGCCCCTGAACCTTCGCAGGCCCAGTCGCTTTCCAAGCGAAAGGGCTGCTGCCCCGCGCCGGAGCTATGGCACCCTTCATAGTTGAGGCCGGCGGGCATGGCGTCGCACAGGGACGATAGAGCCGCCACGTTGCCACGACGACCCACGGCTCAGCGCCGACGGCCACAGAAGCCTCCGTCGCCCGGACTCGTGCAGCCATAAGTGCGGAACCAACCGCTCATGGCTTGTTGCTTATTGGTCGATTCAGTCGGCATTGCATCGACGTCGACCTCAAAATTAAATACTATGCCATTGCAAATGAATGGCAATATCGCCCGCTGCCGCGTCCAAATCGCTTTGACCGCACGCGCCCGCGTTCAAGTTTGCTTCGAGAGCGACAAAACGACCGGAGTGAGCATGGTGGCGTATAGGGATGACAGCCGCCACGCCACCACACTCACTCACGACTCAGCAGCAGAAGCTGCAGAAGCTTCCGCCTCCCTGGCTCGTACAGAAAGCGGTGCAGAGGCTGACGCTCGTGATTTGCGGGGTCGCCGCAGCGGCGGGCATCGCGTCGATGTCGACGTCCAGGTCGAGCATCGTGGTTTCCATCATTGCTGTCATTGTTCCGTTCACCTCCTTTCCATTTTCGGAGCACACGGCGCAAACAAGCTCGTAATTGAAGCCCTCGACACAACTCCGATTAGCGAAACATATACGGAGCTTCATCTTGGATTAGATGAATACCCGACGAACGATTGCCAATCAGAAAAGCATGAATTGCGATCAAGTCCGAGCTAGCGAACTCCGTACGCTTTTACCTGCACGTTTAGCTTAACCGAACGCAAGCGTAGAGTAAATGTAATCTGGATCACGTTCAACATCAAATCTTGAGGTTCTTAAAACAATATCTTGGGAATTTTTTAACCGTTTCTCGTCTCGGGAACGCTTAGCATGCCCGATCTGAAGAAAGTTAGCTTTCCTTCCGCACTACGAAGTAAGTGGCTGACGCCCCTCCGCCGAGAGTCCTTGGTTCGCATTCGAAACAACGCGAAAAGTCTCCGAGTCGTCGGGGAAAACCCGCTCGCATTGAACTCGAAGAAACGCCGGGTGTAACGTAGGCCGCATATCATGAGGTTTCGGTGCGTGAAGGGGACGGCCGAGACTCTCACCATTTCGGTCACTTTCAGACCGTAACCAACGGAGGTACGGCCAGGGGCAGATTCCCTCGCAGAAAGGAGACCCCATGATCCACGCCGCTTACACGCCGTCGACGACGGCGGTGGGATCGTCGCTCGCCTTGACGGCGCTGCTCGGTCTTCTGCCGCTCGTCGTCTTTTTCGTTCTTCTGGGCGTGTTCAAGGTGAAAACGCACGTGTGCGCGATCATTTCGCTCGCGGCGGCCCTCGCTGCCGCAATCTTCGCCTTCTGCATGCCCGTCGACCTCGCGCTGCTTTCCGCGACCCAAGGCGCAGCCTTTGGCCTCTTTCCGATCGTCTACATCGTCATCATGGCCGTGTGGCTCTACAATCTGACGGAGAAAACGGGACGCTCGGAAGACGTCAGGCGGGTATTCGCAGCCGTCGGCAAGGGCGACATGCGGGTTCAGGCGCTCCTCATCGGCTTCTGCTTCTGCGGCCTCATGGAAGGCCTCGCGGGTTTCGGCGCGCCTGTCGCGATATCCTGCGCCATGCTGCTCGCCCTCGGCGTCCCCGCGATCAAGGCGGCGCTCGTGACGATGGTGGGCAACGCCCTCAACGTCTGCTTCGGCGCGATGGCCATCCCGGTGACCACCGCGGCGAAGCTCGGCAACTCCTCCGCCGACGCCGTTGGCGCGACCCAAGGCCGCATCACCCCGCTCTTCCTGTGCTGGATCCCCGTGCTCCTCCTCGGCATCCTCGACGGCAAACGCGGAATGAAACAGGCGTGGCCCGCCGCGCTCGCGGCCGGCGTGACCATGGGGCTGGGCCACATCTTGGCCGCAAACTTCCTTTCCTACGAGCTGACGGCGGTGTTCGCCTCGCTGCTCTCCTTCGCCTCGGTCACCCTCCTTCTGCGAGCGTGGCACCCCCGAACGCCTGAGGAGCAGATGTCCGAGACCTCCTCGGAAAAGCTCAGCGGCTCGCGCGTGGCCCTGGGGCTCCTGCCCTACTGGCTCGTGGTCGTCATTTTCGCCGTCGCCAAGCTGTGGACGGCGGGAATCGACGTGCCCAAGGCACTCGAATCGACGGACGTGACATTCGGCTGGCCGGGGCTCGACGGTCAGCTCGTAGATGCCAAGGGGCAGGCCGTCAAGGCAACACAGTTCACGTTCAGCTGGCTTTCCTCGCCGGGGACGATGCTCCTGCTGACCGGGCTGATCGTCGCCCTCGTCTATGGAAAGAGCAGCTCCGGCGGAAAATACCCCTTCTCCTTCGGCAAGGGGATGACGACGCTGTGGAAGACGGTCGTCGACCTCAAGCTCGCCATCCTCACCATCGCCGTCGTCATGGCGCTCGCATACGTCATGAACTTCTCGGGCCAAACGGTGGCCATCGGCACGTGGCTCGCCGCGGCGGGCGGGGCATTCGCCTTCCTCTCGCCCATCCTCGGGTGGGTCGGCACCGCCGTGACCGGTTCGGCGACGTCGGCCGGCGCCCTATTCGCGAATCTCCAATCGACGGCGGGAGCAAAGGCCGGAATCAGCACTCAGCTGCTCTTGGCAGCCAACGAAATCGGAGGTGGCATCGGAAAAATAGTCAGCCCTCAGAACCTCGCAATCGCGGCCACGGCGATCAAGGAGCCCGGATCCGAATCGACGCTCCTGCGCAAAGCCGCCCCCTACTCGATCGCTTTCATCGCGCTGCTCGGCATGATCGTGGTGCTTGCCTCGAGCGGGACGCTGGGGTTCCTCATCACAAACTGACGCCAAGGTTTCATCCGCACGGTAGGCAAAGGGCTTCCGCCCAGCCCAAACCCCTCAATAGAAAAGGCAAACGTATGAAAATCGCACTGTTTTCAACGTGCATCGCGGACGTCATGTTTCCGCAGGCGGCGCAGGCGACCGTCCATTTGCTCGAACGTCTAGGGCACGAGGTCTACTTCCCCGAAGAGCAAGGCTGCTGCGGCCAAATGCACGTCAACACGGGTTACTATCCCGAGGCCATGCCGCTTATTCGCAACCACGTCAACACCTTCGCCCCCGTGCTCGACGGGCAGTGGGACGCCATCGTCGCCCCATCGGGCTCGTGCACGGGATCGCTCCGGCATCAGGCGCCGCTCGTGGCGAGAGACCAGGGCGAGCCGCAGCTCGCGGTCTACGCGGAAGCGCTCGCCAAGAAGACCTACGATCTTCCCGAATTGCTCGTCAACGTGCTCGGAATGGTCGACGTCGGCGCCTATTTCCCTCACAGGGTCACGTATCACACCACGTGCCATTCCCTGCGGATGGCACGCATAGGCGACACCGCCACGCGGCTCATTGCCGCCGTCCGGGGCATCGACTACGTGCCGCTGCCCGATTCCGACGTCTGCTGCGGCTTCGGAGGGACGTTCTCGCTGAAGAATCCCGAGGTCTCGGCTGCGATGCTCTCCGACAAGATGGCGAACATCATCTCGACGGGCGCAGAGATCGTCGTGGCAGGCGACTATTCGTGCCTGATGAACATCGGCGGAGGCCTGGCGCGCTCCGGCTCCGGCATCAGATCGATGCATCTGGCCGAAGTCCTCGCTGGAACCGAGGAATCCCCCTGGTTCGCCCCCGCGACCAACACGAAGGTAGGTGCATGATGGGAGCCGTCTCTGATTTCGCCAAGAGATTCCGCCCCTCGACGTGGACGGAGAAAGACGCCGAAGAGGCGAAGCTCGGCTGGCATCCGGGCCACCCGATTCCCGACGATCCGCTGCAGTGGGGCGAGCATTTTCCCCAAGCTGCTCACGAAACCCTCAAGAACACGCAGATGCGGCGCAACCTCGGATATGCGACTGGCAAGATCCGGGCCAAGCGCAATCTGCGGGTCGAGGAAATGCCCGATTGGGAAGGCCTTCGCGAGGCGGCGTCGAACATCAAAAGGGCCGTGGCGGCCGACTGGGTGAGGCTCCTCGAGCAATTCGAAGATAACGTCACCAAGCGCGGCGGCGTGGTCCACTGGGCGCGCGACGCCGAAGAGGCCAACGCAATCGCGCTCAACCTCATTTCCGCCAAGGGAGTGGACGAGGTTGTCAAGGTCAAGTCCATGGCAACCCAAGAAATCAACCTCAACGAGCATCTGGAAGAGCATGGGATCAAAGCGTGGGAGACTGACCTGGCCGAGATGATCGTCCAACTCTCGGAAGACATGCCCTCGCACATCGTCGTCCCCGCGATCCATCGCAACCGCGCCGAAGTGAAAGCCATCTTCGAGGCGAGGATGGAGGAGGCTCAGGGTCTGAGCGACGAACCGCGCGTCCTCGCCATGGCCGCTCGCGCGCACCTGCGCAAAAAGTTCCTCACGGCGAAGGTCGCGCTCTCGGGGGCCAACATCGGGGTGGCCGAAACCGGCACGGTGGGAATCTTCGAGTCGGAAGGCAACGGCAGAATGTGCCTGACCCTTCCCGAAACCCTCATCACGATCATGGGAATCGAGAAGCTCGTGCCGCAGTATCGCGACATCGAGGTCATCGGCCAGCTTCTGCCGAGGTCGGCGACCGGCGAGCGCATGAACCCGTACACGTCGTTCTGGACGGGCGTCACCGAAGGCGACGGGCCGCAGGAGTTCCACATCATCCTTCTCGACAACGGGCGCACCAACGTGCTGGCCGACGAGGTCGGGCGCGAGGCCCTCAAGTGCATCCGCTGCGCCGCCTGCATGAACATCTGCCCCGTATACCGCCACACGGGCGGGCACGCCTACGGCTCAGTGTATCCGGGGCCGATCGGCGCCGTCCTCACACCGCAGCTGCTAGAGGCCTACGATCGCAGCGATCCAGCGTCCAGTCTGCCTTTCGCCTGCTCCCTGTGCGGTGCGTGCGGAGACGTCTGCCCGGTCAAGATCGACCTTCCGAACATCCTCGTCCATCTGCGCCACAAGTCGGTCGAAGCCAACCGCGGCGGCATTCCGAACATCTGGGACGTGGGCATGGCAGTCTCGTCGAAGGTCATGCGTTCGGGCAAGGCGATGGAGGCCGCAGGCAAAAGCGTCCAGGCTGGGCGTCTGATCGCCGGACCCAACCTGAAGATCAGCCGCGTTCCGCTTCCGGTTGCGAAAGCATGGACGAGGGTGCGCGACGTTCCGGCGCCGCCCGCCCAAAGCTTCAGGCAATGGTGGAAGGCGCGCGAAGAAGAGGAGGGCGGACGATGAAGGCGGCCAAAAGCGCACGCGAGGAGATCTTTCGCCGAATCCGAGCGGCGGGACCCATCCCCGTGCCTGAGATTCCGCGGGACTATCGCACAAGAGGCGACGGATCGGACGTCGTGGCCGAGATGGAGGAGAAGCTCGTCGATTACACGGCGAAGGTCACCCATGCGGCCACCGCCGCCGACGTGCCGGCCGCCATCGCCGAGGCGCTGTCGGACGCGGCGAGCGTCGTCGTGCCGCCCGGGCTTGACCCCGCCTGGGCGGAGGCAGCCGGGAAGGGCCGCGAGATTCACGTCGACGAGCCGCCTTTGACCAATGCCGAGCTGGACCGGATCGACGCCGTCGTCACCGCCTCGCGCGTGGCCGTTGCCCTTTCGGGCACGATCATGCTCGACGGCGCGCCGGACATGGGCAGGCGCGCGATCTCCCTGGTCCCCGACACCCACGTGGTGGTGCTCAAGGCCTCGGACATCAAGGCGACGGTCCCCGAGGCCGTCGCCGTGCTCGGCGAGAATCCGACGCGTCCGACCACGTGGATCGCCGGCCCCTCGGCGACCTCGGACATTGAGCTGGTGCGCGTCGACGGCGTCCACGGCCCGCGCAATCTTCGCGTTATCATCGTCGACGATGGAGAAGACAACTCAAATAACTGACGTCGTCGCCTTCCACGGCGAAGGCCCGGCTTGGCATGCCTCGTGGGGCGGGCTGCGGATCGTCGACATGCTCGCGGGCGACATCCTCACGATCGGCTCAGACGGAAGCGTCGATCGGCTGCCGACCGGTTCGTCAGTCGCGGCCTTCGTGCGGCCTCGCGCGGGCGGCGGGTACGTCGTGGGCGTCGAGCGCGGCATCGCCCTGGCCGATTCGGCCTTCGGCGCGCCCGTCCCGCAAGCCGAGATGTGGGCGGACCCCGGCGTTCGCATGAACGAGGGCGGCGTCGACCTTTCGGGCAGGCTGTACGCCGGGTCCATGCCGTACGACAAGACCCCGGGCGGCGCCAAGCTCTACCGCATCGGGGCCGACGGCGCCGTCGACGTCGTGCTAGATTCCGTCACCACGTCCAACGGCATCGACTTCACGGCCGACGGAAGGTTCGCCTACTACAACGACACCGCCACGGGCGGAACGAGCGTATTCGACGTCGACGAATCGGGAAGCCTCGTCAACCGCAGACTTTTCCACGACGGCGACGGCGGACGGCCCGACGGCCTCTGCGTCGATTCCGAGGGCAATGTGTGGTGCGCGATGAACCGGGTCGGCAAAGTGCGCCTCTACTCCCCCGAAGCCGAGGTGCTCGGCGAGTGGGAGCTTCCCGTGCGCGGGGTGACGGCGGTGACCCTCGGCGGGGAGGACCTTCGCGACGTTTTCATCACGACGTCGCGCGAGACGGCCGACGAGCCGGGCGCGGGCGCAGTCTTCCACATGCGGGCGGAGGTCGCGGGCCAGCCGCTGCGCGCATTCGCCGGCTGAGCGAGCGGAGGCGGCGAACAGACGGACCGCACACGCGCCCACAGAGCGACCGCGCATGCGCCCCTTCAGGTCGACTGCGCGTGCGTCCGCAGACCGACCGCGCGCGGAGATTGGGATTGAAAGCGAGGACAGAATCGCCGTCATCAGCCTCGCAAGAAAACGCATGACGCCTCCGGACCCATGGCGTCCTCGCAGACTTGATGCGCGTCGTCGTCGCGCAAACGGGATCAAAGAAACGGGGCGCGGGCTGCCTTCCAGCAAAACCCGCGCCCCGCCTTTCGCGGACGCTGCGTTTCAGTGCGGAGGCGCTTCAGCGGCCGCCGCTGTCTGTTGCTTCGCCCTTACTGTCCGTTGCTGTCGCCCTCGGCGGTGATCCAGTAGCCGCGCTGCTTCCACACGGAGGCGAGGCCGTTGCCATGGACCCAGCCCTCGTAGTTGCGAGTGTGCTGTGCGATGGCGAAGGTCCGGTACGTTCCATACTCGTCGCTGACGACGTCAGCCTGCTCGGTCACGAATGCGGTGTGGTAGACCTTGCCGTTCGAGTAAGCCAAAGCCACGAAGGATCCGCGGTGGACGCGAGAGGCAAACTCGGTCCAGCTGGTGGTTCCCTGGTTGAGACCCCAGTGGCGGGCAAAGGCGTTGGCCACAGCCCACGAGTAGGTGTGCCTGGTGGAGTTGCCCCACGGGTGCGGGTGCCAGTAGGCGTCGGTGGGCTGCCCGCCGGCCGCGAGAATCTGGGAGGCGAAGTTCGTGCAGTCTGCGTGCTCGAAGTACTTGTACTGCTGAGTGTTCGGCGTGAAGGCGTACTTCTTGGCGTAGGCAACGGCCGCATCGACATTGGGAACCGTGAGCTTTTTCGTCTGAGGCTGCGTTGGGGCGGCAGGCGTTGTACTCGGGCTGGTCTGCTGCTGCTCGCCATTCGGAGCGGTCGGCGAAGCGCTCTGACTGGGCTGGCTCCCATCGGGATTGGACGGCGTTGCACTCGGGCTGGTCTGCTGCTGCTCGCCATTCGGAGCGGTCGGCGAAGCGCTCTGGCTCGGCTGGCTCCCATCGGGGCTGGACGGCGCCGCGCTCGGGCTGGTCTGCTCGCCATTCGGAGCGGTCGGCGAAGCGCTCTGGCTCGGCTGGCTTCCATCGGGGCTGGTCGGCGTCGCACTCGGGCTCGGCTGCGACCCTCCAGGGTTCATCTTCAGACCGCCGGTCATCGAGTCGAGCTTCTGGGTGAGAGCGACGTTCTTCTTGGAAGCCGCCGGAATCGTGCTGTCCAGAATGCCTCCGGTCCGGATGATCGCCGAGACGTTCTTGGTCTTCGTCGCGTAAACGAGCTTGGGAAGCACCTGCTCCGTCTTCGCGTTGTCGGCGGGAGCCGCAAGGGTGGAGGAGAAATCGGCGACGGCGAAAATCTCATCCGAAGACACAGGGGTGTTCGCAGCCATGACCTGATCCGAAAGGGCATTGACGTACTGCGTGGCGGTCTGCTCCGAAAGGTCCGGGAGCTTGAAGTGCGCACGGATCTTTGCAATGGAGGCTGCATGTGTCGTTTTAAAGCGCGCAAGAGCCGCCGAGGGGTTCGTGTATTGCGGGGTCGCTTCGAGGGTGTATTCCCTCCCGTCAATGGCAAAACGGTAAGAATCCCGCGTGGTCTTGAAACCCGCAATCGAGCGGGCGGGGGCCTTCCTCGTGACCAAATATCCCCTCACGCCGTAGGACCTCTTGGGAGTGTTCGTATTGCCTTGGGATCCATCGGCCCCTCCTTGGGAATCGCCGGGCGAGCCTGCCGAGCTCCCCGAGTTTCCCGGAGCGGGCGTGGGATCCTCGCCTACGCGGAGACCGATGGATTTCCCCGCGGAGGAAGAAACCGGACCCGAAGCGCCGACGTCGGCGACGGCGGGGGCCACGGAGATCAGGGAAAGGAAAGAGGCGATCGCGGACACATGTCGAATCCTGCGTTTCATGTAGATTGCCTTCCGTTCAAAGGATGGTGGTGAGCTTTTCAGCCTTACCTGCGTGAGATCGTGATTTACTTGGCCTACCGCAAGGCGGCTCATGGACTTCAACCATTTCATGGATCGGAAAATGGATGAAGGGACTAAAGTCCTAGGTAGAGGATAAGCTGGAACACAAGGAAAAATCGGGATACGACATCGTTTCGCTAAGAGCGGGATACCACTTTTGATCGGAAGTAAGAGCTGAATATCGATCGAAATATTCGTTATTTATATGCACATCTTTCGGTACGGTTTCTACGACTGCATCTATTAACACATCAGAAAGTTCGGAACGACGCAATTGTCTCTTTCACACAACCTACTAGTTAGAAAAATCATTACGGCGCAAGTCCACGTCGACTACTTGCAACAACCCCCAAACGACCGCTTTGGCGCACTCAGGCATCGTTGTTGCCCGGGGAGCCCGATCAGGCGACAGGCTTTTCTTTGACTGCAATCCTTTGACTGTGAGCTCTTTAGACCCGGTCTCCGTCCGAGCCGCAGCTAAACGATTTCGTCGCGCCAACGCGGAGGCCGCTTGAAGCCGTCAGCAGAGTCGGCGTCTGCGCCTTCGACCTTGCTCTTCACCTTGAGAAGGGCTTCTTTGTAAGCGCCGAGCCGCAGAAGATAGTCCGATCGACCTTCGGCGACGCTCCGTGCCGCTTGTTCCGCTTTGCCTTCCAGACCGCCGCCCACGAAGGCGCCTGCACTCGCAGCGATCTCGCTTTCGCCTTTTGATTCGCGGACCTGTTCGACGGCGGAGTCAAACTTCCACAGCATCGAATCCACGACTTGAGGGTCGTACCGGAGCCTATCGACCATAGTCATTCCTTTCCCTTGGTTTGAGTGGCGACAAAAGAACTTGTCGGGGCGGCGCTGGGCGAACCAGGCGGGGAGTAGGGAGCCCACGTTTCGGGCGGATTGCCATCCTCATGCCGCCCAGTGGTTCGCAGCCGCTCCGGGACAGCCTCCGTCCCAGCTGGCCACCCTTCATACACTTCGCCTTTCGCGCATCCGGTCTCGATGCGGATGAAACTATTAGTTTTATATCCGATCTCAATTCGTGCTCCATCACGGCGGGTGAAGAAGGCCGACCGCCCCCCATTTCTGCCCGGCGGATCCTTCCTCGCAGGGCCGAAACCCAACGGCTTCGCCAACGCCTCCATCCGAGCCAAAGCAGCATCCCAATTCTCCGGTGCCAACGGCCCAGCAACGGCAAGAGCATAGTATTCAGACGAGTACCCCACTGGACAGTTCATCCGCAGACTCTCCTCAACCTGCGCCTGAACCTTCATCGGCTTCCATTCGCCGACGCCGAACTCTTTCGACAGCATGTCGTAAAACGACAACAGGAGGCCGATAGTCTGACGCCGTTCCTCGACAATCGACAGACTGCTCACCCGCGTGGGCGTAACATCGCTGTTCACGTTCTCATCCTTTCCAGAGACACAGGAAGACAAAAATAGGAGAAGAGCCCCGACAAGGCCGCCAACTGTCGACGGAACACGGCGCATCGTCAACGCTCCGGGAAGTAGATGCCGTTGCCCGCGACAACGCTGGCGATATTCTTCACCGAGGTCCGCATCTGCCCGTTTTCGGCATTGTTCATGTATTCAGAGTGCCCTTTTGATCCGGAATAGTGCACACCGTCAGCATCGGTGGCTTTGTCTGTGCTGAAATGCTCGTAGTTGAGGTTATTATGAGGTTCCGGCGTGGACGGGCCGAAGCTCTGATGCCATCCAGACCACGCCACCTTGTCGTCTTCTGCACCGCCAATGCTTGTGTGACCGGGAACCATGTTGAGCTCCGAGTTCGTCACCGCCTCGAATCCCGGCGATCCGTAGGCGATAAAGTCATCTGGAGCGGTAGTCTGCCTAAGGGCCTTCCCCGCTACCGTTGATCCGTACGAATGACCCGTTACGACCATATGGGGATCGCCTGCATGAGTCGCCTGAAGCCCATCGCACAAACCTGCTAGCTTGCGCGCGCCGATATCCGCTTGTTTCGACCCCAGAACACTTCGATCGGGATTCAAGGACTCTCCCATCGACGGCGCATCGTAGTTGAGGTTGTAGACCCCTGCAACGCCCTCACCGCTTTCACCATGGTCAGCTGCCGTCTCTGCCCTCGCGGCTTTGAGAACCGTATCCATATCCCTGATTCCTCCGCCCCATCGACCGTCACTTTGGACGATGCTTCCATAAACACTGGAGTTCATGCCCGGAGTGTGCACTTGCAGGTGCTTCGCATGATCGACGTCGCCAATGCCCACGACAGCCCGCAAGTGGCCGTCCTTGGGAGAATCGAAAGCCATGAGGCTGTAATCGGCCGAGCTCTTGTCAAGAAGCGCATCCAGTTCGGCGGGGCTCTTAGGGCAGGGAAACTTCAGAGACAGAGCATTGAGCTCAGCTCTGCGCTGGAGCAACGCCCGCAGCTCTTTGCTGCGCCGATCAGGGCTTAGAGGATCGTCGTCGCTCAGCTCATGCCGAGGACCCTGCCGGTTCCACGGGCTGTTGTCTCTGACCTCTTTGGCGGCTTTCCTTTCCTCTCTCTGTTTTTCCTTCAGTTCGCGCGCGAGCTCCTCGACCCTGCGGTTGACCGCATCCCGCTCGGCCTCCAGACGAAGAACATTCGCCTTGTGCCTAGCCATGGTTGGAATGCCATCGAGATTGCCAATCCAGTCGGGGTGCTCCTTGATAATTTTCTTCTGATCCTCCACGGACATCGCCGTCCACCAGTCGTTGACCTCCTCAACGCCCCATTTCGAATTGGGTTTCTTCACGCCCCACCCGAAGATCTCAGGCTTTGGCCCCACCGCCATTTTCTTAATGTGCGCCAGACTGTCGTATAGATCGCCCGCCGCGTTAAGCAGGTCCTTCCCTTTCTGGAGGCAGACGTTGACGAACCTTTGAAGCCTGCGCCCCGGATCGGTTTCTTCGTTCAACAAACTCGCTCCGCTGGTCATGAGTTCGTCGAGGTTGATCTGACAATTGGGGTCAATATTGCGAACTTTGCCGTCGGATGTGAGAACTCCTCCTGCTGCGTGAATGATGGAGGAAACCTTCTTCGCTTGGATGACGAGCTTGGACACCGCCTGGGCAAGCTGCTCGAAATCGGTCTGCGCTTTCTGGTACGCCGCGCTCACATCCGAAGCATCGTCGGCCAGCGCCCTCCGCCTACGCATTTCGGCCTCGACGAACTCCCCCGAGAGATCGGCGTTGTTGATGTCAAGGATCTGATCACCCACATCTTTGTATCTCTTTGCCAGCCCAGACGCTTCCGAGGCGGCGCTATCCAGCGGCGCCCCACTCCACCGCTCGAGTTCGTGAAACGAGACCATGGACCTGTTTTCCTTCCAATGCGTGATGTTTCGGCTATGGCAAAGTCGCTTGGCTTAAGTATGCCACAGCCCGCAAGAGGAAGGGAGCGTTTTCAACATTTCACAATATGAAACCACGGAACTAATCTGTGGAATTTAATTCTGTCTCGCCCCCCTCTAAAGAGCGCCCTCTCAAAGCCGGTCTAAATCACTGTTCCGATTCCCGTAATTTCAAGGAGCCCATGACGCGCATCTCGACAGATTCGCAACTTTGGAATTATTCAAGAATTCTTTCGCTCGATGCGTCTCGGTTGTCGAGCCGCATTATGGCCCGCACCCGGGCGCCGTCAAATGTCGGCGGATTCGCCTTCCCAGCGCGGCTCAGGTCCCGCTCACCAGAGCCGCTCAAACTCCGCCTCGCCAGCGCGGCAGGGCGCCAAGCGGGAAAACCGCATCCGCTCGGCGCCCCGCGCCATTCGTCAGAGGCGGAGGCGACGCGTCTTCGTCGCGAGCCGTTCCATTGCGTTCGGTGAGTTCGACGTCGGCCCATCCGACCAGCAACTCCCCGAAGCATGCACTCGTCGACAACCGCCCCTACTCCGTCAGCAGCTCCCTCGATGTGACCGTGCGCGTCTCGCGAGCCAGGACCATGACGAGCAGGGCGGTTATAACAAGCAGCGCCATGCCCAGGCCGGCGACCATGGGGACCGGCATCTCTGCATCCAGCCGCTCGACTCCCAGGGACCGAAGCAAACCCTCGAATAAGGGAATGGCGGTCACACTTCCGATCGCGATCCCGATCGCGCCGCCTATTGCAACGGGCGGAAGATAGCAGGCGAGCATTTGGCGCATGAGCTGGGCATTGGTGAATCCCGCAGCCTTGAGCACTCCGAAAGTGCGCCGCGAGCGCACCATCGCCGAACCGACCACCAGGCCGATCACCAGCATCGTCACTAACCCTGCCACGCCGAAGATCGCGAAGGACATCGTCTTGCTCATCGCGAGGTAGGGAGCGACGTAGGATTCGGAGATCGCATACGAGTTGACGACGTAGTCGTACCGCCCCTTCATCTCGGTTCTCACTTTGCCGACGAAGGCGTCGATGTTTTGACCCTCCTTGAGGACCGCGGTCGCGTACTTTGGCTGGTAGGCGGCGTTCATGCGCTTGGCGCCGTCGATGGTGACCGAGGCGACCATGCCCATGCGCACAACGGTCTGCGTCAAACCCGTCACGAGGTAAGTCGCCTTCCCTCCTTGAAAATCGACGGTCACTTCGTCGCCGACGTCCACGCCAAGGCTCTTCGCGAACTTGCCGCCAAGGGATATTTCATTGGCGGACTTCGGATATCTGCCCTTGTAGACGGACCGGCTGCCCTTCGAGGAGGGATAGGAATCGGCGACCGAAAGTGACACTGTGCGCCCGGACACGTCGGCGTTCCTGGTGTTGTCGAAGATCTGAACACGCTCGACTCCGGGCATCGCCCCCAGGTCTTTGCGCACGGCCTCGACCGAGCGGCCTTTCAGCACCGAGACGGTGACGTCCTGCCGGTCCCCGATGAAAATGCCGACCACCTTGCGGGAATCTTTGAACAGGGCCGAGTACAGTGCCACGGAAAAGACGGAGGCGAAAGCAACCATCGCGATCACAATGACCACCATGATCGTCTGAGCCCGGGCCTGAAGAGCGGACTTCACACCGAGCACCAGCGTCAGCGGCCCGCGAGCCTTTCGCAGGGGCAAATGATTGGAGTGGAACGAGTGTGTGGCCTCCCCGCCGCGCAAGGCCTCGACGGGAGGTATCCTTCGCACCTTTCTGGCGACAGCGAGGGCGGTGACGCCGACGACCGCCAGCATCGCTCCCGCCGCCGCGCCCACTCCGACGACGCCGACCTTCGGAGACCACTGAAATCCGGACTGGGACTCGACCAGCTGGCGTATCGCCGGGAAGAGGGCGACGCCGACCGCGGCCCCCGCAAGGGAAGCCGCCAAGGCGACGATCGCGAAGGGCAAAGCGAGCAGCCGGGCAATGTGGCCAGAACGGAAGCCGAGGGCCTTCTGCGTCCCCAACGCAGGCATCTCGCGGACGATGACCGAGCGGATGGCGAATCTGACAATGACCGCCACCACGGAGGCGACGATCGCCGCGAAAAGAATGAAGGAGAAAATGAGGACGTTGGCGGGGATCATCAGCACCGAGGAAAGCAGCTTCCACCCGACGCTCACGAGAACCGGGCTTGCAGTCCCGCTTTGCACCGCAGCCTTCGTCACCTTCGAAGAGATCTCGGCTGCGACGTCGTCCGCCTGCGACACGTCTTTAACGAGCGCCCTCAGCTGCCAGACGCGGTTCATTCCCGGATCCGACGCCAAAGCGGCGGCCTCGGAGGCTTTCACCCGAAACTCGACCTGGATCGAGCCCAGCACGCCGCTCACGGGATTCTGATGGAATCCTTGAATGTGATACCGATGTTTGACTTCGCCTACGGTTATCGCAAAGGGATCTCCGAGCTCGTATCCTCCGGCCGTCTTGAAGGAATACGGCAGCCATATGGGGTCGGCGTGACGCTTGGAATCCTCGGCCACAACTCCGCTTCGCCCAATGCGCGTGTCTTTGTCTTGTTCAAGGATCGTAACGGCGCTGATCTGCTCCTTGCCGTCGTACTCGAAGGTTGCGCCTGCCCGCAGCGTCTGAAGAAGTATGTGATCCTTGACCCGGCCGTCTTCCCTGGCGATTCTCTCGGCGTCGCGGGCGCCTTTTTCGTTCTCGAGCAGGATGAAAATATGCTCGGTGTTGAGCTTGGCTGTGGCGTCGTCCAAAGTCGCCGGATACTGGAGGATCAGAACGGCCGCCAGGTGCAGCATCGCTGACGCGATGGCCACGAGCAGGCCGACGATGACGAACTGTCCGGCCGATCTGCGCAGGCTTCGTTTGAGGAACATGCGGCGCATTGTCACCACCCCATTTCCTCGAGGAACGCGGCAAGACGGTCGCGGCGGTCCTTGTCCGCGGTCTCGAAGGCGCCCAAGTTCAATTCGCCCTGGATCGTCCCGTCGCGCAGGTAGAGGATGCGGTCTCCGCGCAAAGCCGAATTAAGGTCGTGGGTCACCATGGCCACCGTCTGGCCGGCGCGGTTGACTCGGCTGAGAAGATCGAGAATGCGCAGCGAGTTTTCGGAGTTGAGCTGCCCGGTGGGTTCGTCGGCGAAGACGACGTCGGGTTCGTTGACAAGGGCCCGGACGATGGCGGCCCTCTGGCCCTCCCCGCCCGAAACCATCCCCGGAAACTTCTTTCTGGTCGCCTCGTCGACGTCCACGAGGTCAAACAGCGCATCGACGCGGGCGGCCACGGCCTTCCGCTTGCCGACGAGCAGCCCCGGCGCCATCGCATTGTCCGTGAGGGACATCGAGTCGAGAAGGTTGATCTGTTGGAAGACGAAGCCGCAGTGGGTCCGCCGGAAAACCGCCAGCTTGTCCTGGCTGAGCTCTGTGATGTCCTCGCCGTCGAACACCACGCTTCCCAGGGACGGCTTGTCCATGCCCGAAAGCGCGTAAAGGAGGGTGGATTTTCCTGCGCCGGAGGGCCCCATGATTACGGTGAAGCCGCCGCGGCGGATCGTCAGGTCAAGGTTCTTCAGCACATGCTGCTGGGTCCCCTTGTGCGAGAAAGTCTTCGAAAGCTTCTTCGTCACAATCACGTCCTTGGAGTGCGACGTTTCCCCCTCAGATTGCGCCGTGTCATTGTTCTTTTCGCGTACCGCATTGCGGTTCTCTGTTGCGCTCATGCTTCCAAGGTACGCAACAACCGATTACGAAGCCTTTTCGCGATTCTTAACTGTTTCTTAACTCTGCCGGCAAGATTCTAAACGGCGCGCGCCCCATATTTCGGCGCGCCTTGCCGGTGCGCCCGGAGCGAAGAGCCGCTCGATCGGCAGAGCCGAACCTTGCGCCCCGCCCGCATGCCTCACCTGGCGAGCGGAATTTCAAGGACGACGGCGAAGCCTGGGTCGGCCAGGCGGCACGAAAGCGCCCCGCCCATGCGCTCCATGAGGCAGCTTGACGTGTAGAGGCCGAGTCCCTCGCCGGGCACCCCCTTCACGTTCGAACCCCGCACGCCCTTGCCCAAGATCGCCTCGATCTCTCCGCGGTCCACGCCCGGGCCGCGGTCGCGGACGACGATGAGAAGGAAGTGCTCGTCGACGCTTGCTTTTACTTCGATGGGCGTGCCGGCGTACTTGCGCGAGTTGGCGACGACGTTGTCGAAGACTTGCCGCATGCGCAACCGGTCGACGGAAACCAGGCAGTGCGGCAGGGAAAAGTCCCCCATCGCCTCGTCCGCGTCTGCCGCCCTCAACCACCTTTCTACGTCCTCGCTGCCGACAGGAACGGGGGCGACCCGAAGGGAGGCGATTTCCTCGCGGTTGGCCCGGGCGACGTCCGCCATGAGCTCTTCGATCTGACCGGCCTTCTGACGAATGACCTCGATCTTCTCGCGTTTGGATTCGCTGGCCTCCGTCGCCTCGAGGAGCTCCGCAGTGGCGGCGATCGAGGCGACAGGCGTGCGAATGTCGTGCCCCAGCTCGGCCACAAGCTGTTTCTTCGACTCCTTCGCCGCGGCTTCGGCCCTACGCGCCCGGCCGAGCTCGTCGCGCATGATGTCGAATGCCTCGGTGAACGGACCGAACACGTTGTTCCGATCCATCCGCAAGGGGACGTCGAGATTGCCTTGTGCCACCTCGCGCGCAAAGAAACTCAACTGTTTGAAGGGCCGCAGAAGGCGCCGCCTGGACACCGCGACGACGAGAAGGCAAAACGAGGCCACTGCGAGGATCGTTCCGCCCGCCAGCCGGAGCGCCGCCTGCCGGGCCTCTTCCTCCTTCTCCACCCATCCGTTGTAAATCCACATGCGCCCAACGTGCCGCCCTCCCGCGACAAGCTCGAAACCGACCGCGCCCGTCCGCATAGCGTCGCGATCGCCGTCGATCCTTCTGCCGCGCGAGTACACGAGTGATCCGTCGTCTCCAACGACGGTGACCTGGGGAAAACGCCGACCTGTCCGGGCGTCGGCCGCGCGGGCGTCGGGCCACGACTTTTCGACCGCTTCGACGAGCTCGTTGGCGGGCACGACGTCGGACTTGAAACCCTTGGCGGGCTCGGAACCGAACAGAATCGCAAGAGCGGCGGCTGCCGCGAGGACAACAGCGGCGACGGCGCCCTTCATCGGCCGCCCTTCCCCCGGTTGTCCGCTCCCTGGCTTTTTCCGCCGTTCGCTTTCAGGCCATTCCCGCCGTTCGCCCTCGGGCCTTTCCTTCTTCGGCCGCCTGCCAGCCTAGCCGGAATCGCCGAGGCGTCTCGCGTCGTCACAGCGTTTCTCCGGCCTTCGCGGGCCTTTCTCCGGCTCTCGCGGGCGCTTCTCCAGCTCTCGTGGGCGTTTCTCCGGCCTTCAAGGACGCCCCGCCTTCGCGAAAACGGTATCCTCTCCCCCACACCGTGCAGATGTACACCGGATTGTCGGGGTCGGGCTCGATTCGCCTGCGGAGGCGGCGCACGTGGACCGCCAAAGTGCCGTCGCCCGTGACGGCGCCGCCCCACACCTTGTTCAACAGCTCCCGTTTTTCGACGACTCTCCCCCGGTTGGCCACGAGGTAGGCAAGCAGGTCGAATTCCATCGCCGCGAGCGGGATCTCCGCGCCGTCGACGCTCACCCGGGAGGATTCGAGGTCGACGGCGAGCCATCCGTCGTCGTAGACGCCGGCCTCACGCCCGCCCGCAGAGCCCGAGGCCGACCTCGCCAAAGCCCGCCGCACCTTCGCCACGAGGAGGGCCAGCGAATAGGGTTTGACGATGTAATCGTCCCCTCCCAGCGTCAGGGCGAGAATCTGATCGTCTTCGCCCGTGCGCGCCGAAATGAAGACGACCGGGGTGTCTCTGTCTTTGCGGAGCCTCCGGCAGAACTCGAATCCGCTGGCCCCCGGAAGGTTGACGTCCAACAGTATGAGCCGCGGATCCAGTTTCGACACGGCCGGGAGGGCTTCCTCGGCGCTGCCCACCGCGCAGGCCTTGATCTGCGACAAATTGAGGTACTCGACCGTCGAGGCCGCGAGTGCCGCTTCGTCTTCGACCATCAGCACATCGATTTGCTCCGCCATTCGTCAACCCTAAAGCCGCGCGGCGAGCCCAGGCAAGGCGCGGAGCTGGCCGACCGCCTTCGCCCTTCCCGCGGGGACAGCACGCCAAAGGTATGACGCGCGGTGGACGGTTGGCCGGCCCCATTCGCGCGGGGACAGCACAGCGCGGCATTGCCGGCGCGCATCAAATCTGCGCCTTCGCCCTCCGCGCAGGGACAGCACTGTCTTCGTGAACGGCAACATGACACGCACGCAGCCTTCACCCTTCGCGCGGGGACAGCACCCTTTCGAGCGCAGCCGTCGAACGCTCGTACCTGGATTCGCCGGTGATGACGAAATCGACGATCGCTCCGAAGTAACTGTCCATGAGCAGGCGAACGACGTCGGCCGTCGGCAGCGCCGGATCGACGACGCCGCAGGCCTTCCACCGATCGACCAGGACGGTGAGAGCTTTCCGAAACTCCGAGTGCCTGCGCCGCATGTCCTGGTTGAGGCCGGGGTTGCGAATGGTCTCCGCCCACGCGTTCACTGCCAAACGCACCGAGCGCAGCATCCATTCCGGGGGCTCTGCGCCGTCGGTCCGGCCCATCTCCTCGAATATCCGCAAAGCCTCGTCCGTGTGGACGTCGTCGGCGACGTCCTCGCCTCCGGAGGCTCGCCCGCCTTCGCCAGGCCTCTGCCTGCCCTCTTCGGATGTCTGTTCGCCTTCGTCGGGAGCGTCTTCTTCGTCACTTCGAAACCTTTCGCGCTCCACCTTCTCCATATGCTGCCAGAAAGCCAAGGCGACTTCTGCGTACACCTCCCTCAAGGAGGGAGGATTCTCACGTTTTGCGAGAATCGCGATTCTCGCAAACACGGCGTCGGTTCGCTCTTTGCACACCGTCACGATCAGCTCGTTTTTTCCGCCCGGAAAGTAGTTGTAGACGGTGCTCGTGGACATGCCGACGGCGTCGACGACGTCGTCCATCGAGGTCGCATGAAAGCCGTTCTCGGCGAAGCACGCTTCCGCGGCCACGACTATCCGCTCGCGTTGGCGCTTCTGGTGGCCGGCGCTGACTCTGGGCATGTTTCAAGGGTACCTTGACCCGTAAATCGAAACGAGCGTTGTTGCTAACGGCCTGCATGCGGCGTAAGCTCGCATGAGTAAAACGATCGTTTCGATTTGAAAGCGTTCACATGTCTGCCATCACTCAAGAGTCCACCGCCACAAGCGGCGGGAAAACCAAGAACAAAGCCGCGATCCTCACGAGCATCATCACAACTCAGCTGATGATCGTGCTCGACATGACGATCATCGCCGTGGCGCTGCCGAGCATGCAGAGCAGCCTCGACATGACCAACGCCCAACGCCCGTGGATCGTCACAGCGTACACGCTGGCCTTCGGCGGCCTCGTGCTCTTCGGCGGGCGCCTCGTCGGAATCATCGGGATCCGACGGGCCTACCCGATCGGCCTCATGGGATTCTCGATAGCCAGCCTTGTGGGCGGCCTGGCGCCGTCCTTCGCCGTGCTGGCCGGCGCACGCGCCGCCCAGGGCGTCTTCGGCGCCTTGCTCGCCCCCACCATTCTGGCCTTCATCAACAACTCCTTCGTCAATCCCAAGGAGCGCGCCGGCGCCTTCGCGCTCATAGGCGCCACCGGAGGGATCGGCGCCGCAGTGGGCCTCCTCCTGGGAGGGGCGCTGACCGACCTCCTCAACTGGCGATGGGCGATGTTCGTCAACATTTTCATCGCCGCCTTCGCTCTCGTCACCAGCCGCAAGACGCTCCCGCCTACTCACAAGAACAGTTCCGGGGCTTCGATCACGGACGACTTTTTCGGCCTCGTGTTGGGGTGCATGGGACTCTTCAGCGTCGTCTTCGGCCTCGACCGCGCCGAACGCACATCGTGGGGTTCGGCATCGACCGTCACGTTCATCAGCGTCGGCTGCGCCCTGCTTGTCCTTTTCGTCATCCGGGAGACGACGGCCCGCAAGCCCGTGTTGCCCCTGTGGATCGTCGCGAATCCGGCGCGCAGCGCCTCGTACGGCACGCAGTTCACCTTCGGCGCGGCCCAAATGGGCACGGCCGTCTTCATGACGTATTACCTGCAGGAGCACCTCGGATACTCACCGATGAAGACGGGCGTAGCCATGCTCCCGATGGTCGCCGGCATCGTCGTCGCCGCGGCGATCTCCGGCAAGCTGATTTTGCCGCGCCTGGGAGCGCAAGCCGCATTCCCCCTCGGGCTCGGCCTTTCCGCCGCGGGCGCGGGAATCCTGTCGCTCATGGACGTCGATTCGTCGTTCGCACAAGCGGCCCTTCCCGGCCTCATAGTCTTCGGCCTCGGCATGGGCGTCGCCGTGCCCATCGCGTTCAATACGGGCACGCGAGGCATCGGCCCGTCGCACATCGGCCTGGCCTCGGCGACGCTCAACGCGAGCCAGCAGGTGGGGTCCTCCTTCGGCGTCGCGATCCTCTCGACTTACGCGACGCACCTGGGCAAGTCGTACGCCACCGATCACATGGACGGTTTCCGATCGAAGGTCGCGACCGCCCTCTTCAGTGCCCAGACCAGTCCGCAATCCGCGGACGGCAAGAGGATCATCGCCTCCATGCGGGCCGAGTTCGCCGACGAGGCCCAGGTCAACGCCTATTCGGGAGGCTTCGTGCTGCTTGCCATTCTCATTGCCAGCGTCGCAGCCGTCATCGCGATAGGCGCCATCGCGTTGAGAATCGCGCGGCGCCGCACGGGCGCCGAAACCGCGAGCGCCACTGCCCCGACGCCCAGCACGGCGCCTGTGACGGCACGCATCGAGATCAGCGAGCCGAGCGCCGCCTCGCGGGATTCCGCGTCGGCCTTTGCGGCTGGGGCCTCGCCGGCTTCTCAGGCTTCGCCCGACGTCGAAGATTTGTCAGCCTCCGAGGGCGTCGCGTCCGCCGCCGAAGCCTTGCCCGCTGCGTCCCCGACGCCCCTCGCGGCAACCTCGGCCGGGCCCGCGGCGACGCCGAACAACGAGCCCCCGACGCCAGAAGCAAAGGGAACCGAGCCAAGCGCGGGGGCGCCGAACCCGGAAGTCCCCGCTGACCAACGCCAAAGCCAAGGCGACGTTCCGGCCCTGGACATCGAGATCGAGAGCCCCGCGCTCGACGCGCTGGCAGCTTCACGCTCGGCTTCGTCGGCCGCGGACACACCCGACGATCTGACCGTGCGTTACTCCGAAGAAATCGGACAGGCGTCGGACGGATCGACGGCGCGGACCATTGCCATAACGGTCACGGGCACTGCCCTGGCGACGGCCGCGTTTGCGCTGAAGGTCGTGCGCCGCAGGCGTTTGAAGTGACTCACGTCGGGCCCGGCGTCACGCACCGGGCCCGACGTCTCATTTTTTGCCCATGGGGATGTCCGCGACCATGTCCGACGACGGAGCAGACGAACCTGAAGCCGGCTCCATCGTCAGCATGACCGATTCCCCCTCGTCCGGCATAGCAGACAAAAACGCGTACCGCGCCTTGCTTCCCGAAGGGTACATGCCCATCGAGGTCATTCGCCTGCCCTTGACCGACCAGGCTTGAACGGCTTTTCCGCGTGGAATCTGCATCCCCGCGGGCATGACCAGCGCCGCGGAATGCTCCTTGTACGACCACACGAGCCGGATAGTGTGTCCATCGGCCATCTTGTGGGACGTCTGGCTGTAATCGGACGCCTGGTTCAGGGCATTGAACTTTGTTTCATCGGACATTCCGCGCATCGTCCACGCCCTGCCCGCGGCGAAGCCCCCGGCGGCGAGGAAGACGGCGGCGGCCGCCCCCGCGAGCCTTCGCACCCATGTTCTTCGCCTGGGAAGCTCAACGACGTCGGCGCGGGCATTCTCTGAGCCGCCCGAAGAAATGCGCGCCATGAGCTCCGCCTTGACGTTAGCGGGCGGCTGCAGCGGCTCGCCGTCGAAGGCGGCCGCGCCCAGCAGTTCGGCTTCGGGAGTGCCGAAGGCGATGTCGTCGCGTTCGGTCATCGGTCCTCCACAACCTCGCGCAGCTGCGCGATTCCATTCCTGATATGGGTCTTGAGGGTGCCCAACGGCATGTTCAAAGCCTGCGCCGCCTGCACGTGGGTCATCGACTGGAAGAAGACCGCGTCTATGCAGGAGCGGACCGGCTGGTCGAGGTCGGCGACGGCCCGTGCGACCTCGCCGCGCCGCTCGCGAGAAAACACGGCCTCGGCCACGGAATCGCATTCGACGTCGAACTTGGCCGAAGAAGCCTCGCGAAGACGCCGGGACTCGTTCGACCGAACGCAGTCGATGGCCCGCCTCCGAGCAAGGACGGCCAGCCACGCCTTGGCGCTGCCCTTCGCAGGGTCGAAGGACGACGCGCGCTTCCACACCTGCCAGAAGGCCTCCTGCAGAACGTCTTCGGCCAGGTCGGCGTCGACGACGATGCGGCGAATGAGGGCCAAAAGATGGCCGGCGGCACGGTCGTAGAGGAGGCCGAAGGCCTCGCCGTCGCCCTTCGCGACCGCGGCGAGCAAGCGGTCGAGATCGTTGTGAGCATCGTGCACGGCAACTATGCTAACGGCTCGACCGGCGACTCGCCGTCCAACGCTCTTCGCAGCCGGCATCGCTCCCGCCGTTGGACGCGTTGCCATCCTTCTGGCCGCCGCTGTCCCTACGACCCGCATCGCTCACCCGAATGTGAAGGAGTGGAGGCGAACACCGCCGCTTGCCGCGACCGTGAGGGTGCCCCTCTTGGCGGCGTCGCCGGGGAGAAGGTCGATCGCGTTGGGAATTCCTTCGACCTTTCTTGTGTAGCTGCGCCCCTGGAAGGTGTAGGTTATTTGGCCTTTGCCCGATGCAACAAGGTAGATGCGGCGGGAATGGAGCCCCAGTTTCACGCTTGCGCCCTCGGAAGCGGGCACCGCCGATTCGCCGTCTGCCGTCCATTTGCCTGAAAGGTTGAACTTGCCGGGTTTCGGGTCGCTTGACTGGCCGTAGTCGACGGTGCCTTCGACAAAGGGAACCTTGCCGTCGTAGTAACGCGCCCTGTCCGGGAAGAGATACGTCTCCGGATTCGTCTCCTCGGTGCGGGCGGCGTCGGCCTTCGGCTCGTCCTTGTCCGAAAACACCGGATCGGGAAGCTTCTTTCCGGGGTTTTGTTTGGCGAGCAGTTCTCGGATGAGCTTCTCTGCCTTCGCTTCGCCGTTTTCGCCGTAGTGGATGTGCCGAACCTTGCCCTGCGCGTCCACGAGGTAGTGGGCGGGCCAATAGTGGTTGTCGAAAGAGCTCCACGTCTTCAGATCCGAATCGACGGCGACGGGGTAGGTGATCCCAAGCTTTTGCGCGCCGCCTTTGACGTTTTCCGGCACCTTTTCAAAGGCGTACTCCGGCGAGTGGACTCCTATCACCTGAAGCCCGTAGTCGCGGTAGGTCTTATAAAGCTTTTCAATCCCCGGCGCCGAACGTTGGCAGTTGATGCACGAGTACGCCCAGAAATCGACGAGCCGCACTCCGCCGGCAGGCACCTTGTGCTCTAGGGCGCGACCGCCGGGTGTGTTGAACCAGGCGGCAATCCCGGCTATCTCGGGCTGCGGCCCGCAGTCGGCGAGTTCGGCCGAATCCGGCGAGCACGTGAACTTTCCCGACTGCTCGCCGTGAAGGTACTCGTCCGCGGCCTTTTGGAGATTCGCAGTGTAATCGGGAATGACCCGCTGAATTTTCGCCGGCAGATCGAACACGATGCCCGCCGCCAAGGCGATCATCGCGCCTCCCGCAGCGATCCGGATCCCGCGCTGCCGCTTCCGATACCCCTTGACGCGCTCGGTCACGCCCCGTCCGGCGAGGGCGAAGAAGAAGAGGGGAATGGCGACCCCGACGGCGAAGGAAATCGCCAACGCCACGGTTTCAGCGCCGACTCTCCCCGTCGAGCCCGCCACGCTGATCGCCGTGAGCACCGGTCCCGCGCATGGAACGTAGGCGGTTCCCAGCACGAGGCCGAAGACGAATCCGTTGGAACGCTTGTCCACCTGTTTCATGCGCATGCGCGCGAACGGCTTTTCCAGCCATTCCTCGACCTTCGGGATCATAAGCGAGACACCGATGAGCGCGAGGAAGGCGACGCCTGCCCACCGAATGAAATCTTGGGGAAGCCCCAGAAGGCTGAGGACAGTCGATCCGAGCAGAGTCACGGCCGTAAAGGAGACGACCAGCCCGAGCGTGATGAGGAGGGGGTATTTTCTCGACGGCGACTTGCCGTCGGAGGAGGCGCCGGTCGCGCCCGCGAGGAAGATGATGGGGAGCATCGGCAGTATGCACGGCGATACGCCCGTGATCAGGCCGCCGAACAAGCCGATGAGAATCTGCGAGAACATGGTTTCCTTTTCACCGCCGTTTGTCTGTCACCGTTGGTTCGACGCCGACGCCGCCCACGGATGTGTGCAACATTTCACACATCTGGCAGGTCTTGCGGCGCCGAACAGCGATTGGAGGCGGAACAATCCGCCCTGCAAACAGCCACTCGAACAAAGGAATGCCCATGGCTCGCAAATTCTTCGCATCGACCGCTCTGGCCTCCGTCGCCCTCGTCGCAGGCTTGGGCTTGGCGGCGTGCGGCACCGACGATCAGCCCTCCGACAAGATGTCGACGACGCAAAACGAGAAGATGTCGGACAAGGACAAGACATCCGGCAATGACAAGATGTCGGACAAGGACAAAACGACCGACAAAGACAAGCCGTCCGACAAAGACAAGATGACCGACAAGAACAAGATGACCGACAAGAACAAGATGACCGACAAGGACAAGATGACCGATGGGTCCATGAAGGACAAAGGAACAGACGGCTCGATGAAGAACGGCTCCATGACCGACCGGTGACGGCGTCTGGAAAAGGAGGCGTCGCATACAGCCAATCGAATCGGAGACGACGCGTGGCGTGGGGCCGCGATCTCGCGTACCCACGCCACGTACGACGGCAGCGCCGGTTCGGCGCTGCCGTCCGATGCTTTTGCGTCGCTCGCCCCGCGGGGCGCTGCCTTATAAGCCCTTTGACGAGCCCTTCATCGTCACTTGCCCTGCGGGCGCACGAACGGGAACGTGATCGTCTCCCGGATGCCGAGGCCCGTCATGGCCGTCAAAAGCCGATCGACGCCCATCCCCATGCCGCCGCACGGCGGGAAACCCTGCTCGAGGGCCTCGATGAATTCTTCGTCGAGCTGCATGGCTTCGGGATCGCCGTTGGCGGCCTCCAAAGACTGCGCTACCAAACGCTCGCGTTGGATCACCGGGTCGGCAAGCTCCGAGTATGCCGTCGCCAGCTCTATTCCGCGCACGTACAGGTCCCATTTCTCGGTCAGTCCAGGCTTCGAACGGTGAGGCCGGGTAAGGGGCGACGTGTCCTCCGGGAAGTCGAGCACAAAGGTCGGCTCCCACAGTTTCGAGCCGACGAGCTCTTCGAAGATCTCCTCGGCGATTTTCCCCGCGACCCAGTAGGGCGCCACGGAGATGCCGTGGCGGTCGGCAATTGCCTCAAGCTTTTCGCGCGGAGTTTCGACGGTGACCTCCTCGCCCACCGCTTCGGAGATCGAGGTGTACAGATCGATGCGCGCCCACTGGCCGCCCAGTTCGTATTCCGTTCCGTCGGATAGGGTCACCGTTGTCGTCCCGAGGGTGTCGAGGCAGGCGCGCTGAACCAGCGACTGGGTCAGCTCCGCCATCGTGTCGTACGTCGCGTACGCCTCGTACGCCTCAATCGCCGTGAATTCGGGGGAATGGCTCGAATCGGCGCCTTCGTTGCGGAAGTTTCGGTTGATTTCGAAGACTTTGTCGACGCCCCCCACCACTGCCCTCTTAAGGTAGAGTTCGGTGGCGATGCGCAGGTAAAGATCCTGGTTGTAGGCGTTGATGTGGGTGATGAACGGGCGGGCGGCCGCGCCTCCGTGGATGGTCTGGAGCATGGGGGTCTCAAGCTCGAGGTAGCCGCGATCGTCGAAGTTGGCGCGCAAAGACTTCGTGACACCCGCACGAAGGCGCACCATGTCGCGGGCCGCCGGGCGCATGATGAGGTCGAGGTGGCGCATGCGCACGCGCGACTCCTCGGAAAGGGTGACGTCTTCGCCGTCGGCGTTCGTGTACACCTTCGGCAGGGGGCGGATGGCCTTGGAGGCAATCTGCCAGGAGCGGGCGAACACGGAGAGCTCGCCGCGCTTGGACGTTCCGATGTACCCCTCCACGAAAAGGTGGTCGCCGAGGTCGACGTCGGCCTTGAACCTGGCGAAGGCCTCCTCGCCGACGTTGGCCAGCGACAGAAGCACCTGGATGCGGTTTCCCGGGCCGTCCTGAAGGGTCGCGAAGGCGATTTTCCCGGACGAGCGCGAGAGCATGACGCGTCCGGCTATCCCCACGGCGACGTCGGCCAGTTCGACGCCTGCTTCGAGGCTGCCGTATTTCTCTCGCAGCTCGGGAATCGTCGTTGTGACGGGAAGCTCGACCGGATACGGTTCGATGCCTTCGTCGATCATCTTCTGGCGTTTGGCGAGCCGAATGCTGATCTGGCCGGGAAGGTCGTCGTTCTGCGGCGCCGCGGCGGGCGTCTCGTTGGTAGTCACGGACAATAGACTACAGCGTGGAGCTCGCCCGTGCGGATTTGCCTTCGTCCCGGTTTGGCTTCATGGCGCGCCCCAGGCGTGGATTGCGCGCGGATTCGGCCCTTCGGACCGCCCAGCGCCCGGTCGCGCCACGCCCCAGACTTCGCCGAAGCGCCCCGACGAAAGGCGCGGCGAGGCGGCTACGCGGCCTGCTCGAGCTGCGTTGCAGACCCGGCCCGCGATTCGGACATTCACAGGGAAACGCCCGAATCGCGGATGCGGCGGCGCCCTTCCCCAAGAAGCACAGCCTACGCGGCAGGAGCGATCACATACGCCAGCGCGCACCACACTTGCAAGGATGCCGCTGGGCGAATGACCGCAGAGTCGCCGTCGAAGACGACTCTGAAATAACCTTTGGACGTGTCGAGCACGCAGACCGACCCTCGGGTTCCCGCGGTCTCCGTCGCCGGCCTCGAATAGACGGCCCACAGCTTCCAATCGCCCTCGCGCAGCGATTCGCGCACCTCCGGCCAGAACGTGCTCATTTCGTCGGCGAGTCTGTCGCGCACGCTGCCGACGGGAGACTTGACGCTCGGCCCGCTCGCAGAATCGGCGCCTGCACCGCCTTCGGAGGGTTCGAGCAGCCCCAAAACCCATTCTTTGGGCACGCGCGTCGTCGCCGTCGGATGGGCAACCGGGCGGGGGCCGACGTCGAGCAGGTCGACCATGACCACGGGGAACTCGGCGGTCTCGTAGCTGGACAGGGCGACGCTGTCGTCGAGCGTTTGAGCCACGCACGATTCCCTGTTCTCGTCGATCCACGCCACGGCGTTGCGCCGGATGCCGCCTTCGTTCATGAGAAGCTCGACGTGCCCCACGGGCTCACGATAAGGGGCTACGAGTTTGCGGGCGACGTCGGTCAGGCAGCCGTCCTCGAAAAAGCCGAGGCGCGCAAGTTCGGCCATGCCGCCTTCGTGAAGGCCGTCCCCGGCGAGGAAGGACCGCAGATCGTCCCACGCCTTTTGGGGGACGATGACGTTGGCGCTGGCTTGCATTAGAATCCCTCCGGTTGAAAACTCGCAACGATGTTCGCGAAGACCCCGGCCATCGGACCGAAATCCGGGGTCGCCGCGATGAGCGCCAGAACGTACCCCGAAGGCAGCTCGTCGGGGGTGGCGAAGTAGAGAATTTGCGTGAGGCTTTTCTGCTCGATGCAATACGTGAACACGGCGACGGCTGCTGGATATCCCGCCAACACGGTCTCCCCGACGTCGATTATGCGGTGCGTCGGATCCTCGCGCATTCCTCCCTCGAGCATCGCGGACATGCCGGCCTCGGGCCCCCCTTCGAGGTGTGGCAGGCGCCTGACGATGACGGTGGGGGCATAGCCGTATCCCGTCATGGGGCCGTGGGCCAAGACTTCCATCTCGGGGTCGTCGGACGCGTCGACTTGGCGCCAATCAAAGGGAAGGGTGATCATGGCCTACACCCAAAACACCGGTCGAATGCCGAGGCCGAGCCGTCGCGAACCGGCGGGGCCTTCGAAACAACGAATTCGCTCAGACTCCGCATGCGCATACATGCCAGCCATTTTCCTCTTTCTCTTTGCGTGCCGCATCCGAAGTCGGCGGGATGAATGTCGCAAATCGATTCCGCAGGCCGCTGGACAACCAAACTGCAATGACGTTACAGAATCCTTAAAATGCTTCCAGAGCGCCGCTCAAAGCAAGATCAACTCCTTTTCCTCACTCGCGACGGCTCTCTATCGATTAAAACTGAACAACACGCTCCTCCCTTTTCGTTTCATTGGCTTTATCCTGCAATTCGTCGAACTGCGCGAGCGCGGCCCTCCCAGAGGGAAATGAAGTTCGGCGAGATGCTTGACCTTTTTGGGGTCCACCAGCCCCTTTTCACGCGCATTTGAGCTTTGGGCTCTATTCGATCTGGACCGTTCGGATACATACAACAGCTTGACGATTTCATCTCTATGGCCGTGAACATGGAGGTGCGCGGAAGGGGTCGAATCGGATGGAGCGTCTAAATACTCGTAGCGGAAGAGCGGATTGCCGCTCTTGCTTGGCAGCACGCAAAATGAAGACGATTCAACTTTTAAGAACGAGTGCGTTCCGTTCAACGTAAAGCGATACTTAATTGCAAGATATAATAAAGGACGGTGGTCACACGACAATTCAATTGGCTCTGACGTCTCCAGAACAACGCGCCCCGTCCCGTCTTTTTCACTTAGTCTCACACCAAGATTAGTGGTTTTGACGGGGAGGGCTTTTACTATCGTCGACTTGATTTCTTCGGCAAATTCGCGGGCGACCGTTTCGAGAGTTTTAGTCACCGAAGACGCCTGCAAGAAACTCAAGGTCTTGGAGCTCTTCGAGTAGCTTACGGTCTCGGAACGTCAGATCCCCTTCATCCCGGCGCTCCTGGAACTCCGATTCGTCAACGATCTGTTGGATTTCACGACGCCGCTCGGCAATGTCTTTGCGGGTCATTTTCGTGATAGGCACAGTCATCGAACAAACCCCCTAAGGATTGACCACGTCATTCTGTGGCCTTATCATAGCCCACTTTTCTGAGTTCTATCTATACCCCGAAGTGTGCGCGGCGCTCCGACGTCGATGAGACGGCCGACCCGCCTCCCCGCGGTCTCCTGTATAGTTATTTGACCTACTTTCACGCAAAGAGACAAGGACAGCCATGGCAGGCAGAAGAACGCCGGAGGAGATCCAGGGGATTCTCCACCAGCCGAACCACCTGGCGCCGACGGGTCCGATCAGGGTGCCGCTCGGCGCATTGGGTGCTTTGGGGGATGACTACAACTGTCATTTCAGCAATGAACCTCGGCAAATCTCCACACGTAGACGCCCAAGGCTGCGTGCGGACCGCTCGCTTCGAGCAGCTTTCGCTGCCTCTTCAATGGGCGACCGTCATTTGCCTCTTCGGTTTCTCTCTGATTCTGCTTCTAGTCGCCATCCGCGACGCCGTTCGGCGTCCGACGCTTTCCTTTGACGACGAAGGGGATAATAAGGCGAAGTGGATAATAAACGGCTACGTTTTGACCTCGAAACCGGTGCCGATAAAGTGAAGCGACGTCGTCTGCATTGACGAAGCCCAAAAGAAGGCCTCAAATTTCACGCCCGTCTCGCGCCGCTGTCACACACGCTCCATGCTCGTTTCGCGTCGTCTTCACGCCGGTTTCGCCGCGAAACGCACCCTTAGAAACACGTGGGTCTCTTTACCCCCAAGGGGATCGACCCGCCCCGCTTAGGATGGACATATGCATCTCACGCTACCTGATTCCTGGCAGGTCCGCGATGTGCCGGACGAATATCAGGCTGCCAAGTACATCGCCATGGGCCCCCGAGGCTACCTGGGCTACTCGCCCTCCGCCGTCGTCACGTACGAGGAGGGCGTCAGCGGCACGCTCGACGATTGGGCCGCCGCCATGATCGAAGAGTCGTCCCAGACGATTCCAGGCTTGCACGTCATCGACGTCGGCGGATTGGAGATAGCGGGCCACCCCGCGATCGTCCACGCCCTGTCGATGACCGTCGAAACCGTCAACGTCACCCAGATGCAGTTCGCGCTGCTGACTGGAGGCAGGCGCTCGGCCAGGAGGCCCGGCTACGTCGTGACGGTAACGTGCGCCTCCGCCGACCTGCCCACGATCGGCGACTCCCTCATCGACATGGCCACCAGCTTCGAGCCTTCAGGAGGCGAGCAATGAGCAGCGACACGATCAGCGTCGTCTTCCCCACCGACGAATGGGAGGCCTTGAAGGACCTTCTCGACGGCGAGGGCGCGCCCCTCGACCTCATGGGCGACCTTGAGCAGCGCGGCTTCCTCGAAAACGGGGCACTCTCGCAGTCGGCCGCGAAGCTTCTGCAGGCCTATCAGCAGGCCGCGGGAGCGGTGCGTCTGTACGTGTGCGACGCCGGAGTGGTGCGCGAAGCCCGCACGTGGGTGGCCAAAGACCGCAGCGTTCTGCTCGACATCACCGACGGCGAAGTGACGGTTCTGCGGCGGCAGGAGCCGGGCCAGTTTCCGCTCACGCTGCTGGAGATGCTCGGCATCGGCCCTCGACCCCGCCTCCCGGAGGGCGCCCTTCCTGGATTTTCCGCGAGAATCATCCGCGACCTCCTGCGCCCGAGCGACAGCGACCGCAACGCCAAAGCCCGCGACGACCTCGCCGAGACGCTCAGAGGGGTGTGGCCGGCCGCCAGCGAGGCGATCAAAAAGGACGACTGGCGGCTGTGGCTCATTCAGTCCTTCGACGTCGCCGTCGGCGAACCCCAGGCGCGCACCACGGTGTGCGTCCTCGACACGTCGGCCGGCATGGTCGGGATCACGGTCGACGGCGACACTGCGGTTCCCGTGGCCGTGACGTCGCTCGAAGTGTGGCGTGCCGTGGCGGCGGCAATCGCGCCGTGGTCGTGACCGCAATGTAACCGTGACCTCACGAGGCGGGCACGACGCGAGCGCAGCATAACCGTAACGGAACCGCGGTTCGGCAGGCGGTTACTTCCGGAACGAGGCAATAGGTTCGCCCGAGCTGCGCAGCCCGTGGCCCGGCGGCGCTTGGCCGGGCTCGCCCCCTGTCTCGACGATGGCGTTGTCCGCGTCGACGAAGACGACGCGCGGCTCGTAGCTGCGCGCGGACGCGTCGTCGAGCAGAGAGTACGAGATGACGATGACGACGTGGCCTGTCTTCACCAGGTGCGCGGCGGCGCCGTTGATCTGGCACACTCGGCTCCCCCGCGCACCGGGAATCACATAGGTCGTGAGGCGGCTGCCGTTCGTCACGTCGACCACGTCAACCTCTTGGCCGGGAAGAATATCGGCGGCGTCGAGCAGATCGGCGTCGATCGTTATCGATCCGACGTAATGCAAATCCGCACCCGTGACGGTGACGCGATGGATCTTGCCGGTCATCATTCGGCGCATACGCAATTCAGCCACGAAGTTCAACCTCCATATTGTCGATGAGGCGCGTGGGCCCAACCCAGGCCGCGACGGCCAACAAACCTCGCCCGTGCACCGGCGCTGCACCCGTTGCAGGCACGGTCTCTGCGTCGCCCGCGGACATGGTCGCACCGCTCGCCGGGAAACTCCTGCCGTCGCTGGCAGGCATAGTCGCGGTGCCTTCGGAAGGTGAGGTCTCAACGGCTCCGCCTGCAAAGAGTGTCTCGCCGTCGATGGCCGCAAAAGTCTCGGGGTCGACGAGGGCGAGGTAGTCGATCTTGACTCCCGGCGCTTCGCGCAGGTGCCGTTCGGCGACGTCGCGCACCTCCTTCGGGGACAGACCGCGTTGGGCGGCGTCGGCCCCCACCGCAAGCGCCTGGTTGAGAGCCAGAGCCTCAATGCGTTCGGTGGGCGAAAGATAGGAGTTGCGCGAGGACAGGGCGAGGCCGTCGACGTCGCGCTCGATCGGGACCGCCCGTATTTCGACCGGCATGTCCAGATCGGCGACCATCGTGCGGATCAGGGCGAGCTGCTGCGCGTCCTTCTGCCCGAAGAAGGCGATGTCCGGGCGAACGAGGTTGAGCACCTTGTGGACGATCTGGAGCACGCCCGCGAAATGCGTGGGCCGGGTCTTTCCCTCGAGGACTGCGGCCATCGGCCCGGGATCGATGCGGACAAGCGGTTCGCGCGGATAGACGTCCTCGGCCTCGGGAGCGTAGACGGCCTGGACGCCGACCGCCTCGAGAAGGGCCAGATCGGCCTCAAGGTCGCGCGGGTAGGCTTCGTAGTCTTCGCCCGGCCCGAATTGGAGGGGATTGACGAAGATCGAGACGACCACATTGTCTGCCGCCTTCTTCGCGGCCCGAACGAGTGCAAGATGCCCTTCGTGGAGCGCGCCCATCGTCATGACGAGCGCACTTGCGCCTTTGAGGGCGCCGAGGGCTTCCGCGAGATCCGCTTTAGTGCGTGCAACTTTAGTCACGCCCACCAGTTTACCGGCCGACGACGGAACCTTCGCAGCCACAGCATGAGGGGAGGCTCACTGGCCGTCGAAGCCCGCACACCCCCTTTAATTGTAATAATCCATATCCAAAAAATCAGGGGACAAACAACCCTTACTAATATAACGGCCCCGGAAGGATAATTGAACTGCCGGCGTACAAACGGAAATTCCTAGAAAAATTCAGAGTTGATCTGTCAACGCCGCACGCACCCAATTAAACGAAATAAACAAGGAGATAGAAAAATGAGAAAACGACGCCTCACATTGGCCGCGTCAATATGCACAGCAGCGATGCTGTTCCCCGGCAGCCCGGCAAACGCGGGCCCGCCTCCGACCGGAACAAGCCCGTCCGCCGTCGAGGCAGGCTCCGCGAAAGCCAACCAACATAGCCAAAAGGCCGCCAATTCGGTGGCGGCGATGGAGAAGCAAGTCAACACCGACGCTTTCATCGCAAAAAAGGACAAGCCTGATTCGCAACTGAAGGGAACTTCTGCAAAGGCCGAGGCACAGAATAGCGCCGACGATCTCGGAAGGTCCGTCAAAGAGAAAGCCAAGTCCATGTCGGACAACTCCAAAAGCCCCCGCCACGTGGACAAAGTGGATGTCAAAATCACGGGCATTACTGCAAAAAAGAAAAGCAACGGCAACCTTCTTGTCACTGCACAAGTTAGGATTCTGCGTCATATCGTCGAGGACAATACTGACTGGGTGGAGGTCGTTCCCCATGAAATCGAAGTCAACGCCCGGGGCTGCATTCTTAACTTAACAGTCAAGGATTTGGACTACTACGACAAGCATCCAGGCAATTCTTTGCCTGAAGAGCCCAAAGGAAATTCCAGTTCGCAGGCGCAGATTAAGAAGGTTGCCCTGGACAAGAACGGAACAAAAACCATTCAGATGGGAGTCGCTCCAAGCAACAAGATTGCTCCGGCTTCTTTAACGCAGCAGCAAAAGCAAAAGGCCGTTGATTACGCCCGCAAATACGCGGAAAAACCTAATTGGTGGTGGTATTACATCTACCCTCAGGATTGCACGAATTTTGTTTCCCAGGCCATGTACAACGGCGGATGGACCCAAGTGTTCCACCCTTGGGTCGACTACAAACAGGATGACGCTTGGTGGTACGGCGGTTTGCCGCGGAATACTTGGACGTGGTCGGGAGCGGAAAACTTCTACCGCATGGCCACGGGACCGAACGGTCTGCACCGAACGACACTCGTGAATGACCCTTACCAACTCGAGCCGGGCGACATTCTCCAGTACAAAGCTAAAGGGGAGAGCAACATGACCCATACGATGATTGTGACCAAGAAAGGCGCCGACGGAATGCCCTACTTGAGCTACCACACAAACAATACGCTTGACAAGCCGTTCTCCGAGATGGCGAATAAGGAAGTCACATGGTTTGCACATCGCACCTAAGGCCGTACAGTCGGGAGGCCGCTACACCGTCGGATTGAGGAGCTACGAGGACACCGACACACCGACGTCGGACGTTGAGCCTCCAACCTGAGTGCCCGGCGACGACGGACAGTTGCGGCGGCCGCGGGGGCAATCCCTGCGGCCGCCGCGTCATGTTCAACTGCTCAAACGATTTTACTCAGCGCGGCAGACATCCTCGTCCCCGTCCCGGGCTGTTCCATCGCCGCCGGGCGCTGCCCTTGTCGCCGCTAACCGATTCGTGAGTCCGCCGAGTTCCAACCGACGCACCCGTACGAATCGGCCGCAAGCTCGAACAGGAGGCCTGGTCCGATGTGGCCGGGCCCAAGCCCCCCTCAGTCCGGCTCGGCGGAATACGAACCGTCGCCGCCCTCCGAAGCCCTCGAGCGCAAGTCGACGCTTCCACCAGGCTCTGCTGAGCCCGGCGTCGCCAAACTTGAAGCGCCGCCGTCCAACTCGGCAAGCAGGCGATCGATCGCCGGAGGCTCCCGCAGGCTTCGGGCCGCGACTCGCGCCGCCGTCGCCCTCGCGAGCGCGCGGTAGGCGGGCGGTACGTCCGCGAAGTCACCCGTCGCCGCGAGCGCATCGAGCGAGGCGAGGTGCTCGCGCACGGTGCCGACGTCGCCGCGCGCAACCGGCCCGGTCAGCGCCGATTCGCCGGAGCTGAGCGTGCCGTCGAGGGCGGCCTGAAGAAGGGGCGCGAGGTAGGCGCCCGGAGCCTCGACCCCGATGGCCTCCAGCACCCGCATCGACTGGGCGACGAGCGTGACGAGGTGATTTGCGCCGTGGGCGAGGGCCGCGTGATAAAGGCCCCTGTCTTCCTCGGCGACGACGACCGGCGTGCCGCCCGTCTCGGTCACGAGCGCCTGGCCGATGGGCAGCAGCGTGGCGGGGGCGGTGACGGCGAAGGGGCAGCCGACGAGGCGGGCGACGTCGAGCGAGGTTCCGGTGAAAGTCATGGCCGGGTGGATGGCGAGGGTGAGGGCTCCCGCGCGTGCCGCAGGCTCGAGCACGGACACGCCGTAGCGGCCCGCGACATGGATCGCCAGCTGACCGGCGGTGAAGCAGCCGAGCTTGGCCAGGCCTTCGACGAGCGGGCCGAGTTCGTCGTCGGGAACGGCGAAAAGCAGCACCTCGGCTCGGCGGGCGACCTCCTCGACGCTCAGGGAAGGGACTCCGGGCAGCATGGCGCCGAGGCGGTCCAGGCTTGCCTCAGAGGGCGCGTGGGCGCCGACGATCGTGTGCCCGGCGGCGCGCAAGGCGCTGCCGAGAGCGCTTCCGACGCGCCCGGCTGAAACGATGCCGATCGACAGGCTTGTGGCCATTCGCCGCCTTCCTCTCAAGCGTTCGACTGCAGGGGCTTCCTCGCAGGCGTCTGTCAGCGGGCGCTTCCTCTCGAGCGTTCCCTCGCAAGCAGCCCTTCGCGCGCGCCTCACGTCAGCAGTCTACTATTCACACCCGGCCAAAGCGGCGCACCTGCAAAGGCCTTTCAGATCGCCGCCGCCCTCCGACTGCCGTGGCCGCCCAGCCCACCCGGGGGTGAGAGCCGCCGCAAGCGTGCGTCCGTCGCGCCCGGAAGCCTGTTCGAACTGCCGGGCGATCCCGATCCCGAGCCGCTCGCGCCAGCCCTCGATCGATTCGCGGTCGCCCTCAGCCCTTCGGTCGCGCCCAAGCTGGGACTGCCGTTCGCACAGGGACCTGGCGTCAGCCAGACGGAGGTGCTTTTGCACGGTCTCAATTGCCATGGCGGCCGTGCTCAGCCGCAGCGAGGCCAAACCGAGCGCGCGTTGAACCAACCCCTGGGAGAGCCTGAGCCCCTGCAAGCGAGCATGCCACACGATTCGCAGCGAACGGCCGAAGAACCGGCCCCAGCGCAGCACGGCCACCGTCCGGGTGAGGGCTTCGGCGTTGCGTCGCCACCCGAAGGGGTCGAGCGCCCGAGAGGCGCGCGGGGCCGCGACGAAAAGCTCGGAGGGCCCTTTGCCCTCGAAGGCGTCCTTGAGAAAAGCCTCTGGTTCGTCGACTCCGAGGTCCGGGATGAGCGCCCACAGAACACGTTCGACGTCGCGCATGCTCCCCGCGGTGACGAGCTCCGTGGGTTTGGCGCCCTCCTCGTTCAATGTGAACCTGGTTTTGGCAACTTCGACCTCGACGCTCCACCAGCCAAGGCGGCGCCAAAGCAGGCGTTGGCGGACTCGCACGGTCTGGACCCGCATGGGAAGGACGGTGGTGGCTTTCTGCGACGCGAGGCCGGAACGAAGCCGCAAACCGTCAGGGGTCAGGGAAAGCGAGGCGCCCCATTTTCGCGAGAAGGCCCCGATGCCGCCCCACGCCGCGCCGAGGAGAACGAGCGCCACGGGCAGGAGGGCGACCTGCTTGTCGAAGGCGAGAAGGACGATGGAGGAGGCCGCCGAGAGAATCCCGATGAAGAAGACCGGCGAAAGCATCAGCGAGGCGAGGAGCCTGCCCGGCTGGAGCTCGTAGACCCGGGGCTCGTCGAAAAGTTCTGAGGCCCCTTCACGCCACTGCAGGACCCTGACGGGACGGTCGGCGCGTGCGTCGTCGGCCGCCTTGAGAATCGCCCCTCGCAAACCTTCGCACTGCTCCTTGGTCAGCCACCCGAGGCGCATCCCCTTTCCTGCTGCCGCCGATTCGACGGTGACGGAACCGAGTCCGAGCATGCGGGCGAGCAGGCTCCTTTGAACCTCGACGCTTTGAATCCTGCCCCATTTCACGTGGACGCGTTTCTTCAGCACGACGCCGGACCGCAGGCGGATGCCGTCGGAACCGAGGGAGAACGCTTGGACATGCCACACGACGACGGCGACGGCGGACGAAACGACGCTCACCGCGAGGAAAGCCAGAAGGGCCCATCCGACGGCCCGCATCCCGAGATCGCGAACAGCACCCCATAGAGTGCCGATGTTCTGCCTCTCGATCCAATCGCGAGAGAACCACGCTGCCGCGACAAGAATGCTCAGCCACATTCGCAGCACGCTTGCCAACGGGGTGAGAGCGTGGAACCGCTGCCATTCGCCTGAGGCGACTGCGTCCGTCCGGTCTTCTGCCGCCGAGGGCCGCCCTTCGCCCACGGGCCTCTTCGCGTTCACAGCCCCTCCATCCGCGCCTGGCTGACCTCCATGAGCCTCGCTCTCAAGCGCTCGGCCTCCCCGACGGGCAAGCCGGGAATGGAGGGATTGACGTTGACCGAGGCGGTGACGAACACAAGTTTGGCCAAACCATACCTCCGCAGAAAAGGACCCGACGCGACGACCAGCTGCTGCATGCGGCCATAGGGGACGACGACGAGAGAAGGCCACAGGACTCCCCTGCATACCACCAGGTCGTCGTCGCCCTCGTAGTAGCCGATGGCCAGCGCCCGCCGGGAGGCAATAAAGACTCCCGCCATTTCGACGAGGAGGCAAAGCGGGACGAGAGACCACAGCCACGGCCATTCAGCCCCGGAATATAGAGCGAGGGCGATCACCGCGGCGAGGGAGCACGCCAAAACGAGCAGGCCTTGCAGCCGGAGAACTTTTGCATAGGCGCGCCCCACCCCGCTGAACGTGATCGTCGGCGACAGGGGGGTCGACGTGGTCGCCTCTCCGCCGCCTTCGTTCACATCACGATTCACTCTAGCATGCAAGAACACATATATAGTCTAAATCACTTCGCACGTCGACGCGAGGAGTAATGCTGCCCATGGTCGCTTCCGCACACGACGAGCCGCGCCCCTTCAACCTGGACATATCGCTTGAGAACTCGGGCATTCCCCGGGGGTAAGGCAACAGAGCTCCGGGGACGCGGCGTCAAACCCTCGGGGATGAGAACCCAAACCTCGGACGAGGCGACGTCGAAACTGCGAAAAGGGACCCCGATCCCTCCGGGACGCGGCCTTGCCCAGCACGGCGGTTTTACGCGGCGGTCGGCCTTGCTTGAGGGCCGGGGCCGTCGTCGTCGGAATCGACGACGCACCACCTTTCCACGACCCAGCCGGTCCAGGTCAAGACGGCGCTGGAGACGGCTGCGAGCACCGCGGCGAGGACTTGCTCGCGAACGTACGAGGTTTCGCCGGTCCTCCAGAACAGCGCCGCACACAGGCCGAAGAAGCCCGCCAGCCAGGCCCCGCATCTGGAACACGCCTGAGCAAGGACGGCCACGCGGGCCGCCTGCAGGGGCGAGATTCTCCGCCGCGTTCTCCGCTGATCTTTCTTCTCCGGTTGGTCCTTTTCCCGCATGGCTTTGACCCTGCGGCCCCAGGCGAAGAGGAAGGCCGAAAAGCCGAGGATGAGCACGCCGAGGGGAAGCGGAATGGGCCAGGGGGCGTGGCCGCCGCTGAGGGCAAAGGCGCAAAAGACGAGCCCGCAGCCGAGGCCGAACGCCAGGCTGAAAGCCAGATTGCGGATGGATGTCAGGCTCATGCTTCGCCTCCTTTCCGAGTTTCCTCGCAGCAGCGGGCCGCCCCGGCGGTCAAGCCGTCAACGCCGCAGCTTCTCAATGAGGCGGGCTATCGGCACGCCGTCCAACGTCGCCTCGGGCTCTATCTGCGCCCACGGCTCGAGGACGAACAGGCGCTCGCCCGCGCGAGGATGAGGAAGAGTCAACCTGGGATTGACGCTTGCGACGCCCTCGACGTCGACGATGTCAAGGTCGATTGTCCGCGGCCCCCATCGCCGCTCGCGCACCCTGCCGCCGCGAACCTCGATCCGTTGGAGCTCGGCCAGCAGGGCCAGCGGCGACATCGCCGTGGTCACCGTGGCCACAGCGTTAGTGTATCGCGGCTGCGGCTCCTGCCCCGGTGCGAGCACGGGGTCTGTGGACAAGTAATCGGAAACCGCGGTCAGGTGCAGGTCGAGGGCGCCGAGCGCCTCGACGGCGGCGTCGAGATGGGCGCGTCCGTCCCCCAGATTCGACCCCAGTGCGAGGACGGCGCGGCGTATCGTCCCGCCGTCCACAAGGGGGCCGTTTCGGCGAACTGTCACAGAGACGTCGGAGAACGGCACGCCGACGGGGGCTTCCGGCTTGTGGACGGTGACGGCGGCTCTGAGGGCTCCGCGCGCAAGCACGCGCTCGGCGATGCGGTCCGCGAGGGTTTCGACGAGGTCCGCGCTTTCGCCCTCGACGACGGCCAGGGCGTCGGCTGCGACGTCGGCGTAGGAAACCGTGTATTCGATCGAGTCGGCGGCGGCGGGCTCGACCTCCATTTCGACGTCGACGACGAACGGCTGCGCGCGCAGCTTTTCCTCGGCGAGCACTCCGTGCGCGCCGTACCCTCTCACTCCCTCGATGCGAATCGTGTCGGTCACGGGTAGGCGCCCGCCGTGCGCAAACGCGCGACCGTTTCGACGGCCGCCCTGGATGCCGCGACTTCGTGGACCCGCACGCCCCACACGCCAAGCTCGGCGAAGTAGGCGGTGAGGGCCGCCGTCGCGTCGTCGCGCTGGGCGGGGCCGGAGCGGCCGTTGTGGATCTCGGCCAGGAAACGCTTGCGGGAGACCCCTACGAGGACCGGCATGCCGAGCTCCATGATCGGCGCCATGTTGGCGGCGAGGTCCCAATCGTCGTTCCCGACCTTGGCGAAGCCGAAGCCCGGATCGACGACGATCTGCGAAGCATCGACCCCGGACGAGACGGCCCTGGCGACGGAGGCGGTCAGCTCGTCGGCGACCTCGGCCCCGATGTCGCCGTAGTTCGCCAAAGAGTTCATGGTGCGGGCGTTCCCCCTGCCGTGCTGGAGGATGTACAGGCAACTGCTTGACGCGACGGCGCTGAACATGTTCGGGTCGCCGGCGCCTCCGGTCACGTCGTTGACGATCTCGGCCCCGGCGTCGATGGCCCGGCGCGCCGTGTCCGCATGATACGTGTCGACGGACACCACGATGTCCGTCTTCCCCAGAGCCGCCACAACCGCGCCGATGCGGTTCCATTCTTCGCGGGCGGAAAGGGCCGTGGCGCCCGGACGCGTGGACTCGCCTCCGACGTCGACGATGTCCGCGCCTTGGCGCACCATGCGGTAAGCCCTCTCGACGGCGACGTCGGTGTCGACGTAAAGGCCGCCGTCGGAGAAAGAATCGGGCGTGACGTTGAGGATGCCCATGACGAGGGAACGGCCCGTGGGCAGCGTTGCTGGCAACATGTTGGCTCTCCTTACCCTTGGATGAGGCTCAGGGCCTCGCTGCGGGTTGCCTGGTTGCGGAGAACTCCGCGCACTGCCGATGTTACAGTACGCGAGCCGGGTTTGTTCACCCCGCGCATCGACATGCACATGTGCTCCGCTTCGATGACGACGAGCACTCCCCTTGCCCCGAGGCGGCTTTCCAGAGCCTCTGCCACCTGGGTGGCAATCCGCTCTTGCACCTGGGGCCTGCGGGCGTACCCGTCTACGAGCCTCGCGATCTTCGACAGGCCGGTCACTTTGCCGTCGGCGTTCGGGATGTACGCGACGTGGGCATGTCCGTGGAACGGCAGCAGGTGGTGTTCGCACGTCGAATAGAAGGGGATGTCCTTGACGATGATCATCTCCTGATGCCCGATGTCGAACTTCGCCTCGAGCACGTCGGCGGGGTCTTGGCGCAATCCCGAGAAAATCTCCTTGAAGGATCGCGCCATGCGCGCCGGGGTGTCGACGAGCCCGTCGCGTTCGGGGTCCTCCCCGACGGCGCGAAGCAGCGCGCGAATCGCCTCTTCGACCGCGGCCTCGTCGTAGCCGCCGTTCGCGCGAGCGGAGCCTTCGCGGTCCTTTTGCCCCCGCTCCGCGCGGTCCGCAGAGCTCCGGCCCTTGCCCCTCTCCGGCGCCGGGGACTTGCCCTCAGCCATCGTTCGGCTCAGCCTTCCCGCTCGGGCCGGCGCCGCGGTCGGAATCGGCATCGTCTGCAGGATCCTCGGGAGACGCCCCCGAGAGCGGCCTGTCGGCGGCCGTCCGCGAATGCCCTGAGCGGGGCTCGAGCGGGCTGGGAGCCGAAAGAGGATCGCCGGGCGCCGAAAGAAGATCGGGCGACGCGGATGACGAGAGCGGGCTCGGACCGGACAGCGGATCGACCTTCGGCAGCCGGTCCGTCGCGGACAACGGATCGACCTTGGGCAGCCGGTCCGTCGCCGACAGAGGATCGACCTTCGGCAGCTGCTCGGTCGCGGGCAAACCGTCCCGGGCGTCAGAGGAGCCGGCCTCGTTTGCCGGATTGCTCGACGCCGGATCGCTCAGAGAATCGGGCGCCGCATCGGCCGGGGAGTCGGGCAGTTTCGGGTCGCCCGGGAGGTTCGGCGTCAAGCTGTCCAGGGGGGCGCCGGGCGCCGCGTCGGCCGAAACTTCGGGGATCGGCACGTCGCCCAAGGGATCGGGGCTTTGCGCCGAGGGAGCCGCCGGAACCGAGGGGGACAAAACCGTTCCCGGCTCGCCGACCGTCAAAGGCTTGACCGCGGCCTCCTCAGGCTCGCCGTCCCCTTCGGGGATTGCGGGAGCCGCGGGCATTGCGGGAGCGCCTTCGGGGACGGCCGCAGCCGAGCCGTCCGCATTCGCGGGATCGGCAAAAGCCGAACCGCCGGCGTTTGCAGCCGCAGACGGAGCGTCGGAACTGACAGGCGCAGACGGAGCGGGTGCGGCCGGGCTGGGCGCTGCCGGAGTGTCGGAATCGACGGGCGCGGCCGCATGCCTTCCCTTGACAGGCTGAGGGGAGCGGATCTCGATCGGAGGTATCTCCGTGGCCGCCAAAAGCTCAGCCGGGACCTCGAAGACATGCCACCTTTCGCGCACGGGAGCCTTGACGACGTCGGCGAAGATCTCCTTGAGCTCGGACTCGAGCACGGTCTCCTTCTCCATGAGCCGCGAGGCCAGAATGTCGAGGATTCCCCGGTTTTGCGCCAGAATCGCCCAAGCCTCGCGGTGGGCGTTCTCAACGAGTCCGCGCGCCTCGACGTCGATCGCGCTGACCATTCCGTCCGAATGGACTTCTCCGCCGCCGCCCATGGTCCGCTCGAGGGGGTCGGCGTCTTCGGCGGCGAGGCGGATGATCCCGACCTCGGCGCTCATGCCGTACTCGGTGACCATGCTTCGCGCTATGCTCGTGGCCTTCTGGATGTCGTTCGACGCGCCGGTGGTCGGATCGTGGAAGACGATCTCCTCGGCGACGCGCCCGCCCATGGCGTAAGTCAGCTGATCGAGCAGGTCGTTGCGGGAAACGGAGTAGCGGTCCTCGGTGGGGAGGACCATCGTGTAGCCGAGGGCGCGCCCGCGCGGCAGGATCGTCACCTTGGTCACCGGATCGGCGTTGTGCAGAGCCGCTGCCGTCAGCGCGTGGCCAGCCTCGTGGTAGGCGGTCAACAGCTTGTCTTGGTCGTTCATCGGCCGCGAGCGCCGCTGCGGGCCGGCCATGACGCGGTCGATGGCCTCGTCGACGTCGGGCACGCCGATCGCCCGGCGCCCGAACCGGGCGGCCAGCAATGCGGCCTCGTTGAGGATGTTCTCCAGGTCCGCTCCCGTGTATCCGGGCGTGCGCCGGGCGACCATGGCCAGGTCGACGTCGGGTGCGAAGGGCTTGCCCTTGGCGTGAACCTTGAGGATGGCCTCGCGCCCCCTGAGGTCGGGGGCGTCCACGGAGATCTGGCGGTCGAATCGGCCGGGGCGCAGCAGAGCCGGGTCGAGCACGTCTGGCCGGTTCGTCGCCGCGATGAGGATGACGTTGGAGTGCGAGTCGAAGCCGTCGAGCTCGACGAGGAGCTGGTTGAGGGTCTGCTCGCGTTCGTCGTTGCCGCCGCCGATTCCCACGCCGCGGCCGCGGCCCACGGCGTCAATCTCGTCGACGAAGACTATGGCCGGCGCATTTTCCTTGGCCTTGTTGAACAGGTCCCGAACGCGCGAGGCGCCCACGCCCACGAACATTTCGACGAATTCGGAGGCCGAGATCGAATAGAAGGGCACCCCGGCCTCGCCCGCCACGGCCCTGGCCAGGAGGGTCTTGCCCGTTCCGGGAGGCCCGTAAAGGAGGACTCCTCGGGGGATTTCCGCTCCGAGCGCGTGAAAGCGTTCGGGCGCGGTGAGAAACTCGGTGATCTCCCGCAGCTCGGCGACGGCCTCGTCCTCCCCGGCGACGTCGTTGAAGGTGACGTCGGGCTTGTCCGGGTCGAGCTGCTTGCGGTCCTTGATCCTGCCGAAGGCGCCCATCCCCGATTGCATCCGAGGCAAAAGGATCATGAAGGCCACGATGATGATGAGCATCGGAACGGCCATCGTCAGGATCGAAGACCAGATCGAGGCCTGCGGGACGATCGAGTCGTATCCGAGCTTCGGCTTCGCCTGTTCGGTCAGCCTCGCAATTTGCTCGGCCTGCGGCTCGACGTAGGAAAATTGGACGCGCTTGCCGACGTCGTGGCTCTTTCCCTTCTCGTCGGTCGCCTTCGTCGGCTGCGAGAGCCACAGACGGACCTGCTGCGTCCCCTCGGTGATCTGCACCCGCTCGACCTGTTTGCCCTTGAGAAGCGAGATTCCCTCAGAAGTTTTGACGGCTGAGAAGTGCTCGCCGCCGAAGAAGAGCCACAGGCCCGAAGCGACGACGCCGACGAAGAAGAAAGCGGTGAACATTCGACGCATGGACCGCTTCTTGCGATCCTTTGCGTCTTTGGGCGTTTCCTTTTGGCCGTTTTTGGCGCCGTCGGCGCTCCCTCTCTCAGGGCGCGAGGCCCCCGCGCTGCGCCGTCGCGGCGCGTCCGCGTCGGTTCTCCCGCTTCCGCCGGTCGATTGCTCGGCGCGGCCGGGCTCGTCGCCGTTCGATTCGTCCGCCCGCTCTTCCGCGGATTCGGCTTCGATCTGCATCTTCTGCACGGCTGCCCTTCGGCTTCGGGGCGAAGGCGCGGGTGCGGGCACGCCTTCGTTGCGTTCTTCTTCGGTCACATTAGCCTCCATAAACGTGCGGCGCGAGCGTTCCCACGAAGGGGAGGTGGCGGTATCGCTCGGCATAGTCGAGTCCATATCCCACAACGAACTCGTTCGGAATGTCAAAACCGACGTAGTCCACGTCGATCGCGACCTTGGCAGCCTCGGGCTTGCGCAGAGTGGTCGCTATGCGCACCGATTCGGGGCCTCTGGAGAGCAAGTTGGATCTCAGCCAGGAAAGGGTGAGCCCCGAGTCGATGACGTCTTCGACGATGAGCACGTTGCGTCCCTGAATGTCGGTGTCGAGGTCCTTGAGAATGCGGACGACGCCGGACGACTTCGTCCCCGAGCCGTAGGAGGAGACGGCCATCCAGTCCATTTCCAGCGGAATGCGGATCTTCCGCGAAAGGTCGGCCATTGTCATGACGGCCCCGCGCAGCACTCCGACGAGCAGGAGGTCTCTGCCTCGATACTCCTCGTCGATTTGCGCAGCGAGCTGCGCAAGACGCGCGTCTATCTGCTCTGCGGTCAGCAGGATCTTCTCAAGGTCCCCGCCCATGTCAGCTGCTTCCACAGTTCTCCTCCCGATTCGCTGGAACTGCCCCATCGAATGTTATCCGACCTTCGTCGATTGTCACCCTCATTCCTGGAAGGTCGAGGCTCGACCTTCCGCGCCGCCGCGAAACGAGAGAATCGAGGGTGGCGATGTGCCACGAAGTGAGTTCTCCGGGCCTGGCCCCTCCGTCGATGGCGCGGCGGCGAAGGATTCTGGTGCGAAGGGCCGGGGGCAGGCCGGCCAGTTCTCGCACGGACGGCTCGGCGCCGAGCTTCGCGTCGATCTCTTCGGCGAACCCGTCGAGCGCGCTGAGGTCCTCTCGGATCATCGCGGCCGTTCGCGCGAGCGCCTCCACCACGCCGGGGCCGAGAGAGTCCTCGAGCGCCGGCATGCAGCGATGCCTGACGGCGGCCCGGCGCAAAAGGGATCCGTCGGCGGCGCGCACCGGCGAATCGACGTCGTTCGTGGGGTCCTCGACCCATTCGACGCCCTCTGACGCCAGCGCCTGGCGAAGGTCGGCGCGGCGAAGCCCCAGAAAAGGTCTGACGAGCGGGACGTCGGGGGCCCCGGGGCACGCGCCGACGGCGGGCATGCCCGCGATTGAGCGGGGCCCGGAGCCGCGGCCCAAGCCCATCAGGACGGTTTCGGCCTGATCGTCGGCGGTGTGACCGCATACGACCGCGGCCCGGCCGGGCATCGACCTGGCCGCTTCGGCCAAGGCGGCGTACCTGGCCGCGCGGGCGGCCGACTCGAGGCCGCCGCCGCCTTTCGATTCGACCCGCGCCACGCCGGCGGACTCAACGCCCATGGCTTCGAGCGCGCTGCGCACGCTCGCCGCCTCGTCGGCGGAACCCTCGCGCCATCCGTGGTCCACGGTGAGACTCGAGGCAACGATCCCCTCGCGCCGGCACACGAAAACCGCCGCCTGGGCGAGGGCCATTGAGTCGGAGCCCCCGGAGACGGCCAGAAGCACGCTCGAACCGGCGCCCACGCCGGCGGCGCCGAACGCTTCCTCCACCGCGCGCCGCGTGCGGGCGAGAGCTGGATTCGGTCCTCCCATCAGGCCCCGACGCGCTGAATCCACGCGCTGGGCGCGTCGATTTCCTCAGGGGTGGGAGCGTGGAGCGGACTCTCCCACACCTTGTTGAATCCGGCATGCCCGACGACGTCGACGACCGCGTCGACGAAGGCGGAGCCCCTGCGATACTGGGCCGCCTTGAGATCGAGGCCGAACGCCTTCGAAAGAGCGGACTTCAGCGGATTCTTAGCCGCCCGGCGCCGTTCCATCGAGGAGACGAGCCGCCGCTTGGACGGCATAAGCGAGAGGGGAACGGCGTTCATGACGAACTCCGCGTGGCCTTCGAGCAGGCTCATCATGGACATTGCCTCGGCGGCCGATCCGCTTTCGAAATCGACGTCGTCCTGCTCGAGCAGCGAACGGAGGCGGGAGACGAGGTAGTCGACGATCCACGGCGCCGCCGCGAACTGCGCGGCGTGGGTCAGCTCGTGAACCGAAATCCAGAGGGAAAGGTCGCGCCGGTCGAGCGAGTATTTCGCGGCGAAGGCCGCCGCGTTCGGGGCGACGAGCAGAAGGCGCTTCGCCAAAGGGTCATACTGGCCGAGCACTCTTGCTGCGAGCACGCTGGCCCCGAGCGCCAACTCGGCGGACCCGAAGAAATCCGCAAGCTTTCCTGTCCCTGCCGCGAGCGCGGGCCCGAGGAGGCCGCCGGCAGAATCGGCGGCGGCCTTCGCCCACCCGGCTCTGTCGACGACGAATACCGGTATCTCCTGCGCAGCGGCCGCCGCCTCGGAAAGGCCGGTGACGTCGGCGACGATCTCAGGAGCGCGGCGAGCCTGCGAGTGCAGTTGGTCCACGACCGCGCGCGCCTGGGTCGCGGACACGGACGGACCCGCGCCGGAAAGCCAGCGAGCTACGGAGCGTGACATTTCGGGGTTGATCGTCGCCATGGAGACAACCGTATCCCCCGCGATCGAGCAGGCGCCATCGCCGACCCCGCCTTTTCGCCGCCAGCGCAGCATTCCGCCGAGCCTCAGGCCCCCGCCAGGGACACGACGAAGCCGTCGATCGCATGCCTGGCGGACGTGAACGAACCGTCGGGGATCCCGTCGATCAGAATCGAGAACGTCAGCAGCCTGCCGTTCTTCGTTTCGAGGAAACCGGAAAGCGAGGCGGCATTGGACAGCGTTCCTGTCTTCGCGCGCACTTTGCCGGCCGCCGCGCTGCCGTGCATCCTGTCGTCCAGCGTGCCGTCGAGCGCGGAAACCGGGAAGCCCGACGCGATCGATTCGAGGGCACAGCCGTAGCACGAGGCGACCTTCCCCACGATTTCGTTCAGCAGGGAGGCGCTCAGCCGGTTTTTCGGCGAAAGCCCCGAGTTGTCGTCGATGACGACGCCGGAGGCCTTCACCCCGATCTTCTTCAAATCGGCCAGCGTGGCTCGGCCGGCGCCCTCGAAGCTCGCCGGCTCGCCTGATTTGACCGCGATGAGGTGGCCCAGGATCTCCGCCGTCGTGTTGTCCGAATGCTTGAGCATGAAGTCGACGAGGTCGCGGACGGGGGCGGACTCCACGGAAGCCGCTTCCCGCGCCTGCTTCGGGGCCTGGCCGCGGCGGACGGAGCCTGAAACGGGAACCCCGCGGGCGGCCAGCTCCTTGGCGAAGGCCTGCCCCGCCTGGACGTCGGGATTCGCGGTGTAGGCCTTGCCGGAGTTGCGCGATTGGTTGACGGCCAGGGGGCGCAGCTCCATGACGAAGGAAGCGTTCCCGCCCGTGACGCTGGGATTGCGCTGGGGCCCGGAAAAGAGCGAGGAATCGACGACCACCTCGGTGACTCCGGCTTTGCGGGCGGCGTCGGCGGCCTTGTCGGCGAGCTCGCCGATTCCCGCCCTTCCGTTGACGGCCGCGGGGTTCGCTCCCCCGGCGCCGAGGAGCGCGTCGCCCCCGCCGACCAGGTAGAGCCTCTTGCCCTCGATCTTCGCCGTCGTCTTCAGCGTTGTCTCGGGCCCCAGAACCCGCAGGGCGACGGCCGCCGTCACGATTTTCATGTTCGACGCCGGCGCCCGGGGCGTGTCGGGCTCCAGCTGGGCGATCGTCTTGCCGCTGGCGGCGTCGGCCACCACGACGGAGACGTGTCCGTGCGCTTCGGGAGAGGCGGCGAGCGAGCCCAGCGCAGACGTGACCGCCGCGTTGTCGACCTTGGCGTCCTCCTTCCACGTCGGGAGCGCCTCAGGGCCGGAAGCGGAGGAAACGCTGGGATAGGGAAGCGCTTCGCTCTCTGTGGGCCGCGTGGTGAGAAAGCCCGGGGTAACATCGTATGCATCGGCAACGACGTAGCCGCCGAGGGCCACAGCCAGAGCCGTCGCGAGGACCGTCATCCGTTTCACTATGCAAGTTTCGCATGGTCCGGCGGCCACCGCACGCCGGGCGACCGACGAAGGAGTGCGCACATGATGGAATTCGATGTCACCATCGAGATCCCCAAGGGCAACCGCAACAAGTACGAACTCGACCACCACACCGGCCGCATTCGCCTCGATCGCATGCTTTTCACCTCGACGCGCTACCCGGACGACTACGGATTCATCGACGACACCCTCGGCGAGGACGGAGACCCCCTCGACGCCCTCGTGCTCCTTGACGAGCCGACTTTCCCGGGGTGCGTCATACGCTGCCGCGCGCTGGGCATGTTCCGAATGCGCGACGAGAAGGGCGGAGACGACAAGGTCCTGTGCGTTCCCGCGGGCGACCAGCGCGCCTCCTGGCGCACGGAGATCGACGACGTCTCCGAGTTCCACCGCCTGGAGATTCAGCATTTCTTCGAGGTGTACAAGGACCTCGAACCCGGAAAGTCGGTCGAGGGCGCGCATTGGGTCGGCCGCGAAGAGGCCGAGGCGGAAATCAAGGCGTCCTTCCAGCGCGCCCTCGACGAGCACTACTACGACCACTGCTGAGACTGCTGAGGCGGCGGCATGCCGACCGCCGCTGAAGCGCGGCATGCCGCCGAGGGGAAGCGCGAGGCGCGCGACTAGGCCAAATCCACCGGCTCCCGGAGCGATCGCGGGAGCCGCGCGACGGCGGCGATCCCGAGGCCTGCGAGCACCGTGGCGGCGACGGCCATCGCCGCGGCGAACCCTGCACGTTGGACGGCGAATCCGGTCAGGAGCGGACCGCCCGCCAGCCCGCCGGCGTAGGCGAGATTGTAGAGGGCGAAGGACCCGCCCAGCGTGGGCGGGACGGAACGGCTCCCCTGCTGGCTTATGAGCGTGGTCGAGGGCGTCAAGAGCAGCGCGGAGGACGCGCCGAGGAGGACCATGCCGGCGCTTGTCTGCCACATTTCGTCGGCCGCGCCGATCACCACGAGCGCCGTCGCGGCGGCGACCACGCCGCTTCCGACGAAGAGCCGAGGCGAAACCGCTGCGACGAAGCGCCCAACGATCGGATTGGCTGTGATCGAGGCGAGCACCGCAAGCCCGAAGAGCAGCCCGACGGTCAGCGAACTGGCTTTCAGGTGCACCGGCAGCACCGGCTCGACCCCGGAGAGCACGGCCGCGCCGACGACGACGGCGAGCACGATCGAGAAGGACCCCGGCACCCTCAGCACGGCGAGGGGGCCTGCGACGTCGTCGGTGACCCGGGGCGATCCTTTCACCAGTATGATCCGCATGGCGCCGTCGACGACGGCCACGGCGGCGGCGAACAAAAAGGGGGACGCGGTGCCGAAATGCTCAACGAGGAGCCCTGCCAGCGGCGGGCCGACGAGCACGCCGAGGGTGATCGTCGACAGCGCGACGCCCATTGACTGGCCGCGCTTTTCCATCGGCGTGGTCGCAGCGATGAGGCAGAGTGCGGCCACCCAGGACATGCCGCCCGCGATGCCCTGTGCAAGGCGGGCGACCATCAGCAGCCAGTAGGGGCCGCCGGTTGCGAAAAGCAGCGTCGCGGCGGCCAGGCCGCCCAGACCGATCAGCAGCGGAGTTCGAGGGCCGTGCCGGTCGACGACGCGGCCGGCGAACAAGGTGGCGACGATCATCGCCGCGGCGTAGGAGGCGAACAACACTCCCGTGGCAGCAGACCCCGCCCCGACTACTGCGGGAAGGCGCGGCAAAACCGGAACGGCCAAACCATGCACGAGCATGTCCGTGAACAGGGCGGCCGACGACACGACGAGCGCTCGCGCCGGCGTGGTTCCCCCGGTCGGGGGATCGTGTGGAACAGTCATGAGAATCAAAGTCTTTCTAGGTCAAAGTCTTTCTAGGAGAACAACCCCCTCACCAGAGCAGCGACCGCTGCGTCGAGGCCTTGGGGCTGCGGAAGGTCTTGTGGCCGGGTCACCGCCGTAACGGTGAACCCTTGCAGCAACACGAGCGTCAGGCTCGCGATCTGATCGGGCGGCAACGCGCCCGCCGGGAGCGAGGCGGAGGCGAGCAATTCGGCGATTCGCGCGTGCCAACGGTCCAACCCCGAGCTTTTCTCAGGCCATCCAGAGGCTTTCTCGCCCCATTCGGGGGTCTTCTCGCCTAACGCAAAGTTTTCCTCGGCAGAGTCGGCGTCTTTCCCGCCTGCCCCGGGGGCTTGCTCGCCAGGATTCGAGGCCTTCGCGGGAACGCGTCCGAACCCTTGCGGCGCGACGAACACGGTCGTGTAGGCCAACGCCCTGAACATCAGGTTTTCAGAGAGCAGCTGTATATACGCGGTGAACAAGCCGGACAACCACGACGCCGCCTCGACGTCGCCGTCCGACTCCGCGAAAAGCCGTTCGCCGTATTCGGACCACCCCCACGAGAGCGCTTCGCGCAGCAATGCGCGCTTGTCGCCGAAATGGTGGTGCAGCGCGCCGCGCGTCACCCCCGCACGCTCGGAGATCGCCTCGAACGTCGCCCCCCTCCACCCCTTTTCTTCGAAAACCATCAGCGCCGCCTTGCACAGCGACAGACGCGTTCGTTTCGCGTCTTCAGCAGAACGTCTCATACATACAGGCTAACACGTATGTATGAGACGCACATATGCGGCAACCTGTTTTGAGAATCAGAGGGCCACGGGACGTCAAAAGTCGTGGTCCTCTGGACGTCCCGTGCGCGACGAGACTCCCAGGCCTCTGCCGCCACACGCCCGCCGACCGCGCGCCAACTATGCCCATACGCGCGGCCGGCGGCCGATCTTTTCCCAAACGGCAACGGGACCGGACGTTCGCGGCCGACCGTTGATTTGCGCCGACTGTCCGCCCGTCAGCCGATGATGCGCAGGTAAACCGGGCTCCCCCACACCTTGCGCTCCTGGGTTCCCATCGAGGGATTCCAGGCGGCGATGTGCATGTTATTGCCCGTGTAGATTCCGGTGTGCCCCGGCCACCACATGAGGTCGCCAGGCTGGCGCTGCGAGGCGGGAACCACCTTGTAGCCCTTCCAGAATTGGCCGAGGTAGCTGCCCGTCCGCCGCGGAGTCTCACGCCCGAAGTGGGCGTACACGTAATGCGTAAAGCCGACGCAGTCCCATCCGCTTGAGGGATTCGTTCCGCCCCACACGTATCTGACTCCGGCGAATTGGCGCGCGTAGGCGACGATCTGCGCGCCGACGGCGGAGGAAGACCCGCCGCCCGCCTGGGCCTGCTTTTGCCGAGCGGCCTCAGCGGCGGCCCGCTCTTGGGCCTGCTTCTGAGCCGCAGCTTGGGCTGCCGCCCTTTGCTCCGCAGCCTTCTGAGCCGCGGCCTGCTGGGCTTGGCGCTGCGCGGCCGCTGCCTGAGCGCTGCGCTGGGCAGCTGCAGCTCGCTGCTGTTCCGCCGCCCGCTGTTGAGCGGCCTGCTTTTCCGCGGCCGCCTGCTGCGCCTGACGTTGCGCCGCGGCGGCTTGGGCCCGCCTTTGCGCTGCGGCTTGGGCCTGCCGCTGCCTTTCCGCCTCGGCGCGCTTCGAGGCTTGGTTCTGCTCTCGCGCCTCGGCCTGGCGCGCCTTTTCTCGCGCGGCGGGTGCGGCCGGCGCTTGCTCCTGCCCCGAAGGCTTTTCTGGGGCGGGAGCCTTTTCCTGCGCGGGCGTCGGCTGAGAAGCCGCTTGCGAGCCCGCAGCCTGGGAGGCAGAAGGATCGGCGGCAGTCGGCTTTTCGCCGCCTTCCGCTGCGGGGGCGGCTTGGGCCGCGCTTGAGGATTCGGCCTGTTGCGGGCCGGCCTGCTGCCCGTCGGCCTGCTGGGGCGAAGTCTGCTGGGCCGCCTCCTGGGAGGCCGCCCGCAACGCCCGCTCGTTCGCGGTCTGGACGACCCGCTGCGACTCCTGCTCGGCCTCAGCCTTGGCCGCAGCCTCCTTTTCGTCCTGCTGCCTGCGCACCAGCTCCGCCGTCGTCCCCTTTTGAGCGGCCAACTTCGAGATCAAACGATCGCGCTCCGCCGAAATGGTCCGGATCTCGGTTTCCGCATTGGAAGCCACACGCGAAGCCTCGGCCGACGCCTCGTCGGCCTTGCGCGCCACATCCTTCTCAGCCGCCGCCTTGTCGTCGGCCTTCTTCTGCAACGTCGCAGCCTCAAACCGGGCGCTCTTGAAACGTTGGAGGTCTCGGTTCGTCTTGTTCGCGAGAAGTCTGTAGGCGCGGGCCTTCTCCCGCGCCTGGCGGTAGTCTGCGGCGCTCAGGCTGAGACGCCCTCCTGCCACCGCCCGGGCGCCGTGCTTGTAGATCGACGTCGAGATTCCCGACAGCTGCCTGCGCGCGGCGTCAACCTGCTTGTCCGCGGAGTCTACGGCGTCCTGGGCGCCCATCGCCTCCCCGATCGACGTCGAAAGCCGCTGCTGAGCGGCAATGGACGCCGCTTCGGCCTTGGCGGCGTCCACCTTGAGCCTGTTCGCCTTCACGCCTATCTGGGTCAAACGGGCCTCCGTGTTGGAGATGTCCGCCTTTGTGCGCTGCTCGGCCTCCTTCGAAGCAGCGATGTCGGCGTCGCCCCCGTCGTCGGCGCGAGCCGGAAGGACGACGGCGGCCGAAAGCGCCAACGCAATCGCCCCCGACGCGCCCTTGTACCACTTGCGAATACTCACGTATTCCTCCGGTTCCTTTGTGTCCGAGCGGAAGCCCGCCTCCCGAGCTTCTCATCACGAACATTGTTCACAATGATCACAAATATATAACATCGATCGTTCCAATAACACATTGGTAACACTTTTCACATGAATGACACGCGGGCAATTGGACCCGACGACGCCGAAGCGGCGCTTGCCGCCGCAGTCCAGAATTGCTCGCCGCCCACTGGCCACCCACCCCGAAAACCGAAAGCCTCCCGCAACGGAAGGCCTCACAACGTCAAGATCGTCGCCTCCGCCATCTCGACCGGACGCCCTCATCTCGACCGGCTGTCCTCCAACCTGGCCCGCCGCCCTCAAGCCTGACCGACCACTTTCAGCTTGACCCGCCGCCTTCAGCTTGACCTGGCGCCTTCAGCTTGACCTGCCCTCCCCCGGGGCGTCTATGCTTGGTGTCATGTTCATGCGAATGCCCAACTAGCGCACGCCCTGCTCACCAGCCCGGCGCTGCGCTGCAAGCCATCCGCACACTGTCCCACGCGGGCTTGCTCGGCAGCTGAACATAAGCGAAAACTATGCGACCGTCGTCGCACTGCCGTGTCGACTTGCCCCGGAACTCAAAAGGAGCAGAAATGACCGACAAGAAATGGGGCTTCGACACCCTACAGATCCACGCGGGCCAAACCCCCGATTCCGACTACGGCTCTCGTGCCCTTCCCATTCACCAGACGACGTCCTTCGTTTTTCCCGACGCGGAAACGGCGGCCGGGCGCTTCGCTCTGACGACGCCGGGAAACATTTATACACGCATCACCAATCCCACGCAGGCGGTCCTCGAGGAAAGGCTCGCGGCCCTCGAAGGCGGCGCGGCGGCGCTCCTCGTCGCTTCGGGGCAGGCCTCAGAATTTTACACATTCCTCAACCTCGCCCAGGCAGGCGACGAGATCGTCGCGTCGCCGTCTCTGTACGGCGGCACGTACAATCTCCTGAAAGTCACCCTCGCCCAGGTCGGCATCGTCGTCAGATTCGTCGAGAATCCGGACGACCCCGAATCGTGGCGCGCGCTCATCAACGACCGCACCCGCGCCCTGTACGGCGAGAGCATCCCCAATCCCAAGGGCGACATCCTCGACATCGAGGCCCTTTCGGAAATTGCGCACCAGAACGGCATTCCGTTGGTCGTCGACAACACGATCGGCACGCCTTACAACGTCAGGCCCTTTGAACACGGCGCGGACATCGTGGTCGAGTCGACGACGAAATTCCTCAGCGGCCACGGCACGTCGCTCGGCGGGGCCATCATCGAGAAGGGCGACTTCGACTGGGCGAACGGCAAGTTCCCGCTGCTGTCCGAGCCGGACGAGAGTTACAACGGCCTGACATTCGCCTCCATCGGGCCCGGCGCGTTCGTCACGAGGATTCGCGCGGTGCTGCTGCGCGACACCGGCGCCGTCGTCTCCCCCTTCAACGCCTTCCTTTTAGCTCAGGGGCTGGAGACCCTTTCGCTCAGGGTGGAGCGGCATCTGTCCAACGCGAAGGCCGTCGTCGAATTCCTGGACAGGCACGAGGGCGTCGAATCCGTCCGCCATTCCAGCCTCGTCTCCTCGCCTTACTACGAGCTCGCGCAAAAATACGCGCCGAGGGGCGCGGGATCGGTTTTCACTTTCGAAATCAAAGGCGGCGCCGACGCCGGAAAGCGCTTCATCGAGGCGCTCAAGCTGTTTTCCAACGTGGCGAACGTCGGGGACGTGCGCTCGCTGGCGATCCATCCGGCTTCGACCACCCACTCGCAGATGACCGAGGAGGAGCTGCTGGCTGCCGGAATCACCTCGGGGACGGTTCGCCTCTCGATCGGCATCGAGTCGATCGAGGACATCCTGGCCGACCTCGATCAGGCGATCGCGGCGGCGACGGCCTGAGCACAGCGATGTCGCAACCGATCGCCAACCGCCAGACCGACCGCCCGCTTCAGGCCGATCGCCTGCTTCAGCCCAACGGGCGCAAGTCGGCCCATCGCCGATCGTCGGCCCGGCCGTCAATCTTCGGCCAACCGGCGTCCGTCGGCCCATCGCGGGCCGCGGGCCGAGGCGCCCCCACAAACGGAAGCCAGCAGATGCCAATTAACTTGCCGAATTTCCTGGTCGGGCACCCGCCGCTCGACCACGTCACCGACGCCGAACCCATCGGAGACTTTGACACCGGCTATTATCCGCGCCCGCGTCTGACGATTCCGGTCACCGGAGCGTGGCGCGAGGGGGACGACCCGGGCGAGCGCCGGTTTGCCGACATCGGCCCCGTCGAGCTGGAGCTCGGCGGGCGGCTGCCGAACGTGCGCATGGCCTACGAAACGTGGGGGAAGCTGAACGAGGACGCCTCCAACGCCATCCTCCTGTGCCACGCTCTGACGGGGGATTCGCACGCGACGAGCCGTGACGGGAAGTCGGGGTGGTGGAAGGACATCGTCGGACCCGGCCTCGCCATCGACACCGACCGGTACTTCGTGGTGTGCCCCAACGTTCTGGGCGGATGCCAGGGAACCACCGGCCCGGCCGACCTGGCGCCCGACGGCAGACCCTGGGGGCCCCGATTCCCCGAGGCGACAATCCGCGACATGTGCGCGGCGGAGGCGAAACTCGCCGACCTGCTCGGGGTCGAACGCTGGGCGCTGGTCGCCGGCGCCAGCTTCGGGGGGAATCGGACGATGGAGTGGGCGGCGTCGTTCCCGGAAAGGGTTGGAGCAATCGCCGTGCTCGTTTCGGGGCCGGCTTCCACGGCCGAGCAGGTGGCCTTCGCGCATTTCCAGCTCAAGGCCGTTCAGGGCGATCCAAAATGGCGGGGAGGAAACTATTACGACGCGCCGGAGGGCGACGGCCCCGCCTTCGGCCTCGGATTCGCGCGGGAAATCGCCCACCTGACCTATCGCTGCGCACCCGAGCTCGATACGCGTTTCAGCCGCAACGCCCAAGAGGGCGAGGACCCCCTTCACGGCGGGCGCTACGCCGTCGAGAGCTACCTCGATTACCACGCCTATAAGCTGGCCATGCGTTTTGACGCCAATTCCTACCTCGTCATCACGCGTTCGTTCATGACGCATGACATCGGGCGGGGCCGCAGCGGCGTGGACAAGGTGCTCGAAAATATGACGATTCCTGCTCTCGTCGTAGAGGTCGACTCCGATCGGCTTTTCTATCCCAAGGACATGCGGATGTTGGCGGCCGCCCTGCCCGGCTGCAAGGGCGTGGCAACCGTCCATTCGCGCCACGGCCACGACGGATTCCTCATCGAAAACGACCAGGTCACGGCGATTTTGAGGGAATTTCTGGGCGAGCTCAACGAGGGTCGGGCTTAGCCCGGCCATCCAAGCGCCAATGCTCGGGCCGATGCGCCTTCCAAGGCGTCGACGACGCGCTAGAAGTTCGACGACGGCGATAGAACATGGCGGCGATTCCAGAGCTGTTGTCCGCCTAAGGCCTGCCACCCGTCTAGAGGTCCGATCTAGAGCTGTTGTCCGCCTAAGGCCTGCCACCGCCCGTCTAGAGGTCCGATCTAGAGCTGCTTGCCCGCCCGTCTAGAGGTCTCCTGCCGATCTAGGGCTGCTGCCCGAGCGTCTAGATCTGTTGCTCGCCCGTCTAGGGCTGCTTGCCCGAGCAAGCCAGGGCGGTGCGTGGCAGGATATAGCCATGGCAGAAAGATGGGAGCCGGATTTCCTGGGGCCTGGTTTCTTCGCTCGAACGTTCTCCCTTCCCGACGACGACGAGGGCGCCGTCGTCACGACCGTCGTGCGCTATCGGCCCGAAGCGTCCAATTTCGACGCAGGCAAAGCGCACCATGCGCGCGCCGGCGTCGCCCATCATTCATCAAAGAAGACCGCCAATCCCGGCGTTGCTCAGCAACCAGGAGAGAACGCCGATCTCAGCGTTGCAGCGCATTCACCGGAGAAGACCGCCGCCCCTGACGCTGCACAGCAACCAGGAGAGAACGCCGGCCCCGGCTTCGAGCGGGAGCGCAGCGCAGAGCGGAAACGCGCCGTCGAAAGAGAACCCGATGCAGAACAGAAACGCATCGCCCAGCCGAAACGCGGCGCCGAGAGGGGACGCGACGCCGAAATAGAGCGCAGCCCCGAGCCGGAGGGCCGGAAGGCCAATCCTCGAAACCCGGCGTTCGCGTTTCTCGCCGTCCATGGGTGGAACGACTATTTTTACCAGACTGAGCTGGCCCGTTATGTCGATTCGATCGGCGGCGCGTTTTACGCGGTAGATCTGCGAAAGTATGGCCGTTCGCTTCGAGAGGGGCAGACATTTGGCTACATTCGCAATTTCGACGAGTACGACGACGAGCTTCACATCTGCCACGACCTCATATACGAGGAGCTCGGGCCGAAGATTCCACTGGTCCTCTACGGCCATTCGACGGGCGGATTGGCTTGCGCACTCTGGGCTGACCGGCATCCCGGGGCGGCGGATGGGCTCGTCTTGAATTCGCCGTGGCTGGAGTACCACGGTTCCACGGGGATGCGGCAGGCGGGAGCCCCCGTCGTCGAAGTTCTTGCCCGCACGTCCCCGACGGTTGTTTTGCCGACGGCCGAAGACGACTTCTACCAGCGGGCCCTCACGGCTTGGCGGCCCGATCCTGATGCCGAGGCTGTTCCCGGGCATGAGGGGTCGGACGACCCGTTTTGGACAACGGGATGGAATCCGAATCCCGAGTTTCGCACCGGATCGGGCGCGCCTGTGCGGCCGGGCTGGCTGTCGGCCGTTCTCAACGGCCATGCGCGCGTGGCCGCCGGCCTCGACGTCGGATGCCCGATCCTCGTCTTGACGTCCGCGCGATCGCTGACCGGAAACGCCTGGAGCGAGGATTTCCGGGCGGTCGACTCGGTGCTTGACGTCAAACAAATCTGGAAACGCGTGCCTGAGCTGGGGAGCCACACGACGCTCGTCAAGCTCGACGACGCCGTCCACGACGTCACTTTTTCCCGACGCGAGGTGCGGGAGCGGGCCTTCGAGGAAATCGGGCGATTTTTGAGGGCTTATGTGACGGACCCGGCGCGTATGTGACCCGCCTCCAGCTCAATCCGTCCCCGGCGTACAGTTCGGGACACCCGGCGCGTATGCAACCCGCTGCCGTTTCGACAATTGCCATCCTGATTCCCGCTGCCCGCGGGGGACAAGGGCGACGCCGTCCGCGGCCCCTTCGAGGATGAAATGATTCTCACTGCCCGCGGGGGACAAGGTGGTCAATCGCAATTCGGACGTGAATAAGGATGACATGTTCCCAGCCCGCGCGGAACAAGGAATGATTGCGAGATCCGAGGCCAAGAGGCACACGCGATCCCCCTTAACGCGCGTGATCCCCCCCCGGCCAGCGCGCGTGAGAAACGAAATCGCGTAACCGCCTTCCCTGTCAACACCCATGATCCCTGCCAGCTCGCGTGGGAAAAGGACAGCACAACGGCGGCCCGCATCCGGCAAGCCTGATGTGCATGCGACAGAGCTTTCCAAGGCCTTCCTTCGAGCTCTTGTCGCACGGCGCGAGGAGACGCCACCTGCCACGAGACGACGTTGCTCGGCGCGAGAAGACCTTATTTCGTGTGAGACGACGTCGCCGAACACGAGGGAAAATGGAGCTTCAGTATTGTGCTATTTGGACGGTTTGTTTGTCGGTGTTGAGGCAGTAGGCGGCTCCGGTGGCGGTGACCCAGCAGTCGATGCCGTGGGGGTGGCCGGAGACGGCGACGACGCGTCCGCGGGCGTCCAGGGGCGTGAGCGCGGCCGGGACGGTTCCG